>OIWT01003730.1_pt1 | contig 13492 bp, 24 predicted proteins | sample 1587701 | NCBI WGS metagenome assembly OIWT01 (sample SAMEA3888904, study PRJEB22519) | human gut metagenome | biome: human gut; feature: human-associated habitat; material: faeces | place: Denmark | collected 2009
TGACGTTCACGGTAGCAGCACCGTTGCAGCCAATGTAGTAGTAACCGGGGTTCAGGCAGTAGGCCTTGGGGTAGGCGGTGAACTTGTCCACCAGCACCAGACCGTCGATCTTCATCGCCTCGTTGCTCAGGCGCACCTGGCACTGAGCATCGCCGGACACTCTGGAGAAATGGACCTCCATGAAACCATCTTCACAGGCAAGAGCTATTCCATTACGCCCATGACGCACCACTCACCTGCAGCAATAACTAAAGCAAAAATGAAAGAACTCTTCATTTTAAGCAAAATACTGTTAAGCAGATTCTGTGGTTATCTTCCGGGCGTTTCGTTCCAGTGCGTAAAGCGACCAGTGGTTCCATCCTTGTCCACAATCACTATACGCCATTGAACCGTTGGGTTCGTAAATCTAGACCACTCAATCTCGGTGCAAACTCTCCCTATGAATCCGACTCCGCTTCCAACAGACAATAGGTGGTTATCGGCCCCTTCTATTCCGTCCCCCCTTTTCCAGTTGGGGTGTTTCTCAGTGCAGGGATTGCGCACATCACACCTTCAATCGTTTCCAGCCGGTTTGCAGCCGTGTTACACCGTGATTAGCGATGGTTCCGTTGGCTGCTGTTCAGGCCCGATTACTACCCACTTCGTGTACAGCAGGCTACACTCGAGCGACCTACGTATATTGTTCCGCAGTTCGGATGGGGAGGAGCAATACGCAACAGAACCGGATTTGCACCTGCAAGAGGACCCATAAGGATGATCCAGAGCGGGTTACATGATAAAAAGACCTACGGCTGTGATGGCCGTCTATTCCGGAAATGGGTTCATCCATGTGTGTCCTCTGGCTTGTATAGTAGATATCCGGGGTGAAGTGGTTTCGTTCGTAAGGAGTTCTCTTCCGCGGCCGTAGTGCAAGCCTCATGTTCCTTTCACGTAGTAGGCGTCCATGCGATCTGCCTTCTCCATCCAGCAGCGAAGAGAGGCGTCAGTACGAATAGGGTCGGTTGAGACGAAATGTCCCCATTGTCCCCTTCCTTGTTTAGAACAAGTTCTTTTTCCATCGAGCGATCGTTGTTAAGAGCGCATTTTTCGAGTTCTATCATGATGGCAATCCTGTTCCTTGCCTTGTTGATCGGGTGCCTGACTGCTGATCCACTCCCTGCGGTTCGTGAGGGCTGTGGAATCGCTGACTTCGAGAACTGCATTGAACGTGATAGTATTCGTCCGTTCTTCGAGGAGAGAGTCATGGGTAGATGAGTTCCCGGGACTGAGACTAGGCAGCAGAGAAGCGAGGATGATTCGGCGATTCTTTTCCGATGACGATCCCTTCCATGAACTCTTCCGTGTAATTGACTCGTAGTTCTGTGTATACAAACTCACCTATAGGTTGCCAACGGATGGCACGAGAAACGCAGCCAATTGGGTGCCCTCCGACCCAGAAACCACTCTCGACTCGTCTTTCCTTACGGATCCTCTGCTGCGATTCTATGACTTGGACGTTCTCCAGAAGAAAATGGACATGACGTGCAAGCCGACCGTCTCCACGGGAAAGTGGTATCGAATTGAGTTTGGCAAGCGTTTCCTACTCAATCCTAGGTCTGTCCACTGCTATAGTAACAAGGACCAATCCGACGTCTTCACAGAGGCCTTCACTCCCATCCCCTCCGCATCGGTGCAGAAGGGTGCAGAAGTGGAGAAGGGTGCAGAAGTGGAGACGGTGGAACCGGAAGCCCAATCAAAAGTGGTTTCATCCTCGAAGAAGCCCGTTTTTCTCCTGTCTGTAGTTGCCCTCCTTGGCGTGGCTGGTGTTTTTGGCGTGGTCCTCGGTTCAAAGAAGGAGGAGGAACGTGCTTTTGTGAACAACCGCATTACGGCTCCTCGTGCAGAGTCTCAGTATGGCACATTCCACTTCTCTGTTTGTTTGGGACACAATGCAATAGGGAAAAGAAGATTCACCGAGTGTGTCTTGTGCATAATGATTGTGTTTTGGTGAAACCGCCGGCTCGTGACTCTCAGAACTTTGTAAGAAATGACGCATTCTTCGCATACACTGTCGAAGGCGCTTGTATATGCCCTGGTTGTCATCGCACTGTGCACGTCCTCGGGTTCTCCTCCGTTCTTGCGTTGATCGGCGTAGGTTTCTTCCTCCCCAACGGGATGAAGAGACAGAGCGAGAACACCGGACTGGAGTCCTTCTTCCAACTGGCGGAGGGAAACGACACCTGTGCTTACGAGATCATGGTTTTGCCTTGTTCTTCCCTTTAAAAGTAGGAAAAGTATGACTGCGAGGAGGTGGGCTGCACCGATCAGGCCAACTACATCAACTACCTGTATGCGCTCCCCACCCTTTCTAACGTGTAGCTATCTTCAGAATTGTAGTGGCCAAGGTGCGCGCGTTTGGTACTCCATTCTCTGGGTTGTTATTCTCGTTCTCCTGCTGTGTCTCCTCGCGTCCACTGCGGACGACTACTTCTGTGTCGTCATGGACTGCATCGTCGAGAAGCTGCACATCCCCCCGAGCATCGCGGGTAGGTCTATCGGTGCTTGTCAATCGCAGGCGTCACCTTCCTGGCCTTTGGCAACGGAGCTCCCGACGTGTTCTCCCTGGTCATCTCCGTGCTTTCTGGAATGACGGAGATTGGCGTGGGCGCCAATGTGGGTGCCGGTCTGTTCATCACCACCGTCGTCGCCGGAAGCGTCGCTGTCTTCTCCAACTGCGAGGTCAACAAGCACGCCTTCCTGCGCGACATTCTCTTCTACACCCTCTGCATCACCTACCTGATCTTCGTCTTCTTCGACAAGCGCATCAAGTTGTGGGAAGCGATCGGCTTCCTCGTCCTCTACGCGATTTACATCACCGTAATCCCTCCCTCGGACATCAATCGCAGATCGTCTTCCTCACCCCCAAGAAGACCAAATCCCCCGCCGACAAGCCCGTCTCCATCTCCGCATCTCCTCACTCCCAGATCCTCGACTCCCTCACCGACACCACGCAGGACCCGCTTCTCTTCTCCCCCGGCTCGCCGTCCGCCGACGGGAAGCAAGGCACCGGCATGCAGATCAGCGCCGTGGTGGAGGCCAAGCTGCACGCCGAGCCCGCGAAGCACATCATCGAAGTGGGCACGATCATAACACCTCACACGCAGGAGCTGGTGGAGAAGCAGAGTCCCAACGCCGAGCTGGAGAAGGTGCTGGTGGCGGAGGAAGCCCCCGACACGTTCGATCGCCGCAGCGTCAAAGAGTTGTGGTCCCACGCCTTCGCCGCCTTCAAGGAGCGTTCCTTCCTGGGCAAGCTGGACTATGTGTTGGAGTACCCCTTCACGCTGCTGCGTGACATGACCTGTCCCATCGTGGCGGACGATCGCTGGAACAAGTACTGGCTGTTGATCACCTCCTTCGGCGCGCCCTTCGCCTTCGCCATCTTCGCCGGCAGTGGTGGTTGACTCCTCGCCTGAGCGCTAGTGGACATCAGCGGTCCGGCCTTCGGCGCGTTCCCGCTCTGGGCTCTGCTTCTCATCATCTCCGTTCTCTTCCTCCTCGGCAACATCTTCCTCACCTCCTTCGAGCAGCCGCTCACCGGAGGGTTCTATCTGGTGGTACGGTCTCCTCCTTCTCTCCACCGCAGATCCTCGTTCTCACCGGCTTCGTTCTCTCCGTGCTCTGGATCTCCGCCATCGCCAACGAGCTCGTCTCGCTTCTCAACGCCATCGGGCTCATGCTCAACATCTCGCCCGTCATCCTCGGCCTCACCATCCTTGCCTGGGGTAACTCGCTGGGTGACATCGTCGCTGACGTGAGTCTCGCTATTCAGGGCTACCCGCAGATGGCGGTGGGCGGTGTGTTCGCTTGTGGGAGAGCGGGGGAGGGCTGAGGCGTAGCGCCCATGTTCAACATGCTGATTGGAATGGGATCCGCGCTGACGATCAGTTGCGTGAAAAAGTGGGGGTGTTGGGGAGTGAGTGATGGGTAGGGGAACGACGGATCTGGGAAAGGACACGGCGAGCATCAACCTGACCTTCGTGTTCCTGATGATTTCGCTGGTCAGTTCGATCATTGTGATGATGGCGGCTGGGGATGAGCGATAGGCGGTTCCGAGCATGAAGTACAAGATCAAGAAGGGCTATGGAGCCTACTTGTACTGTTTGTACGGAGTGTATCTCGTCCTGAACATCCTCGTCGCTCTGAACGTCATTCGTATTCCCTTTATCACGCCCAATTAGACAGGGGCTTGTTTGTTTCGTAAACGTTCGCATTCATTTCCGTCGTGTCAAGGCGGATGGACGAGGTTGTGCAGAGCGATATGTCTCTACGGAGGGATCCTGGATTTGGCAGCGCAAGGACAGTCTTCCTTGCCCAAGTGATGGAGGGGGATTGGGTGGCAAAGCGCATTCGAATCGTTGGAAGGTGGTGATAGTGTGCGTTTTGTGAGCGTAGAGTGAAGAATTGTCACCATGACGAGTTGCTGTTGGAACAGTGCGGAGTGGAATTCCTGGTGCGGATCCGAGGTCCCTACCACAACGAAGACCGCACTCATCTCTTCATCGAGGTCATGGGAGAAGTCACTCGGAACGGGAGGGAGGCACGCCCTGTTGTGGAGTGTGATCGATAGAGAATGGAAATGGACGGGTACTTGTTTCGCGGTCTGAACAACTTCAACTGGGAGCTATACCAGCTTGCTCTACAGCGGAGGCAGCAGTTTTTGCGTGCAGTGGAGGGATCTCCATGAGGGGATGGGCATTGAAGGGTTGTGTCTTAGTGGAGTATGACGCGTGTTTCAATTCGGAAGGTTTGATGTTTTTCAACTCGTGTTTCTTGGTTGACACTCGTGGAAGGGCAATCTCTCCATATCAAAAGTAGTCCCTTCCTGTTTCATCAATAGCACTGTTGAAACAAAAAACACTCCCTATTCAAAGCATTCAGAAGAGAGAGGAGAGATCCATAATTTGGACCCATTTTCGGGAGCAGAATACCTCCGATTTCCGGCATTCTTCTCTTTCAATCATACTGCAAAACGGAATGTATCTGTCAAGGTATGGATTACGGTTCGCAACGCCTCGTGCTCGAATACTCACATTCCCTTAGAACTGAGTACGATCACGGTGTAAGCACATACTCTCCCGAAGGAAGACTGTTCCAGGTGGAATATGCCATCGAATCGATTAAGGTGGGCGTTTACCGTGTGTTCGTCATCATCTAGCTGGGCTCTACCGCAATTGGCATCAGAACGAAGGAGGGAGTGGTCCTTGCTGTGGAGAAGCGACTCTCCAGCAAGCTGATTGTTCCGTCGAGGTAGATAACTTATCCCCTCTGCTCATTCGCAGTGTGATAAAGATCATGGAGATTGATCACCATATTGGCGCCGCCATGAGCGGTCTGGTGGCCGATGCCATCACGCTGATCGACAACGCCAGAGTCAACGCCGCCAACTTCTACTTCAACTACGGCGAGCCCATGAGCGTGGCTGGTGGCGTTGGGCATTGAGCCGTAGACAGAGAGTGTTGCGCAGTCCATATCGGAGATCATGCTTTCTTTCGGTGAAGATGACGACACGAAGATGGTGGATGTGTTGTTGCTTCTTCATCGTAGTCTCGCCCCTTCGGCGTTGCGCTCCTCATTGGCGGATATACAAAGAAATACGGTTATCAACTGTGCTTCTTCATTCTGGTGATCACGCGTAGCTTCCTGACAGACTCGTCCGGAACGTACACAGAATATAAAGCCGTAAGCATTGGTGCCGGCTGCGAGGGAGCGACCGACATGTTGAAGGATCTCTACAAGCCGGTGCGTGCTTCACTTCTATATTTACCGTAGGACTTGACGCTGAAGGAAGGCATCAAGATCGCGCTGTCCATCCTGAAGCAGGTGATGAAGGACAAGATCACCTGCAACAACATCGATGTGGCGACCGTGACAGAGACGGGATACAAGCTATTTAGCGATGCGGAAGTGGAGGAGTCGCTTCATTTACTCGATTCCCTTGTTTGTTGCAGGAAACACGTCATTCTCTCTGGATGTGCTTCATCAGCAGATCTGTTGACCGTTTCCTTTCCTCCGCTTCTCGCTGCAAACGCTCCTGTCGTAATCGCTGCATCTGTTGCTCCTTCCGCTGTTTGGCTTGATATGCTTCCGAATCCTCGATTGCTGTCACAATCCCATTTCCGTGCCGACGGTGCTTGTGGTGATGATGACGATGATGGGAGTGGCTTGATCGCTCTCGATGGGAACCCGCCGGAATCTACTCTGAATGCAGCTACGGAATCAGACTTGAATATCGTTGGGCTGTTGCAGCATTCGCGACTTGAGCGTTTCTCTCTCTTCCTCGTTAGTTGCAATGGTCGTATGAAGCATCTCTGAGGTGTACGAAGAGTGCTGGGTCAGTTCCTGCTCACTCTTTCGAATCAGCTATCCATCACTCCTCCCACAAAAGCGCACAGACAACGGGTCTTCCAGTATCTTCATTGCATCGTCCCGCTTCTTCCTCCGCTCCAACTCGCCTTCATCGAGCGGCTTGCCATCTCGTCCTCTCTCCACGGCATTTGCTTGCGCATACCACGGAACGTGCGGCAGTTCCGTTGGTTTCAACTTCCAAATTGGGGCCTTGTTGCATTGCTGAATCTCCTTCAGCTGATTCTGAAACTTTTCCTCCTAAATGTCACCATGCAATAATATCCGTGCCTCATACTCCTTGTTGGGGGAAAACGTCACCACCCCTTCTTTTCCTGAATCTACAGTGAAATCCGGTTTATCTGTTCATCACACATCCAAAGCAATCATACAATGAGAAGAAGCAGCATCTTCGGTTGGAAGGCCGTTTTGTTCCTTAATTTGCTGAATTCGCTTTTCCATCAGCGCCATCCGCTCCTGCTTTTCTTCGTTCTCCACCTTCTCCATAAACTCGCTCTCATCCTTCATATAGCGCTCCACATTGTCCTGATTCCACACGTGCCACTTCTTGTGTTGAAGAATTTTGAGAGGCATTTCGCAAAGAAGAATACTGTCATTTCCATCCTTTGCTCTTCCTAAGTGGATTCATCTAGTTAGGATTGTTGTGTTACTGTTGGGTATGAATTGGGTTGAATCCATGACCCCTAGCGAATCTCCCTCATTCCTTGCCTGCATGTCCGTATGATTGTGTATATGTGATTAAGTTGCATAGAATTCGAACCCTGTCAGTGAGCAGTTCTCTTCGGAGAGGGAAGTGGTCGAGTGGATTCAGTCCATCGAGAAGTTCCCGCTTTCCGTAGAGAACGCAATCGACATCATAGAAGCGGTGGGTACTGTCGTGTTGGCATCCAAGTGTGACTCGTAGTTTGCAACGCTTTCATTTATGACAGTACCGCTCTTTGCATCCATTGTGGATGAAATCATCCAAAACTATGCCTTCCCGAGAACCAATTCCCTCGTATCCTTCAGTTCATCCTTTTCCTCCACCCTCCAAGCCCTTCCCGAGCAATACGTGCAAATCTACTTGCATCTTGTCGATGTCATTCTCCATGCCTATCCGTCCGCGTTTCATTCCGTGGCATCGAAATGTGTTTCTGATGTGCAGAGTATCCCCGTATTTGCAAAGGCATCTCCCCTCTTCCTCTCATTTCTCTTCGATCGACTGGCCTCCTCTCTCGCCGACTCTGCTGCAATGACTCCCTTTCTGGTACCTTCTGTTACGGACGTTCAGAGTAGGAGTTGGCACCATCCCTCCCCATGTCCACCGATTTCCTTGACGGCTGCTTCCTGCTCCTGGAGCACGCAATTCTCACCGACGAGCAGCAAGCCCTCCAAATCCAGTCCTTCCTTCATAACCAAGTACCCCTGCTAACCACTGAACAGATCACGTCTTTCTTTCCCTCTCTTCTTCTCTCTCCCTTTCTGTTCCAATGGCTCTTTGCCCATCTCCTTCCCTTCTCTCACAACAACCACTTTCTCGTCGCCGCTCTGCTCCTCACCAAATCGTCTCGTTTTCTGGAGTGTGAGGATTCAAGTTTGAAGGTTAGCACTCCGGTGGAGTCAAATGAAACTGGTGCATCGTTTTTGTGGCGAATTCCACCGCCTGATCCTATTTCGTCTGTTCTTCAGCGCACGGTCGACGCGATGGACAAAGACGCACTCACATGCACGTCCTCTCTCCTCTCCTTTTACCGCGTGCTGGTGGAACAGGAGTATGATTCGCCTCTCTTTCACACTGCCATAACCACCACCCTCCGACACGCTTCCGACGAGGAGCAAATCGCTTTTGTGAAGGCCATGATTGATTGGACCCAAACCCACACCACCGACGCTGCTGTCCACGCCCTTCACACCGCCGTGATACACTTTCCCGCTCTCTGGGACGTGGCTCTCTACATCGACCTCCTCACCCTTCTTCACCGCGATGACTTCGTGGCGCGGAAGGAACAGCCCGACATGCTTGACGCGGCGCTGAGCGCTGTGTTCCTGCTCAACCGACTCCCAGACAAGATCGAGTGTTTCTTTCAGGAGCTAGTGAAGGCGCATCCAAACGATAAGGAAGTGAGTGAAGTGTTGACGGCGTGGGCCAGCTACGCTACTAGGCGTGACGAGAAGGATCTTCCCGACGCAGGGAGAGTAGAGGAGGAATGCTGTGTCAAGAATAGGTTCTGTTGCACCAGCTGTTGGCGGATTCGTCGATCCATTTGTACTCCGTGGTTCACTCCATCGACAGAAACACCTCCTTCTTCTCCAGCCTGAAAGCCTTCATTAGCGAGGATACTCAGTATATTCGTTTCCTTCTCTTTACATCAGACCCACTCTGTCTTCCACCTTCAATACCGCTTCCTCCATCGACACTTCCTCCACCTTCAATCTCGCTGCCTCCATCGGCACTCCATCCACCTTCCATCTCGCTTCCTCCATCGACACTCCATCCACCTTCAATCTTGCTTCCTCCATCGACACTCCTTCCACCTTCCATCTCGCTTCCTCCATCGATACTCCCTCCACCTTCAATCTCGCTGCCTGCATCGACAAGGACGCAGGAGTCATCCTACACAACCCGCTCTTCTCTCTCCCCTTCTGCTCCGATCCTCTCATCTTTTTGCCCTCTCTCTCCGCCGCGCTGCGAGCCGACTGGCTGCAGGACCAGTCCGACACCCTTCGCGGTGCTTTCTTCTCCATTCTCTCATCCTCAGACGATTTGTTCTTCACTCCCGCCAGCTGGACTCCCTTCGCAACCCTCCTGGCAGAGAGCTACTACTGCTTGGCGGTGCTGTGTGCAAAGAAGGGCGACAGAGAAGAGATGGATCGTTCCCTTGAAATGGGTCTGACTCTGGAGTGTTGCATGAGAGACAAATCGGAGGTGGTGGAGTTTAAGCGTGTGTTGTGGAACGTGTTTGATCTCTCTTCCCTTTTTCACGACGTTTCCGACCCTTTTGTGTTTCTCTTTCTCTTTCAACTGTTCCTGGACCACTCCGATCTTCTTCCTCCCTTATCCTTCACCTCTTCCCTCGTGTCCTCTCTCCACACGGCTCCTTCTCCGCTCCCCCCAAACCAACCACTCCTTTTCGTTCTCCGAGACATCCTTCCCTCTCTCTTCATGCCTCTCGTATCCCCTCTTCTTCCCCTTCATTCTAGCACCGCAAATACACTCCCACGTTCGTCGAGTCAGCCACTCTCTCTCTCCTTCAAACCACTCTCCCCAACTACCGTTCCTTTCTCTCTTCTCCTCTTCAGCCCGTCACCTTCCCCGATTGGATGCGTTCGCTCCAGTCCCACGCCGTTCTCCCCTCCGTCGAGTCCATGCTCCTTCTCACCTCACGGCCCGAAATGCCTCATTTCTGTCTTCACGACTGGAAACTCCCATCAAACACTCATTCCATTTCCTCACTACCCTCCTTCTCCTTTGACTTGTTCCAATCCTTCCTATGGAGGCAGTCTCCAGAAGACTGTTTCCTCCTCCTTCTCTCTTCTCTCGCCTGCCTTCCAGACCCCTTCGACGGTCTCCACGACCTTCCCTTCCCTCTCTCTCCAGAAATCGTCTCCTTTTTGAAGTCGCATCACCTCACCGTCCCCGAAGGTTCTGCTCTTCTCTCCTTCTCCGCCTCGCAAAGCACCATCAATCTCTCCATCATCACGCCACTCCTTCTCGACTCCTTCGCAACCGCCACTGCTTCAGACCCTTCTCTCTCTTCCGTTCTCTATCAGGCCCTCTGGAAGCTGCTCTGTTCTCACTTCTCTCTCCGCTCTCCTGGTTCACTCACTCGTCTCCTTTCACGCTCTAGTTACAGAGAAGGCAGTGGAGGTGATGGAAGCTGCCCTCGGGCTGATAAAAGAGGGAATCAAGAAGAATGCGTGTATTGCGGATACTCTTCTGCCCTTGGCTCTCCCGATCGCGTCGTGGTGTGATTCTCCCTTCTTGTTCAAACGGCAAGTCAAGGTGGTGAAGAAGGCGTTGGTGGGCGTGAAGGAGGTCTGTGATGGGAATCACACGCGAGCGGAAGTGAAGAGACTACTGACTCCGTTTCTGCTCACGCCCGAGAAGAAGACGCCGACGAAGCGAAGAGGCAGGAAGCGAGTGTTCAATCGGAACCCTGCGGTGAACGCCATGCTGGAGGAAGAGGAGGAGAAGCAGGACAACTACGACGACTTGGCGGACTTCATTGACCCAACGCCAGACCACTCGCTCCAGAATGGGGATGCCTCCATGTTCGTTTCCCTTGTTGGTTCAACAAACAGACCAGTCGCGCTTTAAAGGAACAATGCCCTTTCTGGGCACACCATTCTTCTCATCGAACACCATATTCTCTACGCCTTAGAACCAAGAAAGGACTCAAACCCGGAGGATAACGCTGCGTCGGCTTCACGTCACTCTCCTTCGCATAGCCGAACGGGACGAGGCCCGTCACGAAGTACCGCTTGCTGAAGCCAACCAGGTCGCGGACGTGGCGACCATCGAAGCCCTCCATCACGATGGATGACAATCCATTCGCCTGACAGCCCAACACGAACATCTCCATGGGGAATACGGACTGCTTGATGCTCCATTCCTAGAAGTGAGAGAGAACGCAAAGAAGAACCCGATTCGTGTAATACTCCATGGACCAGGTCTTGTTCGACATTTGCTTCAGACCACACTTCGCCAGCTGCTTGGTCATTCCGTCTTTGCCACAAGTCTTGGTGAACTCCGTGATGAAGGAGGGCACCTTGGATTCGTCCATCCCCTGGCTCTTCCACAGGCCCTTCAGATCGTCGACCATCAGCACGGGCTCTTTCAATTATCGTTTGAAAGCAAAGGTACCTGTATCCGCCAAAAACACGGCCACTCCGGGCACTTGCTTGATAACGTCAGCGTTCTTCTTCGGCATCCACTCAGACATCTTTTCCAGACTCGCTTTGTCCTTCACAATCACAATCTTGTAAGGCTGCCAGTTTCTCGCTGTAGGAGCAGACTATTAGTGATAGGTAATAAGGAGGAGGACAAGAGTGAGGGATAGAATGCGGTTTAACACCTCATCGCTGACATCCTGATTCTTGTAGCTTCTGCAGCTAACTCTTGATGCAACAATATCACTGAAGGCAGTGCTAGCGGCCTCCACATTCTTTACGGTAGAGAAAGCCTACAGTCACAATCCTAGGAGAATAGAAACTCTCGAAGACGACGACAACAAACGAATAGAACGAGATAACATGATAATGGATTCTTTAGAGAGAAGCGAGTGTTCGATTCGTTTTGATAAATCATTGGACGCACCAATAATGTGTGCGTCTTCTTCAAACAGAGCGACTGTGTGTGTTTGTCAGTGGGAGCGGTCTTATTGACGTGTGGGACAATGTTGGCGAGATTGGAAGGGAGTTGATGATTGAGGAAGAGAAGAAGGAAGTGAAGAATGAAACGACTTCTCTGTGGTGTGTTTGTTTGCAATCGATTGGAAGGAGCTTGGGTGGGATGAATGAAGGGTCATTCAACCCTCTCACGGGTTTCTGTAGGGTGTATGTTGTTATTGCAAGGATGTCTTGTCAAAGCAATATGGTAAAACAATGATTCCTTCACGGGTTATGGAAAGGGGATATCCCCCATTTTCTAAGAAGAGGGATGACTGAGAATTGAACATGAATGTCCCAATAATTGTTCTGGACTCTCCTGTCATGATTCTGCTTGAATTCAAAGCGATACATGGAGGGGAAGGTTATAGCAGGAAGGTACATCATCAAGGCAGAACTTGGAAAGGGGTTATGACAGTGATTGCTAATAATGGAATAGGGCTTTTGGTGATGTCTATAGAGCCCTTGATACGATAGCTCATAACATGGTGGCGTTGAAGAAGCTCAATGGTGGTTCAAACTCAGAGTCTTTAGAGACTGACTCTGGTATATTGAAAGAGAGCACTTCCAACTATATTGTGAAGTATAACGACCTTATTGATGATGGGGAATCACTCTGGGTTCGATTACTGTTGTTGATTAACCTGAGTAGATTGTAATGGAGTACTGTAAGTACGGATCGCTACAGAAATACATAACAAATGAAAAGCATCCGACAGAACCACAACTCCGTGATGTTGCCTGTTGCTGTTTACTTGGCTTGGATTATCTGCACAGTATGAATATCATCCACAGAGTATTCTAATGTGCTCTTCCATTTCTCTCTAGGACATCAAACCAGCGAATCTACTCATTTCCAAGAATGGACTAATAAAGTTTGGAGACTTCGGTTTAGCAGAGCAGTTGAATCACTCAGATTCGGTACGAAGCGAACAGTGTGGTTCATTCCGTTACATGGCTCCCGAGGTTTTTGATGGGAATACAGTGAAGAAGAGTGATGTGTGGTCGTTGGGCATTTCATTGATTGAGATCGCGGAGGGAAAGAACCCCTACCACTCGTGTATAAGAATGGCCCAAGTCACGAAGGTTGTTTGCTTCAATGATCCTCCATGTCTCACCTCCTCGATCTGGTCTGATGCCTTTGTTGGGTTTGTGAAGAGATGCTTGGTGAAGGATGTGAATGAGCGGGCTTCTGTGAAAGAGCTGATGGAAGTGAGTGGCGGTGAGAGGGAGTGATGACTAGGATCCATTTGTGAAGGATTCTTTGGAGAGGCTAATTGACGAGGAAGAATCAAGCATAATCATGGATCTCGTGAGTCAAGTACCTTCCTCTAGTCAAGATCATGATTCTTCTTCCCGAGTGAATCTCATCACCGACACTGTCATCAACCCAGTGGGCGGCTCGGAACAGTCGAGCCGGCGAGAGTGGAATCCAGAGGCTGGTTTCCGTATAAATGAGGGAGAACGTAGTAACAGTGGCTATCACGCTCCATCACATTCCGCTGAAGTTATTCGTGTCACTAACATAGAGGTAAGTATCTCTATTGATTGAATAAGTTGTTAGGAAGGTGATCCGTTAGTCGAAAGGAGGGATGGATTATTGCAAATCGACGATAATTATAATACTTATAAGTCCACTTATCCGAATGGGATGGTGAAGAACATTGGTGTTTTTTGTGAAAGGAGAGAAGGAGAATGGCAGTTGGTGAAGGGAACTCATTAC
>OIWT01003733.1_pt1 | contig 13479 bp, 10 predicted proteins | sample 1587701 | NCBI WGS metagenome assembly OIWT01 (sample SAMEA3888904, study PRJEB22519) | human gut metagenome | biome: human gut; feature: human-associated habitat; material: faeces | place: Denmark | collected 2009
CTCTCCACAAGCTGTATCATATCCTCGTCGTCCCGTACCTTAAATGGGTGGTCGGGAAAATCGTCGATCAGCTCAAGGGGAATATCTCGGATTTTACTGAGCTTGGCATCGTCCCGAAGCTCCTGTGTAGAAAACAGGTCATCGAGCGTCGGCAGAGTGAAGTCGCTCTTTCTTCCTGCCATCGGCAGACACCTCCTTTGCGAACTCAGCATAAGCCTTTGCAACAGGACTGCTCGGCTCATACTTGTAGATGCTTACGCCTTTGGAAGCAACCTCTGCGGCTTTCACTGCCATAGGAATGGAGGAACGGTATATCTTAATAACGCTCCCAAAGTTCTTTCGCAGTGCGTCGGCAGTGCTTTTTGCGAGGTTGGTGCGGTTATCTACGATGTTCAATAGGATACCGTCGATTCGTAGGCTCGGATTGATGTACTGCCTGACCTTTCCAATGGTCTGCATCAGTTGGGTCATTCCCTTTGCCGGAAGATATTGCGCCTGCACGGGAATGATTACGCTATCTGCCGCCGCCAACGCATTCAGAGTTACCATACCGAGCGAAGGCATACAATCAATCAGTACATAGTCATAATTGTCTTTGACCTTACTCAGATAGCTTCTCAGAATGGTTTCACGGCTCATTGCGGTGACAAGCATCATTTCCATAGCAGACAGCTCGATGTTGGCAGGGAGCAGATCGACATTTTCCTCGTGATGCAGAATACCGCTTTGTGGGTCTGAATGATCCTCACGGATAACCCCGGAAAGCTTGTCGGTAATGGTCGTCGTAAGACTGTCATTATCTCGCCACCCAAGGCAAGTTGTGAGGTCGCCCTGCGGGTCGGCATCTACAAGGAGTACCTTCTTGCCGAGTCGTGCAAGCCCGACACCCAAATTGACCGTTGTGGTCGTTTTGCCTGTGCCGCCTTTCTGATTGCAGATAGCAATGGTTTTACAGTTTGGCATTTCGCTTTTCCTCCTTCTTATTAGATTTGGATCGCTTGATCCACCAAAACACAGGAAGCGTGTCCTGTGCTTTGGTGGTCGCATTTAACTCGATCTCATCCCCCAAATGCGTAAAAGGAAATCAACAGGCGTTCGGCTGCTGACCGAACTCATAGGAATCTCACCTCTGCCGGGTACTCCGCCAGCCCCATAGGGAAGTATCATTGTCCCTGAATCGTTTCATCGCCTTATCCGTAGCAAGCGGATATTTCAGAATGGTTCGGAATCGCTACCAACCTTGCTTTCCGTGATAACCCCTGTGGGCAGGAAGTTCGTGGCGCACCTTCATTCGGCTGGGGCTTTCGCCCCCGATCAGGAATGTACCTGTTGAATGTCTATTCGATTTTCAAGGTTCGTGAGGTTTTTGCCCTCACTAACCAACTGGGAAATTTTTTTCGATTTGTACGAAGTTTTTTTGAGATTTTTCAAAAAAATTTTTTCGACCACCTTTCAGGGATAAAAAAAGCCCCTATCACATCACAAAGATGTAATAGGGGCAGAAATAGAAAAAGCCCGCTGACCGAGATCAGCGGGCTTAAATCATATGAAATTATCGTATGCTATCGGAACTTGTCTGCAATCGCAAAATTCCAAACGCATTTTTGGCGTAAGCTCGGAGTAAATTGGCGTAAGTTGTGGCGTAAGCACCGACAATTTAGGGTCAATCAATAGAGCTTTGCGCCTGCCGGAATGTGAGGATCGACCATCAGCAAATGCAACTTTTCTTCACCGTTTTCGTGATGCACGGCTGAGATCAACATACCGCAGGAGTCGATACCCATCATCGCTCTCGGAGGCAGATTGGTGATTGCAATGCAGGTCTTACCGACCAGTTCTTCCGGCTCATAATATTCGTGAATACCACTCAAAATGACCCTATCTACGCCGGTTCCGTCGTCCAAAACGAACTTTAAGAGCTTTTTGGACTTCTTCACAGCTTCGCATTCCTTGACCTTTACGGCACGGAAATCACTCTTGGAGAAGGTGTCAAAATCGACCTGATCCTCAAACAAAGGCTCAATCTGAACATTGGAAAAATCAATTTTTTCTTCCACAACCGGAGCCGCCTGAGCAGCCTCCGCAGGAGCCGAAACTTCCTTGGAAGCCTTCTTGTCGGAGTCCAGCGGCTTCATTGTGGGGAACAGGATCACGTCGCGGATGGAGTCGGTTCCGCAAAGCATCATGGCGCAGCGGTCGATGCCGAAGCCCAGGCCGCCGGTGGGCGGCATACCGTACTCCAGCGCCATGACGAAGTCCTCGTCCATCATGTCGGCCTCCTCGTCGCCGTTGGCGCGCTTGGCGGCCTGCGCCTTGAAGCGCTCATACTGGTCGATGGGGTCATTCAGCTCGGAGAAGGCGTTGCCCATCTCGCAGCCGCAGATGAACATCTCATAGCGCTCTGTCAGCTCGGGCTGCTCGGGGCTGCGCTTGGCCAGCGGGCTGACCTCCACGGGGTACATGGTGATGAATGTCGGCTGGATGAGCGTGGACTCGACCTTCTGGTCGAACGTCTCATAGAGCGCGTTGCCCCACGTGTGGGCGACGTTTTCCATGTCCACGCCCACGCTCTTGGCGAGGGCGACTGCCGCGTCCGCGTCGCCGAGGATGGCCATGAAGTCCGCCCCCGTGACGTCCTTGACAGCGTCGGCCATGGTCACGCGGCGCCAGCTCGGCGTGAGGTCCACATCGTGGCCCAGCCACTGGAGCTGATACGTGCCGAGAATCTCCTTGGCCGCGCCGGAGAGGATGCCCTCGAGGATGTCCATCATGCCGTCGAGGTTGGTATAGGCCTGATAGAGCTCACAGGTCGTGAACTCCGGATTGTGCTTGGTGTCCATGCCCTCGTTGCGGAAGATGCGGCCGACCTCATACACGCGCTCAATGCCGCCAACGATCAGGCGCTTGAGGTGCAGCTCGGTCGCAATGCGCATATACATATCAATGTCAAGCGTGTTGTGGTGCGTGATGAACGGGCGCGCCGTCGCGCCGCCGGCGATGGGGCTGAGCACGGGGGTCTCGACCTCCATGAAGCCCAGGCCGTCCAAATAGCGGCGCAGATAGGCCACGAACCGGCTGCGGATCTGGAAATTGCGCTTGCTCTCAGGGTTCATGATGAGATCCACATAACGCTGGCGGTAGCGCAGCTCCGTGTTCGTCATGCCATGGAACTTCTCCGGCAGCGGGCGCAGGGACTTGCTGAGCAGCGTGACCTGCTGCACGTGGATGGAGATCTCCCCTGTCTTGGTCTTGAACGCATAGCCGCGCACGCCGATGATGTCGCCAATGTCATACTTGCGGAAATCGGCAAACTCCTGCTCGGTGACGGCGTCCTTGCGGACGTAGAGCTGGATCTGGCCGCGGTCGTCCTGAATGTCGCAGAAGATGGCCTTGCCCATGCCGCGCTTGGACATGATGCGGCCGGCGGCCTGCAGCGTTTTGCCGTCATAGGCGTCAAAATCGTTCTTGATATCCGCCGAATAGGCGCTGCGCTCAAAGCGCGTCTGCACAAAGGGGTCGCGCCCGGCGTCCTGCAGCGCCTTGAGCTTGTCGCGGCGCACCTGAAGGATCTCGGACAGGGACGGCTCTGCCGCCGCCTGCTGGTTCTTTCTCTCTTCGTTCATGATGGACTCCTCAGTCTTCGTTTTCGACGGCGATGATCTTAAACTGCAGCTCACCGACCGGGGCTGTGACCGTGACGGTCTCGCCGACCTTGTGGCCCTTGAGCGCGAAGCCGAACGGGCTGTCGTCCGAAATGCAGCCCTCCATGGGGTTGGCCTCCTGCGAGCCGACGATGGTGTACTCCTCTTCCGCGTCCTCGTCGACGTCGAGCACGCGCACGTGGCTGCCGATGGTCACGACGTCCGCCGCGACCTCGACCTTCTCCACGACCTCGGCGTTCTCGATCAGGTCCGTGATCTCGGCAATGCGGGAGTAGAGCTTGCCCTGCTCCGTCTTGGCCTCGTCATACTCGCTGTTCTCCGACAGGTCGCCGAACGAGCGCGCCTCCTTGATGAGCTCCGCAACTTCTTTCTCGCGGGTCGTCTCGAGGTAATGCAGTTCTTCCTTGAGCGTGTCCAGACGCTCCTGACTCATCTTATATCTGCTGTCGATCGCCATAATCCGTCTCCTTATATCATTGAAATTTCAGTATATCTCCGTTGATTCAGCGCAGCGCAGCGATCGCTGCCTCAAGCTGCGCATCGACATCGCTGTCCGCGGCCGGGGCCACAACGACATCCGGCACAAGGCCGCCCTGCTCGGACAGGTCCACGCGGTTGGGCGTGAGATACTTCCGGCTCGAGATGTGCACGGCGCTGCCGTCCGGAAGCGCGATGGTCGTCTGGCTGCGGCCCTTGCCGGTCGTGTTCTGGCCGACGATGGTCGCCCAGTCATACTCCTGCAGCGCGGCCGCGAAAAACTCCGCCGCACTGTAGGTATTGCCGTTGACGATGACCGCCATCGGCACTTTGACGCAGACGCTGTCGCTCTGCGTGACGGTCTCTTTTCCGTTGCCGTCGACGCTCACGAACAGGTCGCCCTGCGGCAGCAGGTGATCCAGGATCGTGATGAGCTCCGAGAGCAGGCCGCCGGGGTTATCGCGCAGGTCGAACACCAGCGACTTTGCGCCGAGGTCCAGCAGCTTATCGACTGCCTGCACGGCACGGCTGCCACCGCCGGTCTCAAAGTTGCGGATCTGGACATAGCCGACGCCGTTATCCATGAGCTTATACGTCACGGGATCGGTGTAAATGACCGTACAGTCGAGCGTGACGGTCTGGCTCTTGCCGGCGGAGTCCTGAATGGTGAGCTTGAGCGTCTTGTTGAGCTTGGCGCGGATGGTGCTCTGCACGTCCGAGAGCGTCTTGCCCGTGACGTCCTCACCGTCGATCGCCGTGATGATGTCCCCCTGCTGGAGGCCGGCCTTCGCCGCGGGCGAGTCGCTCGTCACGGCTGTGATGCGAAAGCCCTTCGTCTTGTCGTCGAGCTGGATGGTCACGCCGATGCCTGCGTACTCATTGTTGGAGTACATCTGATAGGCCTTGTATTCCTCGGCCGTCATGTAATAGCTCCATTTATCGCCGATGGCGCTGATGATCGCGCTCGATGATGCATCGCTGATCGCCGTATCGTCCGCGTCGCCGATATAGTCTTTATCCACGACCTGCTTGACCTGCGCAAACTTCAGCGCGAGCTTGTAGTTGCTGCTGCCGCCGAACTTGCCGACGAAGATCATCGACGTGACCAGCGCAGTCACCAGAATACAGATCACACAGGCAAGGATACTCGCCCTCCAGCCGCGCATTCTGCCGCTTTTTCTGCGGGCGGGCACTTTTTCCGACGCCTGTTCCTGTGGCTTGTGTTCGTCCATGCTATCCCTCCGGGTCCATTTGCCGCCTGCATCGGGCAGCCCCAATGCAGCAGATGAGCCGGGCAGCCATTTTCCGGCTGCCCGGCAGTTTCATTCAGTCAAAATATGTCCGATCAGCGCGCATAGTTGAGCGGGTTCTGGCGCACACCGTTGACCGTGACCTCCCAGTGCAGATGCGGGCCGGTGGAGTTGCCGGTCGAGCCGACATAACCGATCGTCTGGCCCTTGGAGACCTTCTGGCCGGAGGAGACCGCGATGGAACTCATGTGGCCATAGAGCGTGGTGATGCCGTTGCCATGGTTGATGACGACACAGTTGCCATAACCGGACACAGCGCCGGCCGTGATGACCGTGCCGCCGTCGGCCGCAACGATGCTCGCGCCATAGCTCGCGCCGATGTCCACACCGGAGTGATACTTCTGCGTGTGATAGATCGGGTGGTAGCGCCAGCCGAACTCCGACGTGATCGTATGGCAGGACGGGCACGGCCACATCATGGAGCCGGTGGCGCCGTTGTCCTTGCCCGCATCATAGCTGGGGTCGTTTTTCTTGTTCGCCTCTTCCTGGCGGCGCAGATCCTCGACCTGCTTATCGATCTGCGACTGCACGTTCTGCTGCTGCTGCTCGTACTGATCGTAGACGCTCTTATAAGCGTTGATATCCGACTCCAGGCTGGCGAGCAGCGCGTTGGCCTCGGACACCTTCTGCTGCAGCTCGACCTGCTTGGTCTCCAGCTCGGACTGCTTATCCTGCAGCTCGGTACGGGCATCCTCAAGCTCCGCCTTGACGGTCTCGACCTTTTCACGGGCGGCCGTCATGTCGGCCTGCACCTGTTTATTATATGCAATGACCTCGCCGACCATGTCCATACGGGCAAGGAGGTCGGACAGACTGGTCGCCTCGAGCAGAATGGCGATGTAGGACATCTGGCCGTACTCCTCAAGATGGCGCACGCAGCCGCGGAAGCGCACCGTCTGCGCCTCTTCTTCCTGCTTGGCTTCCTCGAGCTCAACGCCCTTGTCCTCGATCTGCTGGTCATAGGCCGTGATCTGCTGCTTGACGACCTCGATCTCCTGCTGCGCCAGATCGTTTTCCTGATCCAGCGCGGCCTTCTGATCGACCACACTGGCCTTCTTAGAGCGGAGATTGTTGATGGTTTTCTGCTGCTCCTTCTGCTTGGCCTGCAGCTCCTTACGCTGCTGCGTGAGCTGGTTGATCTCCGACTGCGACGCCGCGCTGGCATTGATCGGGATCAGCGCCGTCATGAGCGAAACGATAAAAATCAACGCAAGCAGCACACAAATGACGGATCGAACGACTTTGCGGTTCATCTTCATTCCATTTCCTCCTTAAACTTTCAGATAGTTGCGAATGGCCGTGAGGCCGCCGAACACGCCGACGAGCACACCCACGCCAAGGAACACCAGCAGCAGCGGCAGCGCCACGGATGCAAACGGGAGCACCGTGATGATACCGGCCGCCATGGTGGACATGATCTTGCTGACGATCAGGCTGTAAAGTCCCCACTGGAGCAGGAACGCGACCAGACCGCCGACCAGGCCGAGCACAAGGCCCTCGACCACAAACGGCAGACGGATGAAGCCATTCGTCGCACCGACCATCTTCATGATGGCGATCTCTTCACGCCGGCCGAACGTGGCCAGCTTGATGGTGTTGGTCATAATAAACAGGGACACCGCGATGAGGATCACGATCAAAACGACGGAGACAACGCTCACAATGTTCCGGAACGTAATAAAGTTTTCCGCGTAATCCAGGTGCGCGGTCACATCGGCGATGCCGTCGACATTCTTGAGCGCGGCCTGCGTGTCCTTCATGAGCGACAGATCGTCGAGCGTCACGACGTAGCGGTGACGAAAGACCGAGGCGTCAATGTTGTCAAATAGGTCGGAGTCATACTCGGCCTCGAACGTCTGCATGGCCTGCTCGCGCGTGACGAATTCGACCGTGGCGACATTCGGCACCGCGGCGACCTGGGGCTCGATGGCCCGGGCCTCGTCCTCCGAGAGCGTCTCATCGACGTAGGCAATGACCTCGTTCTGATTTTGCAGGCGGTCGATGTTCGCGTCGATGTTGAGCGTCAGCAGCGAAAAGCTGCCCATGATGAGCAGGCACGCGATGATAATCGTGATCGACGCGAAGGACATGAAACCGTGCGTGAAGATGTTTTTCACGCCCTGCGTCATCAGGTAGTTGAATCTATTCAGCTTCATATCCGTAGTACCCGTCCAATCCGTCACTGATGACTCTTCCGGCGTCGATAGAGATGACGCGCTTGGAAAAAGCGTCGACCAGTTCCTTTTCGTGCGTCACCACGAGGACCGTGGTGCCGAGCTCGTTGATTTTCTCCAGCAGCAGCATCAGCTCCAGACTGCGCACCGGGTCGAGGTTGCCGGTCGGCTCGTCCGCGATGATCATGCGCGGATTGTTCACGAGCGCGCGGGCGATGGCCACGCGCTGCTGCTCACCGCCGGAAAGCTCCGCCGGAAAGCGCTTTTCCCGGTCAGCCAGACCGACCAGCTCGAGCACCTGCGGCACGCGGCGGCGGATCTCCTTGTTGGAAGCTCCCACCACGCGCATGGCAAACGCAACGTTTTCATACACCGTCATTTTGTCGATCAGGCGGAAATCCTGAAAAATGACGCCCAGTGTCCGGCGCAGCTTCGGCAGCTTGCGGCGCTTGATGCCCTGCATGTCAAAGCCGTTGACCGCGATCTGTCCGGATGTGGGGCTCAGCTCGCCGGTGATCAGTTTGATGATCGTCGTCTTGCCGGAGCCGGACGGCCCGACCAGAAACACGAACTCGCCCTCGTTGATCGTAAAACTGATCCCATTGAGGGCCGCAGCCTCCGTGTTCCCGTAGACCATCTTCACATCGTTCATTTGAACCATAAGATGTCCTCCAATATGTTGGGCTTACGCCCGCCCGGGTAGGTCTCAGAACTTGGCAGTGTTCTGAGAATCGAGGTATTGCTTTACCATGACCGCGACCTTGAAGAGGATTGCATCCTCAAACTCGCGCAGATCCAGGCCCGTGATCTTCTTGACTTTCTCCAACCGGTATACCAAAGTGTTTCGATGGACGTAGAGCTTGCGCGCCGTCTCCGAAACGTTGAGATTGTTCTCAAAGAAGCGATTGATCGTGTCGAGCGTGTCCTCATCGAGCGCCTCGATGGGGTTTTTCTTGAACGCTTCGGACAGGAACATCTCGCACAGCGTCGTCGGCAGCTGATAAATGATGCGGCCGATGCCAAGGTTGTCATAGTGAATGACCGGCTTCTCGTTTTCAAACACCTTGCCGACCTCGATGGCGACCTGCGCCTCCTTATAGCGGTCGGCCAGCTCGCGCAGGTGGTTGGCCGTCGTGCCGATGCCGATGACCGTCTGCACGTGCAGCTCCGTGTGCACGGCGCGCTCAATGCTCTCGGCCAGCGCGCAAACATCCTCCGAGGTCTCGTCCGGCGTCATTTCCTTGATGACGACAATGTCCGACTCGCTCACGCTGAGCACAAAATCATGCTGCCGGTCCGGGAACATGTTCTGGATCAGCTCGAGCACGGCGATATCCGTCACGTTCACCTGACGCACCAGCAGCACAGCGCGCGGCACGTCGGTGGTAAAATGCAGCTCCTTGGCGCGCACATACACGTCGCCGGGGAGAATGTTGTCCGAAATGATGTTCTTAACGAAGGCGGCCTTATTATGCTTTTCCTCAAAGTTCGTGCTGGCCTCCGTCATGCCGACGGCCGCGAGAATGCAGATGCTGCGCGCCGTCTGGTCATTGCCCTCGACAAACACGGCATACTCAAAACGCGCCGTGCTGGCAGACAGAATCTTATACGTGCGTGCGTCCGTTGCAAACAACTGCTCCTGCACTTCACCCACCGCGGCCTGAAAGTCATCCAGGCGCGAGCCAATCATCGAAAGCTCACTGCAGGCAATGACAAACCCCTGCTCGTCCACAACACCAATGCAGCGCGTGGTGGCATCTTTCATCTGAACGATCACGCCCTGAAAAATTCTGCTCGACATATCTTTTCCTCCTACGAACGGCCGCCGCAGTCTCCCACAGCACCTACCAATTTCCTACTTTACATAATAGACGATTTATGTGCATTTTTCAATAGAAAAATGGTCGTTTTTTGTGAATAATTTTCGAAATTTCGTGAGATAGTCGGATAATTTCCCGAACTTTTGTAAATTATCACGAAGCTGGAAGCGAGAAAACGAGCATCGCCTCAGCGGGCTGCAATTCCCGGTAAGCGCCCGGTGACAGCGCGGGATCGAGCGTCAGCGCCCCGATCGACAGCCGGTGCAGCTGCAAAACGGGCGTCCCGCAGCCGGCCAGCATCCGCTTGACCATATGATATTTCCCCTCATAGACCGTGACGCGGCAGCCCCCCTGCTCCGGCAGCAGCTCCAGCCGGGCGGGCAGGCACTGCGTCCCGTCGCCGAGGACAACGCCCTGTGCGAAACGGTCCACATCCGCGCTCGTGGGCTGTCCATCCGTGCGCGCGAAGTAGACCTTCGGCACGTGCTTTTTCGGCGTGATGACACGGTGGACATAGTCCCCGTCGTCCGTAACGAGCAGCAGGCCGGTCGTGTCCTTATCGAGCCGCCCGGCGGGCACGAGCCCGAAGCGCCGCAGCTCCGGCGGAAACAGATCGAGCACCGTCGGCTGACTGCGGTCGGCCGTCGCGGTGAGGACGCCGGCGGGTTTATGGAGCATATAGTAATGATATGCCTGATAGCGCAGGACCTGTCCGCGCAGGCAGACGACAGCGGTCTCCGCGATCTTCTGCTCCGGCGCGCGGGCTGGCACACCGTCGACCGTGACCTCGCCGCGGCGGATATACGCCTTGGCCTCGCGCCGGGAAGCGGCGCCGGTATCGGCCAGATATTTGTCCAGACGGATCATGCGCGCCCCTCCTTTACGGCCATTGGACGTATTATAACATATCCGGCGGCAAATTTGAATAGGCTTGTTCCGAGGTGTGGTTATGAAGCTCAAATCCTTTCACTGGACAAGACGGACGGTCGTGTATGCGCTCATCGGTCTGGCCGTGCTGCTGGCGCTGGCCGTCATCTGGCGCAGCAACGGCGGCGTGCTCTCGGCGCACTACAACGTCACGACGACGGACGGGCGCATTGCCTATCTGCAGGCGCTCGGCTGGGAGGCGGATCCCGCGACGGAAACGGCGCAGGAGATCGTGATCCCGCGTGTGTTCAGCGGTGTATTCAGCGATTACAACGCCCTGCAAAAGCAGCAGGGATTTGACCTGTCCACTTACGCCGGCGAGACGTGTACAGCCTATACCTACCGCGTGACGAACTACGAGGGCTCGACGGACACCGTGCTCGCGCAGCTGTTCGTCTACCGCAACCGCGTCATCGGCGGCGACATCCACGCGACGGCGATGGACGGCTTCATGCACGGTCTGCGGTGAATGGGCGAAAAAAACTCCCGGCACGAATGTGCCGGGAGTTTTGGTTTCGTTCGGGTTCAGGCAGATGCCTTGGGGCTCAGGCGAGCGCCGTCCAGCGCTCAATGCCGGTCAGCTCCGTAAAGGTGTGGCCGACCGAGGCCTCGGTGACTGCGGCGTAGTACCATGCGCCTGGCGTGACGTCGGTAAAGTGCGACGCTGCCTGCGCATTGGCCTGCACGAACGTCAGGTCGCAGCTGCGGCCAAGCACGCGGTTGAGGATAGTCACCGCCTCGGCGCGCGTGATGGTCTGGTTCGGGTGAAACGTGCCATCCGCATAGCCGCCGACCAAGCCGTTGGCATAGGCCGTAGCGACCGCATCATGACACCATGCGCTGCCTACATCGGCAAACGTCATGCCCTTGGACGTGTTCGCACCGTAGATCCAGGTCAGAATGGTCACGAATTCCGCGCGGGTGATGGGCTTGCCCGGCTGGAACGTGCCGTTGCTGTAGCCCTTGATGGCGCCGGCATTGGCCAGCGTGCTGACCGCGACCGCGTACCACTTGCCGGCCGGAACATCGCTGAAGCCATTGTCGCTGCGGTCATACTGCTTGTGCGCCTGTGCGGTCATGAGCTCATAGAGCAGCTTGGCCGCCTCGGCGCGCGTGAGCGTGCCGTTGGGCACAAAGGTGGTCGCGGTGCGGCCGGAAACATAGGCGTTGTGGTTGGTCGTATCCAGCAAGCCGGTCGACTGCGCCGGCTCCGTACCGGTGCCGCTGCCGCTGTTGTTGCCTATCTGGGAAATGTACTTTTCCAGCAGCGCCATCGCCTGCTGGAGCGTGATGGTGCGGCTGTTGTAGAGCGCACAGATGATCGTCACAATGTTCTTCAGGTTCATATTCGCCGAAGAAATGAGCTGAGACAGCAGCTGCGCGATCTGATCGTTTGTGAGGATGCTGCCGGCAAAGCCCGTCAGGATGGCATTGATGCCGGTCTGCGTCATACCAAAGGCTTTCAGGATCTCGGCAAGCGCCTGCTGGGCGGCCTCGCTGTTCGGGCCGCCGGCGGCAATGGCGCCGATGACCTGACCGAAGTTGATGTTCACCGTGTTGCCGGTGATGGTGATGATGCCGCGCATGTAGTTATTGTTGCTGGCGATGTCCTTGAACAGATCGCCGACCGTCACGCGCACAATGCCGTGGATGAAATTGCTGTCGCTGGCGATATGATCGACGAGGTCGCCCACGTCCACGCCGACGATACCGTGGATAAAATTATCGTCATTGGCGATGTCGATCCGGCTCAGGATCTCACTGAGCAGGCCGTTGTGCAACTGGCCATAGGCCGTGTCGGATGTGCTGGTCTCCGCCTCCGTGGTGTCTGCCGCGAAAGCCGGGACAGCAGCGAGACTGAATGCCAGCACCAGGGCCAGTATCAGGCTCAATGTCTTGCGCATTTTTTTCATGGAATTTTGCCTCCTTTAAGCTCCAAGCAAACATACATGGAAAAGATGCCGGCAAAATGTAGGACACAGGTGTCCGCATCCCATCGGCACGAAGCAAGAAGCCTTTTTTAACCACGAAATATAGGCCGCAATTATTAAAAAAGCATTTGAAAAGTAATTAAAGTTTCGCGTTTGAAACAATTTTATCGAAAACAAAAAAATTCCTCTCCGGCAGATGCCGGAGAGGAATTCAGAAAGCTGGAATTACTCGTTGATGGCGATGACAACACCGGAACCAACGGTACGGCCGCCTTCACGGATAGCGAAGCGCAGGCCAACCTCGATCGCGATCGGGGTGATCAGCTCGACGTCCATGTCGACGTTATCGCCGGGCATGCACATCTCAACGCCCTCGGGGAGGCTGATGACGCCGGTCACGTCGGTGGTACGGAAGTAGAACTGGGGACGGTAGTTGTTGAAGAACGGGGTGTGACGGCCGCCCTCTTCCTTGGACAGGACGTAAACCTGGCCCTTGAACTTGGTGTGCGGGTGGATGGACTTCGGAGCAGCGAGGACCTGGCCACGCTCAACGCCCTTCTTGTCGACGCCGCGGAGCAGGCAGCCGACGTTGTCGCCAGCCTCGGCGAACTCGAGGGTCTTGTGGAACATCTCGGTGCCGGTGACGGTGGTCTCCTGGGTCTCCTTGATGCCGACGATCTCGACCTTATCGCCAACCTTGACGGTGCCACGCTCGACACGGCCGGTAGCGACGGTGCCGCGGCCGGAGATGGTGAACACGTCCTCGATGGGCATCAGGAACGGCTTGTCAGCAGCACGGTCCGGAGTCTTGATCCAGGTGTCAACAGCGTCCATGAGCTCCCAGATGCACTTGTACTCGGGGGCCTTCGGATCGGTGGACTCGGAGATCAGAGCGTTCAGAGCGGAGCCCTTGATGATCGGGGTGTCGTCGCCCGGGAAGTCGTACTTGTCGAGCAGCTCACGGACTTCCATCTCGACGAGCTCAAGCAGCTCGGGATCGTCGACCTGGTCAACCTTGTTCAGGAACACCAGAACGTACGGAACGTTGACCTGACGGGCAAGCAGCAGGTGCTCACGGGTCTGAGCCATCGGGCCGTCGGAGGCAGCGATAACGAGGATCGCGCCGTCCATCTGAGCAGCGCCGGTGATCATGTTCTTGATATAGTCGGCGTGGCCCG
>OIWT01003735.1_pt1 | contig 13471 bp, 13 predicted proteins | sample 1587701 | NCBI WGS metagenome assembly OIWT01 (sample SAMEA3888904, study PRJEB22519) | human gut metagenome | biome: human gut; feature: human-associated habitat; material: faeces | place: Denmark | collected 2009
GAGCGCATGGCCACCGCTTCGCTGTTCTTCGGCCGGCATCTGATGATGCCTTGTTGCTCCTTTTGGACAATGGCCGGACAGCGGTATTGCCCGCGGCGAATTGCGAAGCACCTGAGCAGAGCGGGCCTTTGCCACTGCCGGCGTAATTACGTGACACGATTTCTTCAGAAGAACCTTGTCTCTATCTGCGTGATTGACTTTGACGTGAACTTCATAGAGGATAGAAAGAGCGTCGCGATAGGTGATTTCTGAACCAATGAGCATCCTGGCGAACCTAAGAATATCCATATAACGAACTGATACCCAATCTATTATGCTGACTTGAGGCAGAATGCAAATATGCTCATCCCCCTGTTTTTTTATGGGAGTGAGCATATTGAGAAATAGGTTTAAATCCATATAATAACTTATACCTCAATAAGTTACAAGAGCTTTTACCGTATTGGCGATATGCTCATTGGTTCGAAAATACCACCGCAAGCAGATATAATAAAATTCGTAATAGCCGGCGGAGACTCGCGAGTTGCCGGACATGGCTGTTTCCGTGAGTATGATTATAGAGAAAAACCGAACAACCTGAAATTGACATAATCAACGAAAGTGCTGATTCACAACAAGTTAGTAGATAAGGCAAAAGTCAGGTTACCCATTTTTTCACATAACCTGCATTTTGCCGTTCGCTGTATGTTGTTGACACTCAGTAATATATGTCAAACTGCGGCGTGCAGGTTGTTCTAAAAGATTCCTGATATCTTGCACGGATCACTCGCTACCGTCGGTGATTTAACAAGTCGTCATCAGAGATGACCGGCCGAGTCCATAGGCGGCCCTGCGCACCTCCTTCTCTCGGAGATTTCGTCCGCTGTTGCTCCGACATCTCCTGTCGGCGGTCCTGCGTGCCTCCTTCGCTCCGGGATTCCGTTCGCTGGCGTTTCGACATCTCCAGTAGTCGGCCCCGCGCGCCTCCTTCTCTCCGGGATTTCGTCCGCTGTCGCCCCGACATCTCCCGCAGGTGGCCATGCGCTCCTCCTTCTCTCGGAGATTTCGTCCGCTGTCGCTCCGGCATCTCCCGCAGGTGGTCCCGCACGCTTCCTTCTCTCGGAGATTTCGTTCGCTGGTGCTCCGACATCTTCCGCCGCCTGCAGCGGGGCGGTGCAAACCGGAAAAAGAAAATCAGCGTTCAAGTGAACTTGACGCTGATTTTCTTTTTCGGTTTGCGGAGAGAAGGAGATTCGAACTCCTGATACCCTTTTGGAGTATACACGCTTTCCAGGCGTGCCTCTTAAGCCACTCGAGCATCTCTCCAGAACTGCCCTGTAACACGGACAGGGTTGCAAATATACGAATTATCTGTTAATTTACAATGATTCGCGCTTCAATTTCTCGATGTAGTGGTCGATATGCTTGAGCTCTCTCGGGATGTCAATACTCTGAGGACAATGCGGCTTGCATTGACCGCAGCCTATGCAGTGGTCAGCCTGGCGCACAGTCTCCACAGCACGGTCGTAACCTACCAGGAAACGCCTCTTGAGCCTCTGGAAATGCTCCTGCTCGCAACTCTGCGCGACATCACCCGAATTGACACTATCGTTGTAATGCCTGAAGATAGTCGGGATGTCGATACCGTATGGACATGGCATGCAGTATGTGCAGCCCGTACATGGAACAGTAGGGTAGTCCTCCATGAGATTTGCCATCTCCTTCAGGAACGCTATCTCCTCATCCGTCAGCGCCTTGAAATGCGAGAACGTCTCCACATTCTCTATCAGCGGCTCCATGGACGACATGCCGCTCAGCACAGTCAGCACATTCGGATACGAACCGCAGAACCTGAACGCCCACGAAGCCACGGACAACTGGGGCTCCCTCTCCTTCATCTTCTCGGCTATGGCCTGAGGCAGCTTGGCAAGACGCCCGCCTAAAAGCGGCTCCATAATCGTGGCCGGGATATTCCGCTTGGCGAGTTCCTCATAGAGATAATCCGCATTGACATTCTGAGGCGCCTTCGCGTGCTCCCAGTCCACATAATTCATCTCTATTTGTACGAAATCCCAATGATACTTGTCGTGCAGCTCCAGGAACTTGTCGAATACATCACGCCTTCCGTGGAACGAAAAACCCAGATTCCTGATTCTGCCCTCCTCACGCTCCTTCAGCAGAAAATCAATCAGCCCATTATTCACATACCTCTCCTCGAAACCCTCAAAACCGGATGTGCCGATAGCGTGAAGCAGATAATAGTCGAAATAATCAGTCCTCAACTGCTTCATCGAATCGTAATACATCTTCAGTCCGGCCTCACGCGAAGAATCATTGAAATTCGACAACTTGGTCGCAATATAATACGAATCACGAGGATAGCGGCTGAGCGCAATTCCGGCAGCCTCCTCCGACTGCCCCTGGAGATAGGCCGGTGACGTGTCGTAGTAGTTTACCCCATTCCGGTACGCATAATCCACCATTTCATTGACAGCATCCTGGTCGATATGGTCCTTGCCGTCATCACCCTTCTTCATCGGCCACCTCATGCAGCCGTAGCCGAGCAATGAAATCCTGTCTCCGGTTTTCGGGTCGGTACGCATCTCCATCGCCGCATTTCCTGCGACCTGAACACGCCTGCCTGAAGGAGAGGAGCATCCTGTCAATGAAGCAACTCCGACAGCCAGCGCTCCTGCTCCGGCCGTTTTTATAAAATCACGTCTATCAATGTTCATTATTCTATTATTTTCAAGCAGTCCAACTTGCTGACATTCAGCGCTCTCAATCCCTCCTGTGGACACTGAGTCCGTTTACATGAATTGCACTATATGGCCTTGACGGGCAGAGAAACTCACAGGCCCCGCATCCGATACATCTGCTTTCGTCCACCGTCGGAATCCTCAATGAATTCTTGTCCTTCGGATCCTTCTTGACCATTATGATGGCCCCCGCAGGACAATGCCTTGAGCAGTTGCCGCACGAAACGCCGTCCCTGTTCACCACACACAAGTCCAGATCCACCTTGGCCGTTCCGATATGCATCGTGGTCTTTTCCTCTATGCTGTATTTCCTGATCGGCCCGGACGGACACACCTGAGCGCAACGGTTGCACTCCACACGGCACCATCCGCGCTCATAAGACATTTCCGGCTGCATAAGGTGCTCCAGCGAAGAAGAAGGGCGCAGCACCCCGTTGGGACATTGCGACACACAGAGCTGACAGGCCGTGCAATGCTGGTAGAACTCCTTGACACTCAGCGCTCCGAACGGAACCAGAGGAGTCTCCCGCACCGGCGCCTTCTTCCCGAGGACAACCGCCAGACCGCCGTCCACCTTCTTCTCCTGAGCCTTCATTGTCAATGCCCCAAGGGTCAATGCCGTAGTGCTGATAAATGTACGTCTTCCGTTATCTCCGGCCGCAGCCTTGTCATTGACCTCAGCCTTCTTCACGGTCTGTCCGGCCTTCCAGAAAGGCTTGTATTTTATCGCGCCATGATGACAGGTGCCGATGCAGTCGAAACAGTCCACGCACCTGCTGTAGTCGATTCTGTGATTGTCCAGGTCAATGCAGGATGCCTTGCAGTTCTTCTCGCAGAGGTGACAATTCCTGCATTTGCCGGTATCGATCACCGGGCGGAAAATCGCGAACCGGGAGAAGAAACTCAGAACCGTACCGACCGGGCAGATGGTATTGCAGTATGTCCTGCCGTTCCGTGCGGCAAGAATGAAAATGACCACGAAAGTCACGGATGCTATCACGAAAGTAGGCAAACTCTTGAGCCACACGTCCTTATGCTCGAACGCGTACCCGCCTGCCTTCTCGGCAATCCATGCGCAGAGATTGTTGCCCCAAAGCCAGACCGGCGAAAGAAGATTCTGCACGATGCGGCCGAACGAACTGTATGGCGCAACCAGCACGGCAACCGAAGTGAATCCGGCCACGAGAAGGACAATAAAAACTGCCAACACGCTGTACCTGAGCCACTTCTTCTCAGGCGACCAGCTGTAGAACTTCTTGTTACTTTTACGCCAGATACTGAAAGACCTTGCGACGACATCCTGAAAAATTCCCAAAGGGCATATGATCGAGCAGTAGAGCCTTCCGAAGACCAATGTCAATAGAATCAATGCGATGACAATCCCGGCATTGAGAGCGAGAACCGCCGGCAGGAACTGGATTTTCGCCAGGAAGCCGAACCATCCGGCAGCGAGCCCGGTGAAATCCAAGAACAGCAACGTGCACAGAATGAACACGATACCTGCTGTTACGGCGCGGATTTTCTTAAGCATATAGTCGTAATTCTTTTAGTCCAATATTATAAGAACAGGAGCCGGGTGATTGAGAGTCAGCTTGACCTCGTCCGTCTCCGCAATGTTCAGCGTAGCCTTCCACCAGTTGTCAAAAATCACACCCGAAGTCTGCCATTTCAGCCCTTCCGACTTGATATTGAGCGAGTTGTCAGGGGACAATATCGATATTTCCCTGCCTTCGCCGACGAAAAACGATGTCGTCTCAGTTATTGCGAACGAGGTAGTCCAGTCGGAAACCATGTATATCTGCAGGCCCTCAGGAATGTCGATACCGGAGAGCATCTGCTTCTCTTTCAGGCCTCCCAGCTCCTTTGCGTACTCCATCAGGTAGGACAGATTTCCTATCGTATGGTCCTCCCTCTTTCCGCCTGCTCCCAGAATATGGACTGTGTCAATGTCCCTGAAATGCGTCAGCGCATAGCAGAAAGCCTTGTTCAGGTCATTGTAGCTCTGTTCCGGATTATGGACGATCAGGTCCGCGTATTTCTTTTTGAAAGTCTCAGGCAGCGAATCCAGATCCCCGATTATCGCATCCGGCAGTCTTGGATGGCCGAAAATCTTGTCTGACCTCCGGATAAACGTGACCGCCGCCCCGTCACAGCAGACGATATAGTCCGCAGTCCGGATAAGGTAAAGCGGAAACTCCTTCTTGGGGAAATCGCCGTTGCATATGATAGCTAAAGTCGCCATTATTTCTTACGTATTATGCTCAGCCCGTGCCGTACAGGGAGAATCACCGTCTCCACACGCGGGTCCGAAGCCGCCAAATCATTGAACCGGACTATTCCGCTCGTCTGCTTGTCCGTCGGAACCTGCTCCGCATAGACCTTGCCGTCCCACAGAACGTCGTCGGCCAGGATAAAGCCGCCGGGACGGGTTAATGTCAATGCAAGTTCGTAGTAATCAGGATATTCCCTCTTGTTCGCGTCAATGAAGGTGAGGTCGTAGAGCTTTTTCCCGTCCTGTCCGCGCAGAAACTCCACAGCATCCCCGATGTGCAGGGAAACGCGACCGCTAACCCCGGCCCTCTCGAATCCCTCCAATATCAGGTCTTCCAGTTCATCATTGATCTCCAATGTGTCGATATGGCCTTCCCCTTCCAGAGCGAGAGCCATGCATATCGCCGAGTATCCCGTAAAAGTACCTATTTCCAGGACATTGCGCGGAGAAATCATACGGGTCATCATGTACAGGAACTCTCCCTGCACCTTTCCTGTAAGCATCCGGGGGTAGTTCGTGCGGATATTGGTCTGCCTCTCCAGCCAGTCCAGAGCCTCGTTCCTTATCGAACAATGCTCTTCAATGTATTTGTCCTGAGCACTTTCCATAATCTATAACAATATCAGACAACTTGTTCTGTCCGGTGCGAAAATCCGGCAGGCCATATCCCTGATTATGTCAGCCGAAACAGCCTCGATTTCCCGTTTGATTTCTTCAGCAGATGCCACCTTGCCGTAGGCGAGCAGACTCTTTCCCATACTCAGGCATTGAGACTCCCCGTTGTCGGAACTTATGGCAATCTGGCCGAGGAACTGTTTCTTGGCCGCGCGCAACTTTCTGTCAGTCAGGGCATTGTCCTGAAGCTTCGAGATTTCTCTCCTGACCGCGTCAATACATTTTTCCGTATTCTCTCTCTCGCAGCCGAGCGAAATCGCCATTATTCCGGTATCAGAATACTGGGTGTATGAACTTTCCACGCCATAAACCCAGCCGTGCTTTTCGCGCAGGATATCGTTGAGGATGGAATTCATCGCCGGACCGCCTAAGATGTTGCTCATCAATGATGTGGCGATTCTTTCCCTCTCCTCATACAGAGACGGGGCATAGCCGCCGAGCACCGCATTGGCCTCGTGGTTCCGCTTGTTGATGACCTCGTCGAAAACATTGTCCAGAGTTACGGACTCGGGCCTTGTCAGCTCGCCGGAAACCATGCCGCTTCCGCTGAAGAACTTGTCGAAAGTCCTGAGCAGAGCCGCTTCCATGCGTTTTTCGTCAATGTCGGCCACAATCGTAAATACCATTGACTCTGGAACGAACTTCTCCTTGTAGAACCGTCTGAGTTCTTCGGCGGATGTGGCTCTTACGCTCTGGGGAGTCCCCAAAATCGGCATTGACAATGAATGTCCCCTGAAAAGCTTTTCCTCGAACCTGTCATAGACATCCTCGGACGGGCTGTCCTTGTATGACTTTATTTCGTCAATGACCACGCCGCGTTCGGTGTTCACTTCATTGTCCGGAAAGGTCGCCTCCGTGGCTATTTCCATGAGGAGCGAACTTGCTTTGGACAGGTCTTCCTTCAGTATGGTGGCGTGCAGAACTATCTCCTCCTTGGTGGTGTAGGCATTCAGTTCTCCGCCGAGTCTGTCGAGGTAACCGTTTATCACTGAGGAACTTTTGTGTTCAGTCCCCTTGAACAGAGTGTGCTCCGTAAAGTGAGCTATCCCGCTGTGGAATCCCTGTTCATATCTCGTTCCGCAAGCAATGCCCAACGAACAGTAGGCTACGGCCGAACCGCTTCTTTTCACGGCGTAGCGTATCCCGCAATCAGCTCTTCCGCTTATCATCTTACCTCGTTTTAGCAATTATCTTCAGGTCTCCCTTGTGGAAACCGGCCTCGTCCTCCTTCTTGAGTGTGCGTTTCCTGTAATAGAAAAGTTCGTGAGTTCTCGCGTCAATGAGAATTCTCCAGCATACTGAACCTTTTTCCGGCTCGGCTGGTGCAACTACGTAGCTGACGAGCGTTCTACTGTCACCTGACAGGAAAAGGCTGTCTGCCACTTCGCCGTCCACGATGTCCAGTCCCTTCCTGGCCATTTTCCTGCAGAAGGTGGAATCGACCGTCTCAGACAGGTCTTCCCTGGCGATGACGACTCTTCTGCCGGACGATTTGCCCAGCGGGGTGACGTATGTCCTGAGTCCCGAGAAGTTTCCGTTAAGGGATTTGGCAATGTAGCCCTGCATGATGTCCACGAGTCCCGGAATCATCGCGGCTTCCCTTCCGGAAGGTATGTCGGCTGCAGCGACAGGTATGCTTACGACATTGACCATGTCATTTACGGTCTTCGCCGTGGCGCGGCCTTTTACGATGGTGAGCATCATGATGCCTGGCTTGGATTCCGGGCGGTACTTGACCTTTACCGGCAGCATGAAGTAGTATTCCTCATTGTTCTTGAGCGAGTTGAAGTCTTCGAGAGAGCAGAATTCAAAGGCCGAGAGGCTCCATGTGTTGTTCACGGCCTCACGGATGACGGGGTCGATGAAGTGGTTTCCGGAAAGGACCACTTTCATTGTCCTGGTCGTGAAATCGCTCAGTTTCTCTTTTCTTGTCGTTATCTGGGCCTGGCCGAAAGCTGTGATTGTCAATGTCAATGCGGCCAATGCTGTAAAAAGTCTTCTCATTGTACGATATTTGTAAGAGATACAAAGTTACAAAATAATGATTATTTTTGTGAAACAGAATAAACGTAAGATTTATGGAAACGGATAATATCATGGAGCGTCGCGAACGCGAAAGCCAATTGGCAAGGGAAAAGAAACTGAAGCGTACAATGTGGATTCTGGTCGTTGTTGCCGTCGCTTTGGTTGCAGTTTTGGGATACGTATGGAGCCAGAAGTCTTCATTGATCAGCGAACTTGAGGATGAGAAGAGAGACCTGACTGAGCAGATGGAGAGTCTCCAGAACGATTATGCAACATTGTCATCCGACTATGACAATATCAATTCGCAGCTGGATACGTCCAGGGCTGAGGTTGCGGATCTTCTCGAAAGGATCAAGAAGACCAATGCGACAAACCGTGCGAAAATGCGTCAGTATGAGAAGGAACTCGGCACATTGCGAAGCATCATGCGCAACTACATCGTGCAGATCGATTCTCTTAATTCATTGAACCACAAGCTTACGGCGGAAGCTGCGGCAGCAAGGCGAGAGGCTGCGGCAAGCAAGGCTGAAAGCGCACAGCTTTCACAGCAGGTAGAGAACCTTACCGGCCAGGTGGCTGCAGGCTCTGTCATCAAGGCACGTGGACTGCATATCGCCGCATACAATTCTTCGGACAAGGTTACGGACCGCAGCAGCAGGACAGTCAGACTACTGACATCGCTTTCACTGGTGGAGAACGACCTGGCGCCTAAAGGACCTGTACGTGTGTTTATCCGCGTGAAGGATCCTGACGGAATCATCCTTACGAATTCCAACCGCTCGTCGTTTACTTTCAATGGTGAGACGATGGTTGCCTCGGCTTCCAGAAGAGTGGATTATGAAGGAAGCGAAGTGGACCTGAGCATATATCTGAACGATATCCCGGAATATCGCAAAGGTGTATATACGGTAGAGGCTTACACTGAACAGTCTTTCCTCGGAAAGTCTGAACTGATGCTCAGATAATCATTGATTTACATTCACGTCCCATTCTGCAGAAGTTTCTGCACTTACTGTGGTTTCTATTCCGAGGCTGTTCCGGTCTGCCGGGAAAGGAACCTGGGACTTGATGTCGAAAACATGAGGTTCTCCAAGTATGCCGGTCTGGTCTGTTCGGAGATAGAGGCGCGTGTGGACGAAATCCGTGCGACATTGCCTTCGGAGGCCCATCCTGAATATCGGGACACATTATATATAGGAGGCGGTACCCCATCGGTGCTGCCTTTTGACGTGTTGGAGCGCATCGTCTCCTGTCTTAACAAGACGGTTTTCGGTTCTGAAAGCCATGACTATCTGGAGTTTACGCTTGAGGTCAATCCTGAGGATATCGTGGAGAAAGGCGAGGTGTATCTGCAGTCGCTTGAGCGTCTCGGAGTCACCAGAATCAGTATGGGGATACAGTCCTTCGATGATAAGGTCCTGAAATGGATGAACCGCAGACATGATTCCGCCCATGCCGAACAGGCATATTGGATGCTGCGCGGCCACGGCTTCAGGGACATCAGCATTGACCTGATTTTCGGCATCGGAGGCTTGTCACGGCAGACTTGGGAGGCGACTGTGCATAAGGCGATGGGGCTGAGTCCTTCGCATATTTCGGCATATCAGCTTTCCGTGGAGGATGGCAGCGCACTGGCTAGGGAAGTCGAGGCAGGGCGCTACACGGAGGCTTCGGAAGAGGAATGCCGGGCTCAGTATGAAATGCTGTGCTCCATATTGGAGGAGAACGGCTACCATCATTACGAGGTGTCCAATTTCGCATATCCGGGCTTCGAATCCAGGCACAATTCTTCGTATTGGCGTCGCGTGCCGTATGTCGGTCTGGGCCCTGGAGCCCACTCCGCTGTCGCGGATGAAAGGGGACGGGTCAATGTCAGGAAGTGGAATACCGAGACGGAAGATGATTATGTCTCCGAGAGCGAAGTGCTTTATGATGAAGATGTCAGGGTCGAGGAGATAATGCTCGGACTCCGTACAGATGAGGGCGTTTCCCCTTCGTTGCTTCCGCAGACGACCATGTCCAGATTCCTGGAGGAAGGTGTGCTGTGCCGGACTGTCTATGGAAATGTGAGGATTCCTGAAGACAGGTTTTTTGTTTCAGATGAAATAATTCGTGAATTGTTATGATACTCGAGTCCAATGTTTATGTAAGACGGATAGAAGCTGTCCGTAGGCTTATGAGCAGCAAAGGCATTGATGCTGTGATTATTAGCGGCTCTGACCCGCACGCGAGCGAATATCCTGCTTCGCGCTGGAAACAGGTGGAGTGGGTGTGCGGATTTACGGGCGAGGCCGGAGATGTGGTGATAACTCTGGACCATGCCGGGCTCTGGACTGACACGAGATATTTCATACAGGCGGAACAACAGCTTGCCGGAACAGGGGTTGCGCTCCATAAGACAAGAATCCCTGGAGAAGTCAGGATTCCGCAATGGCTTGCTGATTATGCATTTGCGGACAGATGGGGAAGTGTTGCCCTCGCCGTCGATGGGCTTTCCCAGCCTGTTTCGTTCATCAATGAACTTGAAAACGCGTTCGGCGGCAGGCAGGTCCGGATTCTGGATCTTCCTGACATGCTAGACGATTTGTGGATGGACAGGCCTGCGGTTCCGGCGACACCGGTTATCACATTGGGAGAAGACCTGACAGGCGAGTCGCGGCTGTCCAAGTTGGGGCGACTGAGGAGTTTCATTGACGGAAAAAACTGTGACGCCATACTGGTGACGGCGCTTGACGAGATTGCCTGGCTGCTGAACGTGCGCGGATACGATGTGGAGTATAACCCGGTGGTGCTGTCGTATCTTCTTGTCACTCAAGACAATGCTGAGTGGTTCGTGCGCAAGTCCAAGACTGTGGATGACGAGACTTATGACAGTTTCGATGAACTGATGAAGGACGGGGTGGAGATAAAGTACTATGATGATATATGTATCAGTCTGTCTGAATATGCATGCTCGGGAGCGCGTCTTTATGCCGATACCGCTACATTGAACTATCATCTCTACAAGGTGCTGAAGGATGTGGGGGACAATTTCTCGATGGTGGAGGGCGCGTCTCCTGTGCCGCTGTACAAGGCGGTAAAGAACGGAACGGAGATAGAGGGAATGCGTGAGGCGCACGTTGAGGACGGTGTGGCAATGGAGAAGTTCCTCTGGTGGCTGGACTGCTGCATGAAGGACGGCATAGAACTGTCAGAGTGGGACGCAGCCCGCTATCTCGGGTCGTTACGTGCTGAGATTCAGGGATATAGAGGCGACAGTTTCCAGACGATTTCTGCATATGGGCCGTCTGCTGCATTGCCGCATTACGTTACTCCGGAAGGTGGCGGCAGGATGCTCGAGCCTCACGGACTTTATCTGTGCGATTCCGGTGGACAATACCTGTTCGGCACGACAGATATTACCAGGACTGTTCCGCTCGGGCCTTGTGACGGGCTGGAAATGGAGGACTATACATTGGTGCTGAAAGGTCATATCGGCTTGGCAATGTCGGTTTTCCCCGCAGGTACTGCAGGCTGCCAGATAGACTATGCCGCCCGTTCTCCGCTCTGGCAGGCAAGGCGGAATTTCGGCCACGGCACCGGCCATGGAGTGGGTTTCTTCCTCAATGTGCATGAAGGGCCTCAGGACATCCGCCAGAATCTTAATCCGCAGCCGCTTGTGCCCGGGATGATCACTTCTGATGAGCCCGGTCTGTATCGCGAGGGGCTTCACGGCATAAGGCACGAGAGTCTGTTGCTCTGCAAAGATGCCGGGGTCAATGAATTTGCCTCCTGGCTCTGTTTCGAGCCTCTGACGCTTTGCCACATTGACACTTCCGCCGTCATTGCGGACTTGCTGACGAGCGACGAGCGCGACTGGCTCAATGCCTACAACGAGCGTGTATGGCAGAATCTTTCGCCGCTTTTGCCTGAAGAAGTTGCTTTGTGGCTTAGAACCAAGACATTACCTATTTAGTCATTCTTGGTGACATCTCTGCCCCGCTGTTGGTTTTTTTCGGTGGAATCATTATCTTTACGAGTGGTGTGGTGACTTGTCGGGAGTCGTTTCCGCGGTTAAAGCCATGCCTCAGAACAAGATGAAAAGTGATTCTCTAATTACATTTGTTGCAGGTGCCGCCATCGGTGCCGTGCTTGGAGTCCTGTTCGCTCCGGAAAAGGGCGAAGTTACCCGCAAGAAAATCAAGGATGCAGCGATAGAAGGCTATGATACGGCGAAGACGAAGGCCAATGAAGCTTATGCTTATGCCAAGGACAAGGCCGATAAGGTGCGCAGGGACCTGGAAGATCTGAAGGCTGTCCTCACGGAGGAGGGCAATGAAATGAAAGACGAGGTGAGGGCTAAGGTACTCGACCAGCTCGACCGTCTCGAGAGAGCCTTGGAGAAGGAAGAAATCGATGAACAATACGATGCCTGATGAAAAACAGTTTTACAGAACCTGCTGAAAGGCTTGCGGAAAGTGCTGCCCAGTACATTGACCTGAAGGTCGATGAAGTCAAGGTGCGCACAGCGAAAGGCCTTTCCATAGCTCTGAACAGGCTTCTTGTGGCCATATTGCTGCTGACATTGTGCAGTATCGTGCTGATGTCCGCGGCATTTGGAGGTGTGCTGCTTTTAGGTGACCTGATAGGCAGTTATGCGGCCGGTGCGTTTATAGTGTCGGCGATTTTCCTGGTGCTGCTCATCGTGCTGTTCCTGTTGCGTGACAAATTGTTCCTGGATGGACTGGTGCGGATGTTTGTCCGGCTGTTCTTCGAAGAAGAAGAAGGAGGCGAAGATGAAGTACACTGACATAAAGGATATGGCAGGGCTGGACGCTGCCCGCAAGGAGCTGAATGCCAAGCTGAATGCCAAAGGGGCTGAGGTACTCTCCCGCTGGGAAGACACCAAGGAGGCATATTCTACTGTAAATCTTTTGGCTTACGGCCTGAAAAGCATTTCCGGACCTGTACCTTTCGACAGGATTGTACTCTGGGCTATCCGGGCCATACGTAGATTCTTATAGGCATAATACTAAAAAAGGATGGCCTGAAAAGACCATCCTTCTTTAATTATGTTGTGTCAGTGATTATCCGATAAATCCATTTGCATGGAGGAATGCGTTCACGGCAACTGTAGTGAATACTACGAAGATAAGTGAAGCAACGATGATTCCGATAACCTTGATTCTGTTGAACCAGGTCTTGTTGTCCCAACCGATGGTCTGGAACATGCTCCAGAAACCGTGGCAGAGGTGGAACCATATTGCAACGAACCAGATGATGTAGATCAGAAGAACCCATACGTTGCTGAATGTCTGCTCGAGAAGCATGTAAGGATTCTCAGCCTCGCCTCCGGTGAATTCCAAAAGCTGCATCTTGGCCCAGAAGTGTGTAAGATGGAAGAAGATGATGCCGAGGATGATGATACCGAGTACGAACATGTTCTTGGCTGACCATGAGTCTGCCTTTGCTCTGGACTCTACTTCATAACGCTTGTAGCCGCCGCAAGCCTTGATGTTGTACCAGGTGAGGTAGCATCCGTAAACGATGTGTACGATGATGCCGAGAGCCAGCACAGGGACCATGATGGTCACGATAGGAAGCGCCATGAAGTCGCAACCGAGCTGGAACAGTCCGTCAATCTTGTCCCAACCGCCTGTGAATGAATCTATTACAGAAAAGAAATTGATAGTTCCGTGGAGCAGCAGGAATACAACAAGAAATGCACCGCTGACAGCCTGGATGAACTTTCTCCCGATGGAGTAGTGGAATGCGTTCGCCA
>OIWT01003737.1_pt1 | contig 13447 bp, 6 predicted proteins | sample 1587701 | NCBI WGS metagenome assembly OIWT01 (sample SAMEA3888904, study PRJEB22519) | human gut metagenome | biome: human gut; feature: human-associated habitat; material: faeces | place: Denmark | collected 2009
TTGTACGGCAGGGACAGCGGCAGCCCCCAGTCGATCAGGCAGCCGAACAGCAGGTCGAGGTCGGTGCGGTCATCCTTGATGTTGGATTCCAGATCGGCAAGCATCCCCTGATCATAGTCATCCGGCGCATAGTAGACGTCTTTCATGTTGGTATCGTCCAGCTTGAGAACGCGGAAACCGATGTCAAGGTCTTGTGTGGTCAGGGGGCTTTCGGACTTGATCTTATCCCCGGCACGGCGAATGCGCTCCTTGCCGATTTCGCAGATGTTCTTGTAGCCCGCTTTGTAGGCTTCGCTTGTTTCGTCACACTTTTCAGGAAGCTGCACCATAATGAATTTGCGGTGTCCGCCGTCCTCGGCATTGAGTTGCATAACAGCGTGGGCGGTGGTGGCGGAGCCGGAGAAGAAGTCGAGAATAATCGCACTCTCACCAGATAAACCATTTATTTCTAATTTCAGCAATTGACAAATCAACTTTACTGGTTTTGGAAAATCAAAAAATCTTTTGTCGCCCATCAAATTGGCAAATTCTTTTGTACCTTCTTGATTAAACACATTAGTAATCATCGAGAGTTGGGTTCCTTTTCGCATAACTCCGTTCTCGTCCTTCAGATATTGCTTAAATCGTACACTCCACCCCTCTTTTGTTCTATTGATAACGATTTCATTATTCTTATATGCTTGTTCAAACTTCTCCTTTGACCAAATCCATCTACCACCTTTAGGCGGATGGATCTCATTTCCCTCATGAAAAATAGGATACATTAGGTTCGCGCGAGCGCCTTTACTTGTAGAAGCAAGAGGTTGCGTTAAGTATCCACCTCTGACCGCATATTTCTCATCCTGTTTATTATAAGCTGAAATCAATTCGTCGCTCAAATCACAAACTATTGATGTAGCTTCTTTCTTTGAGTAAATCAATATGTATTCATGAACATATGCAACACTATTTGTACCGCCACCAGCGCCATACTTATTTTTCCATACTAACTGTGATACACAATTAGATTCTCCAAAAACTTCATCACATATCTTTCGTAGATTCTCTATTTCGTTGTTATCGATAGAAACAAAAATCAAGCCATCATCCGTCAGCAAATTCCTTGCCAGCATCAACCGGGAATAAATCATGCTGCACCAGTCAGAATGAAATCGCCCGTTGGTATCGGTGTTCTTGAACAGACGGTTATCGTCCTCGTCATACATTCCCATCTGCACGTTTTCTTCTTCCTGCGAGCGCATGAAATCATCGGCATAGATGAAGTCGTTGCCGGTGTTGTACGGCGGGTCGATGTAGATCATCTTCACCTTGCCGAGATAGCTCTCCTGTAAGAGCTTGAGGACTTCCAGATTATCGCCCTCGATGTAGAGGTTTTCGGAGGTGTCCCAGTCCTTGCTCTCCGCCATGCAGGGGCGCAGCGTCTTCCGGATCGGCTTGTTTGCTTCCACGATAGCCGCCTTCTTACCGACCCATGTGAACTCGTATGCCTCGTCGCCATCCACCACATCCGGCGAAAGCATCTGTTTCAGCAGCTCAAAGTTGACCGCCCGCTTGTACACCTTCTTCTCCGGCGTGCTGTGTTCCTCATCCAGCATCTCCGTGACGCAGTTGGGAAATAGTGCAGCAATGCGGTCAATATTCTCCGCCACCATATCCGGCGATTCAAATTTCATCTTGTCCATTTTGTTTTTCCTCCGAGATTTGGTATCTGTATTTGATTGTGGATGGTGTTATAATGTGATTACCATACCAAAAGCACATTGTTGTATTCTCATCAGATGAATACTCAAAATTGTCAGAGCATGGTAGCGGCTTCAATGAGCTTCTGCATTTAAGAATTGTGGATACGTTTTGGCTACTGACAAATTCCATTTGCGCCTCAAAAATAATTTCGTGCCGTTTTTCTTTAATTTCAGATTCTATGACGCGTTTATCATCTGGTGACATAATGAAAGTCAGGTTAAATTTGCTATCATTTTTACCAATAGCTATCATGGTAAAACACTCATCATATTTTTTAAAAATAAGCGATTCGCTTTCTGTAAATATAGAAGCACTCAGAACGCGAACTATAACGGGACTGTTTTTTTCTTGATGTAGTGATACTTCGCATTCAAGTGATTCATAAGCAAAAAAAGAAGTGACCTGTATGTTAGTAGTAACAATTGTTTCACTATGTTCCTTCAAATTTGTGACCTTTTGGTTAAGTCTCTTGAATTTCATTTTATTAATTAACACCGTGCAAGAATTCTCAGCAATAAACATGTCGTCCTGCTTTTTTTGCAAATCACGATTTTGCTTCCATGAAATCCATCCAAGAAACATTGTGCCGATAAACGCCAGTGCACCACCGACGTAACCTAGTGCATCGCCTGCCGACCATTCGGCCTCAAACAAAGGTATAAATGCGGTTTTTTTAAAAAGCCAGTTTATTAAAAGTGGAACAACCAAAAAACAGATTGTTACGGCTACAACAATGGCAAGCACGAATACAAATTGTTTGTTTTTTTTCATATTTTAAACAACTCCTTCCTCAGCCTCTTAATCTCCGCATTCATCTCCATCTGCCTATTTAGCTGCTTCTCTCGCCGCATTTTGTTTTCCAGCGCGGCGATCTGCTTTTCAAGCTGCTTCTTCTTTTCATCCCGCTCAACAGACTCTTTCAGGCTCTCGCCGGAATCTGTTTGCAGCTTGTCCCCGGCGATCTGACGAACAAGGCTTTCATAGACGGCATCCATGTTCAAGCCGTCGATACTAAGATGCAACTCGTCCTCCGACATCCAGTCGGTGTGATAGTAACGGCTGACCTTGAAAGCGTTGCTGCCTGATGCGGCAGCTTCCTTGTAGCCGATCCACGCCTGAGCCTTGCCGTCAAAGGTCAGAATAAAGAGAATGTGGTACGGGATCTCCTTGTCGATTTGTTTCAGCACCGCTTCGTCAAGCTGCGGTTCGTTCAGCCGTACCTCAAATACTTCAATCTCGGTGACTGCTTCACCCGCAGCAATATTCAGTGTAGACGCTGCAAGCTTATTCCGCCAATATACCAGCCGGATCTGATCGACAAACACACGGCGCAAAGCAGGGGAAACGTCAAGATTCTCATAGAACTTCTGCTTCGGTATTCTTTTGCCAAACTCCGTAGATGCAGGAAATCCAAGCATCACTAGCCCTCCTTATTTCACAACTAAGAAGCAAATCAGCTCAAAATCATCCAGCCCCGAAACCGCACTGAGCAGCGCAGATGTGCCGCCGCTCTTGAACAGACTGTCAATATCGTTTTCTTCTTTCGCGTCAATGATGGAATTGATCGTCTCGCTCAGAAGCTCGGAAATTTCACCCATTTTGCGTCCGTCATCCGTCTTGTCATTGAACCACTTACATAGCTCCGCGCAAGGCTCACCCTTGCCACGGCAGAGCAGACGCATCGTGTCAAGCAATTTCTTCGGGTTGAGGTAATCGCAGACGATTTCGCCTTCTTCGCTGATGTAGACCATGTAGAAGGGGTGAATTCGGTTCCGATTGTCAATGTTCACGCTGTCATTGATATTTCTGAGGACGAAAATCACACCGGCAGGAGAATCCTCTGTCTGTCCAACAACGGTGTGCAGACCCTTTGGCGCGGTTTCAATGTCCTCGTGCTGCTTCATGTATTCGAGCAGATCAAGCCTGAACTCGTTGAGCCCCAAATCCATGATGGAAATACCGCTTGTCATGTCTTCAATGTCCACGACTTCTTCTTGCAGCCGCTTGAGCTGTGCGCGGCGGTATTCAAGATCGCCCTTTTCCTCGGCATTGATCAGGTCATCGTCGCCGGTAGAGGTCATGACCGAAATCTTCATGCGGGTTTCCACGCGGCTTTTCAGGTTAATATACTCGTCGAGATCCATATCCGGCCAGAAGTTTACAAGCTGGATATGGTCGTTTCTGCTTCCGATACGGTCAATTCGTCCGAACCGCTGGATAATGCGAACAGGGTTCCAATGAATGTCGTAGTTGATGAGGTAGTCGCAATCCTGCAAGTTCTGACCTTCGGAAATACAGTCGGTTGCAATCAGAATATCAAGCTCGTCGGTGCTTCCGGGCAGGAGTACCGACTTGCCTTTTGAAACAGGCGAGAAGCAGGTCAGCACTGTGTTGAGATCAGCTCGGAGCTTCGGAATGGTAGTCCTCCCGTCAACCGTTCCGGTGATCTCTGCCGTTTCCAGCTTGAAATTCTCTTTTGCAAATCTGCTGACGTTTGCAAAGAGATAGTCTGCGGTATCAGAGAACGCCGTGAAAATAATGATCTTCTTGTTGCCGGGATTGATGGGATGCTCGATTTTCTTCCGGATCAAATCAAACAATGTTTGCAGTTTCGTGTCATGCTCCGGCGTGATGTCGGCAATCATGAGGGACAGGAGTTCCAGATTCTCCGCATCCTTTTCCAGCTCGCGCATCCATGAAACATAGTCCATATCGGCAAGGTCAATTTTGACTTTCTTGCCGACGGAGAAGAAATCGGTGTTCTGATCGTCATAATCAAAATCTTCTGCGTCGGAAATCTCCGTCAGATTCAGGACGCAGTCCCCAGACTGATAATTTTTGATCGTCCCAATCGTATCGTTGATCAGCTTTTTAATGCGGTCAATTGTCAGGCGGAAAGAAGCAACCGAGCTTTCCAGCCGCTTGAGAAGGTTGATGCTCATAAGACGGCGAATGCCTTCTTCACGCCCTTGCTGAGTCAGGCTGTTTCCTTTGTGGTGCGTCATGTCGATGTACTTTGCCAGTTTCGACGGCATGATATAATTCGACGGCGTATAGATCGTCAGGCTCAACGACATGAGCAGATTGTAAATATCGTTATAGTTGATCGCATCATCCAAGTCAGTCAAACATGGACGTAGCGAAATCGGCGGCAAACGCTCCGGAAATTTACCGATGTCAGAAGTGTTGTAATACTTTTCGATGTGCTTTCTTGACCGTGCAATCGTCACGCTGTCCAGCAGTTCAAAGAAATCAAAATCCAGAGTTCGAAGAAGTTCGTCCGTTGTGCGTTCGTCGGCAGGGAGCTTGCTCCAGGCGTTGAAAGCCTTCTGAGCCTGACGGAAAATTTCATCAATGCTCTTAGCTGTATTCAGCCTTTTGTTCATCTGCGAGGCATCGCCCTCATACGCAAGAGCGAGTTGGTTTTTGAGGTCAATGAATTTATTGTTGACCGGTGTAGCTGAAAGCATCAGCACCTTCGTCTTTACACCGGTGCGAATTACTTTGTTCAGGAGCTTAAGATAACGATTTTCCTTTGCACCTTCAGCCGATACCTCGCCGCCGTTACGGAAATTATGGCTCTCATCAATGACAACGAGATCATAGTTACCCCAATTCAAACGGTCTAGGTCAATTCCGTTCGACTGTCCATGTTCGCGGGAGAGATCTGTGTGATAAAGAACGTCGTATCGCAGTCTGTCCGCTGCAATGGGGTTATTTATATAGTTTCCCTTGTATGTATTCCAGTTCTCAGAGAGCTTTTTAGGGCAGAGAACAAGCACGGATTTGTTGCGGTTCTCATAATACTTGATAACTGCGAGTGCGGTGAATGTCTTGCCTAGACCAACGCTGTCTGCCAGAATACAGCCATTGAATTTCTCGAGTTTGCTGATGATAGCGAGAACAGCATCGCGCTGGAAGTTATAAAGCATTCCCCATATTTTGCTTTCCTTGAATCCAGTAGCTACGTTAGGTAGTTCGTCCTCTGAAATGTCATCAAGGAACTCTTTGAAGATGTTATAAAGCGCAACAAAGTAGATATACTCCGGTGCGTTTTCGCGATATGCGGCAGAGATATTCTCGATTACAACGTCTGTGACTTCTTGCAGCTTTTTCTTGTCGTTCCATAGTTGCTCAAAAAGTTTAAGAAAATAGTTGGCATTCTCAGAACTTTCAGTTTTCTGTACCGCATAATAGGCGTTGTTACCACGTTCACAGCCGAGATCTACAGTAGTAAAACCGTTAATCGGCATATAGGTGCTTTTATCGACTGTCATGAAGCCCATCATCTGTTCCTGCGTGACGTTAGATTTGAAAACGGCTTTACGTTTGATCCAGTCTGCGCACTCTTTTGCAATCGCTTTTTGCGTCAGCTCATTGCGGAGCTTAACTTCAAACTCTGTACCGTACAGGCTGCTTTCTCGCGAAATACGTGGAATATAGAACTCACGTTGAGCCTTTGATGCTTTCTCGGTTACGAATGTTGGCGAGGTAAAGATGAAACGTAATTCGTCAATGCTTTCAAGCTGCTTTTTGAGTTCCTGATACGCATAAATTGAGAAACAAGCGGCGGCAACGGACAGCCTGCTTCCTTTTTTAATGCCCGCTTGCAGATCGCCTTTGACAGTCATATTGATGTTATCTATAATCTGCATTTTATCACCTTATCGAGACATCCGGCTGTCTCTTACTTTTAAATAATAGCAAAAAAACTGTACCAAAAACAGGATTCAGCCGTTAGTTACTCGTACAGCTTCACAAATATCACCGATGTCACAGTTTAGATAATCACAAATTCGCAACAAAACAGAAAGGGCAACATCTTCTCCTTTGTTGAGTTTACTCATTGTTCCTGCAGAAATTCCGACATCAGCTTTTAATTTCATTTTAGTTATATCTCTTTGAATAAGCATGACCCAGAGCTTTTTATAGCTAATCTTCATGGTGCTACTCCTCGCTTTTCGCAGTTTCAGTAAATATAAATTATTATAACATAAATCATCAAAAAAATCAATAGCATATTCTATCTATTTGTAGAAAAAGTCCAAGAACTCGACATGAAATTTCCATATAGTCAGTTTGAATTCGTTTCTATCAGAGCACAGAGGACGCGGTATATAATGTGTTGGGTGTTGAGTAACTGTGAGAATGAGATGTGCTGGATGCAGTGAAATGGTTATGCTTTTACAATTCTAGATCGGAAATCACATTGAGAATACCCCGCCGCCCATTACAATAGGAATGTGTAAACAATCGGAATGCGCCTGTGTAAGCCAAAAGAGGGAGAGGTGAGCCTCTCCCGCTTTTGTGCAATGGTTTATTTTAACTCCTCATTATTTGACTATCCATTCAAGCGCATAGGGTATGATCATATTCGAGCCGAAGAGCTTTTTGAAGAACGCTACGAGCTTCTGGAAGAAGCCTGCTTTTGAGGTCAACTGCTGTGAAGCGGTTATCTCGTTTCCGTTCGCGTCCTTTACCGCATTGCCGTTCTTGTCAACGACTTTCGCGGTTATCGTCGCCGAGCCCTTGGAGACAGATTTCACGCCGCAGGTCATGCCGTCGGCGGAGGGGATGAGTTCAAATCCGCTGCCGTCCATGCTCCAAACTATCCTTGCACCCTCCGGCAGGTCGGTCACGTTCGCATGAAGATTCAGCGTGAAGCCATAGCTGACCGTTGTGGTGGAGGGAGTGTTGATGGAAACGAAGGGTTTAGATTTATTGATAAGTGTGTAGTAGCTGAAATGATCTGTTTCAAAAACCATATAGTTTCCATCTTTCCAAGCGTTCATGTTAGTGTACTCCGAGTTTCCGTTAGTCACTCGATACACTTCGATTTTGTCACCAACCCATTCGCTGGGAATCGGGATCCTGACTTGCACTTTTGATGTGGGCTGAACACAATTCCCGCTTTCAACCATTGAGATTTCATAGAGTTTCACATTGTTATTGCCGTTTTTTGCGATTAAATTGTCATACAGTTTTCCGTAAGATATTGCGTATGTTCTGAAAACGGCCTTTTCGCTAATGTCACCATTGTAAGTGATTCCATTTGAAACTCTATGATTGCCTGCTTGATTATCATAGACGTATGCCGATCCGGTTTCTTCGTAATTCTGACAATCTTCTAGCAAGTGCATAATCTTCATATACCCGTTGAAGCCGTAAAGTGACCCAACAACTTTACCATACGATCCTAAAGCGCTCAAAGATAGTTTTTCGGCTGCACTCGGAAACATGCCGGAGACTGTGTCGATGAATATTTTATTGAAGTCTATATCTTCGAACTTCAAAAGACTTTCAAAGCACTCTAAAATATTTTCCGGATTGTCAAACGAAGATGACTTGCTGATTTCAAGAATAAGTTTGTTGGTTAGAGAAATTGCAGATCCATTAAACGGGGCGGCGATTTCCTCAATAATTGTTTTGGCAACCTTATCAGTTACTTCCTTATCCTTGCCTTTGAATGCAATCGACTCAACTTTTCCGATCAGCTTTACCAAAACATCCACCATATTATAAATAAGGCAGGGGGTTGATGCTGATATATCGTTTGTTATTCTTATATAACCATTCTTGGGAACCGTGGTATTGATTTTTGTTTTTGCGGAAGCAACACTTGTTGTGGGGTCAAAAACTTCGTCAAAACCAGAAGCGTTAAAACAGTTTTTAAGAAGGGTTCCAAACCGTTTAACATTATCTTTAACGGATGTCAAATCGTTGTTGTCAAACGGAGAAACGGAATATGTGTTAATACAATTGCCGCCTTCATCAAAGATTTCGACTACGCCAATGTTCCAACTGCTGTTATATAGATTAAAAGAAACATCTGTAGCCCCGTCATCCCGTTTGCGATGGCTAAAATCATATATGTTCATTCCGTTTTTACAGAAATTGCTTATACAGTTTTCTTTTATTTTGGTTTGAGGAATAGTGTCAAATGAATAGACAGCTTCAGAATCAAAAACATTTATTGGTAAATAAACTGTCTCGCCGGTCTCGGTATTTGTAAGAGTTATATATGATGTTCCGGCCTTCAATCCTTTAACCGTCATTTTTAATATGCCGTCGGATTGTTTGATCGACTCAATAGTCGCAACGTTTGCATTTGAAACGACCGCCGAAATACCTGCGAGAGGTTTATCGGAGTTTTTATCAACACTTACAACGTTTGAGTCTGATAAGCTTAAGCAGTCAAGGTCTATAAGGGAAATGTTAAACTCGCTCTCTTTACCTATCTGCACATCAGATGTACCGTTGCTGCGAAGCGTCATGGCTGACTCGCCGACAAAGACAATGCATGAATCGGAATAGCCTCCGTCTGCGGTTGTGGCTGTGACGACTGTAAATCCGTTGCTAAATGCTGTCAATACGCCCTTATCACCATAAAAATCAGCAACATTCGGATTACTTGAGCTCCATATGATATCTTTGTTAACGGCAGTGTCCGGCAATATTGTGGCTTCCATCAGCATTGCGCTATCATTCATCTGTATTTTTTTCTTAGGTAGAGAGACTCCGCTAACTCTGTCGGGCGATTTTAAAATAGAAGAGTTAAAATGAATTGTAACATTGTCAAGGTATTCGTAATCATATATTGTTACGCGTCCCCAATCGTCTTCATTGCCCTCAAAGTATATGTCCAAAGCTCCGCAATCCTTAAAGCTGTCGGCCTCAATTATCTTGATGCCTTTATGAATATAAATCTTATTTACCGCTTTAATCCCATCCACATCTATCCAATCGGATCGTTCGCCAAAAACAAGTGTTGTTAGATTAGGACATGTATCTAATTTGAGTGTATAAAATGCGCCACAGCATGAATTTATATAGAGGGTCTGCAGTGAAGAACAGTTTAAAAACATATTATTTGCATAATGATGAGGATTCACAACACTTGACGGTATTGTTATATGCGTGAATGACTCGCATCCCATAAATGCATAGTCGCCTATGCTAAGAATTTCTGAAGGCAAAAGGATGTTGCTTAGCCGCTTGCAATTAGAAAAAGTGCCACACCCAAGATATTTTAATGAATTATTGAATGTGATGTGCAGCAAGTTCTCTGCGCCGGAAAAAGCGTACGGACCAATAGCTGTCAAGTTAGGGCAATTTGCAAATGAAATATTCTCCATGCCGGTGCAGTTGTCAAATGCTCGGTTAGAGATTAAAATTAGATTGCTGTCTTGCTCAAATATAACATTTTTTAATTTGGAGCACTTTTTAAACGCCTGATCATAAATGAATTCAACGCTTTTGGGAATGGTAACTTGTTCCAAATTCGGACATTCGCTAAAAGCGGCGCCGTCTATGTATTTAAGGGCTTCGGGAAGAGCAATTGACTTAATTTTGCAGCCTGCAAAAGCAGCCACGCAAATGGTGCGGAGACTGCTTTTGCCTGAAAAAACTACCCGAGACAGCGGGGTGTCTTCAAAGGCGTTTCTACCGATTATCTCCACAGATTCAGGAATAGTTATGCTTGTGATCCCGCTTCGCCAAAATGCATATTTCCCTATTTCGGTTACGCTGTTTGGTATTTCAATAGAAGTCAAGTTTTCCGAATCACAAAATGTATCTGTACCGATTCTGACGACGCTCGATGGTATGTTGACCTTTTTCAACTTTGAGCCGCCTAATGCACCCCCGTAATTTAGCCCATTTGATGAACTGCCGATATATTTTACACTGTCGGGTATTACTATTTCTTCAACTTTATCGCCTATCTCACATCCGCCGGCAATTGCGACCGTTCCGTCCTTTATTTCATATTTATTTACTTTGTAGCACTTCCAAAGATAATCAGTGTGACCAAAATGATTACCATAAATGTCTAAAAGATATTCTCCGCAATATATGCCGCCAAATTTACCCCGGTATCCATCTGAAGTCTCAAAGTTGAACTCATAGTCATCATAGTTTCTTTCAAAAGCTGTTTCTGAAAAAATCATTTTTCCAAGACTTGTTATCCCGTGAGGCAGCACAATATTGTCAAGTTTTTCACATTCGTCAAATGCGAAGTTCCCAATGGCCTTTATTCCGTTTGGAAATGAGAAATCACTTAATTCTTTGCATCTATGAAATGCCCAATCCTGTATTTCGCGCAAATTGCTTCCTTTTTCAAACTCTACGCCTTGTAAATTATTGCATTCTTCAAAAGCACTCTCACCAATAGAGACGATACTTTTGGGAAACCACACATGTTCTATCTCTTGGTTTTCTTTAAAGGCGCCTTCTGCAATGCATCTTGTTCCCGGCCTGATTTTGACGTTTTTCCCGCAACTACCGTATGCTCCCAAAAGAATTGGGCCTACATAGAGCAACCCATCAACCCAATTCTTATTGTCTTGAAAAAATTTTGTATCTCTGTAGTTGGTGATATAAGGATAGGATTCGTCCCATTCCTCAACGCCATTGCATCCGGTAATTTTTGTTAGGTTTATACACCGTTCGAGAAATCCGCTTATGTATTTTACTGAGTCGGGAATATGGAGCGACTTTAAAGTATATCCATGTTCTAAGCCAAATTGAACAACGGGGTACCCTCTGAGTGTTGAAGGCACAACCAGATCGACGGTGTCATTATCATCTATGTAATCATAAATTGCAACCATGTCATCAATTATACCGAAAACCCAACCGTCTTCAATTAAAAGAGAGTAACTATCGGAGTCTCCATCATACGCAGGCGTTATGGCGTCTGATGTTTGATTTGGATCATTTTCAGTTGCTTCAACCTTACCGCTGCTGAATAATTCCCCGATGCCCTCGCCGCCGACGGCGAGAGCACCGAATACCATTATCATGCACAATAGCAATGATAATGCGCTTTTGAGTTTCTGTTTCATTTTTCTGCCTCCTGAATTCATTTTTGAGCCTTTCCTCAGGGCGCACCTCGCCCTTATGAGAAACCCTCTCATGAATAAAGACAGAATTTCGCAAAATCGGTTCACAGATTTGTAAAAAAAATTGTATTTTTCAAGTTTTTTTCGAAAAAAACCCGTTTGAAATTTCTAAACTCCAAAACCGAATGAAATTCGCCCCGGCTGTTCAGATTTTTATTGATTTGTCCGCAGCGGTATTGTATAATATTTAAACAGACCACAGAAAGGGGCAAAAACGTGAAAACTTTATTCAAGAACGGCACTGTATTCGACGGCAGCGGCAATGCTCCGTTTGTCGGCGACGTCCTTATTGAGGACAACAAAATTCTCAAGGTCGGCAAGTGCGACGAAGCGGCAGACGAGACGGTCGACGCAACCGGTCTTTATGTTTGCCCCGGCTTTATTGACGCCCATTCGCACAATGATTTCTTCTGCTACAGGGCGGACAGCGAGAAATTCTTCAGCCCGTTCATCAGGCAGGGCATCACCACCCAGATAACCGGCAATTGCAGCTTTTCGCCGTTCGGAACGGATGAAAATACGCCCTACAGAGACAAGCTCGGCGGCGGCCTCTTTGAGTCGGAATTCACCGGCAGCCTCGCTTCTTTCCGCGAGAAGCTCACGGGCAGGCTCCATGTCAATATCGTGCCGCTCGTCGGTCACGGCTCTGTCCGCGCGGGCATCTGCGGCTACGACTCGACGCCGCTCACCCCGGAGCAGCTTAAAAATGAGATCGACCACGTCCATCAGGCGATGGAGGACGGCGCATTCGGCGGCTCGATGGGCTTCATGTATGAGCCGAACAGATACGCGACCAAGGAGGAGCTTTATGCCTTCGCGAGGGAGATAGCTAAATACGACGGAATTCTTACCGTCCATGCGAGAGCCTGCTCGGCGGTCAGCGCGGAGTATCCGCTCATCACCAAGAAATCCCACCTCGAGATCGCACTCGACGAGATAGTTGATATCATGGAGCAGACGGGCGTTCGCACGGAGTACAGCCACCTTATCTTCACGGGCAAGAAATCGTGGAAAAAGCTCGACAAGATGCTGAATGTTTTCCACACCCTCAAAGCTCAGGGCAAGCCCATTGCATATGATAATTACGCGTTCCATTACGGCGCGTCGGTCATCACAGTTGTGTTCCCCGAGTGGTATGCGAAGCTCCCCAAGGAGCAGGCGAATTCACCGCTGAACCGCTTCAAGCTCAGCCTGACCATACTCATGTACCGCAAGGTGCTCGGCATCGACTGGGAGGATATGACCGTCGCGTATATCAGTGATGATCACCCCGAATACGAGGGCAAAACGGTCATTCAGCTCGCCGAAGAGGAGGGCGTAAAGCCGCTGGATATGTATCTGAAGCTCGTTGAGCTCTCCGACCGCACGGGCAGGATCTATCTCGATAAATATTACAACGACACGATCGTGCGTACGCTCATGGAGGACGATATGTCGGTATTCATGACCGACGCATGGGTTGAGGAGAAGGGGAGGCAGAATATCGCGACCTTCCAGACCTTCCCGCAGTTCTTCCTGCTCGGCAGGCGCTGGAATATCGCCCCCGAGAAGATAGTCCGCAAAATGACGGGCGCAACCGCCGACCGCTACGGCATCAAGGAGCGCGGCTACCTCAAAGAGGGCTACAAGGCCGATATCAGCATTGTTGACCCCGCAAAGCTCAGCGTTGACGAATCCCGCCCCGATGCAGCCCCCGGCGGTATCCACAGCGTCTATATCAACGGCAAAGCCGTCCTGAAAAACGGCGAATATCTCGGCGGCACCAACGGCGAATTCATTCTGAAAAAGTAAACATAGTTAAA
>OIWT01003738.1_pt1 | contig 13443 bp, 18 predicted proteins | sample 1587701 | NCBI WGS metagenome assembly OIWT01 (sample SAMEA3888904, study PRJEB22519) | human gut metagenome | biome: human gut; feature: human-associated habitat; material: faeces | place: Denmark | collected 2009
TTGCTAAGAAGGAGAATGAGATTGCTGGCTTGAAGAAGGAGATTGAGGAGAAGGACAAGGAGATTACTGAACTGAAGACGCAGCTGGAGGAGGCTGAGAATGAGAATGAAGAGATGGCGATGAATCTGGGCGAAAAGGAGAACGAGCTGGAGGGAGTGAAGGCTGAACTCAAGTCAATTGAGGGAAAGAAGACGGAATCGGAAGAGAAGCAGACAGAGATCAGTGATTTGAAGAAGCAGTTGGGGGAGGCTGAAAACGAGAACGAGGAGATGGCCATGTCCATGGCGGAGAAGGAGAACGAGCTGGAGGGAATGAAGACGCAACTGGAGGAAGTGAAGAAGAAGGAGACTGAGGAGTTGAATGCGATGGAGAATGAGAAGAATGAGTTGGAGAAGAGTGTTGAAGAGATGAAGAAGCAGTTGGAAGAGGCTGAGAGAGAGAACGAAGAGATGGCAATGTCGATTGGAGAGAAGGAGTCTGAGCTGGAGAGCGTAAAGGCGCAATTGGCTGAACTGAAGAAGAATGAGGATGCCCTCGTCTCCTCCTCCTCTTCTCTTAATGATGAAGTGACTGAATTGAAGAGACAGTTGAATGAGAGCAATGCGAAGTCTCGTGAATACGCGAGTCGTGTGATTGAAGAGAAGAAACTGAGCAGCCAGAAGGAGTCTGAATTGAATAATGAGATTGCTAAGAAGGAGGGTGAGATTGCTGAATTGAAGAAGGAGATTGAAGAGATGAAGAGTCAATTGGAGGAAACTGAGAGAGAGAACGAGGAGTTGGCCATGTCCATGGCGGAGAAGGAGAACGAGCTGGAGGGAGTGAAGAGTCAGTTGGAGGAGCTGAAGAAGGAGAATGAGGAGTTGAATGCGATGGAGAATGAGAAGAATGAGTTGAAGAAGAACATTGAAGAGATGAAGAAACAATTGGAGGAGGCTGAGAAGGAGAATGAGGAGATGGCAATGTCGATGGGTGAGAAGGAGTCTGAGTTGGAGAGTGTGAAGGCGCAGTTGGCTGAATCGAAGACTCAGACCACAGCCCAGAGCCAGTCTCTGGAGAAGGAGAAGGAGGCGATGAACGGCAGCCTCGCTGCGAAGGAGTCTGAGTTGAGGAGTCTGAAGGTGCAGGTGAATGAGCTAAACGGGAGCATCAGCGCGCTGCAACGACAGCTGAAGGAGAAGGAGGCGGAGCTGGAGAAGGAGGCGAAGAAGAACGAGGAGATGGCGGCTGTGAAGAAGGAGAACGTGAACATGATGGGCGCTGTGAGCGAGAAGGAGAGAAGAGTGAAGGAGCTTCAGGAGGAGCTGGAGAAGGAGAAGGAGAACGTGGAGAAGGAGAAGGAGGCCGCGGCGGAGCTGCAGGAGGTGAGAGAGCGTGTAGTGGCTCTGGAGAGAATGAAGAAGGAGGACGAGAAGGAGCTGGAGGAGAAGAAGAAGGAGTTGGAGGGACTGAAGAGCGAGATGAAGGCGGTGCAGGCGGAGCTGGCGGAGCTGCAGAAGGAGAACGAGGAGCTGGCGACGAACTACGGCATGAAGGAGGAGGAGGTGGAGAAGCTGAAGAGTCAAGTGGCGGCCATGACCATCGCCGGCAAGCCGCTGCAGCCCATCGTGCTGAGTAGTGCGGCGTCGGAGTTGTCGCTGCGTCTGCAGTCACTACGGCACGGCGTGATGAACGCGATGAAGGAGGACGCGCTGCTGAAGACGATGGAGGGCGAGGCGCCCGAGTGGAAGAAGAACAGAGCGAGCAACGAGGCGGTGTTCACGCCGATCCACGAGGCGTACCAGAAGAAGCTGAAGGAGAAGGAGCAGGAGCTGGATGTGATGCAGCAAATGGTGGTGGATGTGTCGAAGGAGAAGAAGAAGGTGCAGGAGGAGCTTGAGAAGGCGATCAAGGAGAAGGAGAGTGAGATTGCTGAGCTGAAGAAGCAGTTGGAGGAGGCTGAGAAGGAGAATGAGGAGATGGTGATGAATCTGGCGGGGAAGGAGAGCGAGTTGGAGGGAGTGAAGAAGGAGATTGAGAAGAAGGAGTGTGAGATTGCTGAGCTGAAGAAGCAGTTGGAGGACGTGAGAGTCAGCATGAAGAGAGCGGATGTGAGCAATGAGTCGTTTGAGAAGGCGATCAAGGAGAAGGAGAGTGAGATTGCTGGTTTGAAGAAGCAGTTGAAGGAGGCTGAAGCGGAAAGAGGAGGAATGGTTAAGAGTTTGGGAGGGAAGGAGAACGAGTTGGAGGGAGTGAAGACTCAACTGGAGGGAGTGAAGAAGGAGATTGAGGGTATGAAGAAGCAGTTGGAGGAGGCTGAGAACGAGAACGAGGAGATGGCGATGAATCTGGGAGAGAAGGAGAACGAATTGGAGGGAGTGAAGACGCAATTGGCAGAGCTGAAGAAGAAGGAGAGTGAGGAGTTGAATGCGATGGAGAATGAGAAGAATGAGTTGAAGAAGAGCATTGAGGAGATGAAGAAACAGTTGGAAGTTGCCGAGAAGGAGAATGAGGAGATGGTTATGAATCTGGGAGAGAAGGAGTCTGAATTGGAGAGCGTGAAGGCCCAACTGGCGAAGACGGAGACGCCTGTGGTGAAGGTGTCTTCGGAAGAGGTGGACAGAACGAAGGCGGAGCTGGCGACGAAGGAGGCAAGAGTGAACCAGCTGGAGGAGGAGAACAGAGCGCTCGTAGAGAAGAACGAGGAGCTGGCGAAGCAGGCGAAGGAAGAGGCGAGAAAGGGCGAGCTGAAGAAGAAGGAGCTGGAGACTCTGAACCAGGCACTGTACCACCACAACAGCGAGATTGCCGCGATGCAGGAGAAGGTGACCGCGGCGCAGGCGCAGACGGACCGTGTTGCCAAGAGTGAGGTGGAGAGTTTGAAGAAGCAGTTGGAGGAGGCTGAAAACGAGAACGAGGAGATGGCGATGTCCATGGCGGAGAAGGAGAACGAGCTGGAGGGAGTGAAGACGCAGCTGGAGGAGCTGAAGAAGCAGTTGGAGGAGGCGGAGGAGCAGAACGAAGAGATGGCGATCTCGATGGGCGATCAGGAGAGCGCGCTGGAGGACCTGAAGGCCAAGCTGGAGAAGGCGACGGCAACGGCAGAGAAGGAGGCGGAGGAAGAGGCGGAGGAGAAGGCGACCGCAGCGGAGCTGAAGGAGAAGGAGGAGGAGATCGTGGGCTTGAAGGGCGAGATCCGCGTGCTGGAGAAGGCGAAGGCGGAGAACGCGTCGCTGCGGCGAAGTCTGGAGGAAATGAAGGCGCGCTATGAGGAGGCGCTCACGGAGGGCGTGGTGAAGAGCCAGCAGCTGGCGGCGCTCGAGAAGAGCGAGGAGGCGCGTCCGCGCGTGGTCCAGCTGCCGCCCGCCGCCCAGGCACTCCCGCTCGTGGCGTCTGTTGAGGTGACTCCTGAGGTGGTGAGGCCTCAGGTGGTGACGTTTGAGGAGGTCAAGCCTGAAGTGGCAAGACCTGAGGTGGTGAGGCCTCAGGTGGTGACGTTTGAGGAGGTCAAGCCTGAGGTCAAGCCTGAGGTTATGGCTGAGGTCAAGCCTGAGGTCAAGGCGGAAGTGACGCCTATTGAAGTGAAGGTGGATGAGAAGCTGCCAACGCTGGAGGTGGCGCTGGAGCGGATCGCGGCGCAGCTGGAGAAGTGGCAGTATGAGCACGACATAACCCGTAGGTACGCGATCAACGCGACGGACGTGACAAGAGCCATGGGCGCGTCGACCCTCGTCATCGTGCAGCGGAATCTCACGCTGCTCAGCAACCGTAGCGCTGGCATGGCGGAGTGACGCATAGGCATCCAGCCGCGTGCGCGCATTCCCGACCAGGACGCGCCCTACTGCATGAACTGCGACGCGAAGTTCACGCTGTTCCGTAGACGACAGTGAGGGCGGTGTGAGGGCGTGAGGCGTAGTCACTGCCGACTGTGCGGCGAGGTGTTCTGCTCGGCGTGCTGCGGCAAGTTCCTGTCGGTGGATCAGATCGGCGAGGGCCAGCGCTTCTGCGACTCGTGCTACCTGTTCCTGAGCAAGCTGCGCCAGACGAAAGCGGAGGTGGCGAGGCTGATCAGCGACCAATAAGTGTGGAGTGTTTGATGCAACAAACGCGCGAGATAGTACCGCCAGACTGGTCGCAGATGTACACGACGGAACGGTCGGGCGTGGCTTCCAACTCCTTCTTGAACGCGTTGTAAACCACGTTCATGTCGTACTTCGCAGCGCCCTTGTTGCGGACGAACTCGTAGAACTTCCGCGCGTGCTGGCTGCTAGGAATGACTCCCGAACGCGGCAATCACAGAGGGTGTGGAACATCAATGGCGAATGCACTCTTCAGGACGGCGAACTTGTACCCGGTATAGCGCAAGTGCTCGATCCAGCTGATCTTGTCCTTGCCGTAGTTCACGAAGCGCTCGTCGAACAACGGAAGATGCGGCGACATCTTCACCATCACATACGGCTCCTGCTTGTAGCTCTTGAAGCAGGAGACGAAGTACAGCGGACGCGAGTTGTGCTTGTACCACTCGGGAGTGAAGTAGTTCTAATCATCAGCGCATCACGGAAACCGTGACGTGGACGAAGTAATCCTTGCGGAACTCTTCGCACATGCGGACCGTTAAACAATTCTCCAGTTCGAGCATCGTCCGCGGGATGTACGGAATCACGCTACAGGTGAGGCTTTTCGGGAAAAGGAACGAATTGACGCACTTCTCGAAGCCCTTGCAATCGCGCATGTTCTTCATGTACTGGAAGGACGGAACAATCACAGCCAGATAATCATCGTTCAAATAGCGCGCGTCTAAACTAATCAGTGCCTTGTACGCGTTATCTGATGGCCACATGTCCATATCCATCACCCAAAAGTGGGATGTTGTTACATGCTTCATTGCAATGTTTCGGAGCCGGTTATAGGGGTACTCTGATGGTTTGGACGTGAGGAATCGGCAAATCGTAAGGCGCGATGGAAGAGGGTGCTCCGCAAGGAATTGGTCTAAAAAACTCTCTTCTTCACTCGATGCTAAGATGACCGCAAGGGACAGGGGACCGCCCCATCGATCCAGAAGGAAGGGAAGAAAGAACAATCGTTGGACTCTGGAGATAATTCAACACGAGGAGACAAACGAAGTGTGAGAAAGAGCAGTCACGTCAAAGCCCTCCCTCTGGAAATGGACTCTGTCTGCTGCTCTCAAAGAAGCAATCTACACATGTTGAATACCATGGAGAGAAAATACGCCAGAGCCAGGAACGTACAGCCGGATGATAATCAGGTTAAGGACGCTGCAAATGAGGCAGGGGAATCGCTCAGTACACAATCAATCCGATCAATAAAAAAACAGCGCTCCAACGATTCCTCCAAATCATAGCGGCCCGTGTAAAATGGACTCTGAAAAGAGTGGCAGAAAGAGCCCCGATTTTTGCAGTCCGAGTGTTTGAAGGAATAGAATCGAAACGGGGATATCATGCCGTCGTCTGAGGTTGTCTTTGCTTCCGTCTCTCCAATGTCGAGTGATGAAAGCAAAAGCAACGACAATTCAGAGAGCCCAGTACCCGCCATCATACCGTTTAGTCCATCTTCACACTCATCGAGTATAAAGTAGAATTGGGTACTCCATTTCACAATAGAAGTGCTATGGGAAGAGAACGTCGGAAACGACTCGGAAAGCTAAAGCGTTACGATCACTTCGTTTCCTGTAATATGTAGCAGAGAAGCAGAGGAAGGCGGAGTACTTTCTGTCTCATATTGCTATGGGTGGCGAGGGAGAGATTCAAAATGGAAAGGGCACTCTTTTCCTGTTTCATAATGATGGATAGACACAAAAGAGGACGAGAAGAAGGGGGAGAGCACAGTGAGTGGAAAACAGAACTACGAGTTCAAGGGCATCGATGTGCTTCGAAAGCCGACGACGCAGCTGAAATCCGGACTGTACGTGCTTTCCCCAAAGAAGCACTTCCCTCTCTGTTCGCATTTCTCTCTCTTCTGAAGCAAAGCATTAACGAGCATTATCGGCGTCGAGGACGAGGATGAAAAGGACGCGCTCGTCTCCTCCCCGAGTGACAGCGATGAGGAATTGCTCCTGTACGAGAGTAGGCGACGAAAGAGGAATGAATTTCAGAAATGAACAATGTGAGAAGGAACAAGGAGCCGGACAAGATCCTCAACACGAGCTACCAATCCTTCCTGAAATCGTACACAGCAGAGAACACGGAGAACATCTATCTCGACAACGCCTACATCCAACAAGCAGAATCTCTCTTCCCCGTGAACGCATAGTCTTCCCAGACCTCCATCTTCTTCTTCAACGGCTGGATCTCTTCCGTCATCCCCTACATCAAAGAGACGCAGCTGAAGGAGGAGCTGAACCGAATCTTCCAGGATAACTACCCCGACATCCCCAAGTCCTTCACGTCGTCTTCGCGGCGAAGATTGACAAGTAGCTTGTCAAAGCTGCGGAAGATCAAGCACCTGGCTCTGATGCTTTGCGCGCCCTCCATGAGTTTCCCGTCGATCCACACGTCGCTGCGCCACTACCCCACGGTTCCCTTCGACATTGGCACGCTGGCGCTGGCATTCTGCTACTTCGAGCGACTGGTTCTGTACGGCGTGGGTGTAACAAGAGTGTGTGAGTCGCAGCACGTGAACAAGGAGAACCGCAAGGTGGTCTGCGCCGACTGCTGTCTGATCGCGTACAAGTTCAACCAGCTGGCAGAGGCGGAGGGTCATGAAAGTGCGTGCGGCGACGGGGAGTGACTCGCAGAGACGGAGGCCCTGCGCGTGCTGCTGGAGGAGCTGAACACGCTGTTCGGCGTGGAGCCGGAGAAGATCCTGGAGATGGAGACGGAGGTGTCGGCGCTGCTGAGAGGGCTCATGCCTAGCCTGGTGACGCTGGAGTTCTCGTTGTTGGTGCCGTACGATCAGTACACGGATCACATCTTCTGGATTCTGCGGAAGATGGACAGTGTCGGGTGAGGCGCGGCGTGAGGCGTAGCGAACATCCAGATGTACCTGGGCGAGGAGATGTACGAATCCTACCGGAAGGCGATCGACTACGAGGAGTTCGAGGGCGGCGCGGAGGGCGAGGAGGAGGTGGACAGCCACGACGGAGAGGAGGCGGAGGGGCTGGAGGAGATCCCACTGGAGAAGGAGGAGGACGTGGTGCTATCCTGAACGTGTTTGTTCAATAAACAGTAAACTAAAGCGAAGGCTCTGTTTTCTGCCGCTTCTCGTCTCCTTCGCCCTGCTTTTCCGCGCTTTCCGCGCCGCGCTTCCTCTCGGGCGGACTCCACGGAGCGAGAGGCAGGAGGGGGAGGTTCACGACGGCATACTTGACCAAATCCGAGGGGAAAATGACATGGAACACGGGATATCTAGAGTGGAGGCAGATTTCGGCAATCACTCTAACAGGTCGATTCCGGACAGAACGTCTCTGAAGGACTTGTTTGCGGGAACAACATAATACTCCCTTTTGGCGGAGATCTGGGCTAAACATGAATTCGCACAGCATCACGCATTACGAGTGCTAGGATCGTAGCACGCGTACTTCTCAAGTAAAATGACCATTTCATCCAATTTGGCGTCGCGATACTTGGCAACGAGGGGATAGAGATGTTTCTACTTCTGAGTCTACGGAAAGGAGGCTACACTCACTCCCATCAGACTGTTACGGAAGGTTTCTCCAACGAGATCCGTTTCGTTGCTCTTCGTTGTCAATGAGAGCGGGGGATTCACGCTGGAGAGAATCCACTTCGCGAACCACATGATGTACCCCTTTCCGTACAGGTACCGTGTTTTGTTTTCCTTCTGACGCGTCATGCCCATAGGGAGGGTGATCAAGTTCACGTTCCTCGCCTTTGCCTCCCGAATCAGCGTGGACAAATAGTTCGGAACGTTCCTGCGTTTCGCCTCCTTCGCCTCTTCAACGAGATGGGGAGCGCCCCACGACGGAAAGTCGTTGATACCCTTCAGCGAACTGTCCACTTTGCAGGCGACATCGGAAAGGAAGTGATAATCTACTCCTCACCGATGTTGTCAACGAGCACCATCCCGTAGCACATCATCATTGTATTCTGCCATGCTCACGTACTTGGTCCGGTTTCGCACACCAGAGCAGTGGTCCTACGCGTAAGGACAAATCGCAACTCGCCACATCCAGTTTATGTTTCTTCACGCAAGCCAAGGAGCAGGTGCGCTTGTTGCAGCCGGGACACGTGTATTTGAATGGCTTCTCTCCGCATACCTCACAGAGAGTGGGCTTTTCCCGCCCCTTTTCCTGCATGTCCGTCGCCTCGCTCATTTCCACTGGGAAGGAAGCCGAATATGCCCGATTTGGGAAAACAGCCGACCGAAATCCCTGCTTCTTTTGGATTTCCATTCAATCGGCTCGTTTTTCAAACGAAAAGTGGATAGAGATGGTTTGAACCGATGCCTGTGCGAATCACTCCCTAGCCTAAGCGCGGACGACGTGACGACTTCTTGTCGAGAGATGAGGATGACGCTGTGGACAATCCTCCTGCCGCTTCCTTCTCCGATGGAGAGGATTCGGAGGGAGAGGACATTATGGAAAACATTGAGGAGTTTTCGTTTTGCCTTTCCCTGACGCTTTTAGCGACTACCGCAATATCCCAGAACTCGACCAGTACGAGCGTAACGACCTCGCTGAGGAGGACGAGGAAATTGAGGGGATGGACCAGGAGACGCGTCTTGCTGCAGAACGGGAAATGGACGAGCGCGATCGCGGGCTCAGAGGCCGCAGATTCAAAAACGCGATGGAAGAAGAGGGTACTCCATTTTGCAGACGAATCCTAACGCCGTAGACAGTGATATGGACCTGGAGAACCAGGCGGGAGAGATGGCGGCCAGAGGCCGTTTGGACAACATGGAGGAGGAGGGCGCAATCGGCCAGGCCCCTGATGAGGAATTGGGCGAGGCGCTGCACGGAGCCACCGTTCACAACGAAATTGTTTCTCAGTTTGATGTACGAAACGCGTGTGATAGGTAGACTCGCCGCGTTCCTGCGCACATTCACGGGAATCGCCCAGGACGACGATTCGCGCACGCCCATCTACCTGAACGCCATCCGCATGATGTGCAACAACAACGAGCAGAGCTTCGAGGTGAGCTTCCTGCACCTAGCGGGCTACGGCGGCTCGCTCTCGCAGATCAGCGATTGGCTGATGAAGAAGCCCGAGATTATCTGCAAGTACTTCAACGAGGTGGGCGCGTGACGGCGCGATGACCGCTAGGCGGCGAAGATCGTGGTACTGGAGGAGTTTCCGTCGTACGACCAAATCCACTCGGACATTTACGTGCGTCTTCGCGACGTGTCGATTCTGGACAGGATCCGCGACCTGCGCAGCAACAACCTGGGCAAGATGATCCGCACGCAGGGCGTGGTGACGCGGCGCACGGGCGTGTTCCCGCAGATGGTGTACCTGGCGTACAAGTGCCGGTACTGCAACCAGATCACGGACGGGATCAAGCAGACGGGCGACAAGGAGGTGAAGCCGGAGATGTGCGTTTTCTGCCAGCGCACGGACGGGCTGCAGTTCTACAGCGAGAAGACGGTCTACCGCAACTACCAGAAGATGACGGTGCAGGAGTCGCCCGGCACGGTGCCCGCGGGCCGCATCCCGCGCAGCAAGGTGCGGGGAAGGAGGGGGTATGAGGCGTAGGAGGTGATTCTGACGGCGGACCTGATCGACTGCGCGCGACCCGGAGACGAGGTGGATCTGACGGGCCGGTACACGAGCAACTACGACAGCGTGCTGAACACGATCAGCGGGTTCCCTGTGTTCAGCACGGTGATCGAGGCGAACAACATGACGCTTCGCAAGGACGTGATGGGCAACCAGGTGCTGTCGCAGGAGGACATCGACGAGGTGGCGGCGTCGGCGTGCGGTGAGACGTAGATCCGACAGCTGGCCGCGGACCGCAACTTCGACCGGCGCCTGCTGTGCTCGATCGCGCCGTTCATCTTCGGCCACGACGACGTGAAGATGGCCATCGCCATGGCACTGTTCGGCGGGCAGTAGACACTCCATCATGGACTGAGCGGTAGAGAGAAGGTGAACGCCAAGCATCGCATTCGAGGCGACATCAACGTGTTGCTGATGGGTGACCCGGGTACCGCCAAGTCGCAATTCCTCAAGTACGCCGAGCGCACTTCGCCGCGCGCCGTGTCGCTGCTCGCCCTTCTCCTGATCGTTAGCTACACCACCGGCAAGGGTGCCTCGGCCGTGGGTCTGACCGCCGCGGTACACCGCGACCCCGTGACGTCGGAGTGGACGCTGGAGGGCGGCGCGCTGGTACTGGCGGACCGCGGCGTGTGCATGATCGATGAGTTCGACAAGATGAACGACGCCGACCGCGTGTCGATCCACGAGGCGATGGAGCAACAGTCCATCTCCATCAGCAAGGCGGGCATTGTCACCACATTGCAGGCGCGCTGTGCGGTCATCGCCGCTGCCAACCCGCGCACGGGTCGGTACGACGCGACGAAGACGTTCGCGGAGAACGTGGAGCTGACGGACCCGATCATTCAGCGCTTCGACATCCTGTGCGTGCTGCAGGACCGCGTGGACCCCGTGGAGGACGAGCGGCTGGCGAGTGCTCGAATTGTGGGGGCGTGAGGGGTAGAGTTCGTAGTGGCGAACCACGTGGCGTGCAACCCGAAGCAGATGGAGCACCGCCTGGAGGAGGCGAAGAGCGCGCACGCGGTGGAGTTCTCGCCGGAGTACCCGACGATCCAGCTGATCAGCCAGGAGCTGCTGAAGAAGTATATTCTGTACGCGAAGCTGAACTGCCACCCGATCCTGGACAACGTGGATCAGGACAAGATCGCGAAGATGTGCGGATGAGGCGGTGGAGTGAGGCGTAGCTACGCGGAGCTGCGACGCGAGAGCATCCACGCGGGCGGCATTCCCGTAGCGGTGCGCCACATCGAGAGCATCATTCGCATGGCGGAGGCGCACGCGCGCATGCATCTGCGGTGAGGGAGAGAGGGCGATGTGAGACGTAGCGACCACGTGAACGACGACGACGTGGACGTGGCGATCGCAACGATGCTGGAGAGCTTCATCAACTCGCAGAAGCACGCCGTAAAGATGGCGCTGCGGAAGACCTTCCGGTCGTACATCGTCCGCCCCGAGGACAACTTCGGGCTGATCCTCTACCAGCTGACGGAGCTGGTGCGCGAGAAGATGCTGGCGCTGCAGCTGAACAGCAGCGAGGACTACCAGGGCACGCTCACCATCACCATCCCGCTGCGCGAGCTGGAGGAGCGGGTGCAGCAGATGGGCATCTCGGGCGTGATGTCGTTCCTGGACAGTCCGCTCTTCAAGGAGAACAAGTTCAGCTACGACGCGAAGAAGAAGGAGATTTCTCGCGTGTTCATCGGCTACTCGGACGAATAAATCTTTTGTGCGTTTTGCCGTGCCTGTTCCACACACTCTATACTACATTGTAATGAGTATTGGAGTCAAAAAATGGTTATATGTTCCGAAGAACAAGACTTTAACCTCATGTGAATGGAAGGGAAATCCCTTTTCTCGTCCTTATCGAGGGAGATGCTAACCTTCTCTCGGCTCAACGTACACGGCAGAATCTCCCCTCCTCGCTATAAAAGGAAGCCTGCTTCATGTTGAATGATCCATTATGGGTTTTCGAGAGTTGCTTGTTGGGTGTTGATGTGTTTTAACATCCCATACACATACCATTCACAACACTGTACAGCGAAAGCAATCCTCATGACACCATGCAGTCCCCACTCTTCCGAATGAGATATTCACTGATGATAGAATGAGATGGCACTCTCACCCTTTGCAAACAGACCGGAATACGCGCAGTAAAGAATGCTTGATTTGCAAAAATGACGGAACGTACACAGTCATGGAGAGGAAAAGGAGCACAAGAGTTTAGTCTCGAAAGCTAATTTGTGTTGCAATGGGTAAGAAAGAGGAAGTGAAAGAAACGATTCCGATCCTGGGAAGACCTGGTTGCTGTTCGCCGTTTTTGGTGAGGCGTAGGTAACAATGTGCGCATTGGTATCGTGGGCGTGCCCAACGTGGGTAAGTCTTCCCTCTTCAACGATCTCTCCAAGCTGAACGTTTGGCGCAGTGTTTGCCCGTGAGGAGTAGGTGCCCGCGGAGAACTATCCGTTCTGCACCATCGACCCCAACGTCGCTCGTGTGCCCGTGCCCGACGAGCGTTTTGATTACATGGTGGAGGCATTCAAGCCCAAGAGCGAGGTGTCCGCCGTTCTGCAGATCACCGATATTGCTGGACTGGTGAAGGGCGCTTCCGAGGGATGTGGCCTTGGCAACGCCTTCCTGTCGCACATTCGCGCTGTGGATGCCATTTTCGAGGTGCTCCGTTGCTTCGACAGCAAGAACGTGACGCACGTGGAGGGTAGCATCGATCCCTGCCGCGATATGGACATCATCCGCGAGGAGCTGCTGAAGAAGGATATTGAGCTGGTCTTTTCCCCCTTATTTCAGTTAATGAGTAGATCCAGAACCAGGTGGACAGCATGGAGAAGAATGTGCAGAGAGGCGTGGGTGGCAAGGAGAAGAAGGAGGAGTTCGAGTGCCTGTGCCGCATCCTGGCGGTGATGAAGGAGGGCAAGGACGTGCGCGCGGTGCGCTGGAGCGCGAACGAGGTGGAGGTGATCAACACCTACCAGCTGCTGTCCGCGAAGCCGATCGTGTACCTGTGCAACCTGAGCGAGAAGAACTACATTCTGCGCAAGGATCCGATGTAGATGCGTGATGGTGGGTACATCGTAGGATGGACAAGGTGCGCGAGAAGGTGGCGGCGATGGGCCTGAACGAGCAGGTGATTCCCTTTAGCGCGAAGTTCGAGACGAAGCTGCTGAGCAAGTCGCCCGAGGAGGCGAAGGAGTACCTGGCGAAGTACCACTCGAAGAGCCAGATCCCGAAGATCATCACCACGGGATACCACGTGCTGAACCTGATCCACTTCTTCACGGCCGGAGCGGACGAGGTGAAGTGCTGGACCATCCGCAAGGGCACACTCGCGCCCCAGGCGGCCGGCGTGATCCACACCGACTTCGAGAAGGGCTTCATCTGCGCCGAGGTGTACAAGTTCGACGACTTCAAGGAGCTGAAGAACGAGGCCGCGATCAAGGCTGCCGGAAAGCTGAAGCAGGAAGGACGCAATTACGTCGTTCAGGACGGCGATGTGATCTTCTTCAAGTTCAATCTCGGTAGCGAGGGCAAGAAGAAGTAAGGGTTAGTTCATGGAGTTGTTTGTTCCTCAGCAAGTTTCTAGGACTCTCTGGCCGAAATGGTCCCCATGTCCACATTATGGAGCATGCCCAAAGCAGTAAGCATTTCATTTGAACTCGTGCCAACACCATGTCCGGTGAGAAGAAGCAGAAGCCTGAAGAACTGTTAGCGAAAATTCGCAAGATCGAAGAGAACAAGTATTGCGTGAACTGTGGAGAATATGCCA
>OIWT01003745.1_pt1 | contig 13414 bp, 7 predicted proteins | sample 1587701 | NCBI WGS metagenome assembly OIWT01 (sample SAMEA3888904, study PRJEB22519) | human gut metagenome | biome: human gut; feature: human-associated habitat; material: faeces | place: Denmark | collected 2009
GCTCGCATCGTGGTACCGCGGGCAGTTTGACATCCCCTTTGTCCAGATCACCGGCTCGGTCGGCAAGACCACGACGAAGGAAATGATCGCCTCGGTCGTGTCGCAGAGGTACCGCACGCTCAAAACGGCGGAGAACTTTAACAACGACATCGGCACGCCGCTCACGCTCCTCGGCTTGGACGACACCTATGAGGCCGCCGTCATCGAGACCGGCATGGACCATTTCGGCGAGATCCGCTATCTCGGCGAGATGGTGCGCCCGCACATCGCCGTCATCACGAACATCGGCGACGCGCATATCGAGTTTTTAGGCTCGCGCGAGGGCATTCTGAAGGCTAAGAGCGAGATATTTGAAAACCTCGACGCCGACGGCGTCGCCATCCTCAACGGCGACGACGCGCTGCTCGACACGGTAGCTCTCCCGCAGCGCATCGTCCGCTGCGGCGAGAGCGCGCACGCGGACGTCCGCGTTTCCGCGCTGCGTGACCGCGGCATCGACGGCATCGCCTGCACCGTGACCACCGAGCGCGCAGAGTATCAGCTCAATATCCCCGCCCCCGGGCGGCACATGATCTACGCCGCGTCGCTCGCGGCCGCGGTCGGTGAGGAGCTGGGTCTGTCGGTCCCCGAGATCGAGCGCGGCGTCGCGCTCTATGAGCCCGCCGGCTCGCGGATGCGCGTCCACCGCCTCAGCGGCGACCGCCGCCTGCTCGACGACTGCTACAACGCCAACCCGCAGTCCATGTCCGCAGCGCTGCGCGTGCTTGCGGCGAGCGAGGGCAAGAAGATCGCCGTGCTCGGCGACATGAAGGAGCTCGGCGAGCTGACGGAGTCCGCGCACCGCGCGATGGGCGAGCTGTGCGCTCTGCTCGGCATCGACCGCGTCATCGCTGTCGGTGAGTACGCCCGCGGCATCGCGGACGCCGCGCACGAGAGCGCCGAGTGGTATCCCGACGCGGAGAGCGCGGTCGATGCGGCGAGAGCTGCGTTCACGGAGGGCAGCGTCCTGCTGTGCAAGGCGTCGCACTCCATGCACTTGGAGAAGATCGTAGAGGAATTGCTCAAGACAACATGATCGAGATCAGCGTAACGGGACTTCAAAAGTCCTTTGATTTGGAAAAGAAAATACTGGACGGACTGACCTTTCAGATCAACTCCGGCGAGCGTGTCGGTCTGCTCGGCAAGAACGGCGCGGGCAAGACGACACTCTTTCGCATCCTCACGGGCGAGATCGACTACGACGCCGGCGAGGTCGCCATCGCGTCGGACCGCCGCGTCGGGCTGATCTCGCAGATACCGGTCTACCCGGCGGGCTATACGGTGGAGGACGTGCTGCAATCCGCCTTCGAGCGCATGAGGCGCATGGCCGACGAGATGGAGCGGCTCTCCGCGCAGATGGCGAAGGGCGACGAATCCGAGGAGACGCTGCGCCGCTACGGCGAGCTGTCCGCCCGCTTTGAGGGCCTCGGCGGCTACGACACCGCCACCGCCGTCAATAAGGTGGCCAACGGCCTGTCCATTCCCGCGGATATGCGCACGCGGCTGTTCGACACGCTCTCCGGCGGCGAAAAGACGCGCGTGAACCTCGGCCGCCTGATTTTGGAGGACACGGACATTCTGCTGCTCGACGAGCCGACCAACCACCTCGACCTCCACGCCATCGAGTGGCTGGAGGAATACCTTGCCTCGTTCAAGGGCACGGTCGTCGCCATCTCGCACGACCGCTATTTCCTCGACCGCACCATCACCCGCGTCATCGAAATTCTGGACGGCCACGCGGAGTTCTACAACGGCAACTACAGCTTCTACGCCGTGGAGAAGGAACGCCGCTATCTGGAGAAAATGCGGCAGTATGAGAAGGAGCAGGCCAAGATCAGGCAGCTCGAGGCCGCAGCGGACAAGCTGCACCTGTGGGCGTTCATGGGCAACGACGCGCTGCACAAGCGCGCGTTTTCGATGGAAAAGCGCATCGAGCGGATGCGCACGACGGACAAGCCCACGCGCGAGAAGAAGATGACCGCGCAGTTCCGGAGCAGCGAATTTCTCGGCGACGAGGTACTGACGCTCAAGGGCGTCGGCAAGTCCTTCGGCGAGCGGACGCTGTTCTCCGGCGTGGACCTCAAGGTCGCCGGCGGCGAGCGCATCGCGCTCATCGGCGACAACGGCACGGGAAAATCCACGCTCATCAAGATGATCATGGGCGAGGAGTACCCCGACGAGGGCCGCATCAAGCTCGGCCCCTCGACGAAGATCGCCTACCTGCCGCAGATCATTCACTTCGACGTGCCGCAGCGCAATCTTGTGGACACGATGCTTTATTCCAAGCGGGACATCACGCCGCAGAAGGCGCGCGACCGTCTGGCGGCGTTCCACTTCCGCGGAGAGGACGTGTTCAAGTCTGTTTCCGTGCTCTCCGGCGGCGAGCAGAGCCGCCTGCGGCTGTGTATGCTGATGGACGACGAGGTGAACTTTCTCATTCTCGACGAGCCGACCAACCACCTCGACATCGCCTCGCGCGAGTGGATCGAGGAGGCGGTGGAGGCCTTCGACGGGACGCTGCTGTTCGTCAGCCACGACCGCTACTTCATCAACCGCTTCGCCACCCGCGTCTGGGAGCTGGAGGAGCAGAGGATCACCGACTACCCGATGGGCTTTGCCCGCTACCGCAAAATAAAGGCGGAGCAGCCGGCGAAAAAGGCAGAGCCGGAAAAGACAGTAAAGGAAAAGAGCCTTACGGAAAAGCCGCCGCGCGGCAATAAAAATCAGCAGGCGGCACGCCGCCAGCTGACCATCTGCGAGCGCGAGATCGCGCAGCAGGAGGAGGCGCTCGCCGCGCTGGACGCGCGGCTGGAGGAAGCCGCGTCCGACTATGAGAAATACAGCGCGCTCTACGCCGAAAAGGAGGCGCAGGAGCAGAAGCTCACAGAGCTGATGGAGCGCTGGGAGGCGCTCGCCGCCGAGGCGGGCGAATAGGAAAGAGAGAAGCGGCAGGGACGAAAACGCGCGAGCGGGGAGGTCGGGACATGAGAGAAAAATGGAAGGCGCTCACAAAGCGGGAGCGGTTGCTGTTTGCGGCGGCGCTCGTTTTCCTCGCGTCAGCGGTGCTGCTGCGCTTCGTTCCGGGACTGCGCTTTTCCGCCCTCCTCTGCCTGTGTGCCGCGGCGGTGCTGTTCGTGCTTTTCATGCTGGAGTGCGCCGCACGGCGCGGCAGCCGCGCGGCGGTGTGGGGCAGGCGGGTCCTGCGCGCGCTGCTCGCCGCAGGCTTCGTCCTCTTTGCCGCGTTGGAGACAATGGTCATTCGCGGCTCGCTTGCGGAGAAAACAGACGAACCGGTGAGCGCGGTCATCGTGCTCGGCGCGGGCGTGAACGGCGAAACGCCGTCGCTCACGCTGCGCACGCGCATCGACGCCGCGGCAGCGTATCTGGAGGAGCACCCCGACGTGCCGGTGGTCCTCTCCGGCGGACAGGGGCCGGGCGAGGCCATCACCGAGGCCGAGTGTATGCGCCGCGCGCTGGTGCGCCGCGGCGTGGACGAGAGCCGGCTGTACCCGGAGGAGCGCTCCACCAGCACGCAGGAGAACCTGCGCTACTCGCGGGCGATACTCGAGGAGCTGGGCGTTGATCCGGCGCGGCGCGTCGCCATCGTCACCTCGGACTTCCACCTCTGCCGCGCGCGGCTGATGTGGGGCGGCGATACCGCCGCCGTGCCGGCGCATCTGCCCTCCGCGCTCTACTTTCAGTGCCTGACCGTCAATTACTTTATCCGCGAGGCCTTCGGCCTTGCCGCCTATTTTGTCTACGGAGGTTAACGATGAACAAGGATATTCTGTGCTTGTATTACTCCCGCACGGGACACACAAAATTTGCCATGGAGGAGATCGCTGCCGCGCTTGACTGCGAGTGCGTGGAGATGCGCGACCGCGTGGACCGCGACGGCGCCATCGGCTGGCTGCGCTGCGGGCTGGATGCCATGCGCCGCCGTACCCGCGCGATGGAGCCGTTTGATACGCGCCGCGCCTTACAGGACTACCGGCTCGTCATTCTCGGCACGCCCATCTGGGCGGGACGCTGCTCGAGCATCGCGCGCGGCTTCCTCAAGCGCCGCGGGCTGGAGGTGCAGAACATCGCCTATGTCGTCGTCCACGGCAGCGAGGAGCTGTATAAGGATGTGTGCGACCAGATGGACCAGTACGTCGACCACCCCCACGTGGCGGACGTCTCGCTGCGCATCGGCTCGGCGGGCTATCACTTCTGGCGCGACGAGTTCATCCGCAATGTGACGAACTACATGACGGCGGAGAACTGAAGCAATGTGGGAGAAGCTGGAACAGATCGCGCGCCGCTGCGCGGAGATCGGAGAGCTGCTGACCGTGCCGGAGATCTACGGCGACGCGAAGGAGCTGCGGAGGCTCACGCAGGAGCAGAAGGAGCTTGAGCCGGTCGCGCAGTGCTACGAGGACTATCGCCGCGCGGAGCGGACCATCGCCGAGGCGACGGAGCTGCTCTCCGATGCCGAGCTGCGCGACATGGCGCAGGAGGAGCTGCGGCAGGCGAAGGCGGACAAGGAGCGGCTTTATGAGGAGCTGCGCGTGCTGCTCCTGCCGCGCGACCCGAACGACGGGAAAAACGTCATCATGGAGCTGCGCGGCGGCGTGGGCGGCGAGGAGAGCGCGCTCTTCGCGGCGGACCTCTACCGTATGTACTCCATGTACGCCGAAAAGCACGGCTGGAAGATCGAGCTTTTGAACTACAACGACACAGAGCTGGGCGGTGTAAAGGAAGCTGACTTTATTCTCAACGGCGCGGGTGCGTGGTCAAGACTGAAGTTTGAAAGCGGTGTCCACCGCGTGCAGCGTGTGCCGGAGACGGAGAGCGGCGGGCGTGTCCACACCTCCACCGCCACGGTCGCGGTGCTGCCGGAGATGGAGGAGGTCGACGTCGACCTCCGGCCGGAGGACATCGAGATGCAGGTCTACCGCTCCTCGGGCGCGGGCGGACAGCACGTCAACAAGACGAGCTCCGCCGTGCGGCTGATCCACAAGCCGACGGGCATCGTCGTGGCGTGTCAGGAGGAGCGTTCGCAGGTGCAGAACCGCGCGAAGTGTATGCAGATGCTTGCGAGCAAGCTCTATGAAATGGAGCGTGAGCGTGTGGAGAGCGCCGTGACGAACGAGCGCCGCGCGCAGGTCGGCACCGGGATGCGCAACGAGCGCATCCGCACCTACAACTTCCCACAGAACCGCGTCACCGACCACCGCTTGACGGGGGACAGCAAGAATTTCAACATCGACGCCGTCATCAACGGCGACCTTGACCCGATCATTGACGCGCTGACCATGCAGGCGCAGGCAGAAAAGCTGCGCGAGAGCACGGAGAGCTGAGCGCTTCAGACGCACAGAAGGGGGAACCTTTTTGAACACCCGATACTTTACCATCACCGATCCTGCGCGGGAGAGCGCGGCGGTCGAACAGGCTGCGGACATTCTGCGCCGCGGCGGGCTGCTCGCCATCCCGACCGAGACGGTCTACGGCCTCGGCGCGGACGGACTGAACGCGGACGCCGTGCGGCACATTTTTGAGGCCAAGGGCCGCCCGCAGGATAACCCGCTCATCCTGCACATCCCCGACGCGAGCTGGCTCGCGCGCTACTGCAAGGACGTGCCGGAGACGGCGTACCGCCTTGCCGGGCGCTTCTGGCCCGGGCCGCTGACGATGATACTGCCGAAGGCGGACTGCGTGCCGCTCGTCACCACCGGCGGGCTGGACACCGTCGGGATGCGCTGCCCCGATCACGCGGTGACGCGCGCGATCATCGCGGCCGCAGGCGTTCCGGTCGCCGCGCCGAGCGCCAACACCTCGGGCCGTCCGAGCTGTACGACCGCCGCGCACGTCCGCGAGGACATGGACGGCAGGATCGACGGCGTGGTGGACGGCGGGCCGTGCCGTGTGGGCGTGGAATCGACCATCATCGACCTGACCTGCACGCCGCCGCGTCTGCTGCGCCCGGGCGGGCTGCCGCTCGAGGAGCTGCGCGCCGTGCTCGGCGAGGTGGCGGTGGATAAGGCGGTCACGCAGCAGATGGCGGCGGGGGAGAGGCCCCGCGCACCGGGCATGAAGTACCGTCACTACGCACCAAAGGCGCCCGTCACGGTCGTCACCGGCTCGCCCCGCGCGAGCGCGCGGCGGCTGCTTGCCGAGATCGGCGCGCGGGACGGCGTGATCTGCTTCGACGAGTTCGCGCCGCTCTTTGCGGGGCACATCGTTCACCGGCTCGGCGCGAGCGGCGACAAGCTCGCGCAGTCGCAGCACGTTTTTGACGCGCTGCGCACCTTCGACGCGACCGACGTGCCCGCCATCTGGGCGCAGTGTCCCGACAGCGCGGGGCTTGGCCTCGCCGTCGGCAACCGGCTGAAAAAGGCCGCCGGCTTCCACACAGAGGAGGCGGACGGCGCCTTTGTCCTCGGCATCACCGGCGGCACCGGCGCGGGCAAGACGACGCTGCTGCGCGCGCTGGAAAAGCGCGGCGCGCTGGTGCTCGACTGCGACGCGGTGTATCACGAAATGCTCCGGACGGACGCGCCGCTGCGCGCCGACCTGACCGCCGCGTTCGGCGATGTCTTCGCCCCCGACGGCGGATTGGACCGGCAAAAGCTGGGCAATATAGTATTCGGCGACGCCGGCGCGCTTGCGCAGCTCGACGCCATCATCTTCCGCCATCTGCCCCGCGCGCTCGCGCGGCGCATGGAGGAAAGCGGCGCGCGGCTCATCGCGCTCGACGCCATCAAGCTCGTGGAGAGCGGACTCGGCGCGCTCTGCGACGTGACCGTCGCGGTCACCGCGCCGGAGGAGGTGCGCGTGCGCCGCATCATGACGCGCGACGGCATCTCCGAGGACTACGCCCGCGCCCGTGTGCGTGCGCAGCGCAGCGAGGAGGCGTTCCGCGCGGACTGCGACGCGGTCTTTGAAAACAACTACCCGACTCCCGCGCAGGCTGCGTTTGCCGCGGAGGAGTTTCTGGATACCATTATTAAAAAATCCAAGGAGGAATGAACCATGGCAGAGAAGGAAAAGAACGAGTGGGCGGAGAAGCTCGCTTATGCGCCCAAGAACGGCTATGAGCGCCTGAGCGCTGAGGAGGAGCGGGCAATGCACGCCTACTGCGAGGACTACAAGGATTTCCTTGACCACGGCAAGACCGAGCGGCTGTGCGTGGAGCACTGCATCGAGCTGGCCAGCGCGCGCGGCTTCGTGCCCTACGAGAAGGGCATGGCGCTCAAGACGGGCGATAAAGTCTACTATAACAACAGGGGTAAAGCAATTATGCTTGCGGTCATCGGCGAGCAGGACCTCAGCCACGGCGCGAACATCGGCGCGGCGCACACCGACGCGCCCCGCCTGGACCTCAAGCCCCGCCCGCTCTACGAGGAAGCCGAGATGGCCTATCTCAAGACGCACCACTACGGCGGCATCCGCAAGTACCACTGGGTGACCATCCCGCTCGAGCTGCACGGCGTGGTCGTGCGCGGCGACGGTTCCACGGTCGCCGTCCACATCGGCGCGGACGAGGGCGACCCGCAGTTCATCATCAACGATCTGCTGCCGCACCTCGGCCGTGAGCAGGGCAAGAAGCCGCTCAACGAGGCCATTCCCAGCGAGAGCCTGAACCTGCTCGTCGGCGGCCGTCCGCTCGCGGGCGAGGACTGCTCGGACCGCTTCAAGCTCAACGTCCTCAAGCTCCTCAACGAGAAATACGGCATCGTGGAGGAGGACCTCATCTCCGCCGAGCTGGAGGTCGTGCCCGCCGGCAAGGCGCGCGACATCGGCTTCGACCGCAGCTTCATCGCCTCCTACGGTCACGACGACCGCGTGTGCGCCTACGCGGAGCTTGCGGGCATCTTTGACGCGAAAAGCCCGAAGCGCACCGCCGTGTGCATCTTCGCGGACAAGGAGGAGATCGGCTCCGAGGGCGTTTCCGGTATGCTTTCGCAGGCGTTTGACAAGTTCATGGCGGACCTGTGCGAGGCGCAGGGCGTCGCGCTGCGCGACTGCCTGGCAAACTCCTTCTGCCTGAGTGCGGACGTGACCGCCGCCTACGACCCGAACTTTGCCGACGTGTACGATAAGCGCAACGCCGCCTTTGTCAACTACGGCGTGGGTCTTTGCAAGTACACCGGCGCGGGCGGCAAGTCCGGTGCCTCCGACGCCTCTGCCGAGGTCGTGGGCCGCGTGCGTAAGCTGCTCAACGACAACGGCGTGTTCTGGCAGATGGCCGAGCTCGGCAAGACCGACGCGGGCGGCGGCGGCACGGTCGCCAAGTTCATGGCGCAGCGCAACATCGACACGCTCGACGCGGGCGTTCCCGTGCTCTCCATGCACGCGCCCTACGAGACGGTCGCCAAGCTCGACTGCTATATGACCTACAAGACCATGCGCGTGATCTTTGAGCAGAATTGACGAAAAAACGGCAGGGGAACCACCCTGCCGTTGTCATGCTGTTAGGTTAATGTAAAGAATCTGTAACTTTGCTTGTTTCCGCGCTTAGAGCGTGGTACACTGAGTGTTAAGAAATACAGAAAAGGAAGTTTTGCCATGACGAAGCTCTATACCGACACCTCGGCCAATCTGCCGCTCGCGCTGCTGCGCGAGTACGATATCGCGGTCATTCCGTTTTCCTACACGGTCAACGGCGTGGCGGAGGACTACAACGAGGAGACGGACTTCGACGGCAAGGCATTCTACGACGCCATGCGCCGGGGCGCCGAGGTCAAGACCTCAATGGTCAACCCCGCAACGGCGGCGGCGTTCTTTGAACGCGCGCTCGCGCAGGGCGACGATGTGCTCTACGTCGGTATGTCCGGCGGCATCAGCGGCACGGCGCACGCCGCGGCGCTCGCGGCGGAGGAGCTGCGGGAAAAATATCCTCGCGCCAAAATCATGACCATCGACACCTATGCCGCCTCGCTCGGCGAGGGCCTGCAGGTGCTCGAGGCGGCGGAGCTGCTGCGCGCGGGCAGGAGCTTTGAGGAGGTCGGCGACCGCATTCTCGCGCGCCGCCCCCACATGTGCCAGTTCTTCACGGTGGACGATCTGAACTACCTCAAGCGCGGCGGGCGCATCTCCGGCGCGGCGGCGCTGGTCGGCTCGGTGCTCGGCATCAAGCCCATCCTGCGCGGCGACGAGACGGGCCACATCGTTTCCTGCGGCAAGGTGCGCGGGAATAAGAAGGCCTACGCCGAGCTGGCGGACTATTTCGACAAGCGCGCGCTGGATAAGACCGCGCGCATCGGCATCGCCCACGCGGACAACCGCGAGGGGACGGATTATCTGCTCGGTCTTCTGCGCGAAAGGGGCTTTACCGGCGAATGCCTCGAGGTCTACTACGAGCCGGTCACCGGCGCGCACGTCGGCCCCGGCACGGTGGCGCTCTTTTTCTACGGCACGGAAAAATAACAGGATACATAGCGGGAAAGCATACGGCGCGCCGTATGCTTTCTCATTTTTCTGCAAATCCTACCTTGTGAGAAAAGAGGAGGGATGCGCCATGACGGAACCGACAAAGCCGAACGAGAACGAGGAGCAGAGGTCTGCGCCCGAGCAGACGCCGCCCATGCAGCCCATCGTGGATATGGGAGCCGTGACCACGCGCACCGCGCGCGGCACGGTCTACTGCCTGACGGTCATCGGGCAGATCGAGGGCCACAGCCTTCTGCCCAATACCGTGAAAACGACCAAGTACGAGCACGTTCTGCCGCTGCTCGCGGCGCTCGACGAGAGCGAGGAGATCGACGGCGTGCTGCTGCTCCTCAACACCTGCGGCGGCGATGTGGAGGCAGGGCTCGCCATCGCCGAGCTGATCGCGGGCATGAGGAAGCCGACCGTTTCGCTCGTGCTCGGCGGGGGACACTCCATCGGCGTGCCGCTGGCCGTTGCGCCGAAGCGCTCGCTCATCGCGCCGAGCGCGTCCATGACCGTCCACCCCATCCGCACGAACGGAACGCTCATCGCCGCGCCGCAGACCTATCACTATTTCGACCGCCTGCAGGAGCGCATCGTGCGCTTTGTGACGAAGAATTCCGGCATATCCGAGAAAAAGCTGCTCGCGCTCATGCTGGCCGCCGAGGACATGGCCGCCGACGTCGGCAGCATCCTCTACGGCGAGGAGGCGGTGGCGGACGGCCTCATCGACCGCGTCGGCACGCTCGCCGACGCCTATGAGGAGCTTTACGCGCTCATCGCCGAGGCCCGTGCGGCGACGAAGCTGCGGCGGAAACGCGCGGCACAGGAAAAATGAAGCGAAAAGACGCCCGACGGGCGTCTTTTTTACACTCTGTTCATCATTCGCTCTTGAAAAACGAGGGGGAAAATGGTATAGTACATAAGTTAAAATATGTCTTTTTCTGCCTATTTTTACTCCCTTGCACAAAGGAGATCACGGAATGTACTTAAAAGCGCTCGAAATTCAAGGATTTAAGAGCTTTCCCGATAAAACCGTATTGAACTTCGGTGAGGATATCACCGCCATCGTCGGCCCCAACGGCAGCGGCAAGTCCAACGTGTCGGACGCGATCCGCTGGGTCATGGGCGAGCAGTCGAGCAAATCGCTGCGCGGCGCGAAGATGGAGGACGTCATCTTCGGCGGCACGGAAAAGCGCAGCCAGATGGGCTTCGCGCAGGTGACGCTCGTGCTCGACAACACCGAGCACATCTTCCCCCGAATGGAGGAGAGCGAGGTCGCCGTCACCCGCCGGTATTACCGCAGCGGCGAGAGTGAATACTACATCAACAAGCAGAGCGTGCGCCTGCGTGACGTGAACGAGCTGTTCATGGATACCGGCATGGGCCGCGAGGGCTATTCCATCGTCGGTCAGGGCAAGATCGACGAGATATTGTCGGTCAAGAGCGCTGACCGCCGCGAGATCTTCGAGGAGGCGGCGGGCATCTCCAAGTTCCGCCACCGCAAGGAGGAGACGGAGCGCAAGCTCGAGCGCACGGAGGAGAACCTCGTGCGCATCAACGACAAGATCGCCGAGCTGGAGCTGCAGGTCGGGCCGCTGCGCTCGCAGGCGGAGAAGGCGAAGAAATACCTGATCCTCCGCGACGAGCTGCGCACACTGGAGATCTCCGTCTGGCTCGAAAACCTGGACAAGATCAAGACCGATTCCATCAAGCTCAACACCGACTATGCTCTTGCCCAGCAGGAGCTGGAGCGCGCGAACGCCGCGCTGGACGAGCTGTACGCCGCCTCCGAGCAGTTTGCGGAAAAGGCACACGCGAACGACATGGAGCAGGAGCGCCTGCGCACCGAGTGCGCCGAGCTGGACGCGAAGCGCAGCGAGGAGGACGCCGCTGTGGCGGTGCTGCGCACGGGCATCGAGCACAACCGCGCGAGCATCGAGCGCGTGGAGAACGACCTGCGCGACCAGTCGGGCCGCGCGGAGAGCCTGACCGCGCAGATCGCTGCGAAGCACGCGCGCATCGAGGAGCTTGCCGCGCAGACGGCGGAGCTGGAGGAGGAGCTTCGCGCCTTCCTCGCGCAGGCGGAGGAGCTTGCCCGCACGGCCGGCGAGGCCGGCAGCGAGGTCGAGGCTCTGCGCGCGAAGGAAGCGCTGGCGGCCTCCGACGCGGCGGACTGCCGCGCGGACGTGAGCGCGATAAACGCGGGCCTTGCCGAGCTCTCTGAGCGCCGCGCGGCGCTTGAAGCGGAGAGCGAGAGCGTGGACGGTCAGCTGACCGAGAAGCGCAGGGCTGCGTCCGCGTCCCGCCGCGCCCTTGAGGAGGCGCAGGAGGAGGCCGACGCCGTGCGCAACATCATCTCCGGTCATACCCTCAAGATGGAGGGGCGCGTCAAGCGCGAGGAGACGGCGCGGCAGAAGAGCATCGACCTCACCATGGAAAAGAACAACCTTGACTCCCGCATCCACCTCCTGAGCGAGATGGAGAAGGAGTACGAGGGCTTCAATAAGGCGGTCCGTCTGATCATGCAGGCGGCGGAGAAGAACGCGCTGCGCGGCGTGCACGGGCCGGTCGCCAACCTGATGACGACCGACAAGCGCTATGCCGTCGCCATCGAGATCGCCCTCGGCGCGGGAATGCAGAACGTGGTCGTAGACCGCGAGGAGGACGCCAAGAGCGCCATCAACTTCTTAAAGCAGCGCGACGGCGGCCGCGCGACCTTCCTGCCGCTGACCGCCATCCGCGGCGACGTGCTGCGCGAGGCGGGCGTCGAGCGCGAGTACGGCTACGTCGGCGTCGCGTCGCAGCTCGTGCAGTTCGATAAGCGGTACACGGAAATTTTCAACAATCTGCTCGGCCGCACCGTCGTGGTCGAGGATATGGACTGCGGCATCGCCATCGCGAGAAAGTACAGCAATCGCTTCCGCATCGTCACGCTCGACGGGCAGGTCTTGAACCGCGGCGGCAGCATGACCGGCGGCTCGGTGAGCCGCAGCGCGGGCATTTTGAGCCGCGCCAACGAGCTCAAGGAGCTGACTGCCCGGCGGGAAGCCTTAACGGAAAAGCTCGATGCCGCGCTCCGCGAGGCGGACGAGGCCAAGCGCGACCTGAACGCCGCGCAGTATGAGCTGGACGTCGCGCGCGAGCAGCAGCGCGGCGCGGAGGACGCGGTGCTCCGCCTGACGGGCGAAAAGAAGCAGTACGATATGCTGCTCGAGTCGCTCCGCACGCGGGAGAGCGACATCGCCGCCGAGCTCGAGAGCATCACCGCGCGCACGGAGGAGCTGAAAAAGGCAGCCGCCGCCCGCGAGGAGGAGATCAAAAAGCACGAGGCCGAGGCCGCACGCTGCCGTGCGGAGAGCGAGGAAAAGCTCGCCGGCCAGAACGAGCTCCAACGCGACAGCGCGCACCTCGGCGACGAGATCGCCGCGCGCAAGAGCACGCTTGCGGGCTTTACCGCCGAGCGGGAGACGACCGAACGCGCGCTGGGCGACCTCGAGACGCTCGCCCAGCAGATGCGCGGCGACGAGGACGGACGCCGTGCGCTCATCGAGGACTACCGCGCGAAGATCAAGGCCGCGGAGGAGGAGATCGCGCAGCATGACGCGGTGACCGCATCTCTGCGCGCCGACGCCGAGAAGCGCAGGGCGGAGCTGGCGGAGCTGGCGGAGGCCAAGCTGACGCTTGAGGGCGAGCGCAGCGCGAACGACCGCAGATACCGCGAGTGCAATGAGCTGCTCTCTCAGACACAGGCCGCCGCGGGCAGGCTCGAGCAGAAGCGCGTCACCGCCGCGATGGAGGAAAAGCAGATATTGGATAAGCTCTGGGAGAGCTACGAGCTGTCCCACTCCGCGGCGCAGGAGCAGCGCATCGAGCTGGAGAGCGTGCCGAAGGCGAGCCGCCGCATCAATGAATTGAAGCGCGAGATCAATGGCCTCGGCAATGTCAACGTCGGCGCCAT
>OIWT01003747.1_pt1 | contig 13409 bp, 21 predicted proteins | sample 1587701 | NCBI WGS metagenome assembly OIWT01 (sample SAMEA3888904, study PRJEB22519) | human gut metagenome | biome: human gut; feature: human-associated habitat; material: faeces | place: Denmark | collected 2009
TCTTTGGTTCGGAATAGTGTAGTGCTGGCGGTCTATCTCTTGTTTTCGGTTGCTTCCTTACCGTACATGAGCATTATCGGCAGGTGCTGAAAATGCGGGGATTGCTGCTGTCAAAATTAGAGCGACAGCGAGAAAAACGGCAAATATCTTTTTCATAGCAAACTCTCCTTTGTATTTAAGGCTTTAATTCAACATCGGGCACAATCTCTGTGTGAAAATATACTTTGTAGTGGTACGGGTCAGTGTGTGTACCGTTTATATCTTCTACCACATACAAAGTATAGTCATTTAAATAAACATAATTGACCTTGTAGCTGTCTGCACCGACTTTTGCGGTTACAACAAGTTCTCCACTCGAATTGTTTTCAATGTTTATATACCCTTCAATCTCCATAATAATTTTATCGGTTCGGGCATTATAAACCGTTACTCGGCGTTCGCAGCCAAAGTATGTTGCCTGCTTTGCAATGTTGTAATTAACCTTCTCCGCTTCTGCACACCCACCCATAGCGCACAGCGAAAACACCAATGCGATTACCGAGAATAATGATACTATTTTTTTCATGATACAATCTCCTTTGCATTTTCCTTTTGTGTAGAAAGACTCGACCGGCCTTTTAACACCGATATGATTTGTTTTCGACTGATCCATCGTTTCCTTTTGACAAATCTTTTCGTCGCATTCGAGGCAATCAAGATAAACTACCTTCCGATTTAAGATCGGGCAATATTTTGACATTTCATCACCTCTCAAATTAATCTTCAATGACAATACAGTTGACTTTTCCCGACATTGCTGTACAAGCGTCAATTGCAATCACGCCGTTTCCGTAATATGGTTCAAAAATTGCTGTCGGTCCGAATTCGCTTCCGACCCTGTTGTACTCACAATGCCCGTATGAGCAATGCCAGTGTCCGCAGACAATTGTTTTGCCGGGTTCAACAACTTTATATTTTTCCGCCATATCCATGCCATTCAGCCATCGAGCTCCGTTCCATTTTTGTCGGTTTGCATTTTTCCATTTCGGATCGTAGACGAAATTAGCGCTGCCTTTTACGGGAATCCATCCATGCACAAAAACATAGTGCTCCGTTTCGAAATAATCAACGCTTGCCGGTATAAGCTCTTTATAAAAATCCGAATCAGCAACTTTATCAGCAAACTTATGGATGTCCCTAAGCGCAAAACTCTCTTTTATACCTGCAAGCTGCAGGGCTGTATCCCACGTGCCATTGCTGTTATGATTTGACATGCCTAAAGCTATATCCCACATATACAGGTCGATTTTGTTGATCATATTGACCATTAGATCTTCGTGATTTCCCCGAACGAAAATCAGCTCTCTTTTCGAAAGAAGCTCCGACATGAAATTCTGCAACTCCACGGCTTCTTGCCCTCTATCCATCATATCGCCGCACAGGATGAGCTTATGCGGCTCGCTGTCGTTGAAAAAGCCATTTTCTTTGAGAGCCTTTACCGTTTCAGAGTAGAAACCATGTGTATCTGACATCACATAATATTTCACATCGTCACCCTCTTTCCAAATAAAGTATGTAAGATTATCGGGAACATTTCCGTTTCCACACAAACAACTCCACTTAACATAGAAAAAGAGCCCGTCCATAAGACGAGCTCCTTTTGTTATTCGCAGCAGTTTTCTGACAGATATGGTTTAATGTACTTGATGAAGATCTCCGCGATTTTCTTTGCCTGCACAGGATAGTCCATCACGATTTCGTTATAGATAACGTGTTGACAGTCGCAATTGGAATTACACGACGGTAACGCATATTCGAGCTCTCTCATAATAGCGTCAAACACTTCATCCTTTGAGCCCGCATAGCAAGCGTCCTCAATTTCACCGTAGTCTATGTTGGATTTACCTATTCCGCAGCACTCCCAGCATCCTTCCATAAATTCTTTGTTCTATACCGTATTCGCCCTCGCATTCGGGGCAAACATCATCTTCAGCTAACGGGCGTAACGGACAACAATCACATCTCATCATTCGTGTCCCCGTCCATTCTCGCCCCGCAGTTGGGGCAGTAAGGTGTGATGTTTTCAGGCAACATCTCAACACCACATTCGGAGCAGTGCGATATGCGTTCGCCGTGAACCCACTCTCCATATTTGACCTCTGCCACATCGGCGGTCGAGTAGTTCCTCATAAGGCTCTCTATCCTTGACACACAATCGCCAAATCCGCTATCATAATCGTAGTTACCCGTGCGAAATCTGAAGTTATCTGTCACAGTCCTGAGCATATCAACATCAATGTATCTGCTCATTCGCCTACCTCCTCGACATAGCACCAGCTCTGCGGTGGGCGTTTTATCTTGTACTCGCTCAACTCTCTCGGCTCATCATAAATAACGAGGTCGGATATGTGCCAGCCGTATAGCGTTTTACCACTTGCGTACCTGTATAAATCCTCTTGCAATAAGCAAGTCCTGTTTAGGTCATCGTCAGAAATGTCGTAGTCGGGCGGGTTATAATCGTCATGATTAAATTGCAAAATCTCGTCACACACAAACTCACCGATAACCTTACCGTTGAGGAAAAATTCTCCTTCCATCATAGCACCACAAGGATTTTCAACAAGCTTACCTTGACCCCACCTATTTGTTAAAGCCAAATCATCTTCGTACATTAGAATTCTACCAGAGTCTCTGATTGGAATTCGTGCCTGTGTACAGTAAATATAGCACAAAAACGGCGCTTCCAACTTGGGGCTGCTCTTACGCACCTCGATGGTTTTTTGACCTCGCGCTATCATCTCACACCACCTTGGTTTTATACTTAACATTACAGATTTCATTTTTTACCTCCTAAATTTAACGCTTGTTCGGCTTCCTCTCGGCTCAAAAACACCGTTTTACCAATGCTTGATATCGGGTATCTTGTGCCATTCGCTATAATGCTTAAAGGCATAACCCTCCCCGACTTGTTAATTTTCATGCTAATTTCGGTGACTTTTATGGGCGTAATTTCCCAATCGCTTCTGTTTTTCCTATAGTAGCCCCCACGAAAATAGTAAACTGTATCTCCAACCTTAGGCAGGCGCAACCACTCTGTGCGATCGTCATAGTTAGAGCAGTTTCCGTCTATGAGCGCCAACATACCTAATGAGTAGTGAATTTTGCAGACGCTATAATGTAAACAGTTTTCGCAATTCATAATAATCTTCCTCCTTAATAAAATCAAACACAATTTTTTCAGATCCGCTCCACATTAATCGCTGTCATTCTACTGCATTGATTACTCCTCCTTTTTTCTTTTCAATATCGCCATAAGTATGTAAGATTGGTCGCGGCGAAAAGAATTCTGTACAGAAACAGAAAGGGGGCCGCAATATGCAGCCCCCTTAGATCGGATATTACATCACAAGTTTTTTGAGCAGACGATTTTCTCTCAGGATCTCATCAACATTTCTTAAAAGTTTTTCCATTGTTGTACCCTCTTTTTCGGAATATGACATCGTTTCCGATGCGACATTTTTTCCTACTGTCCTTTTAAGCTGTTCGTTTTCCGCAAGCAAATCATCGATACTGTGCAGCAGCTTCCCAATTATAGCCTTAGCTTCATCGGCAGAACAGTCCTCACAGAGAGTAATATCCTTGCCTCTGTACTCTGTTGCTTTAATAGGAGCGCCATCAATAATGCACTGTTTATCATCGGGTGCAATCAAGAATGAAGATCCGTTTGAATAAATCGCTGTCTTTTCAGCACCGGCATAATTCTTCAGCTTGTTAAACGCGAAGAAACACTGCGGTATGCTGAAATGCTCATTATCAATAAGCATACTGAGTGTGCCTTTAGGGAAGTAGTAGAAATTCCTTCCGAAGTATTGATGCAGATCCTCTTGGTACTCACAATTACAACCAAAGGTATTGTACAGCGGCTCTATAAGCACATACGACTTATCATCGTCAATCACAACGGTCATACGAGAAAGCGGCATGCTGCTCTCTGCAAGTATCTTTCTGATTTTTCCGATAAGCGTAGGCGCGGCAACAGCAGCTATTTTCTGATATTTGCTGATATCAACCGTACCAACAGACTTCGAATAGTGACATCCGTTCGGCAGCTTCAGTTCGCTTTCGACATCTGATTTGATATGTATAACCGTTCGATTTTCATATCTGTCAACTGCATACTTTGTGTCAAAAAAGTCTTCATATCTTTTCGAAATGACCGCCGGCAGTCTCAGTCGCATATTGCTGTCGGGACTCTCATAACAAAGCATATCATCGCTCAATTCATCGACTCCGGTAAGAACCATGGAATCTTTCAGACACTCAACGGAAACATAGGGTTTATCAGTCTTAAAATAAACAGATCCGATGTTCGAATCCGGATATAAACGCCTTATAATTGCGTACTTATTGTAATCCTTATATGATGACATTTTATTTTCCTCCTGATTTAGCTTTTACCAGACCACAGCTACGGCTATCTGTGCAATATAGCGAGACATATCGTTTTTGCTGTCTCTGTTGTACTTGCGAACGAAATGTTCGTTGTGGGTTTCGAAATACGCCTTGTCAAGTCTGTTTATCTGCTTACAAGCATATTCGAGTCTTTTTTCCCACTCACGACCTTCGGGCATGTAGTTTTTATCCATGGCGAGCTGAACAAGCTCCTTGACATTGTGCAGAAGATTTTCGATCTCCTTTTCATGTCCGTTATGCTGAAGCCAAACAAATGCGTTTTTAATATTTTCGATATTCATTATCTTTCCTCCGTTCTTTTAAGCATAGTTTCGATTTCCTTCTGAAATTCACCGTAGAGTCCGCTTTTAGCGATAATCTCCGCAGCCTGCATGATCTTATCGGCAGAACTGCCCACATGTTCGATAATAAAGCTCTGCAGTGCAGGTAATGTCTCAGAGCAATCCTTGCAAACAAGACCACGAGTGGAATTCTCACCGATGCTGTGAATCGGTTTTCCGCAGCAGGAGCATGTTTTTACAGGCGCTTCAAAGATGAATTTCTTTTTCTCCTTGTCATAGTGCGTCGGCAGGCTGTCACCGGCAGCTATTCCGAGATACCTGATGAAATGTATCGGTATCTGAAAATTAGCATTATGCGCGGGCTTTGCCAAAAAAGTAACGTCAAAGCTATCGTTAGCTTTATAGCCGAACGATTTACCATACTTCTCAGCAAAGGCTTTTTTCATGGGTTTAAGACCTTTTGGTTTCCTTTTGGGACAGGAAAGCTCAATGAAGCTCTCACTCTCGGACACCTTGACTCTCATAACAAACCACGGCATCTTGTCTCTGCTTTTTTCACACTCTTTAAGCAATTTCCCGGTTATTTCCGTGAAATCGAGCGGAGAAAGAAACAGCTTATACTGGCTCGTTATCATACCTGTCATTTTGCCTATGCTCTTACCGCAAAGCTTTTTTTCCTCTTTCGTTGACGGCAAAACATAATAGCTTCCGTCTCCGATATCAAAAGCGGAAAAAGCGCCGTCCGGAACGGATTTAATAACGCCGTCCTTAACTTCTTCGAGCGACCTTGCATAACGCCAAGGTTCTTTGGTGACAACAAAACCGGCAGAATCTTTGTCGGGTGAACGATACACCTTGTATCCTTCGGTTAATCCCGAAAAAGTGAAATACACATTTCTGCCATGGCGTACCGTTTTTCGACCGACATACTGACGGTTTCGGTTGAGTTCTGCGATTTTCTCTTCGAAATACTGTTTACTGTGCATACTTAGCACCTCCAAAAAATACTAATCACCCGGAGGCGCTATGGTAATATCCAATCATGAATACTCCACAACGTCTCTGAATGATCAGTCAAAGTATGTAAGTTTAAGCATGCCCGTAAAAAAAAAGACCCGCTGCAACAACGCAACGGATCTTAATCAATGTTTATTTTCTGTTTACTCGGTCTCTCTGTGCCATTCAAAAAGCGTAGTTCTTGTTGTGCTGCCATCTTCATTCCTGCAAATTTCCGCTATTTCAAGGCGGCTGAGTTTCTTCGCCTTTTTAGGAGCCGGTTTGGATATTGAGCTTTCATCAGGGATACACTCCATAGCCTCTCGGTACGCTTCCTCATATGTTGCATAGTAGTCAAGCACCGAAGGAACGATCCTCTCGTCTGGGTATATCAAGAGCCTGTACTCTTTCTTGGGCAATTCATTCTTAACAAGTCTGACGATATTATTATCACTCATTTTCAATACCTCCATATATATTATGACTCAATGCGTGTATCGAGTCAAGCAATTTTTCTTATTGCATCCTTTCATAACTGATATTACTTATCGTCGTCACCACCCAACTTTATATTGAGAGGTTCGAGAGCATCTTCGGCAATCAGTTGAACTGCATCGTCAATTTCTTCGGTAATCCAGTCGGCAAAAGAATCCCAAATATCTGAGAACTCTTTATTTTCAACGTCCCAAAGATAGACTTTTCCGTCTTTTTCATTACAGTTAAAACAAATGGGATCACCATAGCTACGCATAGCAAAAACGACGTAACCATCGGGAAGGTCAAAATTCGCCTTTGCCTCATCAGAATTCAAATCATCAAACGTATCAAAGTTAAGATCCAGTTTATCGTCGTGTCCTTTTGTAGACAACATTACAGTGTCAAACAGCAATCCTCCGTCACAAACCTTTATCCAATCGAGATATTCAACTGGCAGGTTGGGATATTTCTCCTGAATCTTAATTGATGTACTCAAACTGCCCGCTAAGAGGCAGTGATAAATATCAAAGTCAACAAGGCGAGAAATGTTTCCCACCATCGGCTCTGTTTCATATTTAGCAGTTGCTTTTTCAAGATTCATAAAACTCATTGTTTTAGTTGATAGAAATATCTGCAGCTGTGTGGTCAAGCAATTCTCTAACAGTCATACTCAGTTCTCCTTACTCTTTCTCCCAAACGTAGTTGCCGTCTTCGTCCTCTACAATGACCTCTTCACCATCAACATCCTCTGCCCTGCCAAAGTCGGCGTCCTGAAAGGAATCCGTCGCCTTTTTTCTTGCCTCTTCGATATTTTCCGCCTCGACCTCTGCCACATATCTGGCGTCTACCTTAAATGTAACATAGTATTTCATGTCATTTCCATTTCTGCCAATAACCCCGGCCGGGCAATCACGTTCTTCTTCGATGGTACTATTATAACACGTTGGGCACCAACAGTCATTTTCCTCCTTTTTTGAGCTTTTCGCTCTGCAAAGAAAGTATGTAAGATTTAGTTCGCAGCTCGTGTTTCTGCACAAGGAAACTAAAAAGCAAAGCGAGCAGTATTTTTTATCGCCCGCTTTGAGCTTCATATAATTCAGTGCCTACGAAGTGTTATTAATTGCACCAATAAGCGCCTGAAAATCGGAATTAATTTCACCTTTTTCAATGTTGCGAACGGATAACATATTCGTTGACGCTCATCATATATTCCTCAATTCGATCAATGTCCGGTTTAGCCGGAAGAGAAGTGTTTTCTCTTGCGTATTTGAGCCGTTTTTCGTACTCTGAAACGAGTTCAAAGAATTCCGGCTTGAATGTGTCGTCTTCATTTCGAAACACGCCGTTTCTTATACTCAAAAGAAAGTCTCTGTCATTCTCGCGATATGTGCAGATCTCCTCTCTTTCGAGAATATCAAAGCACATTAAGTACAGCCTTATGAGGTGCATGGCATGTTTATTGATACGGGCACTGTCCTTTGAACATGTCGAGTCATTCGACTTAAGAGCATCTTGGAGCTTTCGCAATTGATGTAGTGCATAACCGCCGAATGTATCTGCCGCTTTTTGTGACAAAAACATCCTTCTGTTGTCAAGCAACTGTTTTCCTATCTCTGTGATGTATAAATAGTGTTCCGGCTTGCATCCGAGCATTTCAATGATATTGGGGTTACAATTCATGAGAAGTCTGATCAGTTTGTTAAACCCATAAATCGTGGTATCAGTTTTTGAGTCGATCACTTGTTCAAAACACGATAAACCTATCAAATCACTTTTCCGATTTAGAGCGCAGCCACGAATATCAATATCAGAGGTTTCGATGTTTGTCCCATATGCATAACTTCCGCCGAGAGCCAGCAAAATGATTTTGTCTCTTAAATGCGGATCGTTGCGCAAAAAATCATAATGTTCGCTTTCGACTTCGGCCTTGATTTCTTCGATTTTCATCAGTAGTCACCTATATTCTTCTTTTGCGGCGCTAACATATTTTCCTGAGCGATAGACAGGCTCCATTCTCTGTTCTGCGACATCATCGCGAAACACAGTGCTGTATGGGACCTTATATGCAAACCGTCCGGCGAAATAAACAATACAGTCTTCACCGTCTACCATCGGCATGAGGACATATGTTGTCACAGTTGTTGTCCCCCATATCTGAGGGAATATATACAGTTCGAAAGCGCCTTTGCTTAAAACTCTCGGATTGTCCGGATCGTTAACTCTGTACTGAATATCTTCATCTATTGCGAGGAGTTCTCTTGCCATTTTTGTGAATTTTGACATGTATTACGCTTCTCCTTTCTGACATATTCAATTTCCTTTCTCATAAGTTTTCTGATATTAATGCGTTTCCGCAAGTAATTCTGTCGCTATCTTCTTCCTTGCTGGGGACAAACACAATTACATCCCAGCCTTCAGCAACTAATGGCCGTTCAAATTTTCTATACACATCATAATCGGTATAAGATGTGGTAACATCAAAGCCATTGGCCACTGCCGAATTTGTCTCATGGATAGGTGTGATTTTGACAATGAACTTATCCTTATCAAACAATTCGGAAAGCCGTTTCGCATTAAGAATGGTTTTTGCAGTAACAGCAAAATTCAAAGTATATTTTCTGCCTTTTGGCATAGGCAATTTAGCGGCGAGAGCGGATATTTCATCCAGACTCAAGCTCATTCCATTGAACTGGTCATTCCTCTGCCCATCATCAGTGCTATTGATGCTGAATTGAAGTCCAGCTTCTCCGTTATATTCCTCATTCTTAATTTCACACCACTTCATTATAAATTCTTCGAGTCTCTTATTAGACTTGGGAAGCATAGTGGAAACAACAGGATGGATTGTTCTTGCTTTAATATACTGATTTACGAGAGGCCGCAGCGTATTGCTTGTGAAATCAAGCACATTGAAGTTGAATGTCGGTTCTCCCATTCTTGCAAAGTGAACATTGAATCTGTCTGTATGGTCTACAGTTTCTCCCTGAAGGATTGTTTGAACTTCGTATGACAAATCTTCAGCAGAAGCGTTCCCATAGTAGCCAAATCGGGGACAATCACAGAATTTGCATTTCATTGGGCATCCTTTTTGTGAGCTGACCGTAGCTACCCATTTTTCGGTAAGGTCAACCTCTTTGTTCGCAACGCCATTGATTTCCTTATGTAAACCGAGAAAATCAGCCTTGATATTGTTCTCCTTGCCATAATCGCCAACGGTGAGGAATTCTAATTTACGATCTGAGTCAACATAAATTTTGCCTGTATGTGTCCTTGCAATTTTCAATTCTATTTTGCCTCCTTTAACAGCTCAGGGTTATCATAGATATTGCCGATAACCTCAAACTCTTCCGAATCATAATCAAATGTTGTAAATTTCATGCCCGCTCGCCCGATAAAACTTGCGAGACCATTATCATAGCCGATTTGATAAATGCACATTTTGCTGAACCAAAATCTCTTTACTATATCTCCCTCAAAAATCATCTTGCCGTTTTTGTCTTTCAAACCTGTGTATTCTCCGACTGTCTCAGGGAAAACCTCAATCATTGTTGTGATGTAATTACTGATATCACCCCTAATCTGAAGTGCCATAGTACAAATATAGTATTTGTTACGATTTACGACTAATGAGCCATATACGAAGCCGTTTTCACAGTCATCTTCGCACAGTTCCCTGAGCACCTCATATTCTGCCTCGTTTTTTGGTCTACCTCTAAAAACAAATTCACGCATTTTCTTCACCTGCTTTTTCAATACATTCTCGTATTCGTCTTTCGCTGTCAAAGGGATTAGAATAGATCTCAACCCCTGTATGTGTATCGCAGAGTTCACACTCGATTCCGTTTTTATCAAGCCATTCATCGACAATGCTGCATTTCTCGTCAAGCAAGCATGCGTATTTTGTTCTCATTCTCAGAGCATCGTCAATGTATTTGGGGATTTTCATTCACAATCACCTCATCTATCATTCTTACTTCGAGGCCGCTAATCGTTATGATTGGCGGTTATTTCTATCTCTTGCGGCTGAACGGAACATCATTAACAGCATTTCTGAGGTTGGTTTTGATCTATCTTGTCGATGTGCTTTTTTGTGACACACCAAGCATGTATTTTCAGGTGTAGGACAATATACTCCTATTATCCAAGGTATTTCTTTCTCAACGACCAAATATACATCTTCCGGCATAACATAATAGTTAAAATCACCAAGAAAATTATGACCGTTGGGAGAATGAAAATCTTCCACCGAAGATTTAATCTCATAGCAGTAAAAATCTCCTTTTTCTATACCTGATACACTATTATTCAACGGTTTAAAGCGCATATAATCTACTCTTTTTGCAGAATGACTATAATCAAATGTTACTTCTTTAGCCCAGTAGATTCGTGTGTCTTCGTGTGGGTTAATATGTTGTTCGGTTAGTTTTGATAGCATTTGAGTTATTTCGGGTCGAGTATTTTGCATGATCTTAGTCTCCATCGTTCAGCTTATCGAGGTTCGGTCTGTTTCCGTTTAGGTATCCTTTCTGATATCTATAGCATATTTATCTGTATAATCCTCATCGTCCTTATCTGCATAAACAAGAACTTCCATCAAGTTTGGGTTCCAAACGATATCAAGATCGTTATTAACAGAATATGCGTTCCTTATAACCGCCAAATTTTGAAGCCAAACGCCATCGCCGTTTTCAATTCCGACAAAAATTTCATTTCGAAAATTAGGGTCTTGATTTTGTTCTGCCACCAGTTTAAGACCATTAGGTAAGTCTATGGCAATTCTTTCGTTTTCTTTCTTCATACAAATCTCCTTAATTAAAAGTGATAGTCGCTCGTATTCAAACCCACAGAGTCTTCAAGCAGTCACATTCGGGAATCTTAGTTACTCTTTCCCATTTCAGCCTTAATGAATCAAGGACATCCTTGACAATTTCATCATAGTTCTTATCCTCACAAGCAGAGCTTTCGAAATAACTGTAGAAACTGTCCTCTATCGTCTTGATATCCTCATTTGACCCATACACAACTGCGATCACTTGCCACCATGAACAAGAAGCGTCTCCTGTTTCAAAATTAAACACAAATAAGATTTTCATATCGCTTGCCACTTCGTACTCCTTCTTTTTTTTTGAGCTTTTCGCTCTGCAGATAAAGTATGTAAGATTTAGTTCGCAGCTCGTGTTTCTGAATGGAAAAAAGACGATCAAAGTACTCTGACTTCAACCGTCTGTAAAATTAATTGAATTTTTGTTGGAACCCTTATATATTGAAAAAAAGAGTTGAGATAAAAAGCGGCGCAGCCTGCAAAGACTGCACCGTTTTCAAACTTGGTGTTTTATGACCCACTTGACCATATCTTCAAATTGCAATTTGCCGGCAGCAACATTCAGTATCAAGTCCGACAATTCTTCTTGTGTGTACTCAAGTTCGATTCCGTTTAGCGATAAAAACAGAAGCATAATGTGCGCACCAATACGCTTGTTTCCGTCAACAAATGCATGATTGCAAATTAAGCCATAGCCAAGACGCGCCCCCTTTTGCTGCAGGGACGGAAAGTTATCGACATCTCCGAACCCTTGAAACGGCACATTCAAAGCCGAATCTAACAGCCCTTCGTCACGCAATCCGACAGAGCCGCCAGTCTCACGAATTAATTCGTTATGGATCATGAGGATTTGTTCTTTTGTCAGCTTTTTCATTTCGCAAGAACCTCATATGCTTGCCTGTTTTTAGCGATCAATCGTTTTGAAATCGACATGACATCTTCGTCAGATGCCGCCTGTTCTTTTTCCGCCTGACCAAACTCAATAATAAGATAACGGGGAACATTGTTTTTCAAAATAACTGCTGAACCATTTTCGTCAACAAGCCTTGCCACTTTTGAAAAGTTCTTATTTGCCTCCGTGATGGAAATGAGATTGTTTGTATTGATGTTCAATGATATCACCTCTGCTTATATTATACACTATCAATAGGATAAATTCAACCTATTTTGAACAACTTTAACTTTCGTTTTTTCATTATTAAATAAAAAAGCCGAGTTCAAGACTCGGCTTGGCCCCCAATGCCTGCAAGCGGACTTGCAAACTTCGGGCAGCTCTGTTGATTCCATTTAAAAAAACGGAAGCACGGAGAGTTCTTATTCGGGAAACTCGGTGGATGCCTTCGACACCCTCCTTTCAGCTCTCTTAGCCCGATTTTTAACATACTTCCGTTGTTTGAACTGAGTGCTCAAGGAAGCCGGGGACCAGCTCCGACTCCCTTGAGAAGTATGCATCCGAAAACACATACCCCAATTAATAATAACCATCAGCTGAAAGATGGTCGGGACAGAGGGATTCGAACCCACGCTCTCGTGGTCCCAAACCACGCGCCTTAGCCAAACTGGGCTATGCCCCGATGTCTGAATTATTTGTATACATTCATGCTTTTAAGAGGTCATATGTCAGTTACCCTTTGTGGATAAGACAATAGCAATAATCCACAAGTTAAACAAAGCCTGTTTTCGCAATTAGCCGGAAATAAAATTGCTGTTCATCGACACAACAGATGGCTGACTTCTTTAATAGACCAGTCGCTTACAGGCCGTTGCAAACCGGACAGGATAAAACCGTAGACCTTGGCGGCGGCTGCTATCTGACTCAAAAAGAGCTGACTTACAGGACAATCAACAAATTTAAGCGCTTTGTTCCTGCAAGCAAGCCAAATCCCGAAAGAAAGAAAGAAGAATAGCCCTAACGCGAAAACAGGCTTCTCTGATTTCTGAGGGAATTTATGTGGACATATAAGAAATCAGCAAACAGTAGTCCATGGAGCCGACAGCCCGACTTGAACGGGCAACCTGCTGATTACAAATCAGCTGCGCTTCCGATTGCGCTATACCGGCTTGTCTTTTCGCCTTCCGCACGGATAAAATAACAATGCGGAAGGCTTTGCTATTGGTGACGCCAACGGAACTCGAATCCATATTGTCGCCGTGAAAGGGCGATGTCCTGACCTGTTAGACGATAGCGCCATATTCGCCCCGCCGTTTTTCAGACGGGGCTTTGTTAAATTAGAGTTCAAGCTCGGTGCCTCAGTTGAATCGAGACCTCTACTGTTGAACCCTGTGCTTAAGTGCCCTTCTTATACAAGGGCTTTCGAATTAGAGTTCAAGCTCGGTGCCTCAGTTGAATCGAGACCTCTACTGTTGAACCCTGTGCTTAA
>OIWT01003748.1_pt1 | contig 13408 bp, 7 predicted proteins | sample 1587701 | NCBI WGS metagenome assembly OIWT01 (sample SAMEA3888904, study PRJEB22519) | human gut metagenome | biome: human gut; feature: human-associated habitat; material: faeces | place: Denmark | collected 2009
GTGAACGCGGCCTGCTCGGCGCTCGCCGCCGCGTTCACGCCCTCGAACAACGCCCTCCCGGTGACGCTCGGGCAGCTCAAGGCGACGGCCGCGCCGTTCTGGGCGCGCCTCGCCGAGCTCGCGCCGTCGTCCGCCCCGCCCCCGTGGGCGGGGGAGGCGGACCCGCAGGACTTCGCGCTCGTGAACGTGGGGCAGGTGAAGGCGGCCTTTTCGCTGGACCTGGCCCCGCTGATCGACCCCGAGGCGGACGCGGACGGCGACGGGATCCCGAACGGGTGGGAGAGGGCACACGGCCTCGACCCGTTCGACGCCTCCGACGCGGACCTCGACGCGGACGGCGACGGGATCTCCAACTACGTCGAATACCTGATGGGCACGGATCCGCTCGCGTCCTCCTCCGGCGGGGACTTCGCGTTCTGGACGGACGGCATGTCGCCGGACATGGACGCATGGGAGGTCTGCCCCGCCGCGTTCGATTTCGCCCGGCCCGCGCGGGTCACGAACGTCGTGGAGCGGACCTTCAGGGTCATGCGCACGAGCCCCTGGCAGCAGATTGTCCTCACGTCGCATCCCAGGGTTGACGACTATCCCGGCGTGGAGGGGTGGTGGGATTCGCGCGACCTGTGCTTGCCAGTACAGTCTGGACGGAGGGGACTTTATGGAGCTTGACGGCAACATATACGGGGAGATTTCCCGTCAAGGAAGGATATTGTTGTCGCTTGGCACGAACGTCGTGACGAACCTGACCGTGAGGTTGGTCGCGACGGGGGACAACCTGAGCCTGTCGTCGCCCCTTTACCTGCTCCGCTGGGCCCCGCGCGTGGAATTCCTGGAGGACGGCAAGGTCTCGGTCCTTTCGGGGGAGGACAAGCCGACCGTGGTCGCCGTCTCCCGCAATCGCGATTCGGGGATGTTCAGGATCCCGGTCCGCCTGGACTGGTCGGATTTCCCGTGCTTCTTCGGAAGCGCCTACTACGAGGCCATGCCCTTCGACGAGCTCTGCGCCCCGCCCGTACGGGGACTGGATCTGGAGGTGGACCGGGATTCCATGACGGGATGCCTGTCCACGCCGGATCCCCTCTGGACCGAACTCCCCTCTGCGGGGACGGGCTTCCCCGTCCGCGTCTGCTGCTACGAGGTGTCCGTATCGGGGGGTGGGATGATCGGGTCCGGGCCGCGCCCCACGCGGTTCGACTCCCCGTATCCGCTCACGTCGCCGTCCGCCCGCCGGGCCTACCGCCGGGCCCTGCGCGGTACGGATCCGGCGAACAACGTCACGCTCAGGCTCAGCCCCGCATGCCCGTCCGTCGGCTTCCTTTCCGACAGGAAGGCGTCGCGCGCCATCCGGCTCCTCGCGGAACCCTCCTCCCCGACGAATCCCCCGACGACCGAGAACCCGTATACGACCTCGTACCCGTACTCGGTCACCCCCTGGTTCGACCCCCATCCCGGCGAACCGATTACGGACACCACCCCATGTTCGGACGAGGATTCGGAGGAGTCGTCCGACGAGGACGATTCCGGCGGATGCGACGACGACGGCGGCGAGGACTGCGAATGCGGTGATGACGATACCCTCGGGGCTGCGGGCGGTACGCTTTCGCAGTGTTCCTTCCGGCTCCGCATCCCGCTCGGACGCCCTGCGGCGGACGCGCTTTCGGGTTATCTCTGGACCTTGATCGATAGGCCGACCGCAGTCCATCCGGGCGTGTTCAACATACTCGGCACGCCGTCCGTCTCCTCGGCGACGAACGCGGCGGGGGACTTCTCCGTCGTCTGCTCGTCGGACGGGGGGAAGAGCCTGTATGTCTCGCGGATCGCCCACGGCGCCTCGATTGCCGTCTCCAACGCCTCGGGGCGTCTTGAATGCCGCTGGGAGGTCTGGAACGAATACGGCGACGCGAACGTCGTCAGGGCGCGGCGGCTGACCGTCCTGGGAAACGCGACCGAGGACGTGCGGTACACGCTCCACGACGACATGTACGCCGTCGGCGGGGTGTCGTTCGCGAGCCGCGTGTCCGGCATTGAACCGTCCGTCTGCGGAGTACGCGACGACCTGCTCCGTTCGGTCCGGACGGTGAAGTGGAAGTGGCGGACGGATGCGGACGAGCCGGACTTCGTGACCGACGTCCTCGACGAGAAGATGCTGGACGGGACGCTCGTCGCGGCGGTCATGTCCGAGTTCGTCAAGGTCGGCGTGGGCTCCATGGCCCGCCGCCGCCTGTCCCGGCGCCACGGATACGACGAGAACGGCGGAATCGACGAGAGGAGGACGTACTGGTGCGACGGCGAGAGCCGCTTCCGGCATGCGAGGCTGAAGTCCGTGGAGTCGAACCGCATGCCGTGGTCCTTCCACGACTACGATTCGCGCGGACGCGAGATCGTGCGGATCGAACAGCTCGACGGTTCGCCGTTCCCCGGGGACCTCCCCGTGGTCTCGCACCTCGCCGACCTACCCGCTGGCTGCTCGGCGCGCGCGACGGTCACGTCCTACCTCCCCCTTCCGGGCGACAGGGGGCACCGGAACGACGCGATGCACCCCCGCACCGTGACGACCTACGTCCTTCGCGGCGGCGCGCCGCCCCTCCTCGTTGGAACGGAGACGTGGACCTACGCCCGTTCCGTGGACGCCGCCGGGAACCCGTTCCGCGTCTGCACGCATGCCGTCGCGTACGGGTCGGCGCCCGTGGACGCCCCCATGGTCGACGTCAGGGTGGAATACCCGGACGACGACTATGCGGTGCCCGTCCATCTGCGCGGCCTCGTCGTCTCGGAGACGGATCCGGGCGGCGTCGTGGACGAGACCCGGTACGTGCGCGGGACGTGGGACGCCCGGACCCGTTCCTTCGCACCCTCGGGAAGCGGGGCGCACCTCTGGGCGGAGACGACCCGCTCCCGTGCCGGGACATCGGCCCGGACCTACACCGTCGCGGTCACCGAGGTCGTGCGGAGGCTGGTCGTCCACGAGGAGGAGCGCCTGGCGTCGGACGACGCGGTGCTGTCCTGGACGTCTTCGTTCCACGACGACGTGGGGCGGCTCCGCCTGAGGGCGTATTCCGACGGGACCTTCGAGACGAACGCCTATTCCTGCTGCCGTCTGCTGTGGTCGCGGGACCGCCGGGGGCGGAAGACCCTGCGCTCGGCGCAGACCGGGTCCGACTCGCTCTACTACGCGGAAGAGGACGTCTGGCTCGCGGACGTCTCCTCCAACGGCGCGTTCCGCGTCACGCAGCACTGGTTCGACGGGCTGGGGCGCGAGACGAACACGCTCACGTGCGTGGGGACCGTACCCGGCGCGGCGGCGGTTGCGTTCGTGCCGGACGAGGGGATGGGCGTGGCGTCGCTTGGATGGACGACGTACGGGGTCGGGAACCGGGACAGCGCCGAACGGGCCGCGCTTTCGGAGACGCGCGACACGCGCGGCAGGGTCGTCGCCACGGAGCGGGTCGGGAGGTGCGACGCGGACGAGACCATCGTCAGGACGGGGTCTGCCGAATACTATCCCTATCTCGTGCAGATCGAGACGACGACGGCCCTGCGTAACGGAGAAACGAAGACGCACCGCTATGCGGACGGGCGTTCGACGGCGACGGCGCACCGGACGGAATGGGACGCGGACGGGCTCCGCGTCGAGGTGGACAGCATGGTGCTGGATACTGGCGAGACCGTCACGAACGCCGTGGTCCGCCATGACGCGCTCGGACGCATCGCGTCGGTCTGGAGGCCGCTTGGCGTCACGACACACGTGTACGACGGCGCGTCCTCCCGGATCATGTCGTCCACGGAAACCGCCCCGGACGGGACCGTCCGCGTGGTGGAGTTCCTGTACGACGCCCTCGGCGAGCAGGTCGCCACGGTCCGGGACGGCGTCACGAACACGGCCGATGTCGCCTACGAGGCCGTCGACGGCGTCCACTGGCGCGTGACGACGCACTGCGTCCTCGGCCCCGGTCCCGGGGGCGGGACGAATTCCGTCCTCGTCTCGCGCGAACGCCTGACGGGGCTCTCGGATGCGTTGCGCGCATGCACCGTGACGGTCGGGGCGGATGGCATCGCGACGACGAACACGGTCTCCTACGACCCGTCGACGGGCCTTGAGACGGCGATGACGGCATCGTCCGTCCTGTCGCCCACCACGACCCGCAGCCGGTACGGCCTTCCCGTCGAGGTCGAGGAGGACGGGGAGACGACGTTCCACACGTACGACGCATTCGGCCGGGTCGTTCGCGTGGAGCGCACGTCGGGGGACGGGCTGGTCCCCGTCTCCGAATTCGGGTACGACACGGTCGGCGACCTCGTGCGCACCTCCGTCTTCACGAACGGGACAGGGACGGCGGACACCTTCTACGGATATGACTGGAAGGGGCGGCGTGTCCTGGAGGAGGATGCGTCCGGTGCCGTTGTCCAGGCGGACTACACCCACGACGACACCCTCTTCCACCGGTGGGGCGCGGCGTACGAGCTACACGAGGACCGCGACGGGCGGGGGAACCGCACGGCGCTCTTCACGACGCGCGAGACCGACACGTGCGACGACTACATCTGGGACACCCAGTGGGATGAGACGTGGTGGGACTACGATGCGTCCACGGGGCTCTGCACGTCGAAGACCTACGCGGACGGGACGGGGGCCGCGTACACCTACACGGGCCCGGGGCTCCCGCTCCGGACGACCGACGCATCCGGGAGATGGCGCGAGTGCGTCCGCGATGCGCGCGGGTACCTCGTCGGCATGGCGTACTCTTCGCCGGACATGGGGTACGGGATCGAGAGGGATGCCTACGGGATGCCGATCCGCACATGGGATGTTTCGGGGAACGCCTGGCTCTACGCATACGCCGTGGGGTCCGTCCTGACGAACGAGGTCCAGGCGACGGGCGGGCGGACGAACGTCCTTGCCCGTTCCGTCGACGCCTTCGGTCGCCCGACCGGCTATGCGCTCGCCGTGGACGGCGCCGCGCAGGGCGGCGTCGGCTATGCGTACGACGCGCGGAACCGCGTCTGCGCCGTCGTCGCGACCAACTCGTCCGGGCGGTCCTTCGCGGTCGACTACACGAACGGCGCGGGCTACAACTATGGCCACGTGGTCACGCTGCCGGGCGGCGGGACGCTCCGGCGCACGGTCGGGCGCGATCCGTTCCGCCGGGGGCTCGTGACGGCCTGCCGCACCGATTTCGGCGGCCGGCAGGTCGATGCGTGGACGTATGCCTACGACGCGCTCGGGCGCCCCGTCTCGCGCAACGGCGACACGTTCGCCTACAACGACCGGGGCGAGGTGGTCCGCGCCGTGGTCGGCGGAACCGTGTTCGCGCACGCCTACGACGGCGCCGGCAACCACGTCGTGTCGGGCGAGGGTGCCGTGACGAACACCGTCGCCAACAACGCCCTCAACCAGACGACCGCGTTCGGCGGCGCATCGGTCGCGTGGAACGCCGACGGCGGTATGGCCTCGGACGACCGTTGGCTCTACGCCTACGATGCGGAGGACCGGCTCGTCTCCGCGACGTCCGCCTCGCCGACGAACGGCGCGCTGCGCGTCCGCAGCGCCTACGACTACCTGGGCCGCCGCATCTCGAAGACGGTCGAGCGCTGCGGCGCGGACGTGGGGGCGTGGACGATGGCCGAACGCCGCCGCTTCGTCTGGGACGGCTGGAACCTCGTCCACGAGTCCGCCGAGACGGTCGAGGGGGCGGCGACGAACGTCGTGGAGATGCAGTTCTTCTGGGGCCCCGACCTCTCCGGGACCCTCCAGGGCGCGGGCGGCGTCGGCGGACTGCTCGCGGTGTCGCGCGGGGGCTCGTTCCTCTTCCCCACCTACGACGGCTACGGGAACGTCTCGAAGTACGTCGACGAGTCGGGGGCCGTCGTGGCCGCGTACGCCTACGACGACTTCGGGAACGTCGTCTCGCGGTCCGGCCCGATGGCCGGGGACCTCCCCGTGGGCTTCTCGACGAAGTACCGCGATGACGAGACGGGCCTCGTCTACTACGGCCGCCGCTTCTACTCGCCGGCGTACAGGTGCTGGACCAGCCGCGACCCGATCGGGGAGGCGGGCGGCGAGAACCTGTATGCGTTCTGCGGAAACAGGGCTATTTCATTGTATGACACTTTAGGTATGGCACCTTCAAAGGAATGGAATACGATAATCCCAGATGAGGGGTTGTTTCTAGAAGCACTTTGGGATTTTCTCAATGGAGGGGATTTTAAAATATATAAATACGAATATCCTGATTCGGCTACAATGAGGCTTTTAACGCATCCTTCCGTGAGCGATATTTGGAACGAATTCAAGAATGTTCGATATCAGCGTGGGGGAACAAATTCTAAAAAAAGGTATTCTATTCGATATGAGGCACGGTTTAAAGATTTTCTTATAGATGTTGTTACTGCTTTAGGATTCGGTAAGACAGTTACGGGGAAATATGATTTTGGAGTTAATGTCTTAGGATCTTTTAACGGAAATGCTACTATCTCTGTAAATGTACAAAGATGCGAGAAGAAGCTTGAGATGATGATTAAGAATACGTTCTCTGTGGAATCAATGTTTAGAAATCCGGTAACCCGAGTTCCCATGATAACAACGCCATTTCTAAGCCCGGTTGTTCAATATTTCATTTATGACATTACTGAGGTATTGCAGTGAAGATATGTAGAAAATTTGGAGTTGCGCTGCTTGTTGTCTCGGCATTTGCAGGGTTCTATATTTGGATGCTCTACGGCTTCTACGGGGCGTTTGAGAATCTGCGTTATCGTGGCGACGCGAAGCGCATTCCGCTTTGGTATCCGTTTGAGCTTGTCAATGATGGAAACGGAGTTGGAGGCGTGCAGCTGTTGGACTGCCGTACCCCGTGTTCTTCCAGTGTCGTGACGGGAGATGTGTCGGCGGAACGGCTGGCCCTGTCCTGCCTGTGCGACATTGTTGAATTCGGGCATGCGGAAAAGGTTCTCTGGGGGCGGAGGGAACTCTGGAACTTCAGGGAATACCTTGGCGAGCGCTATTTCGTCCTGACGGCGGACGACGCCTCCCCGGCCTATTTCACGGAGAGGGACGCCTATGCCGCCGCCTGCAGGGCCCATCGCGTCGACCCCGGGGACGTGGACGTGTTCGAAGAACGGTGGAAGGGGTTCTGGATCCGCAGGGGGACGCCAACGGTTGCCGATGTCGTGACGTGGTGGTTCGACCGCTGGTTCACAGGATCGGGAGGCCACCCAGAATGATGGAAGCAATAACTCCCGCCTACGAAATGGCGGCAATGGTCGTCATTGCCGCAGTCCTTTTCTTTCTGCCTGTCTACGGGGTATCGTGCCTCGTTGCGTGGATGGTGAAGGGCCGATGCCGTCTCCGCCTGTTCCTGTTGTTCTATTCCCTCTATGCCCTGTGGTGGCTGGTTGACGTCGGAGTCTTCTATTCCACGGGGGGAACGTCGCTGGGGCATCGTTCCTTCGTGTTCTACTTGTTCTCCCCTCCGGCCGATGCCTGTGTGGACCTCGTCCACATGGAACTGGATGCGGATACAGCCACGTATTCGACGGTGTTCAGGCACAAGTACGGGGGGCGCCATTGCATCGGGCTGGGCGACCCGGTGACGCTGCGTGCGAAGGTCGCGGAACCGCCGATTTCCGCGTGTGCCCGCTTCTCCGACCTTGCCGGGAAGGAACTGCTGACCCTTGAGCTTCACCCCCGGCGCAGTCCGTTCAACGGGGAATGGGAACCGTACCTCACGGCCGATTATTCCACGGATTTCCTGGAGAAGCGCCGAAGCCCCGTCCGGCTGACCGTGACCATCAGGGGGGATTTGCGCGCGTTTGTTGGGAGGAACCCCGGCGCCTGCCTGTTCGTCAAACGGCCGACGGTCTATTGATTGCAGTGTCATGCATGGTCTGGTGGACTGGTAAAGCAAGAAGGGAAGATGACGAATGCGGATGACGTTGTCGATTGTCGTGCTGATCTTGGTTTTGTCGTCTGGGAGGCTACATGCCAGATCCGAACTCCACAGTGCATTTGGCTCGGTGTCGGTAACGAACGGCCTGTCGTATTTCCGCATGCGCGAGTTCCACCACGGGGGATTCGTCTATCCTGATTCCATGCTTGGCATGAACACGTTCTCCGAAAGGCGGGCGTCGGAGGGACAGGTGCTCGAATCCCTCTATGGCGCACTGCGCTTCCTGAAGTACATCTATCCACGCTGTTCGCGGATGGCCCCGGGGGCGCCGGTCGAATGGTGGAGCCGGAAGGGCTTCCAGAGGATGAACGGCGTCGACGGCGTCGTGCGGTTCCCGGAAAGGCCGGATTCGGAACCTGCCTTCAGGGGACATCCCTTCAGGAAGTTGGATGTCGTCGTATTCCCGTTCGAGGTCGCGAACAGGACTTCCGACAACACGCTGGACATGATCCTGCTCAAGTTCCACCACGGGGCGGCGTTCGTCGGCGCCGTCTACTACAACTGCAATACGTCCGACGCCGACTTCTCGTTTCTGGAGGCTTCCGGCTGCCGGGAACTTGTCGGACAGGAGTCGGACGCCCCGTACCTGTCCCATGAGGAAGAGAAGACGCAGAAGGGGCTCTGCACGGAGATGTTCGGCCGATTCAGGTATGTGGGGCCGGAAACCGTGAAACCGCAGAAGACCTGCGAACAGCAGGAGGTCGAGGTCGTCGCCCCGGATTTGTAGGAGGGGGGCGACCACGACCATGCGGGCAACCCTAGGCGAAAACACCCTGGAATCGGAAACGGAAGGAGGTGAAAGGTTCGTGTATGAAAAACAAGACAAGTGTACCAGGCGTTTGGCGATTACGCTGTTAATCGCCTCGGCATTGGCCATGGGCTATGGCTCCTGTGGGGCGTTTGGAAATCCGTGTTCTTGCCCTCTCGTCGTCGTGCCGTTTCCTGCTCTCACGAGAATGCTTGATGCGGACGTGGCGCGGGGAAGGGTGCGGGTGGCCGCGCTGCCGGGCTGTGACGGCGAGGTGACGAGGCGGGACGTTTCGCGGTCCGATGTGGATCTTCTGGGAAACGCCGGGTTCTACTTTTCGCTTGGGTATGGATGGGAGGAGGCCCTTGTGGAACGGGCCCGTGCCGTGAACCCACGTCTGGAGGTCCATTCGCTGACCAACGGGTGCAGCGTCAAGGAGGGCAATCCCTACTTCTGGCTCTCTCCGGGAAATGGAATCAGGATGGGGAATCGCGCGAGGGGCATCCTGGAGGGACGGTCCGACACCGTTCCCGACAGGAGCTTCTTCCCCCTGACGGGAATCCAGGAATCCGAATCCTATACGGTCCTGGCGTTTCACCGGGCGTTTGAGTACCTGGTGGAACCGCTGGGGCTCAAGGCGATCTATGTCGACCTTGACCGCGACTCCGCCTCCGTCGTCCGGGAGAAGGTCGAGCGGGCTGGGCGGCTGGGCGTGAACCGGGCCTTCATGCTGCGCTTCCAGTCCGTCCAGGGGATCGAATTCCTCCGCCGGTGCCGGCTCGTTTCCATCGATCCCTATGGCTTGGATTTCCTGGTGGATTTCGTGACGGAGGTCGTGCGCGGGTTCGTCGAGTTCAAGGATGCCTCCGACGAGGCCTCCACACAAGTACGGTGAATGAGATGTTCTGGACGATGGAGCGGCTGGAATGGCAATGAGGTGGATTCTGTTCCTGTGCTGTGGAGTTCTGCTGTCGGGGTGCCGGAGGCACTGGGCGGAGCAATTGGAGGCCGAGTTGGACGGCGGTCTCGGCGCATGCTTTGTGGATGGAAAGCTTGACGGATTGGCGACGTACGGGTTCGACGCATCCTTCCTGCATGGAAGGATCCTGCGCCATGTACGGGAGAGGTTGCCCGCCTACCTGAAGACGCCCCTGAAGGAGTTCCGGCGTTCCTCCCCGCTCGTGTACTTCCTCGCGCTCAAATATGAAGCGGGAAGACACGAGAGGGCGAAATGCCTGAGACTCCAGTACGGGGCCATTGAACGTCGCGGTTCTGGTGAAGGTACGGAAGACGCCTGTGAGGAACGGCCGGGCCGCAACCGGTGCTTTACCTTCTTCATGGTAACGGAATCAAATGCCGTCCATGTCCTCTGCGTGGATACGTCCAGGAACCGCTGCAGCTCGCATTGGACCCTGGGGCGGGACTTCCGCTATGGCTCCGCCGATTTCCCGATTGCGATATGGGATGCCTCCCTCCCTGACCGCAACTCGCCGGAAGTGGTCCTGGGGCAGACCTACCGGGAGGTGTTTGCCGTCATGACGGAACGCCCGTTCAATTACCTTGCCTATCAGACGGTCGGCAGACTCGACGACATCAGGCAGCTGGTCGGGACTTCCCTCTTCCGCCTCCGTTGGAAAACCCCGGAATGCCTGATCTTCATACCCGATTATCTGTGCGAGCGGCTTCGCAGAAGCCAGCCACAGACAATTCATTTGGCAGTGGGAAGACGCCGGGACAACTCGTCGTCGTGCCGTCCAGTTGACGTAGCGGGCCTCTTCGTTCAGACGCCACGCGCCGAGGGCGGCGCGGGTACATTGCGTTCGGGGCCAAAGGAGGTGGAGGCGTGTTGCTCCGGGGCGGAACGTGTTGGGGTGGTACGGCGGGAGGGCCGCAACTTGCTGCGGCCGTGGTGGGCGCGCAGGGGGTACGGCATGTACGGGTCGTGTGCCGACGTGGCAACACGCCGGGCGCCCTTCGGGCGGGGTATGGTATACTATGAGGAAAACCTGACGACAAATCCCTTCATTTCCCCTGTGAGGTCCGTATGCTGAAATCGCTTCTCGCCCTCTCCGCCGCCGCCTGCGCCGCCGTCTGCGCCGCTGCGCCCGATGCGGCCGCCTTCGCCCGCCCGGCGGCCGCGCGCCATCCAGAGACCTGGTTCCACCTGATCGGCGGCAACGTCGCCAAAGAGGGCCTTGACGCGGACCTCGACGCGATCAAGGCCGCCGGCATCAGCGGCATCCACCTCTTCCACGGGCAGATGGGCAAGGACGTGGCCTGGCCGGGCGTGACGAAGCGGATCCCCTGCCTGAGCGCCGACTGGGACGACCTCGTGCGCGCCGCCGCCGAGGGCTGCGCGCGGCGGGGGCTCGTCTTCAAGATGCAGAACTGCCCCGGCTGGTCGATGAGCGGCGGGCCGTGGATCCCGCCCGAGATGGCGATGCGCAACCTGGCCTATTCGCGCGTGGACGTGCCGGGCGGCGCGGCGGCCGGCGCGCTCCCGACGCCGACCTGGCAGATGGAGTGCTACGTCGGCCAGGAGCAGCGCGACTACCGCGACCTCTTCGTCCTCGCCTTTCCGACGCCGGAGGGCGGCGACGACCAGACGTGGACGCCGGCGCCGGCCGAGGCGACGGACGCTGCGGGCGTGATGCGGCGCGTCTTCCGCTTCGACGCGCCGCGCCGCGTGCGCGCGATCACCCTCCCCAGCCCGCGCCAGATGAACCACGACTACGCCTATCGCCCCGAGGCGCGCGTGACGCTCGTCGCCGTGGCGGGGGCGGTGCGCACGCGCGTCCTCGACCAGGAGGTCCCGCAGGGCGTCTGGCAGGACTCGGTGCCGATGACGTTCGCGTGCGACGAATGCGTCGCCGACACGTGGGAGTTCACGCTCGAACACCGCCACCCGATGCACGTCCCCGCCGTCACGTTCCATGCGGGCGCGCGCCTGAACAACTGGGAGGGCCTTGCGGGCTGGGTGCTGCGCGGGCTCGTGGCGCGCCCCGCGCCGAAGCAGGCGCCGGCCGGCTACGTGCGGGCGGACGAGGTCGTGGATCTGACGGACCGGTTCAGGGACGGCGCCCTCGCGTGGACGGCGCCGACGGGGCGGGCGTGGACGGTCCTGCGCATCGGCCATGTCAACAACGGCACGCGCAACGGGCCCGCCCCCGCGGAGGCGACGGGCTGGGAGTGCAACAAGATGGACCGCCGCGCGATCGACCTCCACTTCGCCTCCTACATCGGCCGCCTCGCGAAGGGGCCGCTTGCGGGCGGGCTTCTGAAGGGCTTTGTCGTCGACAGCTGGGAGTGCTGCCGCCAGACGTGGACGGACACGCTGGAGGCCGACTTCCGCTCCGCAAACGGCTACGACTTCCGGCGGAAGCTGCCGGCGGTGTTCGGCTGGGTGCTTGACGACCCGGCGGCGACGGAGCGCTTCCTCCTCGACTGGCGGCGCACGCTCGGCGAGCTCGTCGAGCGCAACTACTACGCGCGCATGAGCGAGCTTGCGCGCGAACACGGCATGACGGCCCAGTACGAGACGGCGTTCGGCGACGTGCTGCCGGGCGACTTGATGCGCTTCTGGAAGTGGTGCGACGTGCCGATGTGTGAGTTCTGGCATCCGCGCGCGGCGGGGGGCGTGGGGCAGGACGACTTCAAGCCGGTCCGCCCCTGCGTGAGCGCGGCGCGCGTCTACGGGAAGGGCCGCGTGGCGGCGGAGGCCTTCACCTGCGGGGGGCTGACGTGGAAGGAGGACCTGAAGGCGCTCAAGCGGACGGGCAACCACGCGCTCGCGCGCGGCGTCACGCACCTCGTCTTCCACACCTACACGCACAACCCCTGCACGAACGCCCTGCCGCCGGGGACGAGCTTCGGCTATACGATCGGGACGCCGTTCCTGCGCGGGCAGACGTGGTGGGGGGCGATGAAGGCGTTCACCGACTACTTCGCGCGCTGCGAGGTGCTGCTGGAGGCGGGCCGCCCGTGCAGCGACGTCCTCTGGTTCCTCGGCGACGCGGTGGGGCACAAGCCGAGCGAGACCTCGCCGCTGCCGGCGGGCTTCGCGTACGACTATTGCAACCCCGACGCGCTCCTGACGCGCGTCGCCGCGCAGGACGGCCGGCTTGTCCTCCCCGACGGCGTCTCCTACAAGGTGCTGTGGGTGCCCGAGGGAACCTACGTCGCGCCGAAGAGCGAGGCGAAGCTGCGCGCGCTCGCGGCGGCGGGCGTGCGCGTCGTGCGGGCGTTCGGGCGCGAGAAGTTTGAGCGCGACCGCTTCAATGCGCAGAACGAAAAATACACCGCCTGCTGGATCGGGCTTTGCCGGACGCTCTCCGACTTCTGGGCGGTGGGCGATTTTACGAGCTGCCTGCAGATCCTGCTCGTGGTCGTGCTCGGCTTTACGCTGTTCCGTGCGGACACGCTGGCGCAGGCCGGCGCCATGTATGCCGCGATGTTCTCCGGCATTGGTCTGCACTGGCTGGGCACAGCGGCTGTCTGGGCAAAATTTACACCTGCGTTTGCACTGATGCTGTGTCTTGCACTGCTCCTGTGTACGCCTGTGGCCCGTGAGCATACGCCGAAACGTGAGAGTGTGACGTTCATCGGCTCTCTGGGTTTGCTGCTGCTGTGCATGATGTACCTTGCGGCAGGCTCGTTTAATCCGTTCATTTACTTCCGATTTTGAGGTGAAATATGAAAAGAAAGTTTGTTGATTTCA
>OIWT01003749.1_pt1 | contig 13405 bp, 28 predicted proteins | sample 1587701 | NCBI WGS metagenome assembly OIWT01 (sample SAMEA3888904, study PRJEB22519) | human gut metagenome | biome: human gut; feature: human-associated habitat; material: faeces | place: Denmark | collected 2009
CCGCGCAGGTCCGGCTTGTCCACGGCGATGTGCCGGTCGAAGCGGCCCGCGCGCAACAGCGCCGGGTCCAGCACGTCCACGCGGTTGGTGCCCGCGAACACGGTGATGCCGTCGCGCGGCTTGAACCCGTCCATCTCGATCAGGATCTGGTTCAGCGTCTGTTCCCGCTCGTCGTTCGCGCCCGTGAACTTCTACGCCTCACACAATGCAGGAGCAAAGACGCCCTCATTTCGCTTCTTGCCGATGGCGTCGATCTCGTCGATGAACACGATGCAGGGGGCCTATCTCTCACGTCACACTCACACACTCACATTCTTGCGCGCCTCCGCGAAGAGCTCGCGCACACGCTTGGCGCCCATGCCCACGAACAGCTCCACGAAGTCGCTGCCCGACATGCTGATGAACGGCACGTTCGCCTCGCCCGCCGCCGCCTTCGCCAGCAGCGTCTTGCCCGTGCCCGGCGGGCCCGTCAGAATGGCGCCCTACCCCTGACTCGCCACACACGCCCCCACTTTTGGCAGCTTCGCGCCGAGCTTGGCGTACTTCTCACTGTTCTTCAAGAAGTCGATGAACTCCATGATCTCCGTCTTCGCCTCGTCGATGCCCGCCACGTCCTTGAAGGTCACGCCCGTGTTCTTCACGATCTCGATCGGCTTGTCGCCCATGCCCATGGCCTTGTTCATGAAGCTGTTCATCCCGCCCTTCCGCGACGGAATCAGCAACGACGCGAAGATCACCAGCATCAGGATCGACGTCACCATGCTCACCGTGTCGTTGCCCACCGACGACACACGGTACGACATGGGCACGAAGTCCTCGCGCTGCAGACCCAGCTCGAACTCCATGTCCTCCACCGCCTTCATGAACTCCGTCGTGTCCGGCACGTCGAAGTGGTACAAAATCGGCTGGTTTTCCGCCGTCGCCACGAACTTGCGGCCCTCCTTGCTCTCGAAGTCTACGCGTGACGGAAATCGGGCCGATTTCACCATTCAGAATCTCGACGTAAATCCGCCCCTTTTCGGTCATGGTGATCTCCTTCACGCGCCCCTTGAGCAAAAACTCCTTCACGAACTCGTCGTAAGTGATCGCGTTGTCCGTCTTGCGGCCGCGCATCAGCACCGCGAACATTCCCGCGGTTGCGCCCAGCCACAGCAGCGCCGACACGATGTTCTTCTATGCGTGAGCAGGGGCAGCGGCCGCCACGGGGTTGTCGCCGTTGAAGGTCGTCTTGAACCACTCCTTCAGGTCCTTCGCCTCCTCGCCCGCCTTCTTCGCCGCCTCGCTCGCCATGCCCGCCTTTGCACCTTCCGTCTTCTTCGCCTCCTCCTTCACGCTCTCAGGCTTCACTCCCGCCTGCGCCTCCTTCACCTCCTCCTTCACGCCCTCAGCAGGCTTCGCACCCTCAGCACTCTTCACACCCTCAGCACTCTTCACACCCTCAGCAGGCTTCACGCCTTCAGCGGGTTTCACCTCCTCGCGCGCCTCCTTCAGTGACTGGTCCAGTTCCGTCAGGCGACCCTGCGCCTTGCCCTTGATGCGCTTCAGGTTCTCGATCAGCATGCGCGCCACGGGCCGCACGAAGAAGGGCAGCGAGCCGTCCTTCAGACCCGTCGTCAGCTGATTCAAGGCCGAATCGCATTGCGAGATGAGCGTCTTCTCCTCCTTGATGAACTCGTTGATCTCCTCCTTGCTGGCCTGGCCGCCCTCTTCGAAGCTCTTCACCGTCTTCTCCGCACTGCCCGACTTCGATTCCATCCCCTTCTTACCAAATGGAAAAAAGTCCTTGAACGCGTTCTCGTCGAAGAATGGAGAGGCGTCACTCTCCTTTGATTGACTCTCCGCCTCTTTGGAAGCGCTCGTGCTTTCCGCTTCCTTGGAAGCGCCCTTGCTCTCGTTTGTGCCTAGTCGTCACGTTTCTCAGTGAAAGCCACTCTCATTCTTATACCAGCTCTCCCGCTCCATCTCCTGCTGCTGATGAATGCTCTCCCGCACTTCACTGGCAACATCCTTACTGCTGTCATCAGCCGCAGAGCCGGCGTCCTTTGACGACGCGTCTTTGGGTAAAACCACGCGCATTGCTCCTACTCCAGTTGTCATCGTGGAAATTGTGTGTGCTAAAGTTACGGGATAAAACCATGTTTGTATACTTCAAACGCAAGCAACAGGCGGCGAATTGGGCATCGTGGGAAGCGACCATGGGAAAGAACAGTCTTCTCATCTACCAGTCACAGAACAACTACAAAGCAAACGCTAGCGCTGCCCGTCATGCCGAGCGATCTTCGTACTAAAACCAACTCCGACAAACGGTTCATCTTGGTGTGATTCGCTATGAAGTCGCCCCTACGACCTGGGTTCGGTCCGAGAATTGGTTTTCTGCGCGTTATTCGGCGCTCTTCACTTCATTGAAACCCCCGTTAGGAACTCGCGTTTTCTCACACATATCCTGTATGGAATCGCTATATGAAGGAAAGAACAATGCCATAGAGGAATAACCCGCTCTTCGATCATGTACCAAATGGATTCAACGATCATGAAAAGCACGTGTTTGAATTGGGTGTTGCATGTAAAACGTGATACCATATTTGAAACAGCAAATCTTCGCCATTCCCTTTTCAAGCAGAAATGCCTCGAATCATCGAACCCCAAACGCGTTTCATTTAGTAGTGTTGTCTGATGCACGTAGAGAGGAAGAGAATGACGTTTGACGACTACATGCAAACCATGACGTCTTCCGAAACGAAACGTCCGATTTCGGATACGAAAGAGCACGAGCAGAGTTCTGAGCTTGAAACCGCCTCCGAATCCGAAGCATCAGTTCTCTCTCCTCTCCTCCTTCCCCATAGCCAGTGCTATACAGTTTGCGGAACAAGCGAGAGGTGTCCAAATCGTCCCAAATCCTATTCCTCTCTCAAATCGACGACTCCTTTCATCACTCCCCATCCACCCCGTCCTCTTCCGACAAGCCCGTTGTTCATGTGCAGGGTTTGGCGTCGCATCGTATTGATGTGTCTGCTGGAGAAAGCATCTCCTCCAAGCCCACGCCCTCCATTTCTCCCTTCCCAGATTCCGTCATTGTTCCCTCTAATCGTCCTGTCAATCTTCCCCTTCCTTCAGAGCCCAGTCTCAGTGTTCCTATCCCACAATTACTGTCCATTTCCTCTCCAAGAAAGCAATTAACTCCTTCACAGAAGAAACAGTCAATTCCTTCACAGAAGAAGCAATCCACAAAACACACGGTGACGCTGGAAGAGCTGGACTACAACCAGCTGATCAAGCGACTGCAGCACAAGACCCTGACCGTCGACCTCCTCCTCAACACCTTCAGTGCGCGTCTTGCTCCACCCTCATGCCTAGCCATACGCGAGATGCGGTTCATTCTTCTGCAGAACCTCGTCACCACCCCCGCCTCCCACTCCAAGCGGCAATACGCACAGCAGGTCTTCGACTGTCTGAAGAAACGCTTTCCCTCCACAACCGCGCAGCTCTCCGCCACCGCCACCCGCCCCTTTCAGTGGAGACAGCCCGCAGCCATCGCCGTGGCTCCCTCCGTGGAAACGCTCCTCTGCGCGGAGTTCCCCTCCCTTTTCAAAGCCTGTGCAAACCTTTCCATCTCCTTCACTGTAGATTCCACGCGGCCGCGGTCGCTCTTCGAGTGGCAGGGTTGGTGTGTCTCGCAGTGTTCACGGATAGATGCGGGAGAGAGCTGGTTTGCCGAGTTTCCTCATCTGAAGAAGGCAATGGCCTCCCCCTACCGACGCAACTACTGGAGCAAGTTCAACAGCGCCCTGATGACCTTCCGACCCAGCCAGCCCGTCGCCGTCCATCTCCCCGTCTCTCTCCATCCCTTCACTCACCTTCAGTCCCTGCGCCAGCAAGACGCGTTGATCCACTCCCTCGGCTCCACTCACGCCACCCATCTCTCCGCACCCCTGCTCACCTCCGAAGCGGTACAGAGCGCGGCTGAATGGCAGGAGATGGTGGTGGAGACGGTTCATTTTCCTGCTCTCTTTTCACGTAGTCCTCCGTTTTCACCTCTCTGCAGCAGTGCCCCATCACGCTGCTCACACTCTCCTCTGCCGAGCAGACCTTCTCCACATTACTCATTCCCTGGCCCGTGTCGCCTGTGACGCCGCTGCTCCCCTTCTCGCTGTTGCAGCACTACAAGGGCATGCCCACAGAGCCCGTTGCCACGGAAAGCAGGGACTGTGTGTACACGTGGAATCCACAGCGCGGTGATCGAGTGGTTGTGAAGGAATCGAACCGCGAAGTGGTTGGAGTGATTGTGGAGGTGATCGACTCTGTGGGAACAGGTAGTGGGAATAACGAGTAGTTTTCGTTCGTGCTGCAAATGGAGGGCTCGAGCGGAGAGCAGAGAAGAGTTTGCGCTTTCGTTGCGTTGTGAGAGTAGTTGTTCTCGTGGGACGTGTACGCTGTGGCTGAAACAAACACCTGACCTCTGTTTTCTATTCTACACGAAAGAGCCGATCGAAGAGAGGCAGCTCGCTCGCTTCAACTTGCCTCCTGACCCTGCACACCACCTCCATCACCCTCTCTCTCCTCTCGCCCTCGCACAGTCGCAGAAAACAACTCCACAGCAGAAGGAAACGCTCGTTCGACTCCACACGGCGGGTGTTGAAGCAGTACACCGTGTAGCAGCACAGAAACGGCGAAAATGCCTCGAAAAACGCCTCCGAGTGGAAGCAACACAGAAACAGGACGAACGGGTGCACTGCTGCAAAGCAGGTGTTCAGTGCGTTGGATGCCTCGAAGCGCGCGTTTTCTTCCTACGTCTGAGTTGAGTTGGCAAGGCAAACGCTCCACTGGCACGAGCGGAAGAAGCAGGAAAGGGTCTTCCACAGAAGGTACCGCGCATCCTGGAAGGGCGAGGGCTTCTGTGGCGATTGGGCGTGTTCTGGCAGAGGAAAGGTCTGAACGGAGAGAATGGGAAGGAATGTGAGGATGAACGCCGTGAGGAGCGTGGAGAGGGACTGCGGAGAGTCCAAAGCGGAGCACATCGTATGGACACAGTCCTGCAGTAGTTTCGTGCCCGGACTTCCCATGGAGTTCATCACGCGATCGAGGAGGAGAATAGCTTCCGTTTGATTATCCAGACTTTCCTGTGATAGAGAGTATGCGATGACGCGAGACTCGATGGCTTTCACAGTCAGCAGAGTGGACGGGAGAAGAATGGGCATGTCCAACGCGGAAAGTCGCCTCTCTATCTCCACGCTCTGTTTCCGCTCTCGATGACTCGATTTGATGGAGTACGAAATGGCCTGCCATTCAGTCCAAACACCACTTCCATACATCCTGAATTTGAGAGTCAAGCCCGTATTCACGGCAGCAGGCGTAAAACACGGACTTCACGTCTGCCGGTAGATTCGCAAAGGACTCATTCCACATCAGCAGAATGGCGTAGTAGAGATCCGCTACGTAATTATGAATGTGAAAAGAGCATACCCTGAACGAGGGACTCCGTATTCACGTTGAACGCATCCAATCCGTACTGTTTTATGCAGGCCTGAATGTCCTCTCTGTTTCCAGAACCAATGGACTATTTCGTAACGCCGATCGCAGAATCGATACCAGACGAATCTCTCGCATGAACTGAAGCTGCGTCTTCACGTCCTCCTTTTGGAGAGTGGCAATGTCGGATTCCTTCGCGAGTCGAACCAACCGCGTGAACTGTGCTATCCGCTCCTTGTCCGCAGCCCCTACCGGATGCTGGACAGCACCGTTGTGGTTCATAACAAATACCAAACAAAAAAAAACTATTGTTCCTACAATCACACACAGGGAAGCACGCCTACGAGCAGCCACATCATCTCCTCGTCGTCCTCTAGCGAGTTCAGCGACACATTCTTGTTGCACCCCTTCACCGGACACTTTACGCTGGTCTTGTGTCCGATCAGATTCACGATCGCATCGCGGCTGTATGTGTGCTTGCACCCCTTGCTACGAGTCAATCCGCAACGCCGCACCCACTTCCGAACGGGATGAACGAAGCGCTCTCTCGAGATGGGGCAGAGCAGTCTTGATTTTGTGTCCATTTCCACGCCGTCAATCTCGATGTCGTCGTCGTTGTTCCGATTGCGCGCGGTCATCTACGCCTGATCCACTCGGATCGCGGGCTACACTCCGCTTCATGTCGTTAAAGTCCTTTACAAATCGGTGGGATGTCGTGTTGGTGCTGCCGAGCCTCTCCTGAACAATGCGGCCTATAGCGTCCTCCATGTTTTCACCGGTAATGTCCTACACATCACTGGATAATGTCATTTCCAACAATCGAATTCTGGTATTGGTTCAGGCAGTGGAGAATGAGCTCCTCCTTCTGTGCGTCGATCATTTCCAGCTGGGCAGCGTCCACGACGATTTGCCGCTGTTCCTCCTATTCAGTCAATTGAAACTATGAACCCATCACGACATCCGCCTCCGGGTCGATTTCAAGCGTCTTCCTAGCAATATCCTTCGCATCCTTGCTCAGGAACATCGCCTGCATCGGTATGTTGCTCGCGTTCATCTTGAACAAACAAGAAGTGATCACTCAGTAAAGCTTCGTCATTTCCTCCTCCAGGTCCTTCAGGTCCACGCCGGCCGACTTCGACACCTTCTCCAGCAGACGCTTCATGTGCTCCATCTCCGCCTCCGGCACCTTGTACGCGCAATTCTCCTTCGCGGGGAACACGCCCTCCTTCACCTCCTTGTTGAACTGCACCAGGCCCTTGTGCACCACCGACGCCACATTCGCGTACTGCTTGCAGAACGACGCCGGCGTCTACGCCTCACTCGCTTCGCCTTCCCCCACCTTCGGCTTCAGCGGGTGGTCCAGCAGGCCCATCATGTCGTGGTACACCAGCACCTGCCCGCTGCAGTGCGCGCCCGCGCCAATGCCGATGGTGGGAATGTGCACGCTGCGCGTCAGGATCTCGCCCACGATCTCCGGCACGCACTCGATCACGAAGGAGAAGCAGCCCGCCTCCTCCAGGCAGCGCGCGTCCTCCACCAGACGCATCACCGAATCAACTACCCATCAGTCCGTTATTGGATACGCACAGGACTTGCCCTGCACCTTGAAGCCGCCCAGCTTGCCCACGGACTGCGGCGTCAGGCCGATGTGGCCCAGCACCGCGATGCCGCACTGCGTCAGCGCCTTCACCTCCTTCTCGCGGCGCACGCCGCCCTCCAGCTTGATGCCGTCCACACCTCCCTCCTTCACCACACGCACGCAATTATGGATGCACTGCGAAATGGACTCCTCCTGGATGTGAAGGACTGTAAATAAGCTTACATACGAGCCGAAGGGCATATCGCCGATGATCATGGGGTACTTCGCGCCTCTCGCTACAAGTGACTTGCACGATGGAAGACACACTCACACACTTGCAGAAGAGAATGGTATCTTCCAGTTCCACGGGGAGCGTGCTGGAGTATCCCTGCAACTTATGCGATCCGCGTGTCCCTACCATGTCCGTCATTCCGACAGAGTCGCCGACCAGGATCATATCGATTCCCGCCTGATCGACGCAGAGAGCCTAGAACGGTCAAGCGACCCCACCGCAAAAACCTCCGGGTACGTGTACGCCGTGCTCATCGTGATTTTCTCGCCCTTCTTGTACTTGGATGCAATGGTCGAGGCCGTTACCTTCTATTATCCTCATTTTCGCAACGCCGCCAGGTACCCGCCTCGGTTTGGCAACTGTTTCACTAAAGGAGCGAACACAATTGTTCAGGAAAAGCGACTTCGATCCTGGGAATGAGCGCTTCCAACAAAGCAAAACCAAGTGCAAAGCGTGTTACTCTAGAAAGCATCGCAGAACCACCTCTGTGAGAAAAGGAGAAGGGAAGGGGTTTCATTGTCAAAAGGAGGCGCGTTTCTAGTGCCGGGCTTGGCTCCTATTTTCGTCACGAGAAGAGAGCGTGTTTTCGCGCCATCCTTCAGGAACCCGAATGGACTCGCTATCCCATCTTGTGAACACTCTGTTTTCCAATTTGGCGCAGACGTTTCCTGACTGTACTCGAAGCCGTTGCTCTTTTCCGCTCTAGATGTGTATTCTCCCCACCCAAAGGCGGAGGAGGAAGAACAGCTGATTGATGAATCCGAATCGCAGGGAAAGGCTTTCAGCTCTCACATGAGAAGTGCGTATGGAAGCGAATGCTGTCAATTCATGGACGCCTCGCTAACGGACGCTGTGCGGATTGGTTCTGGGATGTTACATGCAGACGACGGTTGCTGCGCTCGAAAAGAAGCCCCTGCTGGTGTATTTGGCGTGCTCCCTGCATGAGAATTACGATCATTACAACAAGTGGTTGATTTGTTTCGTGATGAGCAGTAGATTGCTCGCAGCACCGCACGTCGTGGAGACATTCCAAGAAAACTACGTCTGCTGGGGCTGCGATGTCTCCTCTTGCTACGGCTACTCATTGGCACTATTATCGTTTCCGTTATCACCTCTAGTTAACGGAGCTCAATGTTCCCGTGGAAGAGCTTCCCGCTCTCCTCATCATGTACAAGAAGAGCGAAAGCGACCCCCTCACCTATTTCGGCACTGTTTATTACCAGGGTTCCCATTCCTTTCCTAGTTGAGGTTCAGATAAAATGATGGCTCAGAGCCTCCTCGATCAGATCGCAGGAATCGTCTCCATCGGAATCGCGCACATCACCCAAGCCGACATGGAAGTGCGTCCTTCCCGCCCCGCTGACGGAGTAGAGACAGTTCCAGGAGGACAGTCGGCGCATCGTGGAGGAGCAGCAGCGCGAGTACGAGGAGGCGGTCGAGGCGGATCGTCGCATGGTTTCTCTTCCTTCTCTTCTTCCCCCTTAGCTCGCGCAAGCCTCCGAAACGCCCCAATTCTCCGGACCCTTCGATGAAACGGCCGAAACTGTTCCTGAAGCAGCGCCGAAGAACGCTTCGACGGAGTCTTTCGAGGAGAAGAGGGCAAAAGCGGAGAAGGCGGAGCGAATGGAGGTCATTCGCGCGGGCATTCCGGCGGAGCCCAGAGGCGGCGAGATGCTCCGCATCCGCGTGGTGTACCCGGACGGGACGAAGCTGCAGCGGAACTTCCTGCCGAGCGACAAGGTGGCGCTGCTGCTGAACCTGGTGGAGCTGGACATGTTCGACCATCAGATGGACATCGACGCGTTCGAGCTGTACGTGGCGATCCCCAAGCTGTGTCTGAACGACGTGGGTGAGTGGGGAGACGCTCAGCGGTAGGGCAACCGGGACTCCACCTTCGAGGAGCTGCAGTTGAAGGGCAGCTGTGTTTTCCGCATTCGTGCTCTGTCGTGTGTTTGTTGCATAGTGTTCCACAAACACTCCACTCGCTAGAAGCAAATGATCGATTGTTCTTCTCCACGAACGCCAGCTGTGTCGCATAGGAATCACGTACACGTCGAGGGAACGACTACACCTCACTCCCATCCCTGTTCCAAACCCTTATTCGCACGGCCTCCTCGAAGAAGGGCAGGCTCCGCTCCTTCAACGCATTCAGGTCCACCGCGCAGTACGCCCTTCCCCTCTCGAACACAAGCACCGCCACGGCTTGGAGGGACAGCAGCACAGCGTCCCGTCCGCCCCGCAGCCACTCCTCCAACTGTTCCTCGCTCTGGACGTTGCAGAACAGCGAGTCGTGTGGCGGACGTACCAGCGGCAGTGGAGCACTCGACGAATCAGCGAGGAGCTTCCCGTTTGCGAAGAGCTGGTTTGAGTCGGCGTCCCAGAGCAGTGCGTGGGGGAAGAAGGCGAATCTGCGACTCACTCCGCTCGTCCAGCACCACTGCCTCCGGTCGGTTGCCGGACTGATCACGCAGGCGAAGAAGGACCGCTCCTCCCGCGCGAGATGCTCCGCCAGGGAGAAGAGCGCGTCGCCGCTGAGCTGGCCGTTGGGGAAGAAGGGGATCCCCACGAACTACGGTCAAACGAACGACGGAACGCTACGATGTCTCCGATCACGCCGGCCATCGCGCGCAGCAGGGCGTAGAGAGCCGCGAGCTTGTGCGCGTTGGCGGAGAAGGCGAGGACGTGCTTGTGGAGGAAGAGGGAGCAGAAGACGCTGGAGAACACCGCCGAGGGCGTGCTGGCCAGCAGCTGCTGCAGCGAGAAGGCAGCGGGCAGGCGCTGGATCGTCTCGTCGGCTGCGGGGGCTTCTTCACATGTCACCTGCACGGCGAGTGGGTCCGCGCTGTAGGGCGCTGCGTTCTCCAGCCGGATGGAGAAGGGGAATGCTTGTGGGGTTTCTTCCGTTGGTGGTTGTAGTGAAGATGACTGTGGAGATGATTGCTGTGGTGGTGACTGTGGAGATGATTGCTGTGGTGGTGACTGTGGAGATACTGGCAAGGCGGTGGCTTCGATCCATATCGTCATCACCTCATGCACGGACTGCCAGAGGGCGTGGGCAGCAGAAGCCTCGTCCACAGACTCAGAGGGCACATCAGAAACAGGACAGGGTTGCTGCAGTAGTCGCCATAACAACGCATCAGCCAGAAGCAGCTGTTTCAACTGGCGATGCGTAGCAGCGAAATCGCTCGGGGCGATACGCAGCGGCAGCAGGGAGAAGAACACCGTGGGCTGAGAGAGCGACAGGCGCTCATAAGCCTAGCGTTGAATGGGAGAGATACATCCACCTCCGCCTTCTCCTCCGTCAGCAGCTGCGTCTGCGACTCACTCCTCCACGCATGGCTTACCACTTCCCAGGCGGCCTCCTCGTACAGCACCACCTCCACCAGCACCGTCGAGGCGTTCAGCGGCGTGAGAAGCACGTCCAGAGGCGCCGGTGCGGGGACGAGGCAGGGGTCTGCGGTGCGAACAGGCATGGCTGGAGGGAAAGGAAGACAGATAGCCTCGAGAGCCTCGGCGCTGAGTTCTGGAGGGAGGGCCGTTCCCGTGGGGAAGAAGAAGCGACTGCGGAAGGGAAACACGTCGGCGAAGAGGTGAGCACTGCCCTTGGAGTGAGAGAGAAGGAGAAGAAGTGCCTCGTATTGGAAGGTGAGGCGATCGAGTACAGCAGGCTTGTGCGGCAGCGAAGGAACGAAGAAGGCCGCACCGGCAACGGGAGCACTCACTGCAGGTGAACAAAGAGGCTGGAATGTACGGGTCTGACAGGGAGTTTCAATCTCGCCGCGAATCCGGTTCATGAGAAGGCTGTTGCCGTTCAAGAGCGTGCCATTCCACATCTCTACGTCCTCCTTTTCTTCCTCTTTAGCGCTGGGAAGTTCATAAACAAGCGTGCCCTCGGACGGTGGGTTGGACGGCAGTGCCTCCAGCCGCCGCTGCAGCAGCCACCACGAACAGACTAGCTCTCACGCCGCCAAACCGCCACCACAGGTCCGGTTTCCGCGCATCTCCATCACGCAGTTCACGGCCGTTCTCAGCGCGCTCTCGTTTGCCGCCGCGAGGAAGCGCTAGGGTTCAAGCTACCGCGGGAACAAACCCGGCTGAGGTCCGTCTGCGTGTGGAAGGTGCTGTCGATGAAGGCGTCGACGCTGACCTTCCAGCGGGAGAGAAAGGCGGCGGAAGCGTCTGGCGGGAGGTTGGCGGAAACGGAGGGGATGATGAACTGGGTGGAGTTGCGCGAGGGAGGCTTGGAGGCGAAGGGACAGGGGTAGGGGAAGTGAGATAGGAGGTCTTGTATGGGGAGGAGAAGTGATGATTGAATGGAGGGGGAAAGAGTGGCTATGAATGAAGTGGATAGCTGCAATGAGTGCTCTTGGTGAAGTGGTCAATATAGCATGAGAGGAGGAAGTAGGTGTTGAAGGGGTCCTGAATCTCCACTCGAACTCTCTTGGAATGAATGATGAATGGGAATGGAACGTATAATTCGAGCAGAGCGATTTCGTCGCATAGCAACTGCGAATCAATATCACTTCCCTCATAATCAGCCATTGCGCTAAAGTGAAAGATCCAAGGGAGGACTACCTCACAATCATGGGATGCTGTAGCAGCGTATCGAATGTCAGTTCCCGACACCGCAACACCGCCTCACACTCGTGATACGATTCACTTTGGAGAAAGGATGGATACATCACGGATTCGAGATATGCATACACGCACGTCTATCATATGTTAAAGAATCGAGAAACGTACTTGAAGAAAGGAATACAAGTTCACGTTCGCTGTTAACATGCCCAATGACCTTTGAATCCAATCTAAATGTTGTTCCAGAAGCGCGGGGCACACTTCCGACAGGTCCATTCGGCTCAGCGAGTCCTAGTGTTGAGACACCATTCATTTCAGTACCTCAAAGTACTTGCGATACATCTGCATACACTTCTTTATTATTGCTTCCTCCCCCGTCAATCTCTTCAACGACTCCACATCCAAATAAAAGGTTAATCTAGAATGAATGAAGAGTGGTGATTAGTACAGATTCTGCTTCTGTTTCTGAGAAAGGTAGTTCAGGAAGAATGGCTGAAAGGATTCCACTAATGGGTGAATCAACCGTCTTCACTGATACCGAGCAAGATGGAGGAGAACGGAATGGGCAATGGCTTCATCCTCTCGATCCACAAATGAGCCGCAATTACCGGGATCTTTCTCCTGTTCAATTCTATATCCGAACCCTATTTCGATTGTGTGGTTGGCAGTGTATCTCATCCCGATTGTGTTTTGATCAAATAGACATAGCGAAAGGGTACAAAGAAAAGAATGCAGTTGAACCCCATCTTCTCTTTTCAGAATGGCAGCATATCCCATCAACACCAAGGAAAGGCGATCCACCTCACAAAAATCACATGCAGTTCAAAACCCCCATATCCATCCCAATCCACACTCCCCCCTTCTAAAGAAATCCGATGATGTCCCAATTCTCGATAGGACCCAATTGTGGAAGGGCTCCTTTCTCCCTTTGCATTCATTCAAGAAGCCTTTCGATGCTGTCAAAGGTCGGATATTCCGTAATTGCCGCACGGAGCGTTACCGCCATCAGAATGGCCGGAACTGCTGCTGCTGCGAAACCGGCTGCTCCCGCTGCGAAGCCCACCGCTTCCGCGAAGCCCGCTGCTCCTCCCCCAAGACCGGGTCCCCCCAAGCTCACGGAGTCTCCCATGGACTACCCGAAGGAGATTGAGCACAACGGACAGACTGGTTTGCTTTCTGAGAGTGCCCTTATGCGCAGTGCATCCTATCCTTTCCAGATTCGCAGTCCCTCCCGTGCCCGAGAAGGAGCCGCGTATTAACCCCGATATTAAGCGTCTGCAGCCCACGCCTTCATATGAAAAGCACCGTGTCGTAAGGGTCGCATTGCATCCATTTACACTAGGTTTCCATCTTCCAGGTCGATGATCCCATCCAGGAGGGAAAGAAGAAGACCTTCCCATGGTACGTGCGCTGGAAGACTGACCGTAACCCAATCCAAGTGTCGTTCACCGCGTAGCGGCTCACAGAGAGTGGAGAAACCCGCAGACCGGCAA
>OIWT01003754.1_pt1 | contig 13391 bp, 19 predicted proteins | sample 1587701 | NCBI WGS metagenome assembly OIWT01 (sample SAMEA3888904, study PRJEB22519) | human gut metagenome | biome: human gut; feature: human-associated habitat; material: faeces | place: Denmark | collected 2009
AGGGTCGCAAGTTCGAGAGAGCTCGTGGTCGCAGAACGAGCAGAGGCTTCAAGGTCTAAAGATGGAGTGGTTGATTTGGGTCCTTCAATTGTGGGCTGTTTGTGGAACAAGCACGCGAGTCACTAAGAATAAAGCACCGGGTCTGAAGCGGGAAAAAGGCGACCTTCCGAATGCTCTCCAGCGGCCGCAGGACGCCCGTGGTCTTCTTGCCGTCCTCGCCCGTCCAAATCAGCCTGTCCTTCTCCACGTCCTCCGTCTTGCTCTCCCCGAAGAGAGCCACCTCCTCCACCATCTAATCGTGATCGCCGCTCCACGCCGCTGCCTTCAGTCCCATCGAGTTCAGAATCGCCGTCAGGTCCACCGTCACCTCGTTATCGTACATCGCAAACACGTCGTTGTACTCCGCCGTGTTGCGCAGGCGCAGCAGGAAGCGTCGCCGCACGGAGTCCACGCGCTCCAGCGTCACCACATCGATCTGCGCCGGCAGGTTGAACTTCAGCACCGTGTTCGCCAGCTTCAGCTTCTTGTTGTCCTTGTTTTCCTTCGTGTTGTTGAAGTAGAAGAAGTACGCCGGCTTGTTGTTCATGCTCGCCAGTCTATCTCTCATTCGCCCCCCACGCCCCAACAATTTCTCCCCCACGCTGAACACGCCGTTGTTCGCGTACTGCACCAGGAACGACAGCTCCTGCTCCGTCGCGTCCAAGTCCCACGCCGCCTTCTCGCCGTCCTCGAGCACGCCGCGCGCGTGCAGCGGGAACACCATACTGCCATTCTCCATCGTCAGCACACCGCGCGCCGTGCGGAAGAACGCCGTCACGCGCGCCGTGTTCGACTTCCACGGGTTGAGGTCCTCGTCCTGGATGAAGCTGAAACTCCCCGCGGCAAACACGTTGCGGTTCAGGTACGTGGGGTCCGCCGCGGGGTCGTTTGGCAGCGGCTCCGACTCGCGCACCACCGTGCTGTGGCCCGTGGGGTTGACGTGGATCTTCCCACGGTTCTGGATGTCCTTGAAGCGATAGTAGGCGACGAGCACGGCATCGGTGGGGTAGTTCTTGACCGTCACCGACACCTCCAACAGGTGCCCGCGGCTGTCCATCTTCTTGTCCACGCCGATCGACTTGGCGACGCGCGTGGTGACCACCGCCACGTCGCTGAAGCGCTGCACCAGCACGCTCTGGATGGGGTCGCGCACGGCGGAGTGGCTCAGCGACTCGGTGGGCGGCACCAGGCGCTTCAGGTACTAGGCATGACAGTGTGATCACGTGCCCACGGGGTTGATGTACAGAGGGTCGGAGGGGTCGAGGCCGTGCGGCACGTAGGTGTGCGGCGTGGTGGGCGAGGGCGTCAGTAGCGCCAGCTCCGCCTCCAGCTCGAAGCGGATGGCGTCGAAGTTCGCCACCAGCGCGGTGACGTGGCCGTTGGCGTCGAACTCCAGCGTGTAGGCGTCGCCGGGCAGCGCGTGGCCCTCCACGGGCTTGGGCGTGCTCTCGTCCTTCTCGGTCCCCTCGCACCAATGCAGGATGACGGTGGTGTAGCTGTACCGCGGGATGCGCATCAGGAACAGCAGCTCGTACAGCTCCGAGTCGATCTGCGTCATCTGCTGCCGCACGCGCATCTTCTGCGCGTTGTACGCGCACAGGTCCGAGGACGCCACGCGCAGGCGGATCAGCTCCTTCCCGCGGGAGGAGAAGGTGTTCACGATCACCACGCCGATCTCCTTCTTCTTCGTCCACTCCACTGTACGATGGTAGATCGAGTAGATCGACGCGGGGTCGATCTCGTTCGGCGACACGCGTTCTGCGATGCCCACCATGCCTGACAGCATCTTGCCCGCCTGCCGCTCGCCCTGCAGCAGCGCCTCGTGGTACTGCCCGTACAGCGTCGCCGCTGCAGCGCTGCGTGCTCCGTGGTGGTCGCTCAAGAAGTCCGCCGCGGCGTGCGTCGCCTGCAGCTGGCGCGTCTGGTACAGCGCGTGGAACACGGGGTCGGCGGGCTTCCCTGCGGGGAAGTAGTTGTCGTGGAGGAAGAAGCCGGCGTCGGGCGACACGGGCGGCAGCGCGCAGTCCGCCTTGAGCGAGCAGTGCGCGTATAGCAGGTTGAACACCGCCAGGAAGCGCGCGCCGAGTCTACGAGTCAGCCGTTGGCAGGGCCGCGCACCGGTAACGCCAGCGCAGCAACGGCTGGTTCGAGTACAGGTCGTTCTCGAAGTCGAAGGCCGTCTGCAGGTACGTGAACGACCGCACGGGCCACGCGCGGCCCGCCGCGTTCCTCGCCTCCAGGTACGCCGTCAGCGAGCCCACGCTACGCCTCAGCCCGCCGCGCCGCGCCTACCCCGCCACCACGCGCTCCGCCGCCTGCGCGTTCAGCGCCGCCACCACGCGGTCGATGGTCGCCAGCGGCGCCTCGCCCGCCAGCGGCCACAGCAGCAGGTACCGGCCGTCGTTCATCGTCGCCGCCTCGCCTGCCAGCTCCGCCACCAGCTCCGCCACCGCCGCCGCGTCGCTACACTTCAAACGCGCACCGCACACCCACCCCTGCGCGACGCGTTCCAGCAGGCCCGCGCGCTGCTCCGTGAGCGCCTTGCCCACGTGCGTGAAGAGCCGCGACTCGGCGCCGCGGTACTCGTCCGTCTCCCAGAGGAACTCCAGCCCCTGCGTGCGGCCCAGCGCCTCGAACCACTGCGCGTCCGCGCCGTCCACCACCAGCATCTCCACGCCGCCCGCCTTCGCCAGCGCCGCCTCGCTCTGCGTCAGCCGCACCTGCGGCGCGCTGTACGCCGCGCGGCACCGGTACTGGAACTCGTTCTCCAGCCAGCGTGCTGCCTCCGCTTCCGCATTCAGCGCGTCCTCGAATAGCGCGCCCTCCGTCGCCACGCCGCTCAGCCCGCCCAGCGCGAACTCCAGCTGCCCCCGCACCACCAGCGCGCGCACCGGCTCGCGCGCCTCCGGCGACTTGGCGGCGTACCACTTGCGGAAGTACTCCAGCTCTGACCACCTAGCCCTCAGGCACATGCCGCGTCGCTACGTCACGCGGTGGCTCGCGTCCTGCTCCAGCACGCTCTGCAGCTCGTCCAGCAGCGCCGCCGTCGCCTACGCTTCACGCGCCCTTCCAGCGCCCACTGCGTACTGGCCCGCCAGGTGCACGCCCAGCGGCACCACGTACAGTTTCAGCCGCGCGGCGTCGCTCCACGCGCCCTCGGGCGCCGCGGCCGTGCGGCCCACGCTCTCGCCGGGCGCGGTCAGACGAACCACCTTCTTCACGGCCGCATTGTCGGGCGCCGTGGCGGCCTGCGCGAGCGCCTCCTGGTGCAGCTGCGCGGCGGTCTTGCCCTGGAACACGAACTCGGCGGGCTTGGCGCTCTCGGCGACGCCGTTGGCCACGGTCTCGGCGCGGGAAGAGGCACGCTCCTCCGCCTTTTTGCTCTTGGAGCCCCAGCGCCCCTTCTTCTTCCCCGCGTCGCCTTTCTTCTCGCTCTTGTACTCCAGTTCCTTGTTCACCTCTGTCAGCAGCTCGCGGTACTTCTTGTTCTCGTTCACGTAGTCGAAGGACGGGTCGAAGTAGTCCACGATGCGGAGAGGAGAGGAGGAGCTCAGCTTCTTCTTCTCATACGAATACCACTTATCCTCTGCCACAATACCGCTTTCGGATTGCGCGTTCTGTAGGGCAGAAGCACCCAGCGGATCGACGCCGTCATACTCCAGATCGTTCAAGAACACGTCGTGATCCTTTTGCACTACGCCGTTAGTCTCCTGGAGAAAAGCAAATACACTTCCTCTTTTCCCGTTGCTCGGCTCCTTCGTAATACACTGGATTGGGAAGCGGCTCGCGTTCAACAGAACGATACAGCTTCTTGTAGTTTAGCTTCTGCGCACATAACACCGAATGATACAAAACCCACATCCACTCTACGCATGGATACGACCACGTAGGAGAGAAGCAGAAGGAGCAGCGCTATGCACACCATGTCTACTGCGCTCTCGATGAGTTTGCGCGTGCGGTACTTCATGAGGATAGGATTGACTATTCCCTGACCCTGTCCAGATTCTTGTGTATGGAAATCAAACAGAGACCACAGTTCGCACAGTTTAGCCGCGAGAAGCACTCACCACCTTGTGGTTGCGGTTGTAGATAATACGCACGCGGTCGATGCGGTAGTCCATCGTGGCAACCGAGTTCTACGCAGTTAGCAACAAGTACGGTGAGGGCGCACTTTACCCAGTTCCTCGATAGTTACACTGGGATCCTCCTTCTGGATGGTAGCACGCGCCTCCACCAGATCCTTGCCGACAAGTTCGGGCCAGCTACGAATGAGGACGCTTTCCGGATAGAAACTTCATCTTCATGTTCGGATCGGGATGAGCAATCATTCTTGTATAGTAGGAGCTTCTGGTAAGGTATTACTGGCATTTGTGCTGCTCGCATTCCTAATCACAGTTCTGTCTGTTTCCCATCCCACTCTATAAATGCGGTGGTAAACAGTGCAATGTTGATCCCTATCCTTTCTTCGTCTCTCCTGCACATTATTGTTGAATGAAGGCTACCAAGGGAATCCTCTATTCCGTCATTGCCAGATCGGGGACCATTCTGGTGGAGGAAGTGAATCGCAATCCGCATGTCGCCCACTCCGGAAACTACATGCAAGTCGTGCACATCCTCATTCCGAAGCTCCCAAGGGATGGAAATCACACCTACCAGTATGACAAGTGGGTGACGCGCATTGGCTGTGTTGTAGATCCTACGCTATCTCCGTGATGAATCACGACAACATCGCCTTCATTGCGCTGTCCAACAGCCAAGTGCCCACCACTACTGTGTTTGTACGCATAGCGTGGGGTGTATGAGCTAGGCCTTTCTCCACGACATTTCTGTCGAGTTCTTCACACTATACGGGTTTGTGCCTGTCGTGTCTGTCATGGAAGAGAGATGGCCTCCATCGCGCAGCCCTTCACCTTCACTCCCTTCGCGAACTCCCTCAACATATTCATGGTCCGACAGTCCTGTGACCGTGTTGCGTAGAACCGCTACAACGCCCCGCAGCAAGACAGAGTGAAGAAGGTGATGGAGCAGATGGAGGGCGTGAAGGACATCATGGTGAGCAACATCGGTACCTCTCTCGCCTCCGTGTGATGTAGACAAAATCCTGCAGCGCGGGGAAAAGCTGGAGCTCGTGGTTGACAAGACGGAGGATCTCTCCAGCACGGCTGTCGTAGCAATGACGATGAGGGGCGAGACGTAGCTGTTCCACAGAGACGCTAGACGGATGAAGCGAAGGATGACGCTGGAGAACTGGAAGCTCTACGGCATCATCGGCATCATCGTCGTTATGATTATCGCCATCGTCACCATCCCCATCTTGATGAATACGAAGAAAGTCAAGTCCGCTGTTTGTTGCATCAGCGAAGAGGGATATAGAGGGATCCCTCGTGCCCCATCCTCAGAATGAACAACGAATACAAGAAGCACCACTCTTTCCGTAGTACACCGTGCAACAATTAAGGATAAGAGCAGCGACGGGATGAGGCCGAGGAGCTACGCCAAAAATGGCCGACGCGCGTCCCAGTGAGCTTCCGTCCACTCCTAATGAGCGTAGGCAATATGCGAAAGGGATCGGAGAAGCGATATCCCGGTTCTGAATAAGCAAAAGTACATCCCTCTCCACGCTCCTTTCCCTAGGTTTCTGATCCCGGATAACATTACCGTCGGACAGTTTCTGTACATTCTGCGAAAGCGCGTGCAGTTGCCGCCAAAGACGGCGATGTTCCTGTTCGTCAACGGTTCCGTGCCGCCGACAGGGATGCTGTTCTCCAACCTCTACGAGAACAAAAAGGACGAGGATGGGTTCCTGTACATAGTGTATAGTGGGGAAAACACCTTCGGCTCCTCTGTTTCCAACAAACACACCTATATCATCTTCTTCTCCTTCATCTCCTGAGCGATCAGCTGCATTAGCCGCACCAAGTGCCTCTGGATCTTCATCTGGTTCCGATCCTCTGTCTGGCAGAAGCCCGGCACTCCCGCCTTGTTCAGCGTGTCCTGGAAGTCCTTCGTCATCTACCCTCAACCCCGCTCGCCGCGCCCACCTTCTCCAGCCCCTCCGTTTCCAGCTTGTACTGCGCGTCCATCTCCGCCTCGCAGCGCTCGTTGATCTCCTCCGGGCTCATGTCGTAGTTCTTGTACTGCTTGTACAGGCCCTCTACGCTCACACGCCCGCCACTCCCTCACCGTAGCAGTACTGCTGCGACAGGTCCAGCTCCTGCACGTAGTCGAACTGCATGTCCTATTCCTCACACGGCCCTCACGCGCCCACGCGCATCGTCAGGATCAGCTCCGCCACCTGCGGGTCCGTCATCACCACGCCCACGTAGTACAGGATGCGGTTCGGGATGTCGGGGGCCTCCTCGCTGCTGTTGATGTTGTGCAGGTCGGGGGGCGGCTCCTGGAACAGGCCCATCGGGCGGTGATCGCGCTTAATCACGCGGTCACTGCACTCTGAAGGTGATTCGCACAAACAACAAAGACCGCTCAGTGCGTGGATGTCGACCGTTCCATTCTTCGACAGCAGCTCGTGAATCTGAGACACGGCCGAGGATGACGTCTTTGCGTTCGGTTTCACTACCTCCTTCTTCAATTCCGCCACTGTCAGGTTGGTTCTTCCCTGTCCTCTTTCAAACTGGACCCAGAATTCCCACACTTGTTGGACGTACGCGGGCTACGATTCATTCCTCACGACAGCTGCAACGTCAACACTCTCGATGGCTTTGTGGAAATACTTGCGAGCCGATTCATTCCTTCCCTCGCGGATATAGAAGTTGATGTAGGCTTTCCACAAACGGAAGGATTTGACGCAGTAGGGAAGCTTCAGCGCTTCGTCAAAAACAAGCTTAGCCTGCTTCTTTTGCTTGAGGCGGATTTCCATAGCGGCTCGAGAAATGTAGAGTTCGCATATGTCGTCCTCACACTCGCCTCGTTCTCTCGCCGATCCCACTGAATTCAGCTCATTCTTCTTCTTCTCCAATGCACTCTCATAGACTTGCCGTGAGGCCAAAGGCGAGGTCGGGCTGGCCTGGAACGCCTCTTCCGCCTGCCTTTCAATGCCTCGGATAAACGACGACATGATTAGTGAATCCTTGTTGGAACAAAGGCACGCTTTCCTGTTATATTGCTGTGTGCTTTCTGTTGTTTCTAAGGGGGTTCATTCCTTCCATCCAGTTCCTTCCTTTAAAAGTCTGAGACCCATGTGTACTGCTTGTTCTGGTTTGATTTGCATCAAAATGACAGTTGTTGGTCAGGGAAGAGTGGCAACCCCAAAATTTGAATCATCGATCGATGTGAATTTGGGGGGTAGACCCTCCTTCCTTCTCCAAAAAGGAATGAGACTGGCAATTGTTGTAATCCTTACCCTTATCTGTACAAACGAGAATCACTCCATTATGCATAGATTGCACTCAGGGGTTGTACTTCTTCTTGGAGCATGTGGCTTCCTTCTGTGCCCCGACTGATTCCTAGGACAAGCCCTTCTGCATTGTCGAGAAGCCCACCGAGGGTCTTCCCATCGTGTACAAGTACCGCAACTACGACTTGTTCATGTACAAGCCCGATTATGACAAATCGGATGACCTCGTGGGTGACATTGAACCCACTGTTATGGATAGAACGCAAAGCTGTACGTTATTTCGCCCTTAGGAACGAAGTACATGGAAACCAATGCCAAGGATTCTGTACGTGTGATAATCTTGGCTAATGCGCAGGGAAAGTTGGTGTTCACCCCCTACGAGTCTGGAATGTACCGCATCTGTGCAGAACTATCTCGCCCGCTCCCGGACGAGTTCTGGGAATACGGCAATCCTCTTCGTTTCTATTTTGAAGTGGAACACGGTATTAAGCAACTGAACGTCACCAAGCTCGCCAAGGTGAAGGACATCAACGAGGTGGACAAGACTGTGTCTTCGCTTGTCGGTGTGCTGAAGGAGATGACCCAGGAGCTGAAGTATCAGAATGTGGGCTGCCGTTGATGATTGTGAAGAATAGACCAAGGAGAAGGAGATCCGCGACGAGGACGACAGCGATAATCGGATGATTTTTATTTGGAGTATGCTGGAAGTCTTTGTGATGATCCTCGTTGCCGTCATCCAAGTCCTGTCCATCCGCAGATACCTGAAGCAGAAACAAGTGATCTAAGTGTGTAAATTGGCCTGTTTCTTTGAACTCTTGTCATTTCAATCGTCCTCGTCCATCATGCTAGCAGCGCATTGGTTTGGAAGAAAACAGACGAAGTTACAAGGAATCCGTCTTCTTTAGCACCCACGGCTTCATATCCAGAGGGCACTCCTTCTTCGTCTGCAACCATCTGTTAATGCAATGAGCGTGGAAGGCGTGATTGCATGCACCCCACGCAACCTATCGGTCACTCGCTTTTGTCAAACTCACTTTGCACTCTCCCTTCTCGCCCGAATTCACCTTCGCCTGGCAGTCGATGCACAGCGTCATCAATTTACTGCGGCAAATAGCGCAAGTGTCCACATCGGTGTTCCAGGACCACATAACGACCGAGTTCCACTCCTTCAGCTTGAAACGTCCCTCCTGCTTGTCCGCCTTTTCCACTTCCATGATTCTGAATCGTAGTCTGTTTCTCAGAATTGGATTCTGTTATTAGAAAGCGCTCTTCTTTCAGATTGCAAAGGGTTAGGGAAAAGAACAAGTAGTGATGTGTGGATTGGAATCCTTGGGATGTGTTGGGGTTCAACAACAGAGAGTGAGTGCCATCCCCGTACGGGATGTTGCATTTCCCACTTGTTTTGTTGATAAACGCTTCAAACGGCACGTGCATTCTTCCGTTTGTCTGTTGAAATACCTATTTGCAACTACACAACAATTGCGTATGCGTCCCTATCCCACACACTTCCTCTCCTTCCAGTCAACGCTGTGTGAAACATCATGGCACTGAGGCTGTCAATTCCCGCGGGAAACCAACACATTCTTGCTATTCGTAAACTGGCATAGCAATTGCTAAACAGGTGGAATAACGTGATGTTCTGCTTATTCTGGAAGTCTCTTGCTGTTTTGCTTTGTCTTTTTGCTGGATCTGCCGCTTATCCAAGAGACTATGAGATTACCGTAAAGAACAGTGTCGGAAAGGTGTTTACATCGTACATTGTTGAGAAGTTTGCTGAAGAGCAGACTCTCTTTCTATCATTCCCTGCGTCCGTTTCTCATTGGAGTGTGGTCCCAGTTGTGGAGGGGGTGGAAGTGAATGGCGAAAGAATGAAAATTCACACGAATCGCGTGATTCCTCGAACCACTCTGAACATCACTGCTGTAACAGCGGAGAAGAACTATACCTCCCTCTTTGATATTGAAGTCACTGGGTGCAAGTACGGTTCGTACACAAAGCTGGTGAGTCGTGACATTGCAATGACGCTTTCCTACCAGGGTGAGGTGGTTTATCAAGGCAGAGCTGGAGGCGTCTATGTTTGCATTCCTCACGGAACCATCCACTACCACTCCAACAGCACCGATTCAACGCAGTTCGCTGTGCTGGATGAGAGCGGGGTTCATTTCTACTCCGCCGTCTTCCCTGGATACAACACGACGATTGAAGGCTCGTTCCGCAATGTGCTGGATGATCCGATTCAATTCGACTTTCCCTCCTTCGTCGCCGTCACTCCCGGCGTTGAGAAGTGGTTCCTACTCCCCATCACAGGGCCCGTAAGCGCCATCGCGTACGACCCGCCGCTCGACAGTCGCGACCCGTACTACCAGGTGAATATCCGTCGAGACACGGAGGGCGTCACACGTCAAACGATCACTATCACAAGCAACGACAAGAACACCACCTTCTTCCTGGATGTGTACGCCGGCTCCTGCCCCCAGGACAAGACGCTGCTTCGCCTCGGCAACTCGCAGACAGGCTCCTTTTCGCTCGACGACGGAGTTCACCTCAACCCGAACCAGGGCATCCAGCCCTACTGCGTGGACGGCGAGGCGGTCGCCGTTAACGCGTACTTGCAAACCTCCACTGTTCTCTACGCCTTCTACGGCGATCACTTGTTCTTCCAGCAGAAGCTCAACGCCTCGGCCGCCGTGCAGACCCTGCCGGTGCAGTTCCCCCGTCTCCTCACCTACTCCTCCCAGCTCGCCGTCACCACCGACACGCCCTCCAGAAAGTGGGCCGCGCTGAAGTTCAACGACAAGAGCTGGACCCGCGCCAGCGAGGGCGGTTGGGGCTCCTTCGGCGCGGCAAAAACCGCCTATTTCCGCGGCAGTTTCGCTGTGGAGGACGTGTACTCCATCACCTTCTTCTCGCTGTTCCTGCGCGGCGACGGGCGGGCGGAGGTGTTCGTCAACGGCAACGCCATCAGCGATGCGAATTTGGGGGATTCCCCCACCGTGCTGAGCATTCTCTCCTCCTTCTGCCAGACGGGCAATAACGTGCTGGCCGTCAAGCTGACCCAGGGGGTCTCCAGCACCATTCAGTTCGGCCTGGCCCTCCAAGTGAACAAGGGCGAGGCCGTGCCTTTGTTGGATGGCGTGGCGTCGGACGTGCAGGAGCACACAGATCCTCAGAACCCGCCGCGGGACGCATTCAAGCTGGAGAAGTGCGAGCAGTCCAAGTGGCACATTTCGAGCTTCCCTGCGGAACTCGTGTACCACTTCAACGGCACGGCGCAGGTGGTGAATTCGTTGTCACTGTCGCTTACGCTGCGCGACGCGACCATTGAGGTGGTGGGCGTCACTGCGGCGCAGCGCGCGACGCTGGCGTGGGTGAACGCCACGGACATGCGGCGAATCGGCAGCGGCATCACTTTCGCGAACACCAGAGCGTTCCACGCCATTCACCTCGTGTTCCGGAGCAGTCGGCCGACGGCCGTAGCGGATGTGCGGTGCGTGCGCCTTCGCGGCGAGCCGCGGTTCGCCTGTCCGAAGCAGCACGGCATCGCGAACGCCGTGGAGGGCTCCTCCTTCCACACACGGTGTCCGCTGTTTTCGACGGGTCGCAAGATCGTGAGCTGCGCGCGGGACGGAGGGGCGCCGTACTGGAGAGAGGAGCGTCAATGCTTCGCCACCAACCCGGAGAACGGCTACGAGTTCGTGGACTGGACCTTCACGATCCGCGGCATGCAGGAGGACGCCTGGCCCAGCGCGCAGGACAAGCTCACCGAGCTGCTGGTGGAGAAATCCTACCTGCGCGCCGACGACATAAGCTTCCTCTTCACGGACTTCACGAGCGACGGCGAGGAGGTGGTGATGACTGGCTTCTCGCGCTGCGAGGTGGACACCACCTTCGGCGGTGTGATTCAGCGCAATTTCAAGAAGCTGAGGCCGCGCTTCGGCGCGCTGGTGGAGAAGAAGCTGGGAGTGGCGTTCAAGAATGCGACAATCGACAGCGTGGTGCTGCGACGATACGTGAATTGGCCCTTGGTGATCATCCTGTCGGTGATCGTTCTCGTAGTTGTAGTCCTGGTTCTGATCTACTTCATTGCTCGAGTGAGGAAGGGAAACGTGAGGAAACTGGCAAGAAGGAGATACAACGAGATGTTATAAGCGTCATCTGTTTGTTTCACCATTCCCCAAGAACTATCCTACCAACACTTCCAACGGTGTGTTTGAGCCGATTCCCAGAAGATAGTACTAATGACCATTTTCTCCCCTATTTTGGCTAGCTGAAATAAACGGAACAGAGTTTGTGGCGCTGAAACTCCCATTCGTTAAGAGTCCTCTCAGCTTATCATTATTTCTTTATTTTGAGTTCTTTCGTTATATATACGATGTCTACTACTGCGGATGTGGTTTGTGATAGAAATGAGTGAGTTTGTTCCTAACTAATCATGCTTAGGATTATGGACGCGCTTGCCCTACGATGCACCGAGTCGTTGCTGTCCATTTCTATTACCGATCATGGGTTCGAGTTGTTTGGAGGAGTCGTTCACTCTCCTGATTCCACTGTCCACTATGTGGGAAATATCGGAGTTGTTGATATGGATTCTCAGAGTCGTCAACTGCTGAGAGTGAACGGGGAGATTGTAACCGGGATTGAGCATCATCAGGTTTTGAACCTGGATGACGATGGAACAAGATGGGAAGGAGATGTGTTAGGTGAAACACCATTTGGCTGGGGCATTGCGTACGACAGCGAGGGAAGAAAGATGTACGAGGGTTTCCGGATTGGTAATGATAACTATTACTACGGCTCGTCGTACTACTCTGATATCGGTATTCTGGAGTACGAGGGAGAGTGGTGCGATGGAAAGCGATGGGGAAACGGCGCTCACTACGACAGGAGCGGCAAGTTACTGTTTAAGGGGGAGTGGATAAACGACTCTCATCAGATCGAGAGAAGAGTCGTCATCACAGCGAATACCAGATTCTGCCATAACCGGGTTGAAGAGTTGGTTGTAAACTGCGACTGCTGCAATAGCGAGAACTGGAAGGCGCTGGACTTGTCCTATTTCCCCTCTCTACGCAAGTTGGCGATTGGGGATAACTGCTTCCATAATGTGGAGGTTGTGAAGCTGGTGGGACTAAGGGAGTTGGAGAGCGTGGAGATCGGCTGCGAGTGCTTCAGAAAGGAGTGGCGAGGAGAAGTGGATCAGTCGCATTGTGATCTGTACTTGAAGGCTTGCGAGAGATTGAAGGAGCTGAAGATCGGCCGTGGTTCCTTCGGTAACTGCGAGAGGTTTGTGGCCGAGGGTCTGCCTTCGTTGGAAGTGGTGGAGATTGGCGATTTACACGAGAATGGTTGGGGATTCGCTGGAGCAAGTCTTGAATTGAAGGGTAGTGATGCTTCTTGGCGATGATGAGTAGACTTGCCGAAGCTGAAGCGATGCGCCTTCGGAAGAATGGACTTCCATTATTGTCCTTGTATTGTGTTTGAAAGTGGGTGCTGGGTGTGCAGTTGAGTGAATAGACTTGCCCGAATTGGATACGCTCCTACTGGGCGAGAATGCCCTTGGTTGTTGTGGAGCGGGGACTTGTATCGTCATGCGCAGTTGCAGTAATCTCCTGGTATCACGAATAGACCTTCCCAAGTTGACTTCGCTGACATGTAATGGATCGTTCAATGGAGCGTGTTATATGTTGTTAGCAGGTTATTGCGAACTTGAACTGTAAGGAGTAGATATTCCCTCTCTCGCCCACTGCACTCTCAACAATTCCTTCACAGACTGTGATAACGTCGTAGTTCAGGGAAGTCGTGCTTCCATTCTGCATATGATGTTTAGATGTTGGTGCTCTAGCTCCGTATTTCCACTTCTCTGTTTGTTGAACATTCCGCAGCATTGTGTAAAACCAAACACAGCAAACTCCAATTTCCTTATCCCAGAGTGTTTAGTGCTTGGATTCTCTCATCTTCTTCTCCTCGATGATGGAGAGCTTGACTCCGTTGCCCTTGGGCA
>OIWT01003755.1_pt1 | contig 13387 bp, 12 predicted proteins | sample 1587701 | NCBI WGS metagenome assembly OIWT01 (sample SAMEA3888904, study PRJEB22519) | human gut metagenome | biome: human gut; feature: human-associated habitat; material: faeces | place: Denmark | collected 2009
AACGGCTCATTTTTGAGTTAGCACTCTCAGTTGGCAAAAATATGGATAATGTTGAAAACCACAAGTTTTCAACTTTTTGTGGAAAACCTGTTTCTTTGCTCAACAAAAAAAGCCCGCAGTGCGGGCTTTTTTCTCTCTTTTTTATTCATAGACAGGTTCGACGTGCGGCGGCGCAAAGCTGCGCACACATTCGTAACGATAAAATTTGTTAGCATCGGGGAAAGCGACCATAAACCCCATATAACCCGCGTTTATAGTCCAAAGTTCGTTTCCGCCGTTATCAAAAGCTATCGCAACTACGGAAAGACCGCTTGACATTGGGTTTTCCTCCTTCTCCATCACCTCCGGCGAAAGCAGGGAAATGCTTTCCAAAAGGTCAAGCCGCTCCTCATCCGAAAGGTCGCTTCTTACGCCCTCCACGCCAAACGAACAGTCAATAACCACCAGCTTGGCAATGCCATTGTAGTCGGTGACGCTGCTTTGCCACTGCTCCAGCACCTCCGCGGAGCCGAGAACAATCTCCTTTTCCCAAAGATTTTCAATGTTCGCCGAATATTCGCCGCAGTCCGGTTCGCCGAAGGTGAGCACCTCCGGCAGAGCGCTTAGCTCAAGCGTGCACCGCAGCGCATCGTCCGGAACGCTGCCGTCAAAGCTGCTCGCAGGCAAAAAGCGTTCGCCGTTCACCTTTTCCTTTTCGAAGCAGTCGGCGGTTATCGTGTAGGAGCCGTCGTACACAATTTCGGCTCTTCCGCCGCGAAAAACGACGGTGTACACGGTATTGCCGCCGGTGATTGCGTCGAACCTCATTTTCTCGAACGGCGCAAGCTGCACCGCCGCAAGGCGCGCGGCGAATTCCTCCGCTTCTGCACCGAAAAGCCGGTAGGATTTGCGCCCGCCAATGTTGTGATAGGACACCGTGACGAAGTAAATGCCGGAAGCGTCGATTTGGGCGACATCGCCGAGCAGCACCGTGTCGGCGGCTTCTTCGGTGGAGCTTTCCTCACTTGGCGCGCTGCTTTCATGCGCCGGAACAGAATTTTCTTCAGCAGAACTTTTGCATGAAGCGAACATCAAGCTTGCAGAAATGAACATTACTAAGATTATAAATAGTTTGCGCATAGAAAAACCTCCTTTGTGCCGAACAACTTCTATATTTGTAGTATAACATAGCAGATAAATTTTGTCAATAAAGAAATTTCCATTCAACCTCCGGTTGACCTGCATTGAAAAGCGCGTTATTGCGCCCGGCGCAAAAACGCGCTATACTTTAGTCATGCTAAGGCGCCGCGCAAATTCACCTAACGGAGGCAAAATTATGGTACAAATCGGAAATAAAATCAAGGCTCTTCGCCTTGCAAAAAGTATGACTCAGGAGCAGCTTGCCGGTAAGCTGATGGTCAGCCCGCAAGCGGTCTCAAAGTGGGAAACCGGCGCTGCAATGCCGGATATTCAGCTTTTGCCGGAGCTTTCCGTGGCGCTCGGCGCCACCATCGACGCGCTTTTTTCCATGACAGACGAAAGCCGCATGGAGCGCATAGATAACATGATTTGGGACGAACGCTTCATCGCCGAAGCGGATTTCAAGGCGGAGGAGGCGTTCCTCAAGGACAAGTGCATCGAGCCGGAACACCGCGCCAAGGCAACCCTGCTTTTGGCAGAGCTTTATTGCAAGCGCGCCCGGGAATACAACGAAATGGCGTCGCCGCTGGCGCGCCTTGCGCTGGAGCTTCAGCCCGACTGCAAAGAAGCGCACAACGCAATTTTTGATTCCGAGGGTGGAGCTTACCTTGACTGGAACGTGGTGAACCACAGCCGCACCATCGAGTTTTATAAGGAATTTATTGCTAAACACCCGCAGAATCGCGCCGCGCACTACTGGATTCTCGACCTGCTTGTTGCCGACCGCCGCTGCGCCGAAGCCCGTGATTACCTTGCAAAAATGAACGCCCTCGGGCAGGATTTTAACAGCCTTTACTATCTCGGCATGATTCTTGATAGTGAGGATAAGCCGGAGGAAGCCCTTGCCGAGTGGCGCAAAATGACGGAAGAATACCCGAATGATGCAAATTCGTGGATTGTGCTCGGCAACGAAATGGCGAAACGCTGCCGCTACGATGAAGCAATAAGCTGCTTCAAAAATTACAACGAGCTTTCCCCAAAGCCCCACTTTGTGGACGCTTTCGAGTGCATGGCGCAGGTTTACGAGATAAAAGGCGAGTACCAAAGTGCCATTGACTGTTACGAAAGCGTGATTGACCTGCTCAAAAACGAGTGGAACGAAACCACCGGAGAAGCCGTTGACGAACCCCGCCGGAACATCGCCGGACTGAGGGAAAAGCTTGCACAGTAATCCCGAAAAAAACCGCATAACTAAGCCAAAAAGCAGCACCCATCGGATGCTGCTTTTTGCTGTTTATATAATTAGCAGTATAATAATTAAGAGTAAACTTCGTCGATTTCAGTCGATAATTTCGGAAAGAAAGCTTTCTCCGTCGGTTTTTGTGTCTGTAATTCCAAACATTTCAAGTATCGTTTTCGATTCGTCCGCATAGCTTTTGCGTGTGCCGAGGTTTACCCCCGCCTTGATTTCGCTTCCGTAAACGAGCAGCGGAATATACTCCCGGGAGTGGTCGGTGGAGGGGGTGGAGGGGTCGCAGCCGTGGTCTGCGGTTATCATAAGAACATCGCCCGGCTGCATATTTTGCATAAAGCCGCCGAGCCATTCGTCAAATTCCGAAAGGGCGCGGGCATAGCCCGGCGCATCGTTCCTGTGGCCGTAGACCATGTCGAAATCCACAAGGTTCACAAAGCAAAGCCCGGTGAAATCCTTATTTTGAAGTTCCGAGGTGCGCTCCATGCCGATTTTGTTCGGGCCGGTGCGGTAGGTTTCGGAAACGCCCTTGCCCGCAAAAATATCATAGATTTTTCCGACTCCGATAGTGGCAAAGCCGCGGTCTTTCAGAACGTCAAGAGCGGTATCGGAGGGCGGCACAAGGGAAAAATCGTGGCGGTTGCTCGTGCGGTAGTAGTCGGGGTAGGTTCCGGCAAAGGGGCGGGCAATAACCCTGCCCACGGCGTGCTTTCCCGTGAGCACCGCCCGCGCCTTGCGGCAGATTTCGTAAAGCTGCTCCACGGGGATGACGTCCTCATGCGCTGCAATCTGAAAAACGCTGTCTGCGGAGGTGTAAACAATGGGCTTGCCGGTGGCTTCGTGCTCGCGTCCGTAGTCAAGAATGACCTTTGTGCCGCTGTACGGCTTGTTGCAGAGCACCTCAAGCCCGGTGGCGGCGGTGAATGCGTCCAGAACCTCCTGTGGGAAGCCGTCGGGATAGGTGGGAAACGCCCGGCGGCTTGTCAGCCCCGCAAGCTCCCAGTGACCGGTGGTGGTGTCCTTGCCCATGCTAACCTCGTTCAGTCGGGCGAAGGCGCCTGCCGGCGCCGCCGCTTTTTCAATGCAGTCAACGCCGTCGATGTTGCCAAGACCTATTTTTATCATATTCGGAATGTGCAGCTCACCCGTTGCGGCGCACGCAGCAAGGGTATTGCTGCCTTCGTCACCGAACCTTGCGGCGTCCGGCAGTTCACCTACGCCGAAAGAATCAAGAACAATCCAAAAGACGCGCTTTATACTCATTTTTCTGCCTCCGACTCAATATCAGCTTTGTCTTTTACGCCCTTGATCACCTTGTAAGCATTAGTGTTTTCGGGCATATTTTTCTTTTTGAGCAGATTTTCAAAAATTTCTTTGGAGAATCTGTAAATTACGGCGAACAGCGGCACGCCCACGAACATTCCGGCAACGCCCCAAAGCGCTCCGCCGACGAGGATTGCGAACATTACCCACAGCGCAGGCAGTCCCGTGCTGTCGCCTAAAATCTTGGGGCCTATGACGTTTCCGTCAAGCTGCTGAAGCGCGAATATGAACACCGCGAACCACAGCGCGTGCCACGGGTCGATCATGAGCAGCAGCAGCACCGACGGTATTGCGCCGAACATAGGTCCGAAGAACGGAATGACGTTCGTCACGCCCACAATGAAGCTGATGAGCAGTGCATATTCGTATTTAAGGATGCTCATGCCGATGAAGCAGAGGATTCCGATGATGAGCGAGTCGAGCAGCTTGCCGTTGATGAACCCGCTGAACGTGCGGTGAGTTTCCCGCGCAACACGAACGGAAACGTCCGCAAGCTTGCGGTTAAACAGCGCGTAAAGCGCCTTTTTAAGCTGTGCGATAAGGGTTTCCTTGCTGAACAGCAGATAAACGGAGATGATAATGGCGATTATCACATCCGCAATGAAGCTGCCGATCTGCACGGAAATGTTTGCGATGTTAGCAAGCTGCGGAATCAGCGCATCACTGTATTTATCGATAATTTCCATAATGCCGTCCGCCGTCACTTGGAAATTCATAAATGAATTGAGATAACTTATGTCAAGCTGGTATTTTTCCGCCAGAGCGGCAATAAAGGCTTTAAGGCTTTCAAAATAGCTCGGCAGATTGTTTATCAGCGTGGTTATGCTGATTTTTACATCCGGAACGATGATCACGAAGAACAGAACCAAAACGGCAAGGCTTGCCACCCATGCCGCGATTATGGCAAGCACGCGCTTGAGCACCGGGCGGGGCTTCTTTTTGTCGGTGAGCCTTCCGAACTGCCTTTCGAAAAACATCATAGGTCCGTTCACGATATACGCGAAGATGGCGGCGATGATAAACGGACGCAGAATGTCGCTTACGGAGCTTAAAATGCCCGAAACCCGCTTTAAGTTAATCAGTATAAAATACGCCGCCAAAATGCCGATTCCGGCGACTATATAAACGAGTACGCGTTTGGTCATGCTTTTTGTCCACTCGACTTTCAAAGATGAATCACTCCTGTTCAAAAAACGTCTTTACCGCATTGTATCTGTTACCCATTATAATAGCATATTATTTTCCAAAATTCCATTAAATATTTTTTAATTCTGAAGAAAAATTTGTACAATATTTTTTACAAACTTTTTTCACGAATTTTATTTTCAACCGCCGTAATTTGTGCTATATTAGATTAAGTAGAATAATTTTGAGAGATGCGTAACAGGTTTGTAAGCTATGAAGAGGTGAAATTATGGAGTTTCAGGCGGAAATTATACGAGCAATACAGTCAGTAGCAAGTCCGGCGCTGGACGCTGTTTTTCAGATTATTACAGTTATGGGCGAAGAACTTTTTCTGCTGCCGGTTGCGGCTCTGCTGTTTTGGTGTGTGAATAAAGAGCTTGGCTACTGGATTTGTTGGTGTGCCGCGCAAGGAAATCTTCTTGTGAATACGGTGAAAGGCATATTCAAGGTGGAACGCCCCATCGGTTATGAGGGCATACGCACCCTGCGTGCACAGACCGCCACGGGCTACTCGTTCCCGAGTGGCCACACACAGTCCTGCGCGAACCTTTTCACCGCGCTTGCCCGCGCGGTGAACCGCAAACGCTTTTGGATTTTAGCGTTTGTGCTGCCGCTTTTGGTGGGAATTTCCCGGCTGTATCTCGGCTGCCACTGGCCCATGGATGTGGCGGCTTCCTATGCAATCGGCATATGCCTGCCGCTGCTTTTGTGGCTGCTTTACCGTAAATTTGCCAATCATAAGGCGCTGCTTTTTCTCATCAGCACGCTGATTTTTGCACCCTTCTGCCTTATGCGGGGGAACATTGCTGATTTTTGGAAGAGCTTTGGCTTTGCCGTGGGACTTTCCGCCGCGACCTATATTGAAACGAAATTCATAAAATTTTCCGTCGAAGGCACGCTTAAACAGCGTGCGCTGCGCTTTGCAATCGGGCTTGTGCTTATCGTGCTTGCCTATCTGCCGCCGAAGCTGCTGCTCCCGGCGAACAACCTCACGGCGTTCTGCCGCTACCTTATAATTCCGATTGTCGCCATCGCCGTTTGGCCCGCGATTTTCAAAAGGCTCAAGCTTTGAGAGTGCTTTTCGGCTCCCCCTGCTCTGCAAGGGAAGCCGATTTTTTTCACTACTGACCGCTGATTGCCGCCATCACGGAGTGCATACATTACTATGACGGAGAGAACATATGCACATTGTAAAACCAACGAAGTAAAGAGGAAGGCAGGGCGCATACCGCCTAATTTTCTTGCGTTTCGGCTCGATAAAGCATTTATTCGGTAAAATAAAATATCGGGTTAAATTTTTTATACTTTTCGCTCATTTTATGTTGTCAAAAGCACGGAAATAGAGTAAAATTAAGTTAGCAGAAGCAGTCCGAAAAACGGCTGCGGAAGAGCGCCTTCGCGCTCACAGGCAAACGGAGTATTTCTGCGCTTGGGATGTCTTTTCAAGAGATTCCGCACCACCATTAAAAACCATTTAACAAACGAAAGGAGCAACACGCTTATGACCTTACCAGCAACCATGAAAGCCCTTGTCTATCACGGTCCCGGCAACATCTCTCTGGACGACGTGCCTACTCCTCAGCTTCTGAAAGATGATGATGCCATTGTAAGAGTAACCACTTCTACAATCTGCGGAACGGACATTCATATTTGGCACGGAGATATGCCGGAGGTGGAGGCACCGAGGATTATCGGCCACGAATTTTGCGGCGAAATCGTCGCCGTAGGCTCCGCCGTTCACAACGTAAAAGTCGGCGACCGCTGCGCCATATCCTGTGTAACCCAGTGCGGCGAATGCTTTTACTGTAAACGCGGCACATATTCCCACTGCGACACCGGAAGCTGGATTTTCGGATATATGATTGACGGCTGTCAGGCGGAATATGTCAGGGTTCCTCATGCGAACCTGGGCTGCCATGTAATTCCCGAAGGACTGTGCGACGAGGATGTGCTTTTTGTGGGCGATATTCTTTCCACCGGCTATTTCGGCGCGGAGCACGGCAACATCCGGCCCGGAGATACCGTTATGGTTTCCGGCTGCGGCCCCGTGGGTATGTGCGCCATGGCCACCGCAAAGCTCTGGGGTCCCAGAAAGGTAGTTGCAGTGGACACCAATCAGAGCCGCTTGGACTTTGCCGTTGCAAACGGCTATGCGGACTTGGGTCTTAACCCGCTGGACTGCGACGTTGCGGAGGAAATCCGCAAAATGACCGACGGCCGCGGTGCGGATGTCTGCATTGAAGCGGTAGGCGTAACGCCCACCTTTGACCTTGCGGTGAACGCCGTTCGTCCGGGCGGCCATGTTTCCGTGGTAGGCGTTTTCGCCGCCCCTGTGGAGCTTGCCATGAACAAGCTCTGGATAAAGAATATAACCATAAGCATGGGTCTTGTGAACTCCAACCGTATTCCCGAGCTTATCGGGCTTATCAAGGACGGCAAGCTGAATATGCGCCCCCTGCAAACCCACTGCGCCCCTCTTAACGATATTCTGAAGGGCTACGACATCTTCGGCGGAAAGAAGGACAACTGCATCAAGTGGGTAGTAAAGCCCTATGAGCATGAGAAAAAAGCTCCGCGCAGGTGCAAAAAAGCCTGCGCCTGCAAAGAACCCGCAGGGGAGTAAAACGAAGTATAATATTTAATCCGCAGCCGAAAAAAAGCGCCCCGCCGGGGCGCTTTTTTTAACTTTTTTATCACACCGTAAATTCATCATAAAGCATAAGCGCCTTGTCCGCGCCGTCCGCAAGGTATTGGTACACTAATCTGTAGGTTCCCTCCGGCAGCGCGCCGCAGTAATCGCGCCAGTTCAGTTTGATTTCCGTGGAGCAGCCCGGGTCGACCATCCAGCGGGTGTTGTCGTCAGCGTATTTGCTGCCCAAAAGCTCCCATTCGCCTGCGGCGTTCTGCCGTTCGATACCGTAGCCGAAAAAGGCGCAGGAGGCGTTCCGATTGTTCGTAAAGGTGATCTTGCAGCCCTCCGGAGTGACTGCGGAAACGAAGACGGAAACGGCTCCCGCAGCGGATTGAGGCATAATATCCCAGCTTACGGCGGTAACGCCGAGGGGATAGGTCTCCCGAATTTCACCGTCGAACGCCACGGAAACGCTGTCGCCGACACCTGCGCCGTTGTCCGCAAGGTTTGCGGCGGAAAAGCTGACCAGGTTTCCTTCGGCAATGTCGCCGCCGGTGGATTCCACCGTTACGGAGCTGCCGCTCCGCTCGGTGATAACGCCCTCAAATTCGCTGATTTTCGGCGCGGCGGAGCAGCCGTAGAATGATAAAAGCAGCGCAAGCGCCGCAGAATAAATCTTTTTCATAGAAGTCCTCCCAATATAGTCACAAAATTTCCGTTCCGGTAATATAGTGCGATTATATCGCAAAATTGTTGCGAAGCTTTGGCGGAAAGTTTTTGAGAGTGTTAATAAAAATTTAATTGTACCTTTGCACATTATATGTTATAATATATAGCCTATAATGGAATTACTATGCGAAGGGGAGATTTCACCTTGCGAATCATCGGAATAGACCCGGGCTATGCCATAGTGGGCGTGGGCGTTGTGGATTATGTGAAGAACAAGTTCTATCCCGTAAAATTCGGCGCGGTGGATACCCCCGCAGGCACGCCCTTTAACACCCGCCTGCGCATAATTTACGACACCGTGGCGCAGGTTATCGCCGAAACAAAGCCCCAGTGCATGAGCATTGAAAAGCTTTACTTCAACAGCAACCAAAAAACCGCCATAGAGGTCGCCGAGGCGAGGGGCGTAATCCTGCTGGCAGCGATTCAGGCGGGAATACCGGTTTTTGAGTACACCCCACTGCAAATCAAGCAGTCGCTGGTCGGCTACGGCAGGGCGGAAAAGCGGCAGGTTCAGATGATGGTCAAGGAAACCCTTCGCCTTGAAGCCGTTCCAAAGCCGGACGACACCGCCGATGCCCTTGCGGCGGCAATCTGCCACGGATATTCCGGCGGGTCGCTGCTTTCAAGGGTGATTAAGGAGAAATACTGAGCGGTGCTCCGTGTTGCACTGCTGCGTATTGAGTGCGCTTCTTGGCTCCCCTGTGTAAGGTTTACACTGAGCGTTTGCAGAGCGAACCTCGCCTCCCCTGTGTAAGGGGAGGTGGCAAAACCGAAGGTTTTGACGGAAGGGTTGTATCGGCGACCAGTGACAGCGTTTACACCAAACGAGATACGCACTTATTTAATTAAGAGCGAAACTAAAGCAAAGGCATAGTGCAGACGCTACACCTTGTCAGGGGATACAACCCCTCAGTCTTTTTGCCCCTGCGGGGCAAAAATCCAGCTCCCCTTACACAGGGGAGCCGAGAAACGCTCTCAATGCGCCTTGTGCGCACAGGAGAGCCGAGGCGGCTTCGCCGCGGATATAACTGCGCCGTTTCGCGCCGCACCCCCATTCGCAATTACAACATTAGGAAGTGAATTTATGATATACAGTCTTTCCGGAAAGCTTGCCCATGTGGAGGACGGAATGTTCGTGGTGGAATGCTCCGGCGTGGGCTACGCCTGCAAGGCAAGCGCCACCGCTCTTTCCTGCCTTCCGCCGGAGGGCAGCGAGGTTTTCGTCTATACCACCATGACCTTTTCCGCGGAGCAGGGCGTGGATTTGTATGGGTTCTACGAAAAGGCGGAGCAGGAATGCTTCGGTATGCTCACGGGAATTTCCGGCATAGGCCCCAAGGCGGCGCTTTCGGTGCTTTCGGAGTTCACTCCGGATTCCTTCGCCCTTGCGGTGGCTTCCGGAGACGCGAAAGCGATTACAAGAGCCAAGGGCATAGGCCCCAAGGCGGCGCAGAGAATTATTCTGGAGCTGCACGACAAAATTTCCGGCAATTCCGCCGCAAAGGGCTTTTCCGCTCCGGCGGTTTCCGTCGCCAATATTCACGGCGCGGCGGGCGAAGCCATCGCCGCCATGGTCAGCCTCGGTTATACCAATGCCGAAGCCGCCGCGGTTATCGCGAAGCTTCCGCAGGACTTGCCCGTGGACGAAATGATAAAGCGTGCGCTTAAATCCCTTGCAATGGGAAGATAAGGAGGGGTAAATTTGCTTTCAAGAGAACAGGATTTTGAAAACAGAATAGTCGCTCCCGAAATGGAGGAAATGGATAGGGAAAACGAGCTGAGCCTTCGCCCGCGAACCCTTGACGAATACATAGGTCAGACCAAGGCCAAGGAAAATATGGCAATTTACATAGAGGCGGCAAAGCGCCGCGGCGACGCCCTTGACCATGTGCTGCTTTACGGCCCTCCGGGACTCGGTAAAACAACCCTTTCGGAAATTATCGCCAACGAAATGGGCGTGGGCTTCCGCATTACAAGCGGCCCCGCCATAGAGCGCCCCGGCGACCTTGCGGCGCTGCTTACCAACCTAAACGAAAACGACATACTGTTCATAGACGAAATACACCGTATGAACCGCAGCGTGGAGGAGGTTCTGTACCCCGCCATGGAGGACTACGCCCTCGATATTATCGTGGGCAAAGGCCCTTCCGCCCGAAGCATACGGGTGGACTTGCCCCATTTCACCCTTGTGGGAGCCACCACCCGGGCAGGACAGCTTTCCGCACCTCTGCGTGACCGCTTCGGCGTTGTGGCGCGGCTTGAGCTTTACACTCCGGAGGAGCTTTGCAAAATCGCCGTGCGAAGCGCGGGCATCCTCGGCATAGAGATGGAGCCGGAGGGGGCTATGGAGCTTGCAAGGCGCAGCCGGGGAACGCCCCGAATAGTGAACCGCTTCTTAAAGCGGGTGCGCGACTTCGCGCAGGTTATCGGCGACGGCGTGATTACAAAGGAGATAGCGGCGGAGGCGCTCTCCCGGCTCGAGGTGGATGAGCTGGGACTGGATTCCATCGACCGCCGCCTGCTTTCAACCATGATTCGCCACTACGGCGGCGGCCCCGTGGGGCTTGAAACCCTTGCGGCAGCCATCGGCGAGGAAGCAATCACCATTGAGGACGTCTATGAGCCGTATCTGATGCAGATAGGCTTTCTAAGCAGAACGCCCAGAGGGCGCTGCGCAACGGCGCTTGCTTACGAGCACCTTGGAATAACTCCTCCGGCGGCGGAAATAATGCCCGCTCCGGAGCAGATGAAACTGGAGGTATGATTTTGGGAAGGATTTTCGGAACTGACGGCGTTCGCGGTATTGCGAACGAAAAGCTTGATGTGGAGCTGGCACTTGCCATTTCCCGCGCGGCGGGAATGATTATTAAGACGGAGGGCGTTGCCCGCCCCAAGATTCTGGTGGGCAGAGATACCCGCCTTTCCGGCGAAATGCTTCAGTGCGCGGTGGCGGCGGGACTTTCCTCCGTCGGGTGCGATGTGGAGCTGCTGGGCGTTGTGCCCACCCCCGCGGTGGCGTACCTTGTCAAGCGCCTTGGCGCAAACGGCGGCGTTATGATTACCGCCAGCCACAACCCCTTTATGTATAACGGAATCAAGTACTTCGGCGGCGACGGCTTTAAGCTTACCGATGCGCAGGAGGACAGAATAGAGCGCATTATCCTCGACGGCGAAGAACCCATCGAGTTCGCCCGCACCGAGCATATCGGAACGGTTCACGTGAACTACGGCGCGGTGGAAATTTACGAGGAGCACATAGCTTCCGCCGTAAAGCACGACCTTTCCGCTCTGCGCATCGCCGTGGACTGCGCCAACGGCGCTTCTTACCGAACCGCGAAAAAGATTTTCGGCGCGGCGGGCGCAAACGCCACCTTTATTAACTGCGAGCCGGACGGCACCAACGTCAACAAAAAATGCGGCTCCCTTTTCACTCAGAACCTCGGCGAGTTCGTCAAAAAGGGCGGCTTTGACCTGGGCATTGCCTTTGACGGCGACGCAGACCGCTGCCTTGCGGTGGACGAAAATGGCGAGCTTATCGACGGCGATATGATTATGGCGATTTTGGCGCAGCGCTTCGCCGCGGAGGGTAAGCTTCGGGGAAATATGTTCATTCCCACCATAATGAGCAATATGGGGCTTTTCAAATTCGCCGAAAAAAACGGCTTCAACTGCTACCCCACCAAGGTCGGCGACAGATACGTTCTGGAAGCCATGCTCAGAACCGGGGCGCGCCTTGGCGGCGAGCAGAGCGGCCACATGATTTTAATCGACTATATGCCCACCGGCGACGGCGAGCTTACCGGACTGCTTTTGGCGGAAACCCTGCTGCTCTCCGGCAAAAAGGCGTCGGAGCTTAAAGGCATAATGACCGTCTATCCGCAGGTTATGATAAACATTTCCGCAACGCCGGAAATGAAGGAGCACCTTTCCGACCCGGAGGTAAAAAGCTATATCGACATAGAAACTCAGCGGCTTGAGGGCGACGGAAGAATACTTGTGCGTCCCTCCGGTACGGAGCCTATCATCCGCGTTATGATTGAGGGCAGAGATAAGGACAAAATACAGAAGCTTGCGGAGGAATGTGCCGAAACGCTTCAGAACATACTAAAATGAGGTAGAAAATGAGATTTACAAAGGATTGGCAGGACTATGAGCTGCTTGACTGCTCCGGCGGAGAACGCCTTGAGCGTTGGGGCAAAATAGTTCTTATCAGACCCGACCCGCAGGTTATTTGGAACACCCCAAAGGATCACCCCTGCTGGTACAAGGCGGACGCCCGCTATATCCGCTCCAAGGAGGGCGGCGGCCACTGGGAGTGCCGCAGGCAGCTTCCCGAGGCGTGGAACATAAATTACAGGGATTTGCAGTTCAAAATCAGCCCCACCGGCTTTAAGCACACGGGACTTTTCCCGGAGCAGGCGGTAAATTGGGATATGATGAGGGAAAAAATCACCGGAGCGGGCAGAAACGTCAAGGTGCTGAACCTTTTTGCCTATACCGGGGGCGCAACCCTTGCGGCTGCGGCGGCGGGAGCCTCCGTCTGCCATGTGGACGCGGCAAAGGGCATGGTTCACTGGGCAAGGGAGAATGCGGAGCTTTCCTCACTTGCGGAAAAGCCCATACGCTGGATTGTGGACGACTGCGCCAAGTTCGTGGAGAGAGAAATCCGCCGCGGGAACACCTACGACGCGATTATTATGGATCCTCCCTCCTACGGCAGAGGCCCCGGAGGGGAGGTCTGGAAGCTTGAGGATCAGATTTACGACCTTGTGAAGCTCTGCACCGGAGTTCTCTCCGACGATCCCCTTTTCTTCCTGCTCAATTCCTACACCACCGGGCTTTCCGCCTCCACCATGGAGTATGTGCTCGGGGTCAATATGAAGAAATTCGGCGGCAGCGTTTCCGCAGAGGAAATCGGCCTGCCCGTAACCGCCACCGGCATGGCGCTTCCCTGCGGCAGCAGCGCAATTTGGAGCAAATAATCCGGAATGCGGAATGCGGAATGCAGAATGCAGAATGCGGAATATTGCACAAGGCGAACTGAGCGCGAACCTCGGCTCCCCTGTGCTCGGTGAGGCGAACTGAGCGCGAACCTCGGCTCCCCTGTGTAAGGGGAGCTGGCTTTTCGGCTTGTTTCACAAGCCGAA
>OIWT01003761.1_pt1 | contig 13368 bp, 13 predicted proteins | sample 1587701 | NCBI WGS metagenome assembly OIWT01 (sample SAMEA3888904, study PRJEB22519) | human gut metagenome | biome: human gut; feature: human-associated habitat; material: faeces | place: Denmark | collected 2009
GCACAGAAGGCGTTTTCAGGGGAACTCGGTGCTCAAAATAGGCTTCTACGGTACGGAGCAGATATTCGGTGCGCAGAACAGCCTCCTGTGGTACGCGGCGCATTTTCAGGGGCCCCCGGTGCGCAGATAATTATTTGCTGTTAATACAAGAACCCGAACATCCAGAGCGGGACCTGATTGTCGAAGACGTATTCAGTATTGTCCTTGACCACATAGCCATCTTTGACGTCTTCAATCTGTTTCTTCCCTTTCTTTCGCCCGCCAACCTCAAAGGTCTTTCCGTCAATCTCAAAATCTGAGACGGGGGACTCCAGCGTATCGTACTTCTGCTTGGTCCAGCAGTAGAAGATGGTCTTGCGTGCGTTCCCTGTTTCCGGATTTTCTCCCGAAAGGACATGCGCCATGTTGGAATTGTGCAGGTAGAGTTTGTCCATCTTGCGCAGGATGGCGTCACCGTTGGCCTTCATACGAAGGGCAGAGACCAATTCCGCTTTCTCTAAATACTCCAGATATTTGGGCAGATCGTCACGGTTCAACTCCAGGTCCCTTGCCATATCCGAGAAGTTAATCTTGACGGGAACACTCTTGGAAATGTAGTACAAGAACTTCTGGAGTTTCCGCGTAGCTGCGACGGTCATCTTGGCATATTTGGGGATGTCAACCTCAACGGTTGTGTTGATGATCTGGCGCAGGCGGGTCTCGAATTCCGGCTCAAGTGAAAAGGGGTAGCAGCCCTTCTTCATGTAGTCTTCAAAGTATTTGAGAGGGCGTTCCGGTCCGTAAGGGAAATCCACCTTCCTTGCAGGACTTCTTCCAGCGAGGCTGGCTTCAGGGACCAGACGGGAAGGTGGTACTCGATAACGCGACGGCTGAGGTCGACACCGCCATCCTTTAAATCAAGCATGGAGCTGCCGGAATATACGACGTGGAGTAGTGGTAAGCTGTCGTATATGTTCTTGATTTCTTTGCTCCAGTGCTCGTATTTATGTATTTCATCTATGTATAGGTATTTTCCTCCGCGGGCAAAAAAGTCTTTTGCGGTTTCAAGCAACGTGTGGGCGCTGAAATAGATGTCATCAGCCACTACGTATAGGGATTCATCCTTGTTGCCGGCCCGCTTGATGTGCTGCAGGATAAGCGTGGATTTGCCTACACCCTTCTGGCCCATGATGCCCATGATGCGAACATCCCAGTTGATGGTATCGTGCTGCTCCCGAAAGAAGTTCATCGGGGTAAGTTCCAGGAGTTGGTTGTATTGGTCGTAAAGAGTTTGCATTGCGTGTTGCGGTATTTATTCGGCACAAATATACAAAAACTGCGTGAAAGTTCCCGCAATTTTTTGAAAAAGTTGCATAGGTTTTTCCGCAAAGCGGTTGTTTCTTGTCCCAGGCGGCTTCCATGAGGGGATGGCTGTAATGAGGGTGTTGATGACGCGGTAGTCTGCGCCGCAGGATGTGACTGCGTTGTGTTTGTGGCATTCGGTACCGGAGAGGGCCTCCTGTGGTACGGAATATGCGTGCGGTGCGCAAAACTGGCTCCTGTGGTACGCGACGCGTTTTCTAAGACATTCGGTGCGCAAAACAGACTCCTGGGGTACGCAACGCATTTTCGGAAGCCCTCCGTGCTCAAAACAGGCTTCTACGGTACGGAAGGAATATTCGGAGCACAGAAAAGCGGGTGGCAGTTGCCTCTGAGAGGCCTGTCCGCCCCCGGACGGGGTAGGGGGAAGGGTCCGCCAGAGACAAGTTCCGCGTTAGCGGGACGAAGGAAATGGTGGAAGGGGCCGGAGCGAACAACGTGAGCGGAGTCCTCTCAGAGGCAAGCTGCTGCCGCTGCGGAACTTCGAACTTCACAAAAAATCGGCCTTCTGCATGTGCAGAAAGCCGATTCTGGTGTCTGGCGACAGGAGCTGCTTTGCGGTCCTGACGACTCCGAGATCAGTCGCCTACTGGCGGCAAAGGGGCTACTTATGAACTGCTTTGCGGTCCTGACGACTCCGGAGTCAGTCACCTATAGGCGGCAAAGAGGCTGTTGGGAAGCTGCTTTGCGGCCCTGGCAACTCCGAAATGCCCCCTCCCGCCCCTTCGGGCACATTGAAAAATCGGCCTTCTGCACGTGCAGAAAGCCGATTCTGGTGTCTGGCGGCAGGAGCTGCTTTGCGGCCCTGACAACTCCGAAATCAGTCACCTACTGGCGGCAGGAGCTGCTTTGCGGTCCTGACGGCTCCGGATTCAGCTACCTTGTAGGCGGCAAAGGGCTACTTGAACAGCTGCTTTGCGGTGAGTTCGAGATAGTCGCGGCAGTTCATCCATGTGTGGCCGCCGCCCGGGTTGTAGAAGGTGTGTTTTACCTTGTTGACGGTGAGGTATTTGTTAAGACCCTGTGAAGCCTGGATGAGGAAGTCTTCGCTTCCTGTCCCGAGCCAGAGGAACTTAAGATTCCTCTTGATGTCTTTGATGGAGTTGTAGGTGCCGTTGGTGAAATTGGCCTCGTACTCCGTGCCGAAGATGGCCGGCGCGTATGCCGCTACCCAATGGAACTTGTCAGTATTGCCAAGTCCGCAGGCCAGAGCCTGGCGTCCGCCCAAAGAGAATCCTGCGATGGCGCGATGGTCGGCATCCTTATAGACATTGTAATTGCTCTCCACGAAAGGAATGACTTCTTTGAGAATCTCAGCCGTGATAAGGTCGGTGTCCATGGCGTTGTATGGCTTGTCCAGGCCGCTGGCATTCATTTCGATGTACGGGTTGGCGTATGGCATCACGACAATCATCCTTTTGGCGAGGCCCTGTGCGATGAGATTGTCAAGAATGATGTTGGCGTGTCCCACCTTGAACCATGTCTCGTAGGTGTCCGTCATGCCGTGGATGAGGTAGAGAACCGGAAGTTTTTCCTTTCCTTCAGGCTCGTATCCCGCCGGGGTATATACGCACATAGGCCTTTCGATGCCGCCGCAGTTGTCGGAATGGTAGTAGCGGTAGCTTACTTTTCCGTGAGGGACGTTCTGCATATCCTGGATGCCCGGCTCCGGACCGCGTACGTCGGCAAGGCTGTATTTGAATCCTTCATTAGGGAAGATGAACATGTTGGCCGCATCGGCTACCTTGGTGCCGTCAATCACGAAGGCATACGGGTAGATGTCCGGAACTTCCGGCTTCACGGTGATGCTCCATGCCCCGTTCTCGTCCTTGGCCATAGGTCTGGTGCCGCTGAACATCTGGCACTCGAGTTCCACCTTGGATGCGTTCGGTGCGCTGACCCTGAATGTTACGCTGCCGTCGGCATTGTACTCAGGTGAAATGACCGGTCTTGCAAACAAACGGCCCATGACCTGCGGGGTAAGCTGCTGCTCTCCTTTTTTCGGCTCCACCGTGATCTGCATGGACTCTGTCTTGGCGCCTGGTCTGAAAAGCAGCGGCAGGGTTTCGTTCAGGAAGCATTTGGCGTTCATCCAAGTGTGTCCGAACTTGTCGTGGGTGAAATATTTCACATTGTGAATGCCTTTGCTGTCAAGGAACTTGAGGTAGTCCACTGCGGAGCCGTACAGGAAGTCATCCGTGCCTACTCCGAGCCAGAAGAGGTGGAGGCTGTCGTTGAGTTTATCGACATCGTCGTATATTGGCAGGTCGGTGGTGGTGAATGAACTGTACGAGCAGAGATAGGAGAACTTGTCGATGTTTCTCAGACCGTTGGAGAGTCCCTGGTTGCCTCCTCTGGAGAATCCTCCGATGGCACGGTGGTCACGGTCGTTTATCGTGCGGTAGTTCTTCTCCACAAATGGCATCAGGTCGCCGATAAGGTCATTGCTGAACATGTCGCCCCTGCCGCGCAGGTCGGTCCCTTCCGGGAAATATTTGGCCGGGTTGCCGTACGGGAGAACGACAATCATAGGCTCCGCCTTTCCCTGTGCGATGAGGTTGTCAAGGATGAAATTGACCCTTCCGACCTTGAAATATACCTCTTCCGTGTCGGTGGTGCCGCTTATGAGGTAGAATACCGGATATTTCTTGTCTTTGTTCTTGTCGTAGAAAGGAGGGGTGTAAACGATGGCGTTGCCGTAGGTGCCGATGGACTCGGACCAGTAGTTCACGTAGTCAACCGCTCCGTGTGGAACGTTCTGTGCAGAGTGGACAAGAGGCGACTGAGGGGTGCGGATATCCACGATGCTGTTCTTGAAACCTTCGTTAGGGAACCAGTCCGGGTTGAGCGGGTCCATTACCTGGATGCCGTCCACTACGAAGCAGTATGGGTACATGTCAGGCGCTGCCGGTCCGAGGGTGAGCGACCAGACTCCGTTCTCGCCCTTTACCATGTCGCGAGTGCCGGCGAACTGTGCGTTCACCTTGACATCTTTGGCGTTGTCGTTGCGATAGTTGAATGTGACAGTGTGGTCCGGATTGACTACAGGTGAACTCACCTGTACGGGCATCTGTCCTGCCGGGCGTCCTCCTCGTCCTGGTTGGGCCTGAGCCATGGTCGCGAATGCCAGCGATGCCAGCAGCGCGCAGGAAATTTTGAAATTGTTTAGCATGGATGTAATATATTATGTGTAATTTTGCAAAAACCGATATTCACCAACAAATATACGATAAGAATGCGTAATCCTTCTATTCTTATGGCAACTCTTGCCATCGCAGGATTCTCTGCCTGCAATCACCATGCCGAAAAGGCATCATCTGACGGGACTTTATCTTCCGGGCCGGACGGTACTTACATCGAGAAAGAGGTGTATCGTGACAGCAATGTCATTTTCAGACAGATTGACGAGCATACCTGGGAGGGCAACGGACATCTGTGCTACAATGAATCCGTCTATCTTATAGAGGGTAGCGAGAAGGCTCTTCTGATAGATGCCGGTACCAATATTCCTGATTTGGACAAGATTGTGGCCGGTATCACCTCCAAGCCTGTCATGCTGGCAGCCACTCATGTGCATCCGGACCATACGGGGTCTGCCGTGAATCTTTTTGACGAGATTTGGATCAATGCCGCGGACATGGTAAATGTGCCGTCTATGATGAAAGACTACAAAGGGGAGATAAAGTATCTCTCTGACGGACAGGAGATTGACCTTGGCGGAAGGAAAATCGAAGTGATATTCACTCCGGGACATACTCCTGGCTCCACCACTTTCTTCGACAGGGAAGCGCATTATGGATTCAGCGGAGATGCGTTCGGCTCCACCAATCTGCTGCTTTCCACCAATTTCTCCACTCTTATCTGCACCACCTCGAGGATTGCCCGCTATATGGAGAAATACGGTATAGAGAAGATGTACCCTGGTCACTATCACGGCAACGACCCGGAGACTCTTCAGCGGGTAAAGGACCTCAATACAATGTCAGAGGAGGTTCTCGCCGGCAAGCGTGTGGGCAAGAGCGAGGGCGGTATGCTGGGGCTCAATACCGTGGTTACCGACTATGGTGTCAATATTCGCTATCGCTATCCTGATGCTGTAAAATAGCCTCTGCTATAGCTTTGATGGCCCGGTGGTTGAGGGTCTGGTCGCTGTCTGTGCCGCCGTTCTCTTCTGAGAGTCCTCCGCAGATGTCTGCCCCAAGCAGCCGGTATTTCGAGCTGATGTCACGGCATATTCCGAGCAGTTCATCGAGAGTCATCTCTCCCTGGCTCCAGTCCGTGTGCGCATATTTTGTGGACAGGATGTCTATGTCAACGGACAGGTAAGCGGCTTCAAGTTCGGGCCCGGTCTCACTGATGAGGCCGGGCTCTTCTGTCTTGTCTCTGTCGCGCGTATGGCAGGCATTGCCGGCGTCGTGGATCCAGATTGTCTTGCGGCACAGCGGAAGTGCCCGTGCATTTGTGACCCATCCCCCGCAGCTCAGCAGCTCGTCCCCGAATGCGCCCGCCTGGTCATCGGGGTGGTGGTCAATCAATATCAGGATGAACGGTTCCTTCAGCCTTTCGAGCCAGAAAAGCGTCTGGTAATGGTAATCTCCCGTACCTATTAAATGAATGGCATTTACGGGTATCCGGCTTATGCTGCTGCGTATCAGATCCGCGCTTTTTTCGGAACAATAACAGCATGTGCCTTCCATGTTGGAGAAGTCTGTCTTGACGACTGTGTTGTCCATGTGTTGTGATTATTGTTTCGGTTTTCACAAAAATAGGAATTACTTGCGTGAAATGATAGTGAAAAGGTGCCGAAGTCACAAAAAAGTGTTATATTTGTTCAAATCATTGTAAACGGAATGCCCACGGAAGAACAATTTCCTTTAGACCCCAATAAAGTCTATTATTCAATGGACGAATTGACCCTTGATACTGATCAGGGGCCCGTAACGCTCAAGATGGGCGTATGGTTGAATGTGGATCCTGTCCGGATTCACAGGCTTATAGTCCGCGAGAAAGTCCTGCAGGTGGATGTCTTTGAAGTCCTTAACCCTTTGGTCAGCAAGCTTCGTCGTGCTGACCCTGAGTATTATAAGAGGTTTATGGGCTTGAAGCTCGTGATAGACTATCCAGGCTATGGGAATGGAATCCAGGCCAGCATTCCTTTTGAAAATGACCCCGTCGGCTTCTACAAATGGTGGCGAAAGGGCAAGCACGAAGATAAGGTGTATCTCTCCCTGGCGAACCAGATCCGTCTTTTCCAGAAAGTGAATATGATGGACCCGAAGATGATTCTCAAGAAAGATTTGGAAATCCTTAAAAAATAGCTGAACAATATGGATAATCAGTTGAAGAAGACTTGTCTGCATGACCGGCACGTTGCGCTGGGTGCACGGATGAGCCCTTTTGCCGGTTTCGATATGCCTATACAGTACAGCGGCATCATTGACGAGCATAAGGCGGTACGTGAAGATGTGGGAGTGTTCGATGTCTCGCACATGGGAGAAGTGTTCGTGTCCGGAAAGGATGCGGAGGCTTTTGTGAACCACATATTCACAAATGACATAAGGCCGATGAAGGAGGGCTCCGTCCTCTATGGAATGATGGTTTATCCCGATGGAGGAACGGTGGATGATCTTCTTGTGTACAAGGAGTTTGTTCCTGGACATTATCTTCTCGTAGTCAATGCGTCCAATGTGGATAAAGATTTCGAGTGGATGCGTAAGAATTCCGAAGGGTATGATGTGGTACTGGACAATGCTTCTGACAAATGGGGCCAGATAGCCGTTCAGGGACCGTCTGCCGAGAAGACCGTAATGGACGTACTCGGACTCAAGGGTGCATCAGGACTTGGATTCTACGAATTCATGGACGAGCAGGTGGACGGCGGCAGGGTTATCCTCAGCCGTACGGGATACACCGGAGAGGATGGATTTGAAGTGTATGCTTCGCCGGAGCTGATAGTTAAGTATTGGGATGCCCTGATGGCTGCAGGAGTGAAGCCGTGCGGACTCGGGTGCCGCGATACGCTCAGGTTCGAGGCCGGACTTCCTCTCTATGGAGATGAGCTCAGCGAGGACATTTCTCCTGTGATGGCGGGGTTCAGCATGTTCTGCAAGCTTGACAAGCCGGAGTTTATCGGAAAGGAGGCTTTATCTGAGCAGAAGGCTTCCGGAGTGGCGAAGAAGATTGTCGGTCTGGAGCTGTCAGACAGTGCCGTGCCTCGTGCAGGCTATCCGGTGGAGACTCCGGACGGAGAGACTGTGGGAGTGGTGACGACCGGATATCATTCCATTTCCCTGGACAAGAGCATCTGTTTTGCCCTTGTGGATGCTGCGCACGCCGCCCTCGGTACCGCTCTTGCGGTGAGGATACGCAAACGCGTATTCCCTTGCGTAGTAGTTAAAAAGAGATTTTATCAGACAAGATACAAGAAATAAAACACATAATTTATGAGCAAAATTGTAGAAGGACTCCTTTACAGCGAGTCACACGAATGGGTAAAAGTTGATGGAAACGTGGCTATCATCGGAGTGTCCGATTTCGCGCAGAGCGAGATGGGAGATATCACGTATGTGGATATGCCGGATGTTGACGACGAGATTGCCGCAGGCGACGAATTCGGTGCTCTTGAGAGCGTGAAGACCTCCAGCGAGCTGGTTTCTCCGGTATCCGGAAAGGTTATCGCGTGCAACGACGAGCTTGAGGATAAGCCGGAACTCATCAATGAGGATGCTTACAGGGCTTGGATCATAAAGATCGAGATGTCCGACAAGTCCGAGCTTGACTCTCTGCTCAGCGCCGGTGCATACGCAGAAATTGCAAAGTAAGTAACCTTCTGAGCAATATGTCGAAATTCAGCTATTTCCCCCAGACGGAGGAAGATATTCGCGTGATGCTCGACAGAATCGGAGTGTCATCCCTGGATGACCTCTATTCTGACGTTCCTTCAGACTGTCTCTATAAGGGAGAATACGATCTTCCGGAGGCCATGAGCGAGCAGCAGGTCAGGGACTTCTTCGAGTCTCTTGCCTCCAAGAACAGCCGGCTCAAGGTTTTGGTGGGACAGGGTGCGTACGATCATTACGTTCCGTCTGTCATTCCGTATATCACTTCCAGAAGTGAGTTCCTTACGGCATATACTCCGTACCAGTGTGAAATATCCCAGGGTACGCTGAGATATATCTTCGAGTGGCAGACAATGATATGTCGTCTGACAGGCATGGATATCTCCAACGCCTCCATGTACGACGGGCCTACTGCAGCCGCCGAGGCTGTGAGAATGTGTGTGGCCAGTACCAAGAAAAAGAAATCAGTTATAGTGGCTGCCACCCTTCTTCCGAATGTCATAGAAGTCATAAAGACTTATGCCAAGTATTCCGGAGTCAATGTGGTGGTATCTGACAGCATTGCCGAGGATGTGGCTGAAGGAGTGCTTGACCTTGCAGGCGTCATAGTGCCGTCCGTCAACCGGTACGGTGTCATTGAGAATCACGACGGTCTTGCAGACCTCGTTCATTCTCAGGGGGCGCTGCTTGTGATGTATTGCGACCCTTCCGCCTTGGCGGTTGTGAAAACGCCTGCCGAGTGGGGGGCTGACATTGCCGTGGGTGACGGTCAGAGTCTTGGAGTGCCTCTTTGCTACGGAGGTCCGTACGTGGGATTCATGGCTTGCCGTGAAGAGCACATGCGTAAACTTCCTGGACGTGTGGTAGGCCAGACGGAAGATGCTTCCGGCAAGCGCTGCTATGTTCTTACGCTTCAGGCACGGGAGCAGCATATCCGCCGCGAGAAAGCCACCTCCAATATCTGCTCCAATCAGTCGCTGATGGCTCTGTGGTGCACGGTATATCTGTCGCTGATGGGTCCGCAGGGCATGCGTCAGCTCAATGCGCTGTGCTATGAGGGTTCCCATTATCTCCACGATGAGTTTCTGAAGACCGGCAAGTTCGAAGAAGTTACTGACGGAGAGTTCATTAAGGAATTTGTCCTCAAGCCTCTGTGTGACGTGGAGAAGATGCAGAAGGCTTTCCTTGAAGCCGGCTTCTTCGCAGGTCTGCAGACAGAAGAAGGGTATGTGACTTTCTGTGTCACGGAAAAGCACCCTAAGGAGGAACTTGACAGAATCGTTGAAATCGTTAAATCGCTCTGAAGATGAAATACTACGACAAACTCATATTTGAGCTTTCCAAGAAGGGGAGGACAGGATACTCCCTCCCTCATACGGACAGAGAACTTCCTCGGGGCGGAAAAATCTGGAGAGAGTCTCCGCTTGATCTCCCTGAGGTCAGCGAGCCTGATGTGGTACGTCATTATACCAACCTCAGCCAGATGAATTTCGGTGTGGACACCGGGTTCTATCCTCTCGGCTCATGTACGATGAAGTACAATCCGAAAATCAATGAAGAAGTCGCCGTGATGCCGGGATTTGCCGGTCTTCACCCTCTTCAGCCGGAATCTACCGTGACAGGTGCGCAGGCTGTGATAGACGGACTTGACAAGTCTCTTGCCGCCATCACCGGAATGAAGCACTTCACTTTCCTGCCTTGCGCCGGAGCTCACGGAGAGTTGACCGGACTGATGCTTATACGCGAGTATCATCTCAGCAGGGGTGATTATGCCCGTACAAAGGTGATTGTACCTGACAGTGCCCATGGTACCAATCCTGCTTCTGCCGCCGTGTGCGGTCTGGAGATCGTGGTGGTCAAGTCCGGGGAGAACGGACTTGTGGACGTGGAGTCGCTGAAGCCTCTTCTCGGACCTGATATCGCCGGTATAATGATGACCAACCCTAACACCCTCGGACTTTTCGAACACGAAATCCGGGAGATTGCGTCTCTGGTGCACGGTTGCGGCGGTCTTCTCTATTACGACGGAGCCAATATGAACCCTCTTCTCGGAGTGGTTCGTCCGGGAGACATGGGATTTGATGTCATGCATCTCAATCTTCACAAGACATTCTCTACTCCGCATGGTGGAGGTGGTCCTGGAAGCGGTCCTGTCGGTGTGGCTGAGAAACTGGTGCCTTTCCTGAAGACACCTAAGGTAAGCGGATTCCACGGCAACTTCGGCGTGATGCTTCGTGCCTATGCATACATTCTGATGCTTGGCAGGGAGAATGTGAAGATGGCCGGAAAGCTTGCCACACTGGGAGCCAACTATATCAAGGAGTCCTTGAAAGACCGCTATAAACTGCCTATACCTACGGTATGCAAGCATGAGTTCGTATTCGACGGACTGCTTGAGCCGAATGGTGTGAGCACCCTTGATGTAGCCAAGCGTCTTCTGGATTATGGGTTCCATGCGCCGACCATTTATTTCCCGCTTCTTTTCCATCAGGCCATAATGATCGAGCCTACGGAGACCGAGTCGCTGGAGACACTGGACGCATTCATAGCTGTGATGCGTAAGATTGCAGAAGAGGCCAAGAATGATCCTGATCTTCTCCATGCCGCTCCTGTGTCTGCACCTATAGGAAGACCGGACGAGACTAAAGCTGCCCGTCAGCCTATTCTGAAATTCAATTAGAAGCATGACGAAAGCATATAAGGGTTTTCTTGTACTTCTAACTCCTTTTGTCATCGGATTCATATCGGGCATCCTTGTCGGGCATTCTTGCTCCAAGGATGCTCCTGTGTCCGGGACTCCTGTCGTAGTCGAGGCGGCTCCTTCCGAACCTGTGATTCCGGACGAGGCTGCCGTTGTCCCTGAGGAGGAGTCTCCGGAAGATGATGTGGACGGGACGGGAAAGTTTGAGGCGAAGGAAATTATCTATTATGGACCGAGGATGGCTTATGCCAAGGTGTTTGCGGACCTCAACGATGCCCATGTCTCCCTTGCCAAACAGGTCGGATTGACTTCCATACCCCAGACAAAGGCTGAGGTGGCCGGAATAAGCGGCCTTGTGAAGGTGGTGGACAATGATTATTATGTAGTGGACAATCTGAAGTACTCCATGCCGTTTCTGACCAAGGGAGCTTCGGAAGAGCTTATGACAATATCCAAGGCGTTCAGCGATTCTCTGAAATCCAAGAATCTTCTTGACTACAAGCTCATAGTGTCTTCGCTTCTTCGCACGGAGGAGGATGTCAAGCGGCTGCGCCGCAGCGGAAACCCCAATGCGAGCGACAATTCCGCCCACTGCTACGGTACGACTTTCGATATCACATATACCCGCTACTACCGTGAGCAGGAGACGGAGAGTTTCATGCAGCCATACGAGCTCACAAAGGTTCTGGGCGAGGTGCTTCGTGATCGCAAGAAAGCCGGCGCCTGTCTTATAAAGTACGAGCGCAAGGAGCACTGCTTTCACATCACTTCCTGCAAGTAGTGTATCTTAGGAAATTTCGATTACAGTCACCGTGTCTTCGGCGACTGTAAATTTTATGTCTTTTCCGCAGAAATCCAGATGGTATATGCGGGTCGGATCGTGATGGTACTGTGGGCGTGGATCTTGTGCCAGAAGCGCTGTCAATGCCCGGATATCTTCGTCTGAGAGATTATGCCGTCCGCATTCTATCTTGACGTCAAGTTCTTTCCATTCGTGGTCGTCAGTGAATCCGCTTCGCACCCCGGGGTGGGAGTCGGCATATTCCACATAGGGCTTTATATCATAGATAGGGGTGTTGTCCGCAAGGTCTGCCCCTAAGACGCGGATAATTCCTTCCCCGTGTATAATCCGGGTGATTTTTACGGAACTGAGTCCGAGCGGATTGGGCCGGTAAGGGGAGCGGGATGCGAATACTCCGATGCGCTGGTTGCCTCCGAGCCGTGGCGGTCTTACGGTGAGTTTCCCCTGTGCTGCATCGTCTCTGTTGAGGTGGAATCCCCAGATAAGCCATAGATAGTCAAATCCCTCCAGTCCCCGCAAGGCTTCTTCCTGTCGGAATTCTTCTTCGAGGACTATTTCTCCATGCAGGCACTCCGCCAGCCCGGACTGTCTTGGAAGCCCGAACTTGCCGTTTACTGGAGAGCGGAAATATGCTATCGGCTTGATTTCCATATTCCGGGGTCCTACTTTTCTGCAGCTGTAGCCTCGGCGTCAATCGCAGGAGTCTTGTCTTCTCCGATTTCGTGCATGTATCGGTCATACAAGGCGTTGAACTCCTGAAGATATTTTTTGTTGAGCGGCTCCGATGCCGGAGAATTGAGGGAAAGCGGATCTATCGGTTTGCCCTTTTCCCAGATTCTGAAATCAAGATGCGGTCCGGTGGCTGTGCCGGTGGCTCCGACATACCCGATGACCTGTCCCTGAGATACGCGTGTGCCGACTTTGATGCCCTTGGCAAATTTTGAGAGGTGCATATAAGAACTCTCGTATCCCTGCATGTGCTTGATTCTGATGCGGTTGCCTCCTCCTGAGCCATCCCATCCGCACTTGGTTACCGTGCCGTCTCCGATCGCATGTACTTCGGTGCCGGTAGGTGCGGCGTAATCCACGGCGGTGTGGGCTTTGACCTTTCCTGTGACAGGGTGTTTGCGGCTGTATGAGAATCTGCTGCTTATACGATTGTATTTCAGAGGAGCCTTAAGGAACATCCGCTTCAGGCTGACTCCGCCCTTGTCCCAGTATGTGTTGCTTCCGCCGGTTCCGGTGTCGAAGAGCACTGCGGCCACCTCTTTTCCGTCTTTTCCGTTGAACAGGCTGAAATGAACCGTGTCGATGGCTACCACTTCTCCCTCACAGACGCTTTGGTTGTAGATTATTCGGAAGCGGTCTCCCTGCCGAAGAGTGAAGAAGTTGATGCTCCACTGATAGATGTCGGAGAGTCTCATTATGAGGTTCGGTGTGGCTCCCGCCGAGAGCATATCGTTCCACAGGGATGTGCGTATGGTCACGTCCGCGAAGCGTCTCTGCCTTTCGACAGGCTTGTTGTAGTTCCACACTGCGAGTGAGTCAAGACACTGGAATACCGTAGAGCGGACCTTGTCCTGCTCGTACACTACGAACCTGAGGGTCTGTGTGCCGCCGGTGGTGTCGTAGTATGCTCGGACCGGATTGCCGGCCTTGAGTTTGCG
>OIWT01003767.1_pt1 | contig 13347 bp, 10 predicted proteins | sample 1587701 | NCBI WGS metagenome assembly OIWT01 (sample SAMEA3888904, study PRJEB22519) | human gut metagenome | biome: human gut; feature: human-associated habitat; material: faeces | place: Denmark | collected 2009
AAAAGTTTGAAAATTAACAGTTATTTAACAGTTGGAGTGAGGAATAAGAGACTTTCCTGCCCCACTCTCATTATATTATACACACGGGAGCGCGGGCTACGCGTGTGCGCGAGGGTGTATTACCGACAAGTTCCTCTTCTCACCCCACGGCAGAATATCCAAGACCAGGGACAAATCCCCCGAAACCGGGATTCATAAACATAAAAAGCCCAGGTATGTGGCTCACTTGCCGGCAATACCTGGGAATATTAAAGAGAGAGAATTGAGATTTCCGGGGATGCAAGTTATTCCTTGCCGCCTCCTCCGCCTTTCACATCGTCGTTCTCGATGCCACGCTCAGCTTTCTTCACACTCGCCTTGAGCGAACCGAAGCGATAGGTGACAGAGAAGTAGAAGCGGCGACTGCTGGTTTTCGACCAGGAGCTCTGACAGAAATTGGTGCTTTCGGTCACGTCGTCCTGGCGCGTGTACTTATTAAACAGACTGCCCGCATAGACGCTCACGTTGAGACGCTTGTTGAGGAATGACTTCTTGACCGTGATGCCATAGTCGAAATAAGAACTGCCCTTGCCCTGAAGGGAAACACTCTTCGTACGGCCGAAATAATCTAAGGAGATGAACCAATCCTTGGGCAACGTCTGCTCGATGCCGGTGAAGGTGTAGCCAAACCATCCGTGGTTGTGCATGGTCTGCCCATTGGAGTAGTCGCTGTACAATCCATACAGATTGGAGTAGATGCGTGTCTTGCTGAAGATGTTCCAGCTGACATAGGCACTCAGAGCCGACCCCTTCATCTTGCCGATGTTCTCATAGGTGGTGTAGATGACCTGCTTGCCTGTAGGATGGCTCAACCCTGCGATGGTGCGGTCGTCGACGAGTGAGGTGACTTCCTCGATGCTGTTGTTGACAAAAGCCGTAGCGGCCTTCACGTTCAGACTCAGTTTGCTGGTGTTGAGGTTGAAACCCAACGTGATCTGATGCTTCTTCTCGCTCACGAGGTCGCTGTTGCCCTGGCTGAGGGAAGCTGGATTGCTGTCATCGAGATAAGGATTGAGATACCAGATGCCTGGACGGAAGATGCGCATGTTGTAGGCAAGGTTGAAATTGACGTAGTCGGACACACGCACGCCGAAACTTGCCGAGGGCACAAGGTCGTCGAAGTTCTTGCGGAAGTCTTCGCCACGGCCTAAACGGTACTTCACGTCTTGCAGGGTGTGCTCATAGCGCAGACCGAGACGACCCGACAGCAGCTTCCATTTCACTCCATAGCCCATATAGCCAGCAAAAATGTCATTGGTATGCTTGTAGTGCGAGCTGTTGGCCTCGTCGTAGGCATAGTCGGCTGCACTCAGTGCCTCACGGGTGTAGCGGTCATCGTTGCTGTGGTTGTCGCGCATGATGTACTTCAGGCCCGCCTCCAGGGTGTGTATTTTGGCAAAGGGCGTGGTATAGTCTATCTGGAAGGTCTGCTCCAAAGAATTGCCGTCCTGTTCGTGACGCTGGTCTTTCAGCATGTGCAGATAGTCTTGCCATGCAGCCACGCCGTCTATGTCATGATACACGTATTCGTCTTCGTCATCGCTGGGGTTGCTGTTGATCTTGTAAGACAGGGTGAGCAGGCGGCCTTTCACCGGAAAGGAGCGCTGATAGTCGATGCCTCCGTCTATGGAAGACCATCTGTTGCGGGAACGGTCGAAGTTGGAATAATGGTAAAGGGGACTTTCGTCGAGGGGCGATGTTGCCACTACCTGTTTCTGATTGGGTGTGTGGCCACCACCTGCCCATAGGCCAAACGAAGCTGACACAAGGCGCAGACTGTCGATCTCATAGCTGGCCTCGAAACTGCCAGAATGGTAGTTGTACCAGCCATTGCTTGTGGAATAGCTCTCCACATTAGCTGATGTCTCGTCAATGTTGCCGGTCACCTCGCGACGGTTGCCGCCCCAGTAGCGCTTCGCATCGCTGTGCGTATAGCTGTAGCGTCCGCTGACGGTGAACTTGCCACTCTGTACGGTGCCAAACATGTTAGCACCTATGCGGCCCTGGGTGTTATAGTTGGTACCTACGGTGAGTGAATATCCCTCCATGCCCTTGCCTGTGGTGATGATGTTGATGATGCCTCCCACTCCCTCGGCATCATACTTTGGTCCGGGATTGGTGATGATTTCTATCTTCTTCACGCTGTTGGCAGGCATGTTCTTGAGCACCTCGGAGGGATTGTTCGACATCATATTGTTGGGTTTGCCGTTGACATAGACCTTGAACGACGAGCTGTTGTTCACCATGATGTTGTCCTGCCCGTCGACTGTCACCATCGACACCTTGCGTAGCATCTCCAACACGCTGTTGGCCTGTGCCTCGGGGTCAGACTCTACATCGTAGGTCATTTTGTCGAGCTCGCTCTTTACCAGGGGTTTCTTAGCAACAACGGTCACAGCGTCCAGGTTTTCCGACCACTTGATGCTGTCGTATGCCATCGTGTCGGTCACTTCTATGGGGGCTGTCTTGGTGCCATTGTCTGCCCAACGGGGTGTATTTGCTGCCGAAATTGCAGCAGTATAGGTCAGCAGCATGCCTATACTTGCCAGAACTTTTACCATTTCTCCAAATTCTTTAGGATGATTATTTTATGTTTTAGACCTAATTAAATACGTCTTCATCCTAATAAACGTTATTATGCCTCAAAATGTAACAGCAAATGCCAGGTTTTAACTTTGTTTAATATTTAATTCAACTTTCTCAATTGGGAAAGTTGAATTAAACATTCCCACAAAGAAGCGTTACTTTCCGATGTTCCAACGCAAGCCAAACTGGAAATTGAAGTTCAGTTTCTTGTCCTTGAAAACGTTGTCTATATGGCTGCCGTTGTCAAAATAATACTTCGCACCCGGCTCGGCATAAATGCCCAACTGAGGAATCACGTCAAACTGAATGCCCAGGGATGCATTGGCAGACCATTGCATCTTGTCGCGCCCCACATCTTCACGGTTGCCATCCATCAAGGTCTTGTTTTTCACATTTACTGCCCCTTCACCTCCTACATTGACATAGGTATGCAAACGGCTGAGACCCCAGACCTCATAGGAAAGTCCTACAGGAATACCTACATAGTGGAGCGACTGGTTGACAACCATCTGACCAGAGCCATACTGATAAGTGAAATCAGAACTGGTCTGTGTATAGACAACGCCCGTGGTAAGCGAGAGACGTGGAAGAAGTGGCACACCTACCTGCAAACCCACCGAGACGGGGAAATGATGCTTGGAGTCGATAAGAGACTCCTTGTTGTTGAGCTTGACGACCATAAACTGCAGTGTGTTGTCGACAGCAGGTCCCATCATGGCGTCGCTCATCACCCAAGAGCCCGAAGACTCGCCGTTGCTGTAACTGCGAGGAATGCCATTCTCGGCATAGAGTTTCACCGACCAACCCTCGGAAACGGCCGACTTGGCTGCAAGAATCTGTGGATCGGCCGTAGAAAGGGACACCTGACGGACAGACTTTCTCGTCTGACTGCCAGACAAAGCAGCATGCTTTTTCTGATGAGATTCTGATGATGAAGAGGAACGGACGGAAGAAGCCTCTCGGGAATCCGAAGACTCTTGAGCCGAACGGGCAGCCGAACCGGCAGGCTCTGTCAATGCTGGCGACAGGTCACAGACAGGCTCTTCACCTCCGTCGACAGAGAGAAGAAGGGGCTCTGAGGCCTCATTTCCTTGCGACTTTCGGGCTGCACGACTGTTGTCCAGTATATTATCTGCCAGCAGAACAGGTTGGCCGCTTTGAGCAGCAGAAAGACTGGCATCTGTATCAAGGGCTGCTATTTGATTTTCAGCAGCATTGCCATGCGCATCATCCTTGGAACTACCAGACGACAAAGCCCCCTGACGGTTCATCACAGAAGACACTACCGGCGTATCGGCAGGCGAAAGAGGTTGCTGTAAATACACATAACTGCTTCCCACCACGAGGGCAGCCAGGGCTGCAGCCATTCCCCACCAACGCAAACCCATGCGACGGGCTGGCTTGGCGTCAAGAGGACGAAGAACGGCAGGGCGATGAACAAGCGATTGCTCGATGTCTGCCCACAAGTCACCGCCGACCGGAGCCTCATAGTTCTCCAGCCTGTCTCGTAGTTTGTCTGTCCAATCAGTCTTGTTCATTTTCCGTATTCTTTAAATAGTTTTTTATTCTCGTTGCCAACAGTTTCTTGGCTCTCAGATACTGAGATGCCGAGGTGCTTTCCTTGATGCCCAGCTCTGCGGCTATCTCCTTGTGGCTTTTCTGCTCAAACACATACATATTGAGCACGAGCCTGTATCCATCGGGAAGCGTGCCTATGAGCCGCGTCAGCACATCAGGCGGCACACGTTCCACCTCAGGGCTGTCGACCTCGGGTTCGTCGGGCACCTCGTCGGTAAATACGAACTTCGTCTTTGCCTTGGCGTAGCTGATGGCCTCATTGGCTACAATACGCAGCATCCAGCCCTTGAGCGAGCCCTCGCCCCGATACTCGAAGCGGGAGATGGAGGAGAAGATCTTCACAAAGCTGTCCTGTACGACATCGCGCACCTCGTCCCTGTCGGGTACGTACCTGAGCCCTACGGCCATCACATACCCGATGTAGCGGTCGTAGAGTCGATGCATCGCATCGCGACTACCACTCAAAATGTCGTCGAGGAGTTGCTTTTCTGATTCCAAATTCTCCTAAATTTATTTATTAAACTACGAGATACAAAAACCTTGCATCTAAAAATGAACTTTTTTCTGCAGGAGTTTTTTTTAAGGAGTTAAGGAGTTAAGAAGTTATCGCTCCCTCCGGTCGCTGAGGAGTGAAGACAAATGCCTTGGAGGAAACATTATATGTTTCAACTTTCGCAAGTTAGCGCCACACGCCCAGAAAGGGCGTGCTTGAACCACAAGCGAAACTTGAGTTAATGCTTAGTGTTAATTTAAGTCCACAAAAGCATTTGTCTTAACTCCTTTTACTTCTTTAACTCCTTTGAAATCTCCTTAACTCCTGAGAGAACTCCCGGGAACTACTTCACCTCAAACACCATTCCCTCTTGCGCGAGATAACTCTCTGGGAAGACCGCCTTCGCCTCTTCGAGCAGCACATTCTCATTGTTGTATCGGGCGCTGTAATGACCGAGCAACAAGCGCCCTGCCCCGGCCTTCTGGGCGACAAGGGCTGCCTGGCGCGCTGTGCTGTGATAATAGATCTTGGCACGGTCCTCATTCTCCGAGGTATAGGTGCTTTCGTGATAGAGCACCGTCACGTCTTTTACTCTTTCATACAGGTCGGGCAGATAGCACGTATCGCTGCAGTAGGCATAACTGCGGGGTGCGTCGGCTGGCTCCACCAACCTGCTGTTGGGCACGATGTCGCCCTCGGATGTCGTCCAGTCAGCGCCGTTCTTGATGTTGTTGATCTGCGAGAGCGGAATACCATAATAGTCTATCATGTCGCGACGGATGTGTGGCAAGGTGGGCTTCTCGCGGAAGATGTAGCCACAGCAGGGTACACGATGGCGCAAAGGCACCGTCTCTACGGTGACGGAATGGTCTTCGTAAACCACTTTTTGCTGGGTTGTATCTACGGGAACAAACTCTATTTCATAGGTCATGCCCTGCATAAAGAAGTTCATCTGTTGCTCAAACAGGCTGGCGTAACACTCTGGAGCGAAAACCTTTAATCGAGATGTACGTCCCAACATACCAAAGGTGGAAAGCAGTCCTAACAATCCAAAGCAATGGTCGCCATGAAGATGAGAAATAAAGATGGCGCTCACCTTGGCAAAGTGGACATGCGAGCGCCTGAACTGCATCTGTGCTCCCTCGCCACAATCCATCATGAAGCACTTGCCACGCATCTCGATGAGCTGCGCGGAAGCACTGTGCTTGAGAGTGGGCAAAGCGCTGCCGCACCCTAAGATATGAATTCTGAATGGTTCCATAATCTGTCTCTCCAGCTTCTCCTACTGCTGGCGTTTGAATACATAGATGCCTTTATGGTTCTCGAGCAGCAGACTGTCGGGACCCAGGTTGTCGATGGCGAAGGTATCGGTATTGAGCAGCAGTTTGCCGTTGACGATTTTCCACGAGGTCCAGGGGTTGACCTCTGCCTTGACGTTGTTGACGATGTCGCCACCTTCCACGATCTCGAAGTTCTTGTCTATACTGGTCCACTTGCCCAAGAGTGAGGTAAGATTAATGACGCGCTGCGCCACCATCTCGCCGTCGGCAGACTTGTAAGCTATCAGGGCTATGCGGTCGCCAGCCAGGAGCCCGCCCTGTACCACTCCCGGTTCCTCGTCGTCAACAAAGACATCGAGTGTATCGCCATTGTCAGCAATGAGTTGCAGCGAGTGCATGGAGGTTCCTTCGCCACAAACGCCATAAATGGTGGAATCGTTGTCCGCCTCCACATCTACAGAATCGTTCATACCCATTACCTTTGCCGCCTTACGGTCGTGGCAACCTGCCATGAGCATCAGCCCCACGACAGCCACTGTAAAAAAGAATAATCGTCTCATCTTTATATGTATTATATTAAACTCCTTACTCTTGACGTTTAGCCTCATCCCATAGTTTATCCATTTCCTCCAAGGTCATGTCTTTCAGACTCTTACCCTGCTTCACCGAATGGTCTTCCACATAGTTGAACCTGCGGATAAACTTCTGGTTGGTCATCTCCAGAGCATTGTCGGGATTGAGCTTATACAGCCGGGCGGCATTGATGACAGAGAAGAGGAAATCGCCCAACTCGCGGGTGGAGTTTTCCTTGTCACCCTTAGCCAGTTCGGCCTTCAGCTCTTCCAGTTCCTCGTACACCTTGTCCCACACATCCTCCTTCTCTTTCCAGTCGAAGCCCACGTTGCGTGCCTTGTCCTGTATGCGATAAGCCTTGATGAGCGAGGGCAAGGCATCGGGCACTCCACTCAGCACCCGCTCGTTGCCGTCTTTCTCCAGCTGCTTAATCTGTTCCCAGGTCTTCTCCACAGCCGAGGCGGTAGAGGGACGTGAGGCGTCATCGGGCTCCTCCTGCTGGGTTTCCTTATACACCACCTGTCCTGCTTCGTTGATACACATGTCGGGGTTGGCAACCGTCCAGTTACCCTCCTCACGCCAGTTGATGAACGGATGGCGGAACATAAGCTTGTCGGCTTCCTGGTTGCAGACATCACAGATGTCGAACTCCTCGTCCTCACGCCCTATGATGCTGTAGAACATCACATGCTCGAGCACATCGCCCAACTCTTTCTTGATATTCTTATAGTCGCGCTTCATCAGAGCGTCACACAACTCGAAAGTCTCCTCAATGGTATTGGGTCGAAGACTCTCGAAGGTCTGTTTCCTGTCCCATGGACATTGTATGCGCAGGCGGTCCTGCACATCCAGCAATCTCCCGAAAGCGGCTAATTTTTCTTCCTTGCTATGCACTTGTTGATATTATTTTAATGAAACTATAGTGCAAAGATAATGCTTTTCTTGGAAACCCATCGTTATTTTCATGTTTTTTTTGGTAATAAATAACTTCTAACTTGAGTACACAGTATTTAAATATCGTCATACGAAATAAATATTGCAGCCTGACATTACAGGACATAAGTATCATGCTTGTCACTGCCAAGTGACATACCAACAGATGAAAAGATGGTACTTACGCCCCAGACACACCAAGGTCCGCTCATCGGCAGAGAAGAGGTCATGTAGAGTAACCAGTAGCATAAGTTTGTGCCACTTGTGCCAAAGTGCCATGTGGCATTTCAGTACTAAAAGTACCATAAATACTGGTTTTTTCTATATTTTTCTATATTTGTGCCACTTGGCACATTGGCACAAGTGGCACAAAGTGGCCTGTCGTTCATCACTACTATCCATAAAAATCCCAAGACTTATGAATAGAACAAAACATATAAAAGAAGTATTCTACAAATTTAAAGCTCCAAATGAAGATGAAAAACATAAATGAAGGAAAATAATAAGTAAAGACCTCGCTTATTTCGGCAGAATTTAGTAACTTTGCACCGATTTTATTGAAGAAAAAACAACAAAAGATAATAAAAAATGGAATTAGCAAGTAAGTACGATCCACAAGACGTGGAAGGAAAATGGTATCAGTACTGGCTCGACAACAAACTCTTCAGCTCGAAGCCAGACGGTCGTGACCCCTATACAGTGGTAATCCCACCACCTAACGTAACAGGTGTGCTCCACATGGGACACATGCTCAACAATACAATCCAGGACATCCTCGTGCGCCGTGCACGAATGGAGGGAAAGAACGCATGCTGGGTGCCAGGTACCGACCATGCCAGTATCGCTACCGAGGCCAAGGTGGTGAACCGCCTCGCTCAGCAGGGCATCAAGAAGACCGACCTCACCCGTGAGGAGTTCCTCAAGCATGCATGGGACTGGACTCACGAGCATGGCGGCATCATCCTCAAGCAGTTGCGTCGCTTGGGTGCCAGCTGCGACTGGGACCGCACAGCATTCACTATGGACGAGACCCGTTCGCGTGCCGTGATCCATGTGTTCTGCGACCTCTACCAGAAGGGACTTATCTATCGCGGCGTGCGCATGGTGAACTGGGATCCTAAGGCGCAGACTGCGCTCTCCGACGAGGAGGTTATCTACAAGGACGAGCACTCTAAACTCTACCATCTGAAGTATTACGTAGTGGAGCAAGACTGCCAGCAGGTGGACGAGGAGAACGTGATGCACAAGGACGAGAAGGGCTACTATGCTGTAGTGGCAACCACACGTCCTGAGACCATCATGGGCGATACAGCCATGTGTATCAACCCAGAGGACAAGAAGAACACCTGGCTGAAGGGTAAGCACGTCATTGTGCCTCTCGTAGGCCGTGAGATTCCTGTCATCGAGGACTCATACGTAGACATCGAGTTCGGTACAGGTTGTCTGAAGGTGACTCCAGCTCACGACATCAACGACCATGCACTCGGTTTGAAGCACGGTTTGGAGACCATCGATATCTTCAACGACAACGGAACCATCAGTGAGGCTGCCGGCATGTATGTGGGCATGGACCGCATGGACGTGCGCAAGCAGATTTCCATCGACCTTCAGAACGCCGGATTGATGGAGAAAATTGAGGACTATAATAATAAGGTGGGCTTCTCCGAGCGCACCAATGTGCCTATCGAGCCTAAGCTCTCTACACAGTGGTTCCTCAAGATGCAGCACTTTGCCGACATCGCCCTCGCACCGGTCATGGACGACGACATAGAGTTCTACCCCAAGAAATATAAGAATACCTATCGCCACTGGTTGGAGAATATCAAAGACTGGTGTATCAGCCGTCAGCTGTGGTGGGGTCATCGCATACCAGCCTACTACTTCGACAACGAGGGCAAGAAGGACTTCGTAGTGGCTGAAACCGCAGAGGAGGCTTTGAAGCTCGCACAGGAGAAGAATGCCAACATCAAGGCCGAAGACCTGGAACAAGAGAGCGACTGCCTCGACACATGGTTCTCTTCATGGTTGTGGCCTATCTCTCTCTTCGACGGCATCGAGCACCCAGACAATGAGGAGATCAACTACTACTACCCCACCAGCGACCTCGTAACAGGTCCGGACATCATCTTCTTCTGGGTGGCACGTATGATCATGGCTGGCTACGAATATCGTGGCAAGATGCCTTTCAAGCACGTGTACTTCACAGGTATCGTTCGCGACAAGCTCGGCCGTAAGATGAGCAAGAGCCTCGGCAACTCTCCTGACCCTATCGACCTGATCGATAAGTTTGGTGCCGACGGTGTACGCATGGGTATGATGCTCTCTGCGCCTGCAGGCAACGACATCCTCTTCGACGAGAGCCTTTGCGAGCAGGGACGTAACTTCAACAATAAGATCTGGAACGCCTTCCGCCTCGTAAAGGGTTGGGAAACTGCGGATATCGAGCAGCCTAAGAGTGCTGAAATCGCCGTGAAGTGGTTTGATGCCAAGCTCAAGGAGGTGAACGAGGAGATGCAGAAGCAGTTTAAGGACTACCGTATCTCTGAGGCTTTGATGACTGTATATAAGTTGTTCTGGGATGAGTTCTCATCTTGGTACTTGGAGATGGTGAAGCCAGCCTATGGTCAGCCTATCGACCAGAAGAGCTACGACGCTACCCTGCGTTTCTTCGACGCACTACTGAAGATGCTGCACCCATTCATGCCATTCATCACCGAGGAGTTGTGGCAGCACATCTACGACCGCAAGGAGGGCGAGAGCATCATGCGCGAGAAGCTGGAGATTCCTGCACCTACAGCCGAGGAGCAGAAGTTGGCAGCCGACATCGAGGCTGTGAAGCAGATTATCGCCGGTGTACGTACCGTTCGCAACCAGAAGAACATCGCTCAGAAGGAGCAGCTCTCACTCCAGGCAGTGGGCAAGAACGACTTCGAGGCTTACAACGACGTAACTCTGAAGATGGCCAACCTCGACAAGATAGAGGTCATCACCGAGAAGAGCGCCGACGCATCCAGTTTCATGGTAGGTACCGACGAGTTTGCCGTACCATTGGGCGACCTTATCGACGTGGCTGCCGAGATAGAGAAGGCTGAGGCACAGCTCAAGCACCTTGAAGGCTTCCTGATGGGTGTGCGCAAGAAGCTCAGCAACGAGAACTTCGTGGCTCACGCTCCTGAGAAGGTGGTGGCTCTTGAGCGCAAGAAAGAAAGCGACTCTGTAGAGAAGATCGCAGCCCTCAAGACTACTATCGAAGAACTCAAGAAGAAGTAACAGACTAATTTTTTTCAATGTTAAATGTTGAATGTTAAGTGTTAGACGAGGCTGCTCTTGCCATCTTAAGAACAAGACTTTACAAGGGCGCCACGACTTAACATTTAACACTTAACATTTAACATTTTTCGTATCATGACAAGAAAGAAGCTTTTCACCTTATTTATATATGTATCCTTCGCCCTGATGGGACTGACGGGCTGCAACGACGAGGCTTTCGACATCGACAGCGTCAACAAGCAGACCTTGCTCATCATGTATCCATGGTCGGGAACCGAAAACTCGGCAGGACTCTACAGCGATATGGTCAACAACCTGAACCAGATAGAGAATGCCATCAAGAAGAACAAGGGACTAAAAAGCACAAGGGTATTTGTGTTTATGAGCACATCTGCCACAGAGAGTTCGCTCTTTGAGCTGACTTACAACTCAAGCACCTTTACTGTAGAGCATCAGATGCTGGAAAACTATACCGGCAATGCCTACACCACTACGGAAGGACTGACAGACATCATTGGGGAGGTGAAACAGCAGGCAGAGGCACTCAACTATGCCCTGATTATCGGAGGACACGGAACAGGATGGAACAACATTTCCGACTGGACCGACTATCCCAATCAGGCCAAGAGAAAAGCTGCACTCAAGACCCGCTCTTTTGGCGGACTCGACAACACCTATGCCATCAACGTATCATCGCTGGCACAAGCCATCGAGACCAACGGCATCAAGATGCAGTACATCCTCTTCGATGCCTGCTATATGAGTAATGTGGAGACGGCTTACGAGCTGAAGGATGCCACCAACTTCCTCTTGGCTTCGCCCAATGAGATTATGGCAAAGGGACTGCCCTACGAGGATATCTGGAGCTATCTCAACACGACAACTCCCAACTACGCGAGCATCATCTCGTCGTACTACTCTCATTACAACAGCACCTCTACCCCATACGCGAGCCTTGCTGCCATCGACTGCCGACAGATGGACAAGTTGGCTGCCATCATGAAGGAACTGAACAGCAAGTACACCATCACCACAGAACGCCTGGCTGGCGTGCAGACAGAAGACGGATACACCCCCAACCTGTATTACGACTTGGGCAACTATGTAGACAGTCTGAAGCCCAACGCCTCAATGAAGGATCAGTTTGCCACTCAGCTGAAAGCCACGGTAAAAGCCGCACAAAGCACCGCAGAAGTGTACAGCAACATCAATGCGACAACCATCACCGTCAAAGACTTCTCGGGTCTTACCATCAGCGACCCAAGTTCGCATCCCGTGGCTCTCAGAACCAAGAAACAGACCAAATGGTGGAAAGCGACGCATGAGGGAGAGTGAAGAGCAAAGAAGTTAGGAGGAAGTTAAAGAAAAACAAAAATAAACAGACAGAAACAATGGAATACTTCATCGTAGAAAACGGAAAGCAAGCCGGACCATTCAGCATAGCCCAGCTGGCAGAAAAACATATCAAGCCTGAGACTTTGGTATGGAAAGAAGGTATGGCAGACTGGACTCCAGCCTGGAAAATAGCCGAACTGAAATACATTCTCGCCGAAGGCAGTCAGCAAACAGGAACTGCAGTGCCTCCTGTTCCTCCTACAGCCAATCAGGCGGAAGAGATGAGTCAGCCTGCAGCAGAAACAGAAGAAAATGAGAACGGGAAGGACAGCGACAAGAAGCCTAAGAAAAAGAAATCTTACTGGAAATTCGTCGTAGGACTCTTGGTTGTGATTCTGCTCATCCTGGCATTCACCAACCCCGGCAGAGACACTCATAAGCAAGCCGTAAAGGAGGAAGTCGGCAAGGTGATAGACAAAACTACAAACATCAGTGACGACTTCATCTTCGCCGAGGGCCTGCGCTCGTTTGCCAAGATGATCTCGAACAACATGATAGATGTTGCCTTCGACCAGCTTTTCGAGTACCACAACTACATCATCTTCTCGAAAGGCACCGTCAGCTTCAATGGCAAAAGTCACAACGTAAGCTTCGGAATCCTGGGCAAGGTATACACCATCAATGCCGATGATGCCATCAAGGCAATGGAAAATGCGGAACTGCTCAACAGCAACGACTCATCTGAAAATACTGATGACAATCAGTCGGCAAACAACTCTTCAGACAACACCAACCTGCAGTCACAGCTCGAAAACAAGACCAACGAGGCTATTGACAAACTGTCCGACAAGGTCAGCAAAAAGGTGGAAGACAAACTCAACGAAAAGTTGGAAGAACTCAACGACTCCTCTAATATCGACAAGATAGTAGACAAGATCCTCAGCTTGTTCTAACAGGCCTCCCTCCACGAAGTGGCAACACATATAAAAGCAACAACGCACACAGGCGGCAATATCATAACAAAGCCCTACCCCCTTTTGCGGGGCAGGGCTTTTTTTATCTCCATTAAGCACATAACTGCTGTCACGAAACTCATAAAAAACGAAATAGGCTTCGAGCTTAAATGCAATAGGCTTCGAGCTTAAACGCAATAGGCTTCGAGCTTAAACGCAATAGGCTTCGATATTAAACGCAATAGGCTTCGATATTAAACGCAATAGGCTTCGATATTAAACGCAATAGGCTTCGATATTAAACGCA
>OIWT01003772.1_pt1 | contig 13335 bp, 11 predicted proteins | sample 1587701 | NCBI WGS metagenome assembly OIWT01 (sample SAMEA3888904, study PRJEB22519) | human gut metagenome | biome: human gut; feature: human-associated habitat; material: faeces | place: Denmark | collected 2009
AGCACTTGACTTTTAATCAAGGTGTCCGGAGTTCGAATCTCCGATGGGTCACCATAAAGCCGCACATTTTACTTTTGTGCGGCTTTTGATTTAAAAACCACGAGTTGGGTTTAAACGGTGGGCTGTCGCCAAGCGGTAAGGCAACGGACTTTGACTCCGTCACCCGTGGGTTCGAATCCCGCCAGCCCAGCCAAAAGCACTGATTTTTATAGTCAGTGCTTTTCTTTTTGGAGTGTTAAAAAATCAAGGTGTCTAAATGACTATCAAACTTATTATTCACTAATTGCATTTGTGCAGCCAAATGAATATATATTTGAGCGATTGAGATAGAACTATGACCGAGTAGACCCCTGAGGACTTCAAGATTATCGTCCTGGATGATCTTGTAAAATAAAGTGTGTAAGTTAAACAATAGCTTGCACACTTTTTCAATTTCAGGAAAGTGTGCTACAATGAAAGAAAGGAAAAAAGGAATGAACGAAATGGCAAAGAAAAAGGAAAGCACACCTGGCGAGAACCTCGCAAAGCAAATTATGGGACATTATAATCCGAAAAGCGTTGCAGATATGCAGGACGCCTTGAAAGACATTTTCGGACCGATGTTTGAAGCAATGCTGCAAGGCGAAATGAACAATCACTTAGGCTATGAGAGCAACGACCACGGTGCAAAGTCTACCGATAACCGTCGTAACGGCTACACCAACAAGAAAGTCAGAACAAGTGCAGGAGAGGTTGAAATTAAAGTGCCTCGTGACAGAGCTTCAAGCTTTGAACCGAAGCTTGTACAAAAGCGGCAAAAGGATGTATCTGAGATTGAAGAAAAGGTATTAGCTATGTATGCAAGAGGAATGAGCCAGCGTGATATTGCCGAAACGATTGAGGATATATACGGCTTTGAAATTTCGCACGAAACAGTGTCGCAAATAACCGATTGCGTTTTAGATAAACTTGACGATTGGCAAAACAGACCTTTGAAAAGGATGTACACATTTCTGTTTGAGGATTGTATGTATGTTACAATCAGAAAAGAGCATGAAAGCAAAAAATTATGCAGTATATACAAATTTAGGCTATGATATTGACGGACAAAAGGACATTTTAGGCTTGTGGCTTAATGAAAGCGAAAGCAAACACACATGGATGCAAATATTTGATGAATTAAAAGGACGAGGTGTGGAGGAGGTATTGTTTATCTGTATGGACGGTATTTCCGGTCTTGAAGACGGTGCAAAAGCGATATTTAAAGATGTTGTTGTGCAGCGTTGTATCGTACATTTAATTCGAAATTCAATTAAATATGTGCCAAGCAAGGACTACAAAAAATTCACACAATCGCTTAAAAAAGTTTACGGAGCACCGAGCCTCACAGCCTCTCGAAAAGCCTTTGAGCAGTTCTGTCAGGAGTGGTCACAATATCACGGAGCAGTTGATGTGTGGAAACGAAATTTCAACCATGTCGAGCAGCTTTTCGATTATGGCAGTGCCGTTCGTAAGGTTATGTATACAACCAATGCGGTTGAAAGCATCAATTCGAGCTTTCGCAAGGTCACCAAAAAAGGTGCTTTTCCAAACGAAAATGCATTGCTCAAATTGCTCTATCTCAGAATTACCGAGCTTTACAAAAAATGGAACGGAAGCAAGGTACAAAACTGGGCTATGGTCAGAAATCAACTGGCTATAAATGAAAAAATCAGTGCCCGTATTGAAAAATACGAGCACATGATTTGAAGCATTAACATAATTTTTATGATTTTTAAAAAACTTACACACTTTCCTTGACAAAGCCGTTAATGGCAGACTTGTTTTATTTGGTGATGTATATGACAGCAAAAACAATCCTGTACTTGTTGCACTTGAGTTAAATCCAACCGATAGAGGCGGAAAAAATTTAAATGTTATCAAGGTAGCAAGTGCTTATGGTAAAGAAAAAAATCTGCAAAACTTTATTAACAAAAGTAAAATTTTGTATGTTGAACCAAATAAAAAAAGAACCCATATGTGGCTGAGAGTCAATAGGCTCCAATTGCCGTTACTCAGTAGTTCCACATATGGATTCTTTAATAACAGTATATCTCAAAATTCTAAAAAAGTCAATACGAAAAATAACACCGGTAAGGGTGTTGATATTAAATATTCTATAAGTGATGATGTGATTAAAAAATTTGAGATTGAAAATATAAATGATTATGTGCATGTTCAAAAACAAGTATTATCTACACTCAATGCAGAAAACTTTTTCGATGATGAAGGTGGGAAAAGTAAAACTGTAATTAATAAAGATAGTGGAATGGTTATTGTTATAAACAAAAAAGGAATTAAAGAAACTTTTAATAACAAAAATTATTTTAATTATAGTAGGAATTTAAAATTAGCTTCAATTCGAAAAATTCCCGAACTTATTGAAAATGGAAAATTAATTTTAGATGATGAAAAAAATTATCATAGAAATAACAGTTCAATTAAGTATGCATATATTGTATGTGAAACAAAAATTAATGGTAAAAATGCTAATATAAAAATTACAGTGAGAAAATCTCCTCAGAATAATAAATTTTGGGTGCATCATATTTACATAGAAAAAGGCACCGAAAGAACCTCCGCTGGAACTTCTAAGAGTTCTAAAACGGCCTTTATACCTTTCGGTGCCACTAACAGTATATCCGAAAACAGAAATAATGTCAATACAAAAAATGACGAAAGTAGCAATGATATCAAATACAGCATGGGAGGATTGAAAGCAGAAACTGCGGACAAGAGTGCACTTGAGAAAGCTATGGAGCTTGAAAAGGACGGTACAGATTCCGAGAAAATCCGTAAGGAAACGGGTTGGTTTAAGGGATATGACGGCAAGTGGCGATTTGAGATAGATAACAGCGAATTAGAGTTTAAAACAGATATCAAAAAGAACAGAGCTGCCGCAATTGAACTTGCGAAAATGGAAGTTAAAAGTGCATAGCTTGAAGAAAAGATTGTAAATAATACAGCAACAAAAGCAGAGGAAAATGTTCAAACAATGTATTCGGGCAAAAATAAAGGAAGCCTTGCCACTACGCCAAGTGGAAATAAATCCCTCTCGCAAACGTCCGAAACGCTTAGTGGTACAGCTTCCTATAAAATATTAGCACATGAGGATAACAAAGTCAATATAAAAGAAAATGATAACGTTTCCGACATAAAGTACGCAACAGATGATACGATTCAGAGTGAAAAGTATGACAACCTTGAAACTATTGATGATAAAGAAATCAAGGTGTATAATAAGCGTGGATGGGCATATGGATTGTTTAACGGGGAAGACATGAAGTTGCTTAATGAAAAATTCAGTGAATTAGACAGACGATTAAACAGTAGGACAGATAATATGCTTGCTGACGGTACAAGAGTTGTTGAGGTAAACAACAAAATTGTGTCGATTGGCGGAACATATAATGATCCTGAAATTTACAGTGTATTTGAAATTAATGCTTATCATGAATATGAAGCAGAAAGAATAAAGGATGATATAAAATATGGACAAACAGGAAATGGAAGAAACCGTTATAGTTTTGAAGAACTCGGCAAACTTATCGAAAATTATAAGGGAAAAGAAAATGTCAGATTCTATTCAAGCACAGATTACTCTTATATTAGGGGAAGAACTGAAAAAGGAGCGAGAGCTATATCCACAGGCGATTTTAGCCGTTACGGATATAATAAAGAAAGCAACCTCAGAGGAACAAGTGATGCAAATGCTAAAGGAGAAGTATCCGCAGTACAGTTAGATGAAGATACCTCCGACATAAAGTACGCAACTGACGATACCATTAATGATTGGCTTGATGATGAAAGCACACCGCAGGGAATTGACTACGAAAAGGCAGTTGAAAAAAATCCTGTAATAGCAGTAGCGAAAATATATAAAAGTGCGGCACAAACTGCTAAGAGCGGACTTGCACAGGGAAAGAATGTAAAACTTGATGAGAAAGAATACCTAAGAATTGCCGGAAGTATAATGCAGACATACGGTATAAAAGGCAAGTATAACCCTAATTACAAGAAAGAGCTTGCAAGTCAACTTAAGAATTTTGTTGACAGCATAGGAAAGAAAGATGCGAATTTTACAGATTTATTTGAAGAACTTGTAAATGACTGCAAGGGAGGTATTCTGCTTAGCGGTGAGTATGACACAACTCTTATGCGTGAAGAACGAGAGTTTGTACTTGATATGCTCCAAGGCAAAGTACTGCTTATAAAACCGAGAGATGTACAGCAAATTGAGGAAGACTACGGTTCGGTAGCAAACTACCGCGTTGCACTTGAATTAAATCCAACTGATAGAGGCGGAAAAATTTAAATGTTATAAAGGTAGCAAGTGCTTACGGCAAAGATGTTGATTTACAAGGTTTTATAAATAAAAGTAAAATTTTGTATGTTGAACCAAATAAAGAAAGAACCCATAATTGGCTGACGGTTAATAGGCTCAAATTGCCGTTACCCAGTACCAGATATGGATTCTTTAATAACAGTATATCTCAAAGTGAAAATAATGTCAATACGAAAAATAACACCGCTGAGGGTGTTGAGAGTGGAGATGTTAAGTATTCAATTAAAGAAAATGTAAAAAATAAGGTTTCAGGTGAAATATATGATAAGGTGGTTGTTCTTGATACAAACATATTTAAAGGGATTCCACCACGCAATTGGGGTAAAACTTTTAGAAATTTTATTTCAAAACATCTTATAGGAAAAAAGTTTTTAACATTTGACGAGAACGGTAAAGAAGAAATTATAGAATTTGCAAAGCCGAATGAACGAGTAACTAAAAATGGTGCTAACAACAGTCATAAAGTTATTGATAAATTATCAAGAAAGTCAGACAGAAACAGTAAGTTAGTAATCGTTCATTCTGATGAAGTAATAAATATTTCAGAAAAGCAAAATGAAAATGCAGAACATTCACATCAATGGTTAGATGAAAACGGATGGGAATTTAGAAATGCTTTTGTAATGGATAAGTATGGTAAAATATACTCGGTAACATTAAATATTGCAAAGTCTAAAGATGGGCGAAATATACTTTACGATATAAATAAAATAAACGAAGTTGGGTACGGCGACATGCTCTCAAATGCCAAAGGCAAGAGGAGCTCGCACATAAACCCCAACTTCGTCAATAACAGTATATCTCAAAGTGAAAATAATGTCAATACGAAAAATGACGAAAGTGGCAATGATATCAAATACAGCATGGGAGGATTGAAAGCAGAAACTGCGGACAAGAGTGCACTTGAGAAAGCTATGGAGCTTGAAAAGGACGGTACAGATTCCGAGAAAATCCGTAAGGAAACGGGTTGGTTTAAGGGATATGACGGCAAGTGGCGATTTGAGATAGATAACAGCGAATTAGAGTTTAAAACAGATATCGAAAAGAACAGAGCTGCCGCAATTGAACTTGCGAAAATGAAAGTTAAAAGTGCAGAGCTTGAAGAAAAGATTGTAAATAATACAGCAACAAAAGCAGAGGAAAATGAATACTACAATCTTGACGAAAAAATGATTGAGTACAGAAAAGGAGTGAAATTGAGTGATGTAATAAATCATCCAAAACTTTTTGAAGCGTATCCGCAACTAAAGAATGTAGATGTTTATTACGAGATTTCTTCGGTTAATCGAGGTGTATACAGTTCAAACGGTAATGTGATAATGTTAAATCCGATGCATACGATTGATGAGCAGAAAGAAGCGATTATTCACGAAATTCAGCACGCAATACAGGGAATAGAAAATTTTGCGAACGGAAGTAATTTGGAATACTGGAAAAATCTCGGATACAGCGATGAAGAAGCAATGGCAATGTATTATAACACTGCCGGAGAAAGAGAAGCAAGAGATGTTTCTGCCAGAAGAGATTACAATGCAGAGCAAAGAAAAAACATCCGTCCGGACATTGACAGGAAAGATGTTGTATTTGCTAATATCGGTGATGCAGGGTATTCGGCGGATGAAAATATAATGCAAAATGATTTTGAGGAGAAAGTTGACCAGATAGAGAATAATACATATAATTCGAATGATGTTGTTATTATGGGCAGAACTCCAAAGGTGTTACAGGATATTGGATTTAATTCGCTGCCTGTTGCGATGACGAAAAAACATATATATTCTGTTGCTGTATCAGAAGCGAGGGCGAAAAATGAGGGGAGATATAAGCAAAACACTAATTATCATGATTTAGGTTTCAATACGGTTAAGCAAATTTATAATAAAATTTCTGATCCGCTTATGGTAATTGCTCACCCTGATTTTACTAATAAAGAGAGCAGGGACAGTACTCATAAAGTTATTGCATTGGTTGATTTATCCGTAAATAATAAGCAGGTAATTGCACCTATCCTGGTAGATTATGAAAGTATATATAGCAAAAAACGCATGGATGTCAATCTTGTAGCAACATACTTTAATAAAAACAATATTAATGATTTAATAAAAGAAGCAATAGCTTTAGAAAATAATAATCAAGTTGGTTTTTATTATTTAGACAAAAAAAGAACTCAAAGTATAATTAAGCGTACAGGGTACCAATTACCCAGGAGACTTAATAACTTGAGTTCCAATATTATTATACGCAAAATTGATAGCAATGTCAACAAAAAAATTAAAAAAATTACCCAAAGCCAGCAGTTTGTAAGGTGGTTCGGTGATTGGCAGAATAAGCCGAAAACTGCAAGCAAGGTTGTGGACGGCAACGGTGAGCCTCTTGTAGTGTATCACCAGACGGGAAATGATTTTACAGTATTTGATACTAAGCATACCGGTGCTGGTGAGTTTGACAGCGAAATGCCGACAGGAATATTTATGAAGCCAAATAGGGCACCCCATAAAATTCTGTGTAAATAATAATCCTTCAAGCAATAACAAAACAGCGGATTGCGGTGTAATCAGGCTTTCTGATTTGCCCCGTGTTAACTTTTATTTCCTGTCTGTGGAATGTTATGCACGCTTTGCGTGAATAACATTTTGCGGACAGGAAATTCTATTCTCAGGGGCAAATCAAGCCAGTATTCTGTCCTCAAATATTATCGATAACTGGCTCACCAGTTTCGACATCTTTGTGTCCAGCGTTCGACAATCTTTGTGTCCAGCGTTCGACAATCTTTTGCGACGCTAAATACAACATTTTGCGCAGGCTGTCATCATTCGTGAATGACGGCTTGGTCTTCGTAATCTGCCTGAACTGACGGTTCAAGCCTTCGATAATATTCGTTGTATATATTATCTTCCGAACCTCGGGCGGATATGCGAAGAAGGTGGAGAGAATATCCCAATTTTCCTCCCAACTTTTTACGCAGGAGGGATAAGTTTTGCCCCACTTGTCCTTGAACAAAATCAGGTTGTTCATAGCTTCTTCCTCGCTGATAGCTTGATATACTTTCTTGAGGTCAGCCATCAGTTCCTTGATGTGTTTGTAGCTGACAAACCTTGTGCTTGAACGTATCTGATGAATGATGCAACGCTGGATTTGTGCGTTCGGAAAAGCCGCTTCAATAGCCTGTCTGAAACCTGTCAGACCGTCAACGCAGAACAGAAATACATCTTTAATTCCACGAGTTTTTAGCTCGTTCAACACATTCAACCAAAATTTACTGCTCTCATTTTCGCCAATCCATATGCCGAGAATATCTTTCTGACCGTCAAGATTGATGCCCAGAACTACATATGCAGCCTTCGTGATATACTGATGATTTTCCTTGACTTTGTAATAAGATTGCATCCATAAAAACAAACGGATATACAGCTTCAAGAGGTCGGTTTTGCCATGCAGTCACATCGGGCATAATCTTCTCGCTGATTTTGCTGACAAGCTCAGGCGAGATTTCAACATCATAAAGATTTTTGATTTGCTCTGCAATATCACGCTGACTCATTCCGCAGGCGTAGAGTGAGAGAATTTTCTCTTTCATACCGTCAGCATTGCGGTTGTATTTGCTGATTATTTTAGGTTCATATTCGCCGTTTCTGTCCCTCGGAACTTTGATTTCAAGCTCTCCCATCTGCGTTTTTACCGTCTTTTTCGAGTAGCCGTTTCTGTAATTTTTCGACTTTTTGCCACCTTCATCATTCGACGTTCTTTCGCTTTTCTCGTAGCCGAGCTCATCGGCAAGCTCACATTCCATAACCTCCTGAAGAATGTCCTTGAACATATCTTTCATCGCTGTCATCACTTCGTCTGTTGAGGTGAAATTCTGGCTTCTTCTTTACCTTGATTCGCTATCTTTCTATTCCGTCTGTCCGTTCACCATCCCACAAAAAATCGTGATGAACCACTTTTTTATCAGTCATCGCTTTTTTGTGTTATTATTTTATTTAATTTTCAAAACAACTGCGAGAGTGAATTTCATATTTTCGGGGTCAAAATTATGACTTACATTACCGTTGTATTGTTTTGCTATTCGTTCTATACTTTTTATTCCGTAGCCGTGAATAAATTTATTGCTTTTGGTTGTCTGTAATTTGCCGTCCTTAAGATTAGGAGCACTTGCACAGTAATTCCATATGTTGATTACAATATAGTTTGTGTTCGTTTGCTTAACTGTAAGCTCAATTTTCTTGTTATCGGCATTTTGCGTTGCCTCGAGAGCGTTTTCAAGAATATTATCAAGTAATGATGTTATATCGTTATTTGAAATGCAAGAAAAATCTATATCTCGAATATCGCAGTAGAAGTCAATCCCTTTATCTTTGCAAGCACTGACATATCTGTTTATGATTGCATTTATAAGTTTGTTATCGCTGTATTTCTTTAAGTATTTAATCTGATAATTTTCATACAGACTGTCAATGTATTTGTTTATGCTTTCAAAGTCTTTTTCGTTTGAAAGTTCTTTTATTGAAAGCAAGTGGCGTTTTATATCGTGAATTAAAATATTAGAATTTTCGTATTGATTTTGCAAAATAGAGTAATATTCGGTATCAATTTCTGATTTTTGCTTTTGCAGCTTTAGCGCCGTGTTTTCGTATTGAGTTTTCAATACGTCTTCGTGTACAAGAAAAACAACTATATTTGAATACATTAAAAGCAGAGCGCCTACCGCAAACAAAACATATGTAAATTCGTCAAGTTTATAGTTAAGCGAAATGTATGACATACCGCATATTATAAGTATTGACGCCATCGGCAGAAAGAAAAGCATATTTGTTTTATTTAGCTTCAAATTTTCTTTATTTTCTTTGACAGAAATTTTAGATACAAAGTATGCAATAAAGAAGAAAAATAACTGCGAGCTGCCGCTTAATAAGAAAAATATCATACCGTTCTCAGTGATTCCTTTAATATCAATATTAAAAGTTACCATTACAAGGAACAGCAGAGTCATTTTTGTTATGAGAGTTATAGATGTGAGAAGAATTGAAGTAAATATTGCTTGAAAAACATTTGTGTTAAAGCAAAAAATACACAGCAACAGATTGCAAGCTAAAAATGCTACAATATTTGAATATTCCACACCTATCGTATTTATTATAAATTGCAGTGCAGCAGACAATGAAAAACATAAAAATAAACCCATATTGCTCATTTTCTGAGCAAATTTGCTGGAAATAAATATGTAAGAAATGATTGCCTCAAATACCGTTACCGTCGCATAGCTGAAAATTATCATACAATACCTCCCGCAAAATCAAAAAAGGCTTTTTTAAATTCTGCGTATTTTCTTTGCGAAATGCAATGCTCCATAAGATTCTCATTGGCCCCCTGAAATGTAATTGAACTTTTATCAAAGTTAATTACATTCTGTAAGTTTACGATATAGCTTTTATGCGATTGGACAAAGCAGTTAGGCTGATTGATTATTTCGTACCATTCGGCAGGTTTCTTATTGGTTTCGTATGATTTGTATTTAGTAACGATAAGTGAACCGTGTTTTCTGTTTTCAATATAGAGAATATCCCTTGTTTTTACAGTGAAAATTTCGTCATATTTTTCTATTATAATACTTTTACTGATTTTCTTGTAATAGTCAACGGCTTCAAGAAAATTTCTGTTAAACCTTTCAGTGTCAATCGGCTTTGAAAGATATCTGAAAACCTGAATTTTCATTGCACTGTCAAGGTAAGCCGGATATGAGGTAAGAATCATAATAATAATGTCGGGGTTTAATTGTTTTAATCTTTCCGATACCTCAAGTCCGTTTACGGCAGGCATTTGAACATCGACTATAGCGATGTCGTAAGAATGTTTTTCTTTAAATATAAAATCACCGCAGGTACGCATATCTACATTAAATTCTATTTTATAGTTTTTTTGAAGATTACTTATAAGTGACCGTACTTTTTCGAGTATTGATTTATCATCATCACAAAGCAGAATATTAAGCACCGAAATTCCCCCTTTAGAAGATATTATACAACATAATTTTTAATTTGTCATATAAAAAACATCACTTTTGACTTTTTTTAATGCGTTTTTGCCCAAACTGTAACAAATGAAACTCCTTGTGCTATAATAAAATACGTAAATAAAGGAAAAACAAGTACATTTAGAAGTTTTGTATTTAGCGGTTTTGATTATGGCACTTCACAGCTACTTCATACATCTGCGATATGATGTGTGAAGTAAAGCGGTGCTGTGCAACGGTACGGAGGTTTGTATAAAATAAAAAGGGAGAAATACTCTTGAATACAGTTGCATTACAGGATTTTCAATCATATGCAAAAGTTAATGACAATGTTATTAACAAATTCAAGAATAAAATTCCTGAAACTTTGCTTAAAATTTGGCAAAATTACGGATTAGGCACTTCTATGAACGGATATATTAAAGTGATTAATCCCGATGATTATCAAAGTATAATTGATAATACATACTTTCCGTATAAAGATGCAGTTCCCATTTTGTAACTGCATTTGGTGACATAATTACCTTGGAAAGCGGCGAGTATATAAGTATAATGTATCTTCGCTACGGAAAATGTGAACTGATGCTCAAAGATTTTGATTTCTTTTTAAAAAGACTCGCAGACAAGAGCTTTTTAAACGAATTTTTTTTCTTGAATCAGTATTATAAAGCTGTTAACGAACATGGAAATTTGTTGTATATAGAGTGTTTTGGTTATATGCCTTTATTAGCGCTCGGTGGGGACGAAGACACCGATAATCTGAAAAAATTTCAGATACTGGAGCACATAGCGTTGATAAATTCATATTTCCTCATACTGATGTAAATCCGTTCTGCCTGACATCTTGAGATTTATAAAAATTGAGTAATCGGCAATATTGATGTTTAAAGAGAGAGGGAGCAAGATGTTAGGCAACGAGATTTAATTTTAAATTTGATAGTATCTTATATGTTTTAGTGGTATCTGCGGTTAATGAGGATACTGCTTTTTTTATTTATATTGTTATAAAATTTATAGGCTCTATGTCAATAGTTGGGGTAAATTATGGTTTAGCGAAATGATTTACCAAACAATTATAAAAGTTTGGTCGACCTTTTCAAAGGTCGTGGGTGTGGGCAAAGCCCACAAATACTTTCCGTTTACGCAATCTGACGATAGCCAAACAGCTTGCTGTTTGGCGGCTTGAACACAACGGCGAATGCCTTTAAATGCGAAAGCAAAAAGAAAAGCCATTCGTTATATAATGAAAAGTTAATGATTTCTTTTCTAAAAGGCTGTCGCCTGTTTTAACAAACTTAGTTTTAGTACGCAAACAGCGTGGCTGTTTGCGTCTGATAAATTGTTATATTGGAAGATTCTTATGGGCGCTGTCCAAACCCGCAATTTTTGAAAAAATTGAGTAAACTTTTTTGTTTTTGGGGGATAATTTAGCGTTAGCTAAATTTCAATGCCCGACCGACACTCCGCTAAACCAATATTTAAATAAGCTACAAATGTTACCCATTTTATCATTAAAATTACAAGTAACCATAAAAGTATTGTCAATACGATAGGGAATAGAAAATCAGGGGGTGTGAGTGGAGGTTTATTAGCATTTTTAAAACTCTCCTTTCCAATCATTGTAATTAATCCGGATAAACCTCCAATGCCAAGACTTATAACCAGACTGATTGAAAGTTGTTTATAATTAATTTGTGTACACTTGACATATTGTTCACCTCAAAAAAATGCTCCTGTTCTATTTTATGAACAGGAGCATTTTTTATTCGGGAATTAGAAAGTAAGGAGAATTAATAAAAAGATTTAAATAATTTATGAATTAAAATTACTGGTAATCGCAAACATTTACCCATGAGAGTAAGAATTCACGCTCTTCCTCTTTGCCCTTAACTGACTGAGAAGCAGCTACAATCGGTAACCATTCCTGTACATACTGGCGAGCAGTATCAGTCTTGTCACAGAATAACTTAATATACTTTTCAGCAAGTTCATCCTGCTTGTTAAGTTTAAATAAGAGATATGTTCTTGCAGCATCAGCAGAGCCGTTGCCTTGTGTTGCATGTGACCAGTCGAGAATATACGGTGTGCCGTCAGCAGTAATAATTATGTTACTTGGGTTAAAGTCACCGTGGCAAACCTTTGTATGCTTAGGCATACCGTGTAAACGGGTAGAAAGCTCATATCTTGTTGTAGCGTCAAGACCTGTTTCGGAAATTTTACGCTGCATTTTATCTTTAAGTTTGTTAAGTAATGGAGCTTTCTTTGATAAAACTTCCATCTGCAAATTTACAAATAACTCAAGATATTCGTCTGTCTTTTCAGGATTTTCTTCCATAAGTTGAGCAAGTGTTTTACCTTCGATGTAATCGGAAATGATTGCCCACTTTCCGTCAATTTTAGTTACTTCCTGTAAAGACGGAATATTAAGACCTGTTTCTTCTACACGAGCCTGATTAAGTGCCTCGTTGAGTATATCTGATTTTGGGAAAGATTCGTCAAAAACCTTAATGGTCTTATCGCCATCTTTATATATAACCTTATTCTTTCTTTCGGCAAGAATTGTTTCAAATTTCATAAAAGTCATTCCTTTCAATAAAAAACTAAGCAATTTCTCTTTTGCTTTGGTTATATTATACAACAACTTTATGCTTAGGTATAGAGGTAAAATAACAGAAGTTTTAATAAATTCTTTGGTTAATTAGACAATATAATTTTATTGTTTTTGTATGAGTGAATAAAAAATAATACCATAATTGAGCGTATATAACAAAAATTATGTTAAATTATTAACTAAACTATTGATAAAAACTTAACAATGTTTTGTGCATATTGACAATTTTTTAACGATAAATATTTAACAATTAAATTATGGTTTAGCGGAGTGTCGGTTGGGCATTGAAATTCAGATAACGCTAAATTATCCTCCCAAAAACAAAAAAGTTTACTCAATTTTTTCAAAAAT
>OIWT01003777.1_pt1 | contig 13312 bp, 10 predicted proteins | sample 1587701 | NCBI WGS metagenome assembly OIWT01 (sample SAMEA3888904, study PRJEB22519) | human gut metagenome | biome: human gut; feature: human-associated habitat; material: faeces | place: Denmark | collected 2009
CTTTGCGGTCGCCCCCGACACCCCTTCGCAGTGCACACCCATGCGGCTTGATTTTTATCGTTAGTTGGGTGAAATGGCGCTGTCCCCCATCTGCGCCACAATCCTTTCCACATGCCGACGTGCCTGATTCGCAAACTGCTCCGCCTGCTCCGGGGACTGCGGCGCGTCGCCCATCAGCCCCACAAACTGGCTGACCTTCAAGCCCAGCGCTTCCTGCATCACCGCGTCCGAACCCTGCGGCGCAACAAGGTAGTAGCACAGGAGCGAATCCTCCTGCCCCATGCGGTGCGCGCGATCCTCCGCCTGTGAATGCACCGCCGGCGACCAGTCCAGTTCGCCAAAGACCACACATGTCGCGCGCTGGAGATTGAGACCGCTTGCCGCGCGCAGGCTGATGCACAGCACGTCCGTCCGCCCGGATTGGAAGCGGTCAACAGCGTTCATTTTCGCCAGCGTCGTCTCCCGCCCGGTGATGAACCCCGGCGAAAACGCCTTCAATTCCTGCTTGTAGATGTCCATCACCTGATGGTGGTGTGCAAACAGCAGCACTTTTTCGCCGCCGTCCAGCAGCGCGCGCACAAATTGGCACACATACGGCGCTTTCGCCACGCCCGTGGCCTGCCGCGCGTGCTGGCTGATGGATTCCTCCAGCATCGCCCGCTCCTGCGCCGAAAGCTGGTCGTCCTGTTTCCAGCGCAGCACGTCGCGCATCACGGGCGCCATCAGCTGGGCGTATACCTTGTCGTTCCAGTCCAGCTCCTGCACCAAGCGGCGCTTCGGCGGCAGCTCGCGCAGCACCTCCTGCTTCGTCCGGCGGAGCATCAGCCCCTCCCGCCGCAGGTACGCGCCGAGCAAATCGGGCTTCAGCACAAGCTGATTGCCGTAGCCGCTGCACCACTCACGCGAGAACGACTCCCAGTCGCCTAAGAAGTGGTAGTCGAGAATGTTGATGACGTTCCAGATTTCGCCGCCGCGGTTGTAAATTGGCGTGCCGGACAGCCCGATAACGCGCTCGCAGCTTTCCGACAGCAGCGACGCGGCGGAGTACTTTTCCGTCCCCGCGTGGCGAAGCTCCTGGATTTCGTCGAAGATGACCGAGCGAAAAGGCAGCGTCGGCAGCACGCTCTTCCACCCGCGCAGAAGCAGATAGTGCATGATGTACACGTCCGCTTCTGGCAGGTCGTAGGGCTTCAGCCCACGGATCGTGTGCACGCGCGGCGCTTTGCCGTCCACCCGCAGGAAACGCAGCGTTTCCTCCTGCCAGTTGCGGGTCAGGTGCGCGGGCGGAATCACCAGCGCGGGCAATGAACCGGTGGAGGATAGAAACGCCAGCGCCTGCACCGTCTTGCCTAAGCCCATTTCGTCCGCCAGCAGGCATCGGTCGTGGCTGCACAGGTACGACAGCCCCTCCTCCTGAAATGGGCGGAGCGTCCCCAGAAACGCGCCGTCGGGCGGGGTCATGCGCACAGGCATGGTCGATAACTTTGCCTGACGAACCGCGTATTCCCGCGCGCCCGTGACGGCCTTTTCCCACAACGCGCGGTCGCTTGCCTTGATTTCCAGCGGGAAGCGCATCATCAGCCAGCAGAGGTCGCCCACCGCCCGCCGGTGCGCCGTGAACCGCGCTTCGCCGCGCCGGCTGCCCGCGCTGCCCGGAAACAGCCGCTTGCACACCTCCGTCACCGACGGGTCGCCCTTCACCACCCAGCACTTGCTGCGGCGGTTGTAGCTCAGCGTTCCCAGCGGTGTGCCGGAGGGCGGGTACGGGCGCAGGTACGGCGGTAGCAGTTCCGCTTCTTCTTCATTCATAGTGCAATTCCCCACAGCCGGTTCAGGCATACGCACGAAATCGGCTTTCCGTGAATTCGATTGGGTACGGCGACTGTCCGCTCAGTCACGAGAATTAAACTGCTGATTTGCCCGCACGCGGCGTAGCGGGTCAGCTGCATCACAATGCGCTTGCGGTCAGGCTGCCCGCGCTTGATTTCGATGCCGATGCCGCCGGGACAAAGCAAGTCGATGCGGCAGCGCGGGGCGAGCGGGACTTCGTGCGCGCAGGGGATTTCCGCCTCCGCAAGGGATGCCCGCACGAGGTCGTGCAGGTCGTATTCGCCCTGTTGGATGGGGGCGCGGATGCCGCGCAATGCGTGGAGGATTTCTGCGAGAGAATCCGCCGCCGTGTTTGTTGATGTATCCATTAGTAGAGACCCGCCATCGCCTGTGTCAGCTGCCCCATTGCGGACGCAACTTCCGCCGTTGTCGGGGCGGGGAGGGAGATGACGTATTCCAGATTCGTGATGGCGGACTGAATCGCGGAGTAGCGCTGCGCGTCGTTTACAATGTCCATGCTCTGCAATTGCGCGTAGGCTTGCGAAAGCAGAATCTTCGCATCGGGAATCAGCGTGTTCTCCACCATCGTGTTGCTGCCGGAGCTGGATGCGCTCGTGTGGTACGGGCAGGTGCCGCTTGCGCCCAAGACCGCGTAGCTGCCGAGGTACTCAATCAGCACATCCTCATATTCCGTGCCGATGAAGGAGGCCAGCGGGTGTCCCGACGGAATCGTCAGCACGCCGCGCGTGACCGTGTCCGGGCAATAGGGGGAGGCGAGCAAGCCGCTGACGGAGCAGATCGTCTGCGTCGTGTGCATCTGGCAGGAAACCGTCGGTTCCGTGCCGGCTTTCCAGTAGTCCGTCACGACCCCGTAGCCCATCGCGTCGCTGCGGCAAGCGTCGGTGGCAAGCTGCCCCGATACCGCGCATGTCGTCACCTTCACCAAGCCGTAGTCGCTGGCGCTGCCCTCCAGAATGTCGCGGTTGGACAGCCCCTGATGAATCTTGCTCATGTAGCTCTGCCACAGCGGGGCAGCGGAGCGGGATCCGGTGGATTTCGACGACAGCGCCTTGTAGTTGTCGTGCCCAACCCACAGGGCGGAGGAGTAGTAGCCCGTCATGCCAGCGAAGAAAACGCCCTTCTGGTCGGAGTTCGTGCCGGTTTTGCCCGCGACGGTCTGCCCCTTGATTTTTGCGTTCGTGCCCGTGCCGGAGGAAACCGCCTGCTTGAGCATGTCCACGACCATGTACGCCGTGGATTCGCTGAACACGCGGTGACGCTCCTGCTGCTGGTGGCCGTCCCAGATGACCTTGCCCGTGCTGTCGGAAATGCCGAGGACGGAGATGGGCTGCTGATACACGCCGCCGTTCGCCAGCACGCCGAAGGCAACCGCCATCTGCATGGGCGTGATGCCGCTGGAGCCGAGGGACAAGCCGAACGGCGTTGCGTCAATGTGCGCATCGTCAATGCCCATCGCGTGCAGGAAGGCAACGGAATTGTCCACGCCCACAAGGGTCATCAGCGCCTGCGCGGCGGCGGTGTTGTGGCTGTTGACGAGCGCCTTGCGCAGCGTCTCCGGGCCGGCGTAGGAGCTGCCGCCGTAGTTGCGCGGCCACGAATCCTGCCCGTTTGACCCGCGCCAGCCGGAAATCGGCAGCGGCATGTTCATCACGATGCTCGCGGGGGATGCGCCAAGCTCAATCGCGGGGGCGTACACGGCAATCGGCTTGATGGACGAGCCGACGGGCATGGTCATATCCACCGCGCGGTTGAAGGTCTTCATCGCCGTCGGGCGCGTGCGGCTGCCGACAATGGCTTTGATTTCGCCCGTGTGGTAGTCCACGACGACGGCGGCGGCCTGCGGCTCAATCGTTTCGTCGTATGTGCCGTCGGAATTGCGCGTGCGGTAGACCTTGTCCGCCGGGTCGCGCAGGGTGGGGTAGTTCGTCCAGTTTTCCAGCGTATCCTCGACGGTGGACTGAATGGAGGTGTCGATGGCGAGCTGGACGTGGTAGCCGCCGGTGCGCAGCTTGTTTTCCATGGCATTGCGGTTGGCGGAGGTGTCCTCAAGGTTGTTCAGCTGCAGCAGGATGTCGATGACCTCATCCACCGCGTATTCGACGTAGTGCGCGTAGGCGTACATGCCGGTAGCCGTGTTCGGGTCTTTCTCCAGCACATGCGCGGTCGCCGGGTCAAGCGCCTCCTGATACTGCTCGTAGGTGATGTACTGGTTTTCGTACATGCAGCGCAGGACGTAGTTGGTGCGGTCGTTGGTGATGGCGGGGTAATCCACGCCCTCCTTCTGCCGCGTGTAGAAATTCCGGCGCGGATTGTAGTAGTAGGGCGAGTTGCATGTGCCCGCCAGCATGGCGCATTCGCGGAGCGTCAGTTCGCCCAGCGATTTGCCGAAATACCCCTGCGCGGCGGTGTACACGCCGTAGTAGTTTTCGCCGAGGTAGATGGTGTTCAGGTAGCTTTCGAGAATCTGATCCTTTGTGTAGCGCGTTTCCAGCTGCATGGCGAGGTACGCTTCCTGAATTTTGCGCTTGTAGCTCTGTTCGGAGGAAAGGAGCGTATTCTTAATCAGCTGCTGGGTGATGGTCGAGCCGCCCTGCGTGGAGGAGGAGGACAGGTTCGACACGAACGCGCCGATAATGCGCTTGATGTCCACGCCGTTGTGCGTGTAGAAGCGCGCGTCCTCCACGGCGATAAAAGCGTGCTGGAGGTATGTCGGCATGGCCTGAATCGACACGATGACGCGGTTCTCCGAGCCTTTGTATTCGGTGATGAGGTTGCCGTTGGCGTCGTAGATGAAGGAGGTCTGCGCCTGATCGTCAATCGCGGCGAGGTCAAGCGTCGGGGCAGTTTCCATGTACCCTTTCGCGATGCCGACCACCGCGCCGACTGCCGCCAGCCCTGCCACCAGCACCAGCACCGCGAAAATGCGGATGACGTTGACGGCAATCGACAGCACGAAGTTCGGCTTCTTCATCTCCGGCTTGAAAATGGAGTGCTTGTAGACCTTTTCCTCCTCCGGCAGCGCTTCGCTATCATCCGCCGAAGCGTTCCAGAAGTCCTCGTGCGCGAACATGTCCGCCTGCCCCGCAACTTCCACAGGGTCGTCGTCGTCCGCCCAGTTCGGGTCGTACTCGTCAGGATCATCGCCCTGCGGGTCGTCGGGATGACCGTCCTGATAGGCAAAATCGTCGTTTTCCGGCACAAAGTCCGGGAAATCGTTGCGTTTCTTCACTGCTTCAGCCCCTTTGCGCCGTCAGCGGCATGATGCGCGCCCCGGCGGAATATGAAGGAATGCGGAATGCTATTTTCGGATTCGCCTGCGCCATCTGCTCGCGCCTTGGCGCATTTTCATCCGAAAATAGCATAACCCGCAGAGCATACAGAATTACATCCTATATTATAGCACATATTCGCGCATCCTGCAATGGCAGGCGACGAAAGGAGGATGCACCATGCCCCAGACAAACAACGAATCAGAAGCGAAAATTCCTGCAAAGCGGCGAAAATCTCCCCGGCGGCGGTGGAAACGCGTACTGCTGCTGCTTGTGCTGATGACGCTGCTGATTCTCCGCGTCGAGCGCAACGTGACGGACGTCGTGCTGACGCTCTCGCAGGCGACGGCGCGGTCGCTGGCGATTCAGGCGCTCAACGAGGCAGCGTCTGAGATGCTCGGACTCGGCGTGCATTACGCCGACCTGATGACCGTCGAGAAGGACGCGCAAGGGCAAGTGCGCCTGATTCAGGCGAATACCCCGGAGATGAACCGTCTGGCGGCGCAGGCGTCCCTGCTTGCGCAGGAAAGATTGACCGCCATGGGGCAGAAAACCGTCGTCGTGCCGCTGGGCAGTGCCATCGGGCTGACGCTGCTGGCGGGCGCAGGGCCGGGCATCGCCGTGCAGATTCTGCCTGTCGGCTCGGTGCAGGCGGCATTCAGCACTGATTTCACCACTGCCGGCATCAACCAGACACGCCACCGCATTTCCCTCGTCCTGACTGCGAACGTGCAAATCGTCATTCCGACCGGTGCGAAAAACGTGCAGGCCAGCACGCAGATGGCGATGGCGGAAAGCATCATCGTCGGGCAAGTGCCGGATTCCTTCGCCGAGGGCGGCAGCGACAACAGCATCATCGACCTTGCGCCGTGAGGGGGAATGGGGTATAATAGAACGGAAATCCCGCTGATTTCAGCAGAAAGAAGCATTACCATGCGCGTTCTCGACATTGACCTCGACTTTTTCCTCGCCGACTGCTGCCCTCTTGCCGAATTAGGACACCGCCCATCCCTCCCCGGACATGAGCCGTGGGAAGCATCCGCCGTCCGCGCGTTCCTGGAAAACCAGTGTGGCTTGTCAAAAAAACATCCCACGCCCGGCAAAATCTTCGAGACGCATGACCAAGCCCTCACGTTCTGGGAGGAGCAAATCGCCGCCGGACGCCTGACCGCCCCCTTCGATGTCACCCACGTTGACGCGCACAGCGACCTCGGCATTGGTTATCCCGGCCCGAACTTCGTGCTGTTTAACGTCCTGTCCATGCCCGTCCCAAAGCGGCTGGACTACACCGCCTTCTATGCCCAGAAGAAGCTCGATGAGGCGAATTACCTGCTCTTCGCGCTGGCGATGCGGCGGATTTCGTCGCTGGATAACGTGCGCAATCCGCGTTCGCGGGCGGATATTCCGCAAGTGCTGCTTGACGCGGACGGCAACATCCATCTCAATTCGCTGACCGCGCAGATGTTCGCCGCGAAAAACGGCGCAGAGCCGACCGTACCCTTCCGCGTGTACGACGACTACCGCGATTTCCGCGCGGCGGGGGCGTATGACTTCGTGACGCTCGCAATTTCGCCGAGGTACGCGCCGAAGGAGGCGGATGCGCTGGTGGAGGTGGTGGGGGAATATATCAAGAAAGAAAAAAATTTTTGTAATGGGTGTTGACAAAATAAAAAACATGTGATATATTAAAGATGTTCTCAATGGAGGAAAAGTGACCTATAAGCAAAGGAGGCGAGTCCAATGGGGCGGCTGGATGATTCAGAAGCAATAGCCGAGCACAATCAAAATAGGAGGAAAACGTATGAAGAAAATGACGGCATTACTGCTTGCATTGGTTTTGACTTGCTTGTTTGCTACGTCGGCGATGGCGGTAACGGTTACTGGTCCAAAGAAAACGTTCACTGTGGGAACCGGCATTAAGAGTGATGAATCGGATGAGCCGTATCTGGAAATTACGGAGTTCTCCACATCGGGTGCAGGGTATTTCGTTTTCTGGGTCACAAACAATTCCAATGATACGCAGGTGTCGCCTGCATATTATCCTAATAGCGCGGGCGTTAAGACAATTTACTATATGCAGGAAAGCAGAAAAGCTGGCTATGTAAAGGCAAATGTCAGTTATTCGGCTCGAGCCAGAACAAATAGTTCTGTGCCAACAAATGCACAAAGTACACTTGTAGCTGTTTTTGCGCCGTAACGTGATAAATTAAATGAGCGGAAGTGTCCTTTGCGGGATACTTCCGCCTATTGAGTTTTACTTACAGTCTTGACGATTTAAAGAAGGAGAAGCGAATGAAAAAGTTCCTGTCGCTGATGCTCTGCGCCGCTCTGATCCTGTGCGCTTTTGCCGCCCACGCGGAAAATGCAGAACTGAACATTGCCACCAATCAGTATTATGCCTTGATGGAACGCATGGAGCAGTTTGAACAGGAAAGCGGCATCAGCATCACCTGCGAAAAGTCCGTAGACATCATGGACACGATTTCGACCGCCTACGTTATCAAGAATCCCGACATTGATTTGTTTGTTTTCACTGCTTACGACGGCTTATATACCCTCAAAAACATGAAATACTACGCGCCGCTAACCGGCAGCGCGATTTTGCAGGACGCTTTCCAGCATGTCTATCCCGCTCTGCGCCCCGTCTGCACGGATGACGATACGCTGATGGGCTGGATAATAGATGCTTCCCCGATGGGCATGATGGTCTTGACGGAATATCTGGACGAATGGGGAATGAAGTCGCCCGAAACCTTCGACGAACTGCTGGATGTGTGCAACGAAATTCTGGAAGAAGGGCTTCTGCCGGAAGAGACAGGGCTTCTGATGCAGAAATACACCCAGTCGGGCATGATGGACTTGTTCATGAAGTATTACATCATGACCTCCCTGCAGGAGGGACGCAGGCTGGACTTTACGGACGAAACGTTTCTGCATTACGTCCAGCGCATCAAGGACGAACTGCCCGCGGAAGAAGAGCCGCGCATGGCATTTGAAAATATTTTCATGATTCCGGGTGCTTCGTCCGCCCCGTCGCAGATGATTCAATTCGTGCCGCGCATTTTCCCGGAGCAGAACAGCGCGGTTGAAACGTATGTGACCATTGCTGTGGTGAACCCCTACGGCAAGAATCAGGAAGCCGCGATTCAGTTTTTGGAATACTGCGCGACACATCTGACAGATGGAAGTTACTTTATCTATGACAACCTGACCGAGCCGATTGAAAATCCGTCGATGGTGGCGCAGCTGGATGAACTTGCGGAAAAAATCGCACTGCTGGAACAGAAAGCAGATAAAGAGCGCGCGGACGAGGACACCCTGCGCGACTTGCAGGATCAGTACGCAAACATGGAGCAGTGGCGTTATTTCTCTTCGGCGGAGGATATTGCCTACTATCAGGAGATGGCGAAATCGCTGTATGTGTCCGAGGGTTCGCCGCTGACGTATGATGACGCGCTTCAGGTGTTGGTGCAGCGCTATCTGAACGGCGCGTTTGATGCGGCGACGTTCGCGAAGGAATGCCAGAATCATGTGGAAATGATTTACGCGGAAATCGGCGAATAATCAATAGAACCAAAAAACCTCGCGGCATCACCTGTCGCGAGGTTTTTATGTGCAAATCAAATCCCCGTTGCGGATTTCGCGGATGTGGCGATATTCTCCGCGTGGTCGCCAATACGTTCGAGGTTCGTCAGCATGTCCAGATAAATCATGCCGTTCTTCGCGGAACACTTGTGGTTCTTCAAGCGATCCATGTGGTGGCTGCGGAGGGCTTCGGTCGTCGTGTCGATTTCGTCCTCCACGCCCTCCACTTCGCCCAGCAGCGTGTCGTCCGTTACCTGCGCCTTGAACATGTCCAGCGACCGCTGCATCTGCGCGCGCACAAGGTTCGACAGGCTTTCCAGCTCCTGCACCGCCTTGGGCGAGAATTTCACCTCGTCCTGATTCTTCAGCTGCGCCGATTCCATGATGTTCTGGCTGTGGTCGCCAATGCGCTCCATGTCGTTGACGACGTGGAACATCGAGCCGACCAGCTTCGTGTCCTTCTCGGACAGGTCAAGCCCCTTCACTTCCACCAGCGAATCGGTGATTTCGCGGTTCAGGTAGTCCAGCACGTCCTCGTTCCGCGCCAGTTCTTCGGACTTCTTTGCGTCCCACTCGTTGAAGCACTCCATCGCCCGCTGGAAGTTGCCCATCGCAATGCCGCCCATGCGCTGCACTTCGTTGAACAGCTGCGCCACGGCAATCGGCGGCGTCTTGAGCATACGCGCGTCAAAGTAGAGCAGCTTCATTTCCTCGGCGGTCGAGCCGTCGCCCTTGATCAGCAGGCACGCCAGCTTCTCCAGCCAGCTTGCGGCGGGCAGCAGCAGCGCCGTCGTCGTGACGTTGAAGAGAATGTGGACGATGGCGATCTGCAGCTTGAGGTTGCCGGGGGAGAGCATCTCGACCCAGCTTGCCAGCGGCAGACAGCAGGCGATGATGACGAAAATCACCGTGCCGATGACGTTGAAGAGCAGATGCACCGTCGCCGCGCGCTTGGCGGTGGAGTTTGTGCCCGCGCACGCCAGCAGCGCCGTGACGCAAGTGCCGATATTCTGCCCGAAGAGGATGAAGATGGCGCTGTCCAGCCCAATCAGCCCCTGCGCGACGAGCGTTTGCAGGATGCCGATGCTGGCGGCGGAGGATTGCAGGACGGCGGTGATGCCCGCGCCGATCAGCACGCCCAGAATCGGGTTGTTGATGGACGCCATCGCCTTCTGGAAGCCCTCCCACGTCCGCAGCGGCTCCATCGCGCCGGACATGGTGTTCATGCCGATGAACAGGATGCCCAAGCCCATCGTGATGGTGCCGAACTGCTTGGCGGTTCTGTACTTGTCGGGAAGATTCGAGAGAATCAGCCCCAGAAACGTGAAGATGGCGGCGAAATCAATCTGCACCGACAGCAGCAGCGACGTGACCGTAGTGCCGATGTTTGCGCCCATAATCACGCCGACCGCCTGCGTCAGCGACATCAGCCCCGCGTTGACGAAGCCGACGACCATGACCGTCGTCGCGGAGGAGGACTGCACCACCGCCGTGATGGTGATGCCCGCGAGCATGGCGAGGAAGCGGTTGCCCGTGACCATGCCCAGCAGCTTTTTCAGCCGTGTACCCGCCGCTTTTTCCAGCGCTTCGCCCATCAGCTGCATTCCGAACAGGAACAGCCCCAGTCCGCCGAACAGGGATAAGACATTCATAATCGTCATGATGGTTCGTTTCCTCCGAGCGTGCCGCAATGCAGCAGAATTCCGCCTGTGCGGGGAAAAATCGCATACATACCTACTTTACCACACTTTGCGCTTGTTTTCAACTGAATTTTACAGATTCATAGAGATTTTAGGCGGCGTTCAGCGGGGGAACAAAAGGTTCTTCACGGAATCTTGGGGGGGAAGAGCAGCTTGGAGGCGCGTCTGCGGACGCGCAGAGTTACTGGCAGGGACGCTTCGCTGCCTGCACCTTTGTTGACGGCTTCCTTGGGATTGGTCGGACGCGGAACAGTTGGGGCGTTGCCCCAAACCCCACAAGGGACGCTGTCCCTTGACCCTGCAAGGGGCAATTGCCCCTTGACCCCTTTTCGCGATTGGGTTGGTCGCACTTTCATGCTCCTTCCGCGTGCAGCTTTTGGGGGCTTCGCCTAAGCCCTTGTTTGCTTTCCCAACTTTCCGTGAAGAACCAAACAAAAAGCCGCCCCGAAAGGCGGCGAATGTCAAATTCGCAGCGGATGCCGCTTGGCAAATCAACATCTTGCGCAGAATCATCCCTGCGCCTGACGCACCATATGGTAAAACGTCCCTTCTCCGCTGAGTGTCACCCGCTTCACTGGCTCGCCCACCACCCGGAATCCCGCCTTCTCGTAGCAGCGAACGGCGCGCGTGTTCCATGTCCGCACTTCCAGATACATCGGCTTGCCCGGATACAGCCGCTGGGATAAATCCCACGCCAGCGCCGTCATCTGCGTGCCGTAGCCCTGCCCGCAGTGGTCGGGATGCGCCCCGATGCCGAAAAACACCTCGCTGCCCTCATCGGACAGGTTCACGAAGCCCACCAGCGTTTCGCCATCGTAAAAGGAATAGAAATTGTTTGCCGGATTCGCAAAACCGTATCCGTGCTTCTTCTGCTCGACATACGGTGGATTGTTGTACATCGCGTATTCGCCGGGGTACTGCCACGCGCAGATGGCTTCCTTCTCGGCTTCGGTGGTCGGATGATACGTCAGCATGGGCGTTTTCCTCCTTGGGGATATTTCTGATTATGCAAAAAACCGGAGGCAGCCTGCGCCGCCCCCGGTCAAATCCTCGATTATTGCAGCACAATGCCTTCCGCTTCCAGCTCCGCGCGGGTGCAGAGCCGCAGCGTCACAAAGTTCTGCTGGCAGATGATGTAGCTGCCGCCTTCGCGCGTGTCCTTGTTTTCCAGCGTCACGATGCCCTGCGCGATGCAGTCGTGGTCGGCGCAGCTGGCGTCGGTCATCTCGATGCTCGTCTCCGTGACGTGGATGATGTTCACGCACACGCCGTGGATCAGCCGGTAGTACCCGTCCTCCAGCAGCGGAATCGGCTCGTATGTCTTTGTGCCGACCGTCACAAGCAGGAACGCGACGGCTTCCGACGGGTCGCGAACCGCGCTTGCCATCGGGGAGGGCGCGATGCCGGGGTCAGTGCCGCGCGTCGCCGGGTTCAGCTTCGCGAAGCTCAGCGATTCGTTCGATGCCGCCAGAATTGCCTGTGCGTCGGCGAGGGTTTCCTGCGTCGTCGTCAATTCCGCCTCTGTCGCGGCCAGGGTTGCCTTTGTGGCTTCCAGCTCCGTCGTGGCGGCGGTCAGGGTGTCCTTCGTCGCGGCGAGTTCGTTTTCCGCGGTGGTCAGGCTGTCCTTCGTCGCGGTGAGTTCGGCTTCCTTCGCGGTCAGACTGTCCTTCGTCGCGGCGAGTTCGGATTCCTTCGCGGTCAGACTGTCCTTCGTCGCGGTGAGTTCGGCTTCCTTCGCGGTCAGGGTGTCCTTTGTCGCGGTGAGTTCGGCTTCCTTCGCGGTCAGGGTGTCCTTCGTCGCGGTGAGTTCGGCTTCCTTCGCGGTCAGGGTGTCCTTCGTCGCGGTGAGTTCGGCTTCCTTTGCGGTCAGGCTGTCCTTCGTCGTCGTGAGTTCGGCTTCGGTGGCGGTCAGCGCCGTCTTGGTGTCGGACAATTCCGTCGTGGCGGCGGCAAGGGTGTCCTTCGTCGCGGTCAGCTCGGTTTCAGTGGCGGACAGGCTGGTTTTTGTGTCGGACAGCTCCGTCTGCGCGGCAGTCAGCGTGTTCTGCGTCACCGCCAGTTCGGCTTCCGTCGCGGCGAGCGCTTCCTTCGTGTTCTCCAGCTCGTATTCCTTCGCCGGCAGGGATGCTTTCAGCGTGTCCAGTTCGTTCTGCGTGGCGGACAGCGTGTTCTTTACCGCCGCCAGTTCAGTCTGGGTGATAATCAGCGTGTCCTTCGTGGATGCCAGCGTGGTGTCGCGGCTGTTCAGCGCGCCCTGCGTTTCGGCGAGGGTAGCTTCGGTGGACGCGAGGGTGTCCTTTGTGGCGGACAGTTCGGTTTCGCGGTCAGCAAGCGTACCCTGCGTTTCGGCGAGGGTGGCTTCGGTGGACGCAAGGGTGTCCTTCGTCGCGGACAGCTCAGTTTCGCGGTCAGCAAGCGTACCCTGCGTTTCGGCGAGGGTGGCTTCGGTGGATGCGAGGGTGTCCTTCGCGGCGGACAGGCTGTTTTCGGTGTCCGCTAAGGTGGATTGGGTGGAGGACAGCGCGCTCTGCGTGTCCGTCAGCTGATTCCGGGTGTCCGTCAGCGAATTGTGGCTGACGATGAGACCGGCGCCAAGTGCGATGGAGGAAACTGCCAGCACGATGGCGGCAATCATCCAGATGATGGTCTTTTTCCGGGCGGCAATGGGGCTCATAGCAATCCTCCTAACAAGCGACGAAAATGGGCAGAAAACTTCCGTTTTTTCCAGTTTACCACCATCGGGGGAAGTTGTCAATCTCGAATTTCGCGGAAGCACAAAAAACGCCCCTCCGCCGACAAAAGCAGAGGGGCAGGGGAAGGAAGATTATTGGTTCTTCACGGAAAGTTGGGGGGCAAACAAGGACTTAGGCGAAGCCCCAAAAAGCTGCACGCGGAAGGAGCATGAAA
>OIWT01003779.1_pt1 | contig 13311 bp, 19 predicted proteins | sample 1587701 | NCBI WGS metagenome assembly OIWT01 (sample SAMEA3888904, study PRJEB22519) | human gut metagenome | biome: human gut; feature: human-associated habitat; material: faeces | place: Denmark | collected 2009
AGTCTGTAGTGGCACAGGAGGACGGAGAGAGTGTGAAGGTGGTGAACTATATGGGAAGGACTCCGATTATACTGAAGAAGAGGAAGGGGATTGTAGAAAAACAAGAAGATATAAAGATTTCTGTGAGTGTGAAACCAACGATTCCGTTGTCGTTGTGGTACGAGAACCCGCAACACCTTGTTGATCTGTTTGTTGCGTTTGAACCATAGGCGTTTTGTGAACAATGTCATTTGCCCGTCACACCCAATGCCTCCATCACCTTTGTGTGCAGCCAGTGCCATCGACAGTTTCACTCTCGCTGCATCTGGGGGCAGTTTTACTTGGCAAAGTCACTGGAGCAGCAAAAGCCCCGATTTTGGCTCTGCGGGGAGTGCTTGGTGAACAAGAACGTGGTGCTGTACGATAACCACCGAAGGGAGTGGGTTTCCTTCTTCGTTGTGAACTACCTCTCTGCCTCGAAGAACCACATGATAAAGAGGCAGCAGGAGCAGCAGATCGTGCGGCTGGGGTGGTTTCGCGTGCGAGTGGGGGACGATTTGAACGAGACGGAAAAGAACGTGGAGAACACCTACTCGCATAGCAGCATCATTGAGATGCGGAAAGGGGTTCGGTGCTACAAGCATAATGATTCGCCGTGTGTCGAGCGTTTGAACTGGCACTCTCTCCCTCAAATTGTTTGTTTCGCGTTGGCCTTTAAGCGTAGATCACATTTCGCTCATTCCACACTCTGAAGGACGTCAACGTGGCAACCATCCACTTCCGACGCTACACCACGCGCCACAACATCGAGGTGCTCACCACCTCCTCCATTGCACCCACCATTCATGCCATCTGGATTCCGCAGTGCAAGCTGAAGGCGAACGGCGAAAAGGCGCTCACCGAGTATCTCTCACGCCAATACTTGTTCGCTCCCATCTGGAGACACGTTCTCAACATCACGGAGGTGAGTGCCACCCGCGTCACTCACAGGCAGGAACAGTTCTTCTTCCAAGGCTTCTCGCCCGTCTTCTTCCCCGACTGCTCCGTCCTGAGCACGAACGACCTGAACACCGACTGCTGCGTGTGCCACAAGGAGAAGCACGAGAGCGTTCTCCCTCTGTTCTCCCTTTCCCGTAGAACAACCCCATCGTGTGCGACAACTGCGACTGCCTTTTCCACTGGAGTTGTCTCGCGCCGCCCCTCACATCGCTTCCTTCTGTCGCTCCTTGCGCTTCTCTTCATCCTAGGGCGAGTGGATCTGTCCCAACTGCCGACTGTACCCACACGACCCCGATCGCGAAGCCAGACTCTCAGAGTGCCGTGCGTGGTTCGTGAACGGGACCACTTGCCGGTTGTCGGGCTACGACCTGTTGGCGCTGCCGAACGGAACGCAGCTGTTGGAGCGCCAGCGTCGCGAGGACATGCAGAACACGCACCTGATCGCGCTGTCGAATCAGGAGAGTGCTGGAGGAGGGAGGTGTGAAGGATAGAAGACACATTGCCGCCGCCTTCTCTTGAAACTGTCTTGCGGTTTGATTATCACGGAGATGAGAACCACGCCGGGTTCAACACGGACTTGGATGACAGTGCAGTTAGCACGTTTTCTCTGCTTTACGCACAGCGTTACAAGACCTTCAATCTCATCACTTCGCTGGCTCACTTCAACGTGGCGCATGTTGTGGCGGATTCCACCGCCGACTTGCCTGTCATCGTTGTGGTTCTCTACTCGCATCACACTCAGGTCACAGCCATCCGCCACCTCTTCGCCCGCAATCACTTCCGCTCACCCATTCTCGTCCTCAGCAACCACGCCGCCGTCGAAGAGTGGGTGGAGTGCTTCCATACCTACACACCGCTGAAGGTGGCGTTGCTGCGAGGTGGGAGTAGGGCGTGGGAGTGAGCGACAGACAATACAACGGAGCGCAAGGCACAGTGGCAGAACTACTTCGGCCCGCTGGACAGCCTGTACGTGGGGGAGTACAGCGTGTTCGTGATGAGTCTGAAGGCCTACCGCGCGCGCAGCACCGCCGACATGAACTACTTCAACTCCATCGACATCTCCATGGTGGTGGTGGACGGACTCGGGTGAACACTCCACATTCCCTTCACGCTAGACGCATCTCCTCCCAGACGACGCTGCTCGCCGCCGGGCAGGACATCCGCGACTCCTTCGCGCGCGTGCTGGACCTGCAGTAGGCGATGGCTCGCTTCTTCACCGTAGGCCAGAGTACGTGCTGGTGCGGTGGCCCTTCGTCTCGCGGCCGCAAGCCGTGCACGCCTCCTTCGTCAGCGCGCTTCCCTCCTTCCTGCCCAAGTTGCCCCGGCTGCCAGAGTATGAGGCGCGTGGCCGCTGGCGCGAGGGCCTCTTGCTCCATTACAAGGCCTGGGCACTACAGGAACCAACCCTCGCCGACCTCGAGCAGGGCCGCTTGCAGACCGTGGTTCCCGTCTTCGCTCCGAAGGATGATTCCAACGTCGACGAGCGCGTGGTACTGTGTCCGCTGAGCGGGACGCAGGCGCGGTGCCTGACCTGCCTGTGGCGGCGTTGGGGCTTCGCGCTGAAGCCGAACGTGCGCGTGACCCCGTTGGTGAAGGACGTGCTGGTGGGCCTGCTGTATGAGATGCTGCGCGTGCTGGTGCATCCGTTCCTCGGCGGCTGTAGCGAGCGCGTGTTGGTGGAGGAGTGTGATGGCTCCTGGCCCGCGGCGTTCCGAAAGGCGTCCGCCAAGGTGAGCGTGCTGGAGCACTTGATTCAGGGCGTGGCATACGCGAGTGAAGAGAAGGTGACACATGCGAGTGAAGAGAAGGTGACACACACAAAAGAGGAGAAGGTGACACACACAAAGGAAGAAAAGAAGGCAACACACACAACGGAGAAACAGACTGGCCTATTCTTCGTGTATAGCAGGATGGTGCGGGTGTGTCAGCTGCTGCGACGCTACTTCGAGGCGACGGGCCGCGAGGTGGTTTGCCTGTTTGGCGTGAAAACACAAGACGAACTGAACGCGGCTGTGCAGCGACTGCGCGGCGTCGGGTCCGGCGTGACGGTGGTGATTCTGGGCTTGCTGCCGACCTGCTGCTCGCTGTGCCTGGACTTTGTGGAGAGAGTGGTGCTGTTCGACTCGGACTTGATCCCATCCACCGACTTTGAGTACCTTAAAAGCAAGTTCCACATCACAATGCACAGGGTTGCTCTTCTTCTCCTCCTTCACTCTAGCACACCACGCTTCTTCGCCTCGTCACAGCGGCGTCGCTGGAGATGGCGTGCTACTACCCCTCGCGCGTCTTCCTCAACCAGTTCGCCGCCTTCATCAACTCCTCCTCCGCTCGCTTCACCGACTCCCTTCTGTTCCACCCCTCCGTTCTCCTCACACGCAGCAGTTCGCTCTTTATGCCCTCATCCGCCCAGTACTGCAACTTCACCAGCAGCGTCCACGCGGGCTGTTTGCCTCATCCCTAGAAGTACAACATGTTCTTCGCCGCCGCCATCACCGCCATTCCCATGGACGGCGTCACGCACTGCTTCTCGGAGGAGATGATGCTCGAGCTGGTGCGTTCAGTGGTGCTTGTTCATCATAGAACCCCATTGCTTTCCCCTTGTCACCGAGCAAGGTGCATGGCGTGGTCGTAGCGAGCACGATTCCGCAGCAGCTGTTGGAGTCGGTGTGGAGTGCGCAGTCGTTCGAGGAGCTGGAAGCGGTGCACAATCGCATCATCCAGAATCTGCCGTCGTGCATCCGGACACGCTCGATGAGTTTGACAACGCTGGATACGGCGTGCCTGGAGGCGTGCTCTCAGATGGACTTGTGCATGTGTCACTTTATGAATCGCCTCCTGGACGTCATGGGAGGAGAGGGGTTTGGCGCCGAGTCCGTCACCCGCAAGAAGACCTCGAAGGCGCAGGGAGAGCTGTCCGCCAGGACGATTCCAATGGTAGGTGCTGAGAGAGGGAGTGAGACGCAGTTTTCGGTGCTGAAAGACTATCTATGCCGGATACGCTTAGCAATGAGATACAACAACTATTGGGTGATTTGTCCTTACCAGGATGTGTACCGATTAGCAACAAAAAGAGAATGATTTGTTTGTTCAACAAAGAGGGCACAAAACGATTACGGTTTACAGCTCCTTCACGTCCTCAATTGTCTTTGGCTTTCGGATGAAGCGCTTCCACCTATGCCCATCACTACTCCCCTCGCAGAACCTACACCCACTCGCCTCCGCAGTAGATAGCGAAAATACCAACAGCCCACTTAAAACCGGGGAATGCCTGATACAGCTTGGGATTCACCATCGGATGGCTTCTCCACGCATTGTAGTTGCCGAACACCATTATTCTGAGTGCACACTATCGATATTTGAGCAAAGAAGGAAGTGGAAAAAAGAGGTCCAAAAACTGGAAAGGGCGTGTGGGAACAAAGAGGGCGAAGCCCATCTAGAAAAGCGATACAAGTTACATCACAAGTTCCTTGCACTTCTCCCAGGGGAATTCATCTCTACCGAAATGACCGTAGGAAGCAGTTGCTTTGAAAATCGGCTTGTCGAGTCCCAGCTCGCGGATGATACAGCCGGGGCGAAGATCGAAGTTCTTGTTGATGATGTCCACCAATTCGGCCTCCGACTTCTCCGAAGTACCATACGTGTCAACGTGGATGGAGAGGGGGTGATTCACACCGATAGCGTACGAGAGCTGGATCAGACAGCGCTTGCACAAGCCAGCATTGACGAGCGACTTGGCAATCCAGCGAGCCGCGTACGCAGCCGAGCGATCGACCTTCGACGAATCCTTTCCCGAGAACGCGCCACCACCGTGAGCGCCCCAGCCTCCGTACGTGTCAACGATGATCTTTCTGCCCGTCAGACCGGCGTCTCCGGAGGGACCTCCGATGACGAAACGACCAGAAGGGTTCAGGTGATAGATGGTCTTGTCGTCCAGAAGCTCCGCGGGGATGATCGGCTTGATGACATGCTCCATCAGATCCTTATGGATCTGCTCGTTGCTCACGTCGTCGTCGTGCTGAGTGGAGATAACGACCGTATGAACACGAATGGGGATCATATGGCCGTGATCGTCCTTGTACTCAACGGTAACCTGAGTCTTACCGTCAGGACGAACCCACTTAAGGGTTCCATCCTTACGAACATCGGTAAGTCTCTTGCCAAGTTTCGTGGCGAGAAGGTGGGACAGCGGCATCAGCTCCTTCGTCTCGTTGCTGGCGTAGCCAAACATGATGCCCTGATCACCAGCGCCGATCTCCTCCACCTTCTTGTTGATATGCACTCCCTGCGCAATATCAGGCGACTGGTGCTCGATGGCCACAATCACGTTGCAGTGATCGCAATCGAGGCCCTTGGCATCGCTGTCGTAGCCAATCTCTCGGATCGTGTCACGAACCACCTTCTCCCATTCCACCTTGGCAGTGGTTGTGATCTCTCCGAAGATCATCACCATCTCCCCCTTAGCCGCGGTCTCGCAGGCTACTTTAGCATTGGGGTCCTGGGCCAAGCAGGCGTCAAGGACGGCATCGGAGATCTGATCACACAACTTGTCTACGGATTATCGGCGCCACGGCGAATCATACCCGGATGTCCCTCATTCACAGACTCAGAAGTGAACAGAAAGTGACCCTCAGGCAAAGATTCCATTGTGTAAACAGATGCTTGGTATTCCAGAATAAAAAGTGTTCTAAGGAACGAAAGGCTGCGATGAACCAATCAAATCGGGGAAGGGGCGTTTCGTTTGAGGGAAACAGGCTATTATCGCTCGAAATAGGCACGTAGCACTCTTTTGGGGAATGCGAATGTGTGCGAGAAGGTTACACGGAGAGACTGGACATATGGAATGGAGAATCAGTTCTATAGTGTTCTTTTTGAATTGAACACGAATTCGTTATGGAAAGGAGCGACACAGGGCAATGCAGCGCTGTTGACGCAAACAACTCGTTTCGAGAATGAAACGCGTGTTTGCTGAATCCAAATCCGTCTATCGAAAGAGACAATGGAGAGAATGCAAAACCGCAGACGATACGAAGCACTGTTGACAAGTGACAGGAAATGCCTATGGACAACAACTACATCCTTCTTCAGGAAGACACCAATGCCAACTACGAACCCACCGAAGAAGAAGTCCGAGCGGAGGCGAAGTATCTGGGAATCGCACCAGAAGACTCGGATTTGATGTGGATCGCGAAGGAAGCGTTGCGGGTATCACTTTCAAACGAATGGCATTGTAGGCGCCGCTTCCCCGCCATTGGAGTCCCTACCAGCACCGCGAGACGGGATCCATCGTGTACTACAACAAGAAGACGGGCGCCATCTCGGAAAACCATCCCATGGATGAGTACTTCCGCGGACTCTATCACAAGCTCAAGGACGATCCCACTTCCTCTCGCATCGTATGGGTTGCATCGTTATGTGAATAGAAAGCGTTCCGCATCCAATTCCTTCGTTCCTGAAACAGACTTTTCATTCGCATCCTCTCCCTCGCGCGAAACGCGTCAGCACCGTTTCGTCTTCACCGGCAATGTCCTGTTGAATGTCTGGAGTGATGGGTAGCCGAAGCCGTCAACTGTCTCCTCCATCATCACCACTTCGTTGGTATTCCTATCGCGACTTATGCGTAGTGCAGATCCCGAAGCGCTGGTCAAGGCGGTGAACCAAGCCGCAGTGGAGGTCAACCTGTACAACGAGTCTTCGCGCGTTTGATGGGTGACGGATAGGTGGTTGGAGGAGACCGTGAAGTCTCTCAAGCAAACGGTGGACAAGATCGCGTTCCTGGAGAACCGCATGAAAGGCGTCATGAAGCCTTCTTCGTTCGTCACGAGTGCGTGAGTTTTCTTCGCTCGACTGTTTGTTGATCACGAAGGGATGGGTTCGCATCCCCCGTCCCTCCCTCGTTATTATTGCTTTTCTGCCTTTTGTCTTTCTTGTTTGCATAGGACATGAATCCTGATGATACGATTATTTCTGTTTCAGCCACTGCAACGCGCACCGTCCCCGACACCGATCGCTTCAAACCCTCCCACCGCAGTGCTCACTCCCGCAGACTCTTCACTCGTAGAGATGATGATGGTCAACGAGGGTAAGTCCGACACCTCCAGCAAGCAGGCATCTGCGTCGCATGCGGGGGACACCACGCTTCCCCTCCTGCCCGCGCGGATCATGCAGATGCTCAACTCCATGCGCAACACGCTGGAAGTGAAGGATCGTGAGTACGGCTCGAAGATGTACTCCACCTGCTTCACGGCGGCGTGCGCCATCGACTGGCTGCTCATCAACGGCTTCGTGGACAGTCGAAATGAGGGCGTGCACCTCTGTCAGGAGCTCCTGGACAGCCAGCAAATCGTGGCACTGACGAGTGTAGGAAACGTCTTCCAGGTTGTCTTCTTCGCGCTGTCTCACACGCAGGACACGGACGACCTCTTCGCCTTCAAGGCGGACCAGCAGATCAGTCGCCCTCTCACCTCGTCGGAGACCGCCACGTGGGTATTTGCCTCCCATGTGAAGACCAACTCATATCCTTTGCACTATGGGATGGCACTCCTTCACCCCCAGTGTGATTCTCTCCATCCCGAAGGCGTCGCTCCTCGAGGTGGCCATCAACACGCACAACATCAAGCAGCTCGCCTCTCTGCTCACCGAGCTACGGCAGCAGACCTTCTACCACCTCCTCTATCGCGAGCAGGGCGAGTGGAAGGAGCGCAAGCGCATCGACCGCCGTGGCAACTACGTTCTCTCATGTGTCCTCTCTCACAAGCAGATCCTCGTCGAGCGGCCCACGACGCAGCAGGGCAACTACAACATCCTGCGATCGACGCGCGAGATCAGCGGAGACGCGGAGGAGGTGTACCGAGACCTGCTGATCGGTGACATGCCCGGCCAGCAGATCAGCGGCAGGGCGCGGTGGGAGAAGCGGCTCTCGCGCGAAGAGGTGTTGTGCACGATCGACGGCGTGTCCAACGAGGAGCGCATTCCGTTCGTCCACCGGCTGTTCAAGAACCGCAAGGCCGACAGCGCCGTCAACGACGGGGCTTCCGTGATTCTGAAGGAGTGGAAGAAGATGGGCGGCATGGCGCGGAGTGCGCACACCTGTTCCCCAACCGCGCTTTTGTGAGCAGTAGACAACGACATTCCGCAGGGCATCCGCGTCGTCCACCGCTACATGAAGAGTGGGAGCGGGTTCGCCACGTGTCGCGACCTGGTTCTGCTCCAGGTCGGTTTCCTCTCCGCGTGTCACCCGCAGGACCACTTCCGAACCGAGGAGGGCTGTTACGTCATCTACGAAGTGAGCGTGAACGGCGACCTGCCTTCGCGCACCGCCGGCAAGCGAGCCTCCTACGTGCGCGCCGAAGTCCTGCTGTCTGCCTATCTGCTCATCCCCGCGGGACGTGATGTGGTCGTGTGTCCGCCTTCTCAATGGTAGAAGTGCCGACTGAGCATGTTCTGCCAGTACAACGACTACCAGTCGCTCCTCCTGATGCTGCTGAAGACGCGTCCGCTGATCACTTGCGATGTGACTGGCTTCCGCGTTCCTCTGTCTCCCTCTCCTGAGCGCTAGCACGTGCCGCTGGGCGACCACCCGATGAGCGCCGACACGCCCAGCTCCAACTCCGAGACGGTGGAGAACGAGCCCATGGAGGCGGAGCACGAGCCGTCGGTGGAGGAGGTCGTGGCTCCTCCCGTCGCGACGCACGGGGAGGTGCATCTGGAGGACTTCAAGGTGCTGGCGCTGCTCGGACGGGGGTGGGTGTGTCCCTTCTCGCTGAGTGCTAGCGGCTACGGCAAGGTGCTGCACGTGTACTGCGCCAAGACCGGGCAGTACTTCGCCATGAAGGTGCTGAAGAAAGACGAGATCGTGCGGCGGCGCCAGGTCTCGCGCACGAAGGTGGAGCGCCTCATCCTGGAGCGCGCCAACTTCCCGTTCATCACGCGCCTGTACTACGCGTACCAGACGCCCTACCGCCTGTACATGGTGATCGACTACATGCAGTGCGGCGACCTCTTCACGCACCTCTCGCGCTTCGGCGTCTTCACGGAGGACCGCGCGCGGCTGTACATCGCCGAGATCGTGCTCGCGCTGGAGCACCTCCACAACATGGGCATCATCTACGTGGGTCTCTCACGTTCGCCTCACCACAGAGGGACCTGAAGCCGGAGAACGTGCTGCTGGGCGCCGACGGCCACGTCAAGCTCACAGATTTCGGCCTGTCGCGCTACTACAGTTTGTGCGGCGAACTGAAGCGGCCCATCGGCGAGCTGCGCAGCTACAGCTACTGCGGGACGGAGCAGTACATGGCGGTGGGGACCTCTCGCGCGCGTCATGCCTAGCCGGAGATGCTGCTGCGCCGCCCGCACACCGAGGCGATCGACTGGTGGTCTCTGGGCATTCTGCTGTGCGAGTGCCTGACCGGCTGCCACCCGTTCCAGGGCCACTCCCACCACGTACGCATCCTCACCGCCAATCACCCCCAGCAGACGCTCAACAACATCATGAACAGCGCCGTGGCGCCGCGCATCCGCAGCGTGTCCATGGACGCTCGCTCGCTCATCCTCCGCCTGCTGGAACGCGACCCGCAGCGGTTTGTGTTGTTCACGCTCTCAACCCTAGGCGACTCGGGTGCACGGAGCTGGGCGTGTGGGGACTGCAAACCGTGCTCAGGCGTAGGCAGGGCATCAAGTGCCACCCGTTCTTCGCCTCCGTCGACTGGGACGCTCTGCTCAAGAAGAAGGTGGCCGTGCCGTACGTGCCGCACCTCGCCGGCCCGTCGGACTACACCTACTTCGACCGCATGATTCCTGGGGTAGGCGTCGTTGCTCTCTCTCATGCAGTCGGTGCTGACCGAGTCCGTCAGCTCGCCGCAGCACCCGCCTAGCGAGATGGAGCTGCAGCTGCGCATCCGCCAGGAGCGCGAGCGCCAGCGGGTGGACAACCCCCACGGCCACGAGCGCACGCGCACGCCCAGCAGCGAGCTGGACACGCGCTACGTGGGCTTCGAGTATTCCTGTGACTAGCGTGTTGCTAGTGCGGTGCTAGTGTGTGACTAGCGTATTGCTCGCGCGTTGCCTTTCCCCCTGTTTCCTCCACACGTGTGACACAAACAGCCCAAAAGACTATTTCTTCACGTCCATCATTAACCCAATCACGTCGTCGGTGACGGCCACCTCGCTGCTCTCCTCCTCCGCGAGACGCACCTTGTTCATGTCCTTCCGCAGACTGCCCAACGACTCGTGCAGTGCCATGAGCTTCGCCGTCTCGTTGTAGCTCTCCTCCAGAGAGATGAGGTACGCGGAACCCTCTTTCCGCTTCTTCAGCACGCACGCGCTCACCAGGCCCTCGATGTTGTTCCTCACCATCTGCGTGTTCTCCACGAACGTGTAGTACATCTTGCCCTCCTTCTCCAGCGCGTGGATCATCTCCATGCACTTCACGATCAGCACGTTCAGGTCCACCTCGTGCTGCGCCGCGTCGGGACCCAGGTTCTGGATCACGTCGCTCACCACCCACACATTGTCGATCAGCGGCGCCACCAGCGACATGCAGAAGTGCAGGTACGCCTGCTCGCACTGGCCCAGCGACACCATGTCGTCGTTCACCACCAGCAGCCCGCGCTCCACCAGCGCCTCGATGGCCGGCGCTGACTGTACGTGGTTGAAGGGGATGTGCGTGCTGATGATGCGGCACGCCAGGTCCACCACCGGCACCAGGTCCACCAGCGACACCGTGCGCGTGGGCGCCTGCTCGCGCAGCACGGCGAACACGTGCAGCACCACCGCGTCCGCCAGGAAGTAGTGGATGCACTGGTTGCGGCAGTAGAACAGCTCGATGCGCTCCTTCGCGCCCGTCTTCGCGCGCACCTTCTTGTCCTGGCACTCCACCAGGTCCGGGAAGGAACGCATGAACTGGTGAAGGATGGACAGCGACCAGCTCGAGTAGCCCTCGAACGCGCCCACCGCGTGCAGCCAGCTGCGGATGTGGTCGATGCACACCGCCACCTCCGCCTCGCTCACCCACTCCCCGGCGGGGAACTCCATCAGCGCCGCGGAGGCCAGAGAGGAGGTCGTCATCACGCTGTTGTTGCGCATGGCGCGGCACACGTGCGCGCCGACATACTTCACCTCGTGACGCACGTCCAGCGTAGCGTCCTCCTGCTCCATGCGCTTCAGCAGCTCCTGCAGCGACAGCGGCGAGCCGAGCGTCACGAAGGCGTCGCCGCAGCTCATGCTCAGAATGGAGTGCGCGTTCTTCAGCAGGCCCATCAGCGACTCCTTCTTCTTCTTGCCGCCCATCATGTACTTCACGTAGCTGCCGATGTCGGGGCAGTGCTCGTAGTCCACCGAGATGGGCACGATGCAGACGTCCTTCAGCCGGCCCGCCTTCACCGCGTCCAGCACCACGTTCAGCAGCCCGTACTTGGGCGGGAGGATGGTGCCGTCGCGCGAGCGGCCGCCCTCGATGAAGAACTCCAGCGTGCTCCCGCTCTTCAGCACCTCCTCCAGATAGCCCTCCAGGATGGCGCGGTACAGCGTGTCGTCGCCCAGCGAGCGGCGCATGAAGAAGGCGCCGCTGTGCTGGAAGAGCGCGCCTATGATGGGGAAGTTGAGGTTGTCGCCCGCGGCGATCACGGGCAGCGGCAGGTCGTAGATGGCGGACACGTAAGACAGAACAAGGTAGTCGATGTGGGACTTGTGCGTGGGGAGGAACATGACGCCCACGCCCTTCTCCAGCTTCTCCCACTTCTCGTGGAACTTGGTCAGCCCGTTGCGGTCGATGTGCACGCTGCGGAACAGCGCGCGGAACAGGAAGGACAGCAGGATGTAGAAGATGCGCAGCACCCAGTCGCGCTGGCGCGTCGCCATGCGGTCGATGATCTTCCGCGCGCGCTTCAGCACGCTCTCGCGCGGCTCCGCGTTGGGCGTGTCGGGGCTGCTCAGGCGGTCGATTTCCTTGGCAATGTGCGGGTTGCGCAGCACCTCCTCGTTGCTGGCGATGGGTCGCAGCACCACGCTCACGCGCGTGGCGAGGATCAGGTCCTTGACGAAGGAGCGCACCCAGCAGAGCGGGCGGTGGTCGAAGATCCAGGTGATGGGCGCGAAGAAGGTGACGATGAAGGGCGGGAACGAGAGCTTCAGGTGGTTGAACACATCCTCGTACTGCGGGTCGCCGCGCGTGTCCAGCGACGACAGCGTTAGGAACTTCATCTCCTTCTCGTTCGTCGCGTCGTACTCCGTGGGGAACGGAGACAGGCTGTCCGACGAAACGGGAGTCACGTAGTCGGACACGTTCTGCGAGAAGAAGCTGCGCATGGAGGGACTCTACGAAGATGAGACGGTGTTTTAAAAACGCATACACGGCGAATCGCGCTCTGCACCTCCTCGCCGTCCGAACTGCTCGCCGCATCGTACGAATCGACGGGGCCTACCCGTGAATTTAAATAGTCGCCCCAACTCAGCTTCATCTGCATTCCGCTCGATGACTGCTGCCTCTTCAGCGTGGGGCGTTCCTTGTCGTTTCCCGTATTCACCACGTTTGAACTGCTGCCGCGACGCGCACGGCGCTTTCCCAATGAGCTCTTCCCCGCCACTTTCTTAATCTCGCCGACGATATGGTTGTAGTCCTCGCGCACAATCTCTCCCACGGAGGGTTTCTGTCCATTCTTTCCCGTTTGCCGTTCTTCCCCGGCACGAATCCAGCTGATGGCCAGGTAGGCTAACACGCCGAACACTGCGGTTAGCAACACAGAATACCACTTATCAGGTAGGAAATGCAGCATATTCTGTTCATTCATTTCCCCCGAGTGGATGACACAATTCCCCCCGATTTCTGCAACTCCCTTCCCATTCTACCTCGTTGCCGTCGCTTGTATGCACTGCGTGTGTCGAGTAGAGGCAGGTAGGTAAGAGTGAAAAACACAATTGCATGATGGGGATTGTCCAACAAACAGCAGCACGTTTGAACTCATGATCGTTACATCATGTCCGTCAAGAATTTTGAAATATTGACCGTGGTGGGAAGGAAGGCCTCTCCGCCCTTCTTCCAGCCGGCAGGACACACCTTTCCTGTCTCGTCCGTGAACTGCAGGCCCTGCAGAACGCGAATCGTCTCCTCCACATCGCGTCCCACGCCGTTGTCGTTCACGTAAATGTGGCGAATGCAGCCCTTGGGGTCCACCAAAAACAGTCCTCTGAAGGCCTGACCGCCATCGAAGCCACTCAGGTCCGCATTGTACACGCCGTACTGCTTCATAACGTCTCTCGTCACATCGGAGAGAAGGGGAATCTCGACGGAGCCGCCCAATCCGCCCTGTTCGCGAGGAGCCTGCAACCACGCCAAGTGGG
>OIWT01003786.1_pt1 | contig 13299 bp, 18 predicted proteins | sample 1587701 | NCBI WGS metagenome assembly OIWT01 (sample SAMEA3888904, study PRJEB22519) | human gut metagenome | biome: human gut; feature: human-associated habitat; material: faeces | place: Denmark | collected 2009
CGCCGGGATCATTGAAGCGGTAGTAGTACTGGTTTGGGTTCTTCTCCCGGTTCTTGAACGCTTTGATGCGCGCGTCGCTCCAACCCAGCTGTCGAAGCACATCATCGGAGAGTTTGTTCGCTTTCGATCCGGATAGCGCCTTAAACAGTTCCTTCTCCTCTACTCGTCAAACTCCGGAAGGAAGAGAACTCGTCAGTGTTTCCTTGGAATCCCTCCTCTTCAGCGACGAAGCCGATGGGATCTCTGCGGTTTCCTCCTCCTTGCCGTTGCTGCTTGTCGTTTCGGAAGAGTTCTCACGCTCCTCGGAATTCGCTTCCGCTTCTTCCGTGTCCGTCTTGTGTTCGTGATCCTTTGCTGCAGAGGTGATGTTCGCAAGCTACTCTGAACGGAGAAAAGAGAAAGTACCATGATTAGGGCATCGTCGAGGCAGAGGCGAGGAATACGATGCTCCGACTTGCTTCTGGACTTTTCGCTCTCCACATCACTGGCCTCTTGGTCCACTTCGCGGCGGCGATGGTGCTTCTGCTTCATCTCCCACGCATCTCCTTCCTCCACATCCGAGTCATTATCGGATAATTCCGCCAGGGCCTCGCGAATCTCCTGATTCTTGTCACGGTACTACTTATCAAGCCACAGAGCATCCCAAACCAGAATAGCGTCCATGTCCACCTCCTTCTTCCCCGTCGCCATTTCGACCACATCAGTTTTGTACTCACTGTCATCGAGAAGACGCTTGATTGCCAGAAGCTAGGGATCATCTCCCGAAAGAGCCTCCCACCTCGTTTCCATGGCACGAATCAATCGCCAACTCGGCCGTCTTTTCATCGATATCTTTTATGTGGGAGAGAACATCACGAATCTATGGGTTGAGAAACAGCGGCCGATCACTCACCTTTTGGGACCGCTGATTCGAGTTGAACACTTTGAACTGCTTTTGCACGGCATCCAGTCGGTCCTGAATGATCTTCTAGAAGAGGGGTGATTTCATCTCCACAAGCGAAAGAACAGAATAGATAGTAGAGTAATGACATACCTTTTGCTCCTCACTCATTCCTCCCAGATAGTCATTCATTTCCTCTTCCGAATAGTCCTCCGACTCTGTTGCCGATGAATCCGTATTGGCGATATCCTGCGACATAGAAAACGACCGTATCCAACGAAATAGTGGTGCGCGAAAAGAGCGGGCGTTTCCCTTTGCCGCCAAAACGAAAGTCGCAACAAACAAGCCGAAATATACTGAATGCTATTATCACAAGTACCACTAACCGAAAAAGCAAAGAAATCATAAAGAACGAGAACGACGAATCATGTTACTCCATATCCGTCTCCTTCTCGGGCATGATCGGAACTACCTTCTCCTCTTCCTGCGTGTTCGTCGACGGCACGCGCATCAGCGGCACCTCCTCTTCCTCCGTCTTCGTCGGCACGATCGGTGTCGCTTCTTCCTTCACCGCTGTCTCCTCCGTCACTGTCGCCTCTTCCTTCCCTGCCACAGGCTCCACTCTCTCTGAAGGCTGCACAGGCGGTATGGGCTGCACAGGTTGCACAGACTGAACAGACTGAACAGGCTGAACAGGCGGTATAGACGGCACAGACGGCAGGGACTCAGGAGCGGGCGCCTCCAGCGGCTTCTCGCGCACGTGCACGTGGCGGCGCGACATCAGCAGCTGCTCGGGCTTCAGCTCCGGGATGATATCTGCGCGCACCTCCACCGGCTTCACCGCACCCTCCTCCTTCGGCGGGTGCGACCCGCACACCATCGTCTTCAGGTTGTTGTTCCCCAGTACCGCGGCCGGCGGCGACGGGATCGGCGGCACGCCCCCGCTGCGGTTCACCGCCGTCTGCATCTTCACCGACGGCACGATCGGCGCGCCCTCCGGCTTCGCCCCAGACCCCGGCGCCCTCGGTGCCATGGCAGGCATAGGAGGTATGGTTGGAATGGTTGGAATGGGGGCCATAGCAGGTATGGTGGGTATGGTGGGTATGGTGGGCATGGTGGGCATGACAGGGTCCGCAGGGGCGGTGGGGGCAGAGGGTGCCGACGGCGGTGAAACGGCTCCCTCCGGAGCGGGGTTGGCTCCCACAGGAGGCTGTCCCGGCTGCTCCGACTGAACAGACTGCGCAGGCTGAGCCGACTGAGCCGACTGAACAGTTTGAGCCGCCTGAGCCGCCTGGGAGGGGGAGTTGGCCTTCATGCGGCACAGGATGGAGGCCACGGTGCGCTCCACGTCGCTGATGCCCGACTTCGCCTCCGCCTTCTCCGGGGCCTTCGCCGCGAGCGACTCCACCGCCTTCGGCGCGGCGGACGGGTACGACGGTGGCATGCGCGCGGTCTGCGGCATAGTGCGCGGCAGCTCCTTTGCGGCCGGCTTCATCGTGGGCTGCATGTACTGCGGATTCATGGCGGGGTACTGGGGAACGGCAGAGTAGACCGGGTTGAGCATACGGTTGATCACGAAGGGAGGGGAATTCATGTTCGTCTTCTTAACGTTCTTGTCGTCGGAGCCCATGAGCGAGTTCGGCGGTGCCTCTCTCTTCATAGACTGCGGATTCATCCCGAAGGAATAGTATCCTTGCTGCGACATCATCATCGCGTTGGCCTGGTACGGCTGCGCAGCCATCATAGGAGCATACATCGGGATTTGCGGCTGGGACGCATACTGCGGGAGATAGCCAATATTGCCCATGGCAGGGTCCGCGCCCACATATCGCTTCATGTCGTAGTACTGGTTTGAATTCATGGGCGGTCGTGGACCTTTCACCTGATTCTCAACTCCACCCTGCGGAATATAGGGCGATTGGAGTTGGGGATACATCCGACGTGCATCGTAAACAGGCTGAAATCCATAACCCTGCGGGTAATAGCCGATTGCAGAGGCGCCGCTCATGGCATCTGGAATGGCCCCGTAAGTCATCGCCTGAGACATGGGCTGCGTCATAGGCTGATACTGGGGAAAGCGGCCTCCCTTCTTGTCGGAATTGGCAGCTTTATCAGATGAGCCCGTTAGACCTTGAGAGTAGTCACGCGTTTGAATCGAGGGGTTTCCTTGCGGTTGTTGATTGAACATCACGTAACAAGGGGCACGATCAAAACAATAGAAGAAATGAAGCCGATAACCAGGAGCCAATCAAATGCGGCGAGACTAGTTGTCCAAATTCTATATAGTCCCCTATTTCCACCCCTTGGCTTTTGGAGTAGGGACAGTCAAGTATTACTATCCGTCGTGGGCTTTTGCTGGACGTACTATGGTCACAAGTGGCCATCATTTCGAGCAAGGAGGTGATTCTAGCGTTATGGATGATCAACTGTTCAATTCAAGGAATCCGTGGATGCTTGGGCAGTGCAATCCAAAATGCAAAATATCTTTGACAGCTGCATATGGGAGCGTTTTTCATGGAAACCATAACTTGTGTTCTATCCTCTCCCATTGCTCAGAGATCCAATTTCCTCTCCACTCCCATGCTGTCAATTCCGGGAAGGTGCTCGCTCTCATTTCGTGGAAGAGAAACACACTGCAAGATGATTGAACGCACGAAATTTCGTGCATGGAGGGAATCGCCTTGCTGAATCCGAGCCCATTCTTTCGTACGAATGGGTTTAGAGCAAGTAATCGGTGAGGTCATTACACAAGTGAAACAAAATCAGACTCTCAGTGATTCACTCATTGACAGTACGAGTAGTCCCTGTTCTCATTGCTAGGCTTTTTAAACGACAGTACGAGCCGTCTTGAGGATAATGCTGACCTGATTCGTCTCCAGCAATTGTCTTCCGAACTCTACAATGCGTGCAGAGCCGCTGTGAAGAAGCCGGAATCGGACAAAGGGGACGCGTATCTGAGACACATCGCCATACTGCGCTATTGCGCCTGTCTGATCCTCCACAACAGCACGCTGGCATCCCTAAAGAAGCTGGAGGACCGTTCCAAGCGATCCAAGCGACTAATTCAACAGATTCCTGACGTCCTCAGAGCCTATCTGCACACAGCGAAGTATCTGAAGAAGTATAGTCTTGACACGTATTATCGGGAGTGCTTCGCAAAGGGTTTGTCCATCATCGACGAGGTGGAGTCCTGTCTGAAGGTGGTTGACACTGGAGCCAGTACAACCACCGAAATGGTGTGAGCCTCAGGTTTCTACGCGTACAAGGAGGTGGAGTACGACGTGCTGCTGGGTTGGATGGACGTCCAACTGTCCGACCCATCCACTCTCGCCAGCGGCCTTGAGGTTGCCACGCGCGTTCGCGACGAGTGTCTTCCCTTCCTCCCCGACCTGAAGCAGGCCTTCATCGCGCAGTGCTACAACATCAGCGGGAAGCTGCACACGCAGGGCAAGTGGGAGGAGGTGGTGCGGTGGGCCTCCTTCACCATCGAAGTCTGCGAGAAGGAGCCTCTCGAGGCGTTCGTCGCTCTACGGGAGAAAACGCTGGTGCTGCTCTGCGACGCCTACATCGCCCTTCACGACGACGCAAAGAGTCTTCTCTGTCTGCAGCTGTGCTCCCATCCCGACTCGGTTCCCATCCAGTTTCTCTACCTCAAGTACTACCTGTTGCTGAAGGACTTGGACAAGGCGGTCAGCGCCATGGGGAAGCTCAATGCATTGGCTGACGAGGACGATCAGGCCACCCTTCTGGACGCCGTTCGTCTGCTCTGCGAGGCTTCTGTTAATGCGAATACGCGCTTGAGCAGTGTAGCGAACGCCACAGTGAATGGCGCAGCAATCACAGAGAACAATGCAGGTAACAATGCAGAGACCAACGCAGCAGGCACCACGTCAGCGACCAACGAAACATGCCAGCGCGTGTGGGACCTGCTTCCCCCTCTCAGCCGTAGCGTCGCGGAGGTGATGGAGACCCACCCCTCCTGGAAGGCAGCCGTGCGCGCGACGCTCCTCTGCTGCTACCTCCGCAGCCCAGCGCTCTGCAACCAGAGCCTACCCCTGCTCGGCGCCTGCATCGAGGGTGAGCACTGGCCACCTTGCTGACGGCTAGAACACAAGAGTGGAGTCTGCGTCATGAGCGACGACGCGCTGACCCAGCTGCAGGCCGCACTGACGGAGCGATGTGCCGACTGCTACGGGAACGAAGACTACCACGCCTGCTCCCTCGTGGCGGTGCGCGTGAGCGATGAAGCGTAGTGGTGCCGCTACGCAGTGGAGAGCGGTCTGCCCGCCGAGAGTCGCAGCGACGTGATGGCGCTGTGGGCGTACTGCCAGCTGATGAACCACGACCTGGTGATAATGACGCGCGTCGCTGAGGCGTAGCCCTCCGCCCTGCAGCACGTGAACGACGCACTCGCCACGACGCGGAGCGAGAAAACACTGTTCCTGAAGGGCCGCATCCTCCTGAGCGACGACCACGCGAGCGACGACGTGAGTGTCCTCTTTCCCGTTCACTGCAAGACACTCGCCGCTGCGCTGTTGGAAGAAGTGGAGACGCTCGGCGGGCCGGACCGCGAGGACCTCCTGCTCCTTCTCGCCGACGAGGCCACGCAACACCACCGCAGCGAGCCGGGTTCCCTCCGTCTCCCTCTCTCATCCGCAGCACGCGTCCTGCTGGAACGTTACGTCCGCGACCACGACTGGCAGAATGGACAGAACGGACAGAACGGACAGAATGGACAGAATGGACAGACGGCGACCAACCGCGTCTGCCTGGGCACGGCCGTGCGGGTGCTGGTGCAGCTGACGGTGGACGTGAGCAACCTGCCCAGCGTGGTGGAGGGCGACCGCGCTTCCCGCTGCCACGCGTATCTGGAGGGCCTGCTGCGGGCGATGGAGGTGGGCTCGCCCACCGCCGCTGAGGCGTAGGCGGTGTCCGCCGAGACGGTGCGCGCCAGCCTCTTCCAGTCGGCGGCGGAGCTGCAGTGGTTCGTGTCGCTGAGCTGGAACCTGGGCCTGCTGTACAGCAGCCTCGCCGACCTGCGGCGTGTGGGCGTCGTGGCGAGGCTTCAGCGTAGGGCTGCTTCTACTGGCGGTGCGTGTACCGCTTCGGCAAGTACCTGGCGCCCACACCCGAGCTGCTGCGCACGCTGTCCCGCGCACTGCTGCTCTCCGTCTCCTGCTTCCTGCAGGAAGTGTCGCAGCGTGCGGCGCAAAAGACGGCAGAGAATTGGGTGGAGAAGACGGCAGAGAACACGCCACACAACAAAACACAGAGCAGAACATAACCATGGAGGACTGCTTGCGCATGATCTCCACGTGCCGTGAGGTTATAAAGAAGGCGCAGGACGACAGCATGGAAACAGCGAATCGCCTTCTGTACCAACTCGAGTTTTACGCCCTCGTGCACTCCCGCAGCCCTGCACTCGAGGCGAAGCTGACGGAAATCACGCAAACCGTGGTTGCGCCGTACTCCTTCTATCTCGACATCTACTACCTCCTTCAGCAGGAGTCCTGCCCAGAGCATAAAATCATGAAGGAGTGTCTCCGATACGCACTGCAAGTCCTTCTGAAGGAGCCCTCCATCGCAATGGCGGCTGTGCTTGAAGTACTTCACTGCATGACGGACGTTTGCGACACCAAGGCGGAGATGTTTCACTGGGCGGAACAGCTGCTCCAGATCACTCGCTCCCAAGGGGAATCGGCCACCTTCTCTGATGAGTAGTGGAATGCGTGCAAAATGACTCGCAGAGACAAGAGCGAATACTGCTACTTCACCGTGCTGATCTGGAATTGCGGCGTGTATTACCAGCGCATCGGAAGCTTGACGGAAGCGGAGAAGGCGATGTCCCTCGCTTTGCAGCTGCTGGTTTACTGCAACGACTCGATCCAAGTGAGATGCCCCTTGTTCGGCTGATGGAGTAGCCGTATGTGGATGAGATGAACGAGCACTACACTGATCTCCTTCAGAAGATGCAGAAAAAAACGACATGAGCTGTTTGTTGGATGAAACTCCTTCCACCTGTGTCCTTCAAGAACAGTCCTCTGTTTGGTCCCAGTCCACGTATCTTGTGTGACAATCCCGTTGTGGTCGCAGACATTGCGTTTTGGAAACAGGTGGGGAATCACTGCGATCCGTGAGTGTTTGCTAAGGGGGTGTAGTGAAATGGAAGCGTCAGACAGTTATTCGTATGATTCATACTCCAATATGGACTCGGAGTAGGAGCCGGCGTTTTCTCCCACCCGTAGGGAAGAGACGTGGATCGAGCGTTTTTGCAACAACCCGGACAACTACTATATGTGCGAAGTGGACGAGGAGTACATCCGCGACTCCTTCAACCTGTACGGTCTGGACAGCGGTATGGCCCTCTACAAACCCGCTATCAACTTGATCCTGAACGGGGAGTCGTCGAGTGATGACAGCGACAGCGGTAGGGATGGACAGCGTGCCTTCACTTCCTAGATGATTACGACCTGCAAGACTTGAACGAGGCCGCAGTCTATCTCTACGGAATGATTCACGCGCGCTATATCATCACGCAGGACGGTTTGGAAGCGATGGTCTCCGTTCCTTCTCGCGCTGATTGTGTAGCTCGACAAGTTCAAGGCCCATCACTTTGGCTGCTGCAACCGCGTGTACTGCCACAATCAGGACCTGCTCCCCGTGGGCTTGAGCGACAAGCCGAACATGGATACTGTCAAGCTGTACTGCCCCTGCTGCAAGGAGATCTACAACCCTCCCAAGGTGTTTGAGAGTGCGATTGGATTCCTCGTCTCAGGAGTAGGTCTTGACGGAGCCTTCTTCGGAACCACGTTCCCCCACATGTTCCTGTTACAGTACCCTCGCTACTTGTCTACCCCGTCACAGTCGTACGAACCTACGATTTTCGGCTACAAGATTCACCAGTCGAGGTGTGGAGTGCGTTTCTATCATTACCGTGTAGTCCCTATTATGAAGAATCGGAGAAGAGAAAGAAGAAGGAGAAGAAGGTGGATTCCATCTGATTGGCCTGTTTGTTCCAAATGGGTGCTCCAAATGGGTGCTCCAAATGGGTTTAACAAACACGCCAGCCCCAAACGCGGATAGAGTGATCATAAGAGCAAGTGAAGAGGAGAGGACGCAGACCGCTCATGTAGAACATGTTTCGCACCGTGTTGGAGTGACCCTTCAGCAGCAGTACTTCCTTTCCCGTGTACAGGCTAAACACGTGAATCGCATGATCGCAGCCCATCGTCAGCGCAAACTTCTCGTTGCTGTCAACACTCACACACCCGTTGTAATAGGAGTCACTCAGCATCGATCCGCCGTACAGAGACTGGATGTGCTCATTCCCTTCATACTCGTAAATGATGGCATTTCCCTTGTCCGTAAGCGCGATCACATACTCGTCGTCATGGAATAGAGCAATATCTGTAACACAGAATGAGACATGCGTGTCCCACTCGTGCTGGTTGATGCTGATTTCCTTCTTCTCCTGCGTCTCCATCGAGATGTAGTTGATAAACGGCATGTTGCGCTCGGCAATCAGAATGCTGTTGTGCTTTGGAGAAAACGCGATGCCGTCGCATGTGTATTTGAAGTAGTACCGCGACATCACGGAAAGAATGCCCGTTTCGGCAACAGAGCACAGGCACACGGTATTGTCGTAGCTGGTACTGAGCAGCAAACTCTTCCTCGGCTCCGTCTTTAACCGAAGGATAGCCTTCTCGTGGAGCTTCATTTCTCCGCATTTCTACGCGTGAAGCGGGATTCGAAATGGCACCGTTAACGCCGTCACGCGATAGTCCGACTGCTCCACTATGAAACTGTACGCCATTCCATCCATACACCCCGCCACCAAGATGCTTCCTCCCTGAAGAAGGGCCAGAGAGCAACAGGGAGCGGACAGCTCCGCCTTTGCAAATACCGACGCGCTCGCCTCTTCGTCCCATTCAACACAGTACAGCGTTTTCGTAACATCTGTGGAGAACAAGATGTGATCGTTCCTTTCCCACGGAATCACGCACAAAACGTTGCTGTTGTGGACAGTGGGGATGCAGCACTTCTCCTTGAGGGACAGGGCTTCATTCGCAGGGAAATACACTGCAGACTTGAAGTGCTCTAGCGCCTCCGAAGCGACCTCCGATCCTTCCTGCTCTTCGTGAGTTCCTTCACTCTCTGCGTAGCGCAGCTGCTCCTTTAGCGAATCGTTGTAGTCCTTGAGCTGTTTCAACTGCGAATTAGCTCAGCATCGAGTGCTTCACCTGAAAACGCGAAGACTCCTTAAACTTCTCTAGGGTGGCTTTCAACTCTTCCACTTCCTTCTTTAGCGCCGCGTTTTGCTCTCTCAATACTTGGTTCTCTTTCTGCAGATCGCTGCTCATCCCAACACACTCTTTTCCCTATTCCATAAAAAGAGGGGAATTCGGTGAAACATCAAACTCCCCAGTTTTGGGGATATAGTTGCTGGGATATACATGAATCCACTCTGCGAACAATGAAAACGCATCGTCGCCCATAATATTCATGTATCCATACCCCTATCCGCCTGGCTACTATCAGGCACCGCCCTACCCCCCTCCATCCTATGTGCCGTGCGTGTTCTGTCATTCCACCATCCCATCCAATGCGATGGCCAATCATCTTGCCCAGTGTCCCTCTTCCAGAGCCGCTATGCCTCCGACGGTGATGTCCACGCCATTTGGAGCAACGCAGTCTGTTCAGTATCGTCGAGTGGTGCGTGTGGAGAAGAAGAGCGTGAATGAAAGCAACGCGAGACCGCTTCCCGTGTATCGGCCGGTTCCTCGAGCATCGGCAAGCGAGGACTTGCTCTCCTTTGACAACCAAGCCTTTGAGAAGTACATTATGGACCAGGTGAGAGTTATTGTGTGACATAACCATGTAGCAAGGAAACACGCAGTATGCGCGTCCGTTACCCGCAGTGCCTGTGCAACAGGAATACACACAGACGATGAACGCGTCTTCGTATCAGAGAAGATCAATTCCTGCTGGATCGCAAAGCATGAAGGAAGGAATCCCACAGATGATGCCTCTTCCCCAGAAGCGGGTTGTTCAGACATCAAGACCGGCTCCAAATGCTTCTGCTCGTGTTGCCAATCCACCAAACCGATCTATGCCACCCATGAGGTCCGTCCCTGCTCAGCCGGCACTTCCTCCTGTTCAATCCAAACCCGTCATCACGCAATCGTCCCGATCTGCTCAGCCGAATCCAACAGTCACGCAATCATCACGTCCAATTCAACCGAATCCACCCGTTACGCAATCATCCCATTCTGCCCAATCCAAACCGGCTCCTCCTCAGCCTGCCAAACCCGCATACCCCAAACCAGTCATCACGCAATCATTACGTCCTATTCAACCCAAACCGGCTCCTGCGATGCAACCATCGCCCAAACCAAAGCCTGCCTACGGTTGTGTGGAGCAACTGAACCCAGCGCCTCTGTCCGACCGAATCAAGCAGTTCGAGGCCACCACGAACCCCGTTCTTCCCACGCCGCCTCCCGCCGCCACGGCCTCTTCTGGGCAGGACGTGCAGGGGAGGGTGGAGGTGCTTCACCCGCCGCCGATGAGCGAACGGAAGGCGCTGTTCGAGAAGACGATGGGCGGCGCGCAGACGAATCCTGTCCCTATGAGAACGAGCCAGCCGGTGGTTGAAGCGCGTGTCACTCAAGAGAGAAGTGCACAGCCGCATAAACTGGTCATTCCCCCTCCTGCTGAAGGCCAATTATCTCTCAGTGAAATGTTGGAGAAGCGAACTCAGAACCAATGCATCACTTCACAGCCTCACAAACTCACCATTCCCCCTCCCGCTGAAGGTCAACTGTCCCTCAGTGAAATGCTGGAGAAACGAACGCTGAGTCAAGTCAACACTTCTTCACAGCCGCATAAGCTGACCATTCCTCCTCCCGCTGAAGGTCAACTATCCCTTAACGAAATGCTGGAGAAGCGAACTCAGAACCAGTGCAACACTTCACAACCCCATAAACTCACCATTCCCCCTCCCGCTGAAGGTCAATTATCTCTCAGTGAGATGCTGGAGAAACGGGCAGTCATGCAGTCCTCCACGATAACGATGAAGGAAACACGCCAGGTGAGCGTGACGCAACGACACAACTCCATTCCGCCGGCTCCGCCGAAGGGAGCGGAGTCGCCTCGATCACCGCAGGTCCTCGTCGAAAACGATTCCGTCGAGATAGTCCCGGAGCAGGAGACAACCCCGCTCTTCACAGCGAACGGAGTCTTTCTCGCTGAATTGCGGAAGGAGGAGGTGAAGCTGGCGTTCAGCAGCGAGGATCCTCTTCCCTTCACCGGCTACACGAATGTGGTGTTGTGTGTGTATGCCGACCAGATTTGCTTCTACTTGTTTGATGCGGTGAACAGCAGATACGACTTCATTGTACAATCACTCTGCTTGCCTACTGAATAGAAAAACGTGCCTCGCGCAGCATGTGTCAACACGCGACTCGATCGTGTCCTCTCCATGACGAACACGCTTCTCTATGGGATTTTCATCATGGACAAGTCGCAGGAGCAGGGCCTTTCCATCTATCTGATTGCGTAGACGGATTACGAGCGTGTGGTTCACGACTGCGCCGGAGCGAGACAGGGCATTCCAGGCAATGACTTACTCCTGTTTTCTAGCAAACAGAACACTTTAAACATAGCTGGTTAGCACCAAAACACAATATCCTTAAAGAAGCTCATTGGGCACATGATGAGGAATCTACGCATCACTCTGGTTACAAAATGCGTACGAAGACAACACCACCGTTCATCTCCTTTGTAACGTTAATCTGGCAGGCAAGACGAGATCTGCGCATCATTTCGCCTTCCCGCTCCCACCTCTCAGTCTTACCAATAGGAATCTTCTCGATGAAGGTCTCCTCCTCCGCGCAAGGCTTTGGTACCACCTCGGAGAGCTCTCTCGAGAGCACCACGTGACAGAAAGAACAAGAAGGACCTATCGCTTTAGCATCAGGAACGGAGCCCAATACCCTCTCCGAAGGTCTCCTCGGTCCAGCCCTCCGTTCTCTTCACGGCTCTGGGAAGACCGTTGCCATGGCAGTCACCTACGAAGATTACCACACACGCAACAAGAAACGCACCGCAAAGAGGCAATTTATAAGCTTCCGCCGTTTCCAGCAGGGTGTCTCCAATTCTGGCCTTCACGGGCTTCGATTCACCCTCCGGGGTAATGAAGGTGATATCGATGCTACAATGAAACGAAATGACATCACCCACGTGTTGTCGGCGGCCTTTCCCGTCCAGCTGATAAAGGGAGCCGCAACTACAGAATCACGCAGCCAGCACCTAGTCCATACCGGCATTGGTGGCCTTCGAAACACAGGGGGTCAGTCTTCTCAAAGCGAGCATTTTATCTCTGCGAACTTAAAAGATGAGGGCGCTTACAGGCTTTTTCCTTTCACAGCAAGAATAGGGCCGCCTCTTGTCATAACTATTGGGGCGGTTTTGCTTTCTCCAAGAGAACGCTTCAACTCTTTCGTGTTCATGATTTCTATCTTATACGTAACACATTGTACGCAATGGAATGATTCCACTCTTCAATCACGCGATGAAATGGAAGGGCAACTGACAACAAACATGAGGCAATGGCCCTATTATACATAACACAGAGAACGGTATTCAACACTTTCCTTGATTGAATCGCTGCTAATAGAGAAGGAGGAGAGGGGAGCGCAGTAGGTGTCAGAGCACGAGAATTCGGAGCTCGCCGTCAAACGAGAAGTCTTTTCGATCGGAGATGACGGAGCCGTTGAAGGGAATAAAACGACTTTTGCGACATAGATCATTCCTGTCTTTGCAGGAATGGGATAGGCGTCATAAACTGGATAGGGAAGCGGTGATTCACACACAGGCGTTTTGCACTCAACAAGAGAGGGACACGTCAGGCTCCTCTTCTTGTGTTCAACAGAAGATCGTTTCGCGTGGTATTCATAACTGCTCCTTCGCTCCTTCTCCTCTATCGCATTATCCTCACTTCCTGTAATCCACTCTTCAGAATCATGGCACACATCGAGCAAATCGAGTTCAGATGGCCCGTCTCCCGATCCACAAAACACTTCTCGTTCAGCATCGTTTTGCACTGCTTGCAGTAAAACATTGCCGGAGTCTGAGAACTCATGGTGGATGCTTTTTAACTCTCAATTCTATTGTGAAAACGCCTCGATAGGAGCATTCGACGCGATCTGATTGGCCGATAACCCCAGAGCAGAATCGCCAATTCGCAGTGTTTTCCCGTGTTTTCCGTTTCTTAAGACAAAGACACAATTCGATTAGAACATTGAGTGTTTTCCCCTGGCTCACTTCAATTCTTGTGTACAATGCATCGTTCTGATGAAAACTGCGAGAATCGTGACGAAAGAGTCTCCATAGAGGACTACCGTGTAGTAACTCTGCAGAAC
>OIWT01003788.1_pt1 | contig 13292 bp, 4 predicted proteins | sample 1587701 | NCBI WGS metagenome assembly OIWT01 (sample SAMEA3888904, study PRJEB22519) | human gut metagenome | biome: human gut; feature: human-associated habitat; material: faeces | place: Denmark | collected 2009
ATTATTTTTAGGTGTTACTATTAAACTTTCTAAAGAATTAAGTTCATTTGGAATATATATTTCATAGTCTAATACATTTTCATCAAATGTTTTATTTAATGTACATATTCCGTCACAATCATCTTCTTCTTTAAAGTTAACTTCAATATTTTGTAAATTTAATTCTCTTGTTTTATTTTGAATTAATTTAACTGTATAAGTTTTTATACTTCCATCTTCTGCGGTTACTACAAATGTAAAGTCTTCATCTGCTTTTATATTTTGTGGTAATAGTACAAAAATACTTGCATATTCGTTTTTAAGTACTATTTCTGATAAAGTTGCTTCTGTATCAGTATCAAATATAGAATATGTGAATATCCCTTCTACATCTTTTACTTCATCACCATTAATCACGATATGATCTACTTCATTATTTGTTGATGGAATTGGTTTTACATTTATATGATATGTTTTTTTAGTAACTCCATCCCCCGCAGTTACTGTTATATTAAATGTATTATATTGTTTATCATAATCAACACTTAATTTACTATCCATTGATATACTTGCGATTGGATCTGATAATTCATATGATATTTCTGTTTTATTTAGTTCAGTCTTATCTCTTGGGAATAAAACAGTATATTCAGTTTCATCTGGATCAAAGTTTTCACTAAATTTATAACCATTAACACTTAAGCTTTTTAGTGTTGCATCTTCACTTGTACTTCTTATTACATTTACTGTATAAGTTTTTTTAGTACCATCTTCTGCTTCTACTAAAATATCTATATTATTATCTCCAGGATTTAACTTAAATGTATTTGATAGATCTGTCTTAATAGTAGCACGTGGATCTTTTGTACTTGCACTTATAAATACTTGTGATAATGTTCCTATTACAGTTTCTTCATATGATAATACATCACTTTTAAAGTTAGAAACAGATGTATAATTTACTTCTAATGAACTAAGGAAAGCATTATTTGATTTTTCTCTTAATATTTTTAGTGTATAAGAATCGGTATTTATTTTATTTTCTGCGGTTACATTTAAAGTTATATCTTTTTCTTTTTCTGTTATATCCATATTATAACTTGTTTTATTTTCTGGATTTATACTTGCGCCATATGGTATATCTGCACTTACTACAAAACTAGTCGCATCTGCAGGTATTGTTATTTCGCAAGTTTTAGTATCTTGATTTACTTCACAAGTTAATTCTTCGCCTAATGCATTTACATGAACACTAGAGATAGTTGTACTATTTGATGCCTCTTTTGTTACATTTAATATATATTTTGTTACACTTGTTTCATCTTCTGATGTTACTGTTATTTCATATTTATTTACTTCATTAACATTTAATTTCATACTTGGGAATGAGATTTTTGCATCTTCATCCATTAATTCATAAGTAAATGAATCTTTATTTAATTCTGTAATTAAACTTGGAACAGTTACATCATATTCATATGTTTCACTTTGGAAGTTTGGAGTCATTACTCCATTTATAACTGTTAAATTATTTAGTCTAGATTCATTTGATGCGGGTCTTCTAACAGTTACTTTATAAATTCTTTCACTTCCACGTTTTGATTTTACTTTTATTTCAACTAATTGTTTTTTCTTATCTGTATTAAATGAATATGTTCCATTACCAGTTACTGTTGATTCTGTTACTTCAGGTGTTGCGAGTACTGTAAATTCTGTTACATCTTTTGTTGTCATTACAGTATATTCGTTTGTATCTTTATTAAATGCTGGAGTAAGTTCTCCACAAGACACATTTAATGTAGATAAGTAATTATTTATCTCATCCTCATTACTTACTTTTAAAGTATATGTACTTTGTGTTTTATCTTCTGCTTCTACTATTACAGTAATTGTATCTCCTTTTGCTGGGTTTAATCCAGTAATTTTACTGTTATATTCAAGGTCTGATGTTAGTGTTAATGAATTTGAGTTTACTGTAATACTCTTTATAATCGCAGTATTTTTTGTTGTTTTAACTTTTAATATTTCTTCTGTTAATGTTTTTGGTACAAATACTTCATATTCTTTCGTATCTTTATTAAATTCTGGAACAAATTCATAATCTCCTAATTTAAATTCTTTTAGTGATGAATCTGTTGATACTGCTTTTGTTACATTAAATGTATATGTATTTGTTACCTTTTCATCTTCTGATTTAACTTTTACTGTTACTGTACTTGTTTTATCATTTGTAAAATCAGAGTTACCAGTTATTTGATATGTAGAATATGGATCTGTTAATACCATATTACTAAAGTCTAAACTAGTTTCGTCTGTTACTGTATCATAATTAAATGTATTTTTATCAAATTTTGGTGTAGTACCAAATCCTACTGATTCTATTGTCGCAACATTATTTTTAATTCTTGTAACTGTTAAAGTATATGTTGTAGTGCTTAAGTCTTCAGCAGTTACTACTATAGAATATCTGTTGTCTCCTGTTACTAATTTTACTTTACCATCTGTTATTTCATTATTATTACTATCTAATATTTTATAACTTGAATGTTTATCACGAACTACTGGAAGAATAGTTATTTCATGACTCTTAGTATTTAATGTATAATCTAATTTTTCTGGATCAAATGTTTCATTTAATCCTTCATTTGTTGTTAAACTAGATAGTTTTGAATCAGTTGATGGTACTTTAGTTACATTTAATTTATATGTTCTAACATCTCCATTTTGAGCAGTTACTGTTATATTAAATATATTTTTTCCTGCACTAACTAAGGTTGGTCCTGAAACTGTTTCATTTTTTGAATTAGTAATTTTTACTATTGCCTTTGTACTTTCTGCTAAAGGTATAATAGTTATTTCATCTTTTTCAGTTGTTGCTGTATAATCTAATTTTTCTTTATTAAATTCTTCGTTTAATCCATCACTAGTATTTAAACTTTTTAAATAGTTATTACTATCATATAAAAGTGTTACATCTAGTGTATATGTTTTTGTTTTTCCGTTTTCACTAGTTACATCTATAGTTATAGTATTTAATCCTTCTTTTAGATTATTTCTATTATTACTTATAGATACTTTAGCAAATTTATTTGTTGGTACTGCCAAAATATCAAGACTTGTATCATATGTTGTTAAAGTATAATTTAATGTATTTTTATCAAAATCTGGAGTAAATGTATTATTTTTTACTTTTAGACTTTGTAATGTATTATCGCTTGATATTTCACGAGTAATATCCACAGTATAAGTATGGATAGTACCATCTTCTGCTGTTACTGTTATTACATTATTACTTGGATTTTCTTTTAATAAATCAATTTTTTTAACATATATAGCACTACTACCTATCTTTGCTCTCTTTTGTCCATTTGCGACTGCTGTTAAAGTTACACTTGATACATCATTTGGAAGAGTTAATGTATATTTGTCGTATAATGGATCAAAATTTGGAGATAGAATATAATTTTCTGAACCATTTGTTACTGTTAATGATTCTAAGTTATTATCGCTATATCCTGTTCTATAAACAATTATTTTATAGTCACATGTTGATTTATCTTCTGCGGTTACTCTAACTGTTATTTCGTTTTTACCTGCGACTAATTTTTGATAATTACCAATTATTTGGTATGTTGAAGTTTCTGCTGATGGAACTGCTGTAATATCAAGACTTTCAACACTTCCATCTACATACATATAGTATAAATATTTATTTGATTCAAAATTTTCAGTAAAATTATGATCTTTAACTGTTAATGAATCAAGTAATGTATTTGAGTTTGCTTTTCTCTTAACATTTAATTTATAAGTTAAGAATGTTTTATCTTGCGCTGTTACTACTACGTTAAATGTATTTGCGCCTACCTTTATGTCAAAATCACCAAGGCCTTCAATGCTTGAGAACTCTGTATCTTCAGCAACTCCTTCAAGTCTTAACTTAGTTATGTCGTTTTCTACTTCTAGTTCATAAGATAAATTCATCTTATTAAACTCAGGAGTAAGAGAAAGTTCTTCATTCTTATCATTTGTTATATTTATAACTTTTAAATTATTTAAGAATGCATTATTACTTTGTAATCTATTTACTGTAATATGATATTCTTTTACCTTTTTATTTGCTGCAGTTACTGTTATTGTTATTAAATTGTCACCATATTCAAGTGTTTCTGGATTTTCTATTTTTACAGTTGCATTTTCATCATCTGGAATAGCTTCTAGTGTTACATGTTCAGTATCTTTTGGTACTGTTATATAGTAATCAGTAATATTGTATGAATAATTAATTTCTACTTCTGGATCTGTTACTTTTAATGATTTCAAGTCAGCATTACCAGTCATATCTCTTGTTATTTCATAGTCCCATTTACTAGTATTCTTTTTGTCTTCACTAGTAACTTCTACTTTTATATTATTTTTTCCACCAGATAATGCATATACTCCATCACCTTTTGTAGTTTGGAAATAATGTGCTTTATCTACAACCATAGTAATTTCTCTAATTGTATATGGTACAGTTACTTCATAATTATGAATATCTTTATTAAATGTATAGTTACATGCTCCTTCATATTCTTCACAATATGATTTTATTAAACCGTTTATCTCAATACTATTTGGAATTGAATTTGTATCTAATTCACGATGTACTACAAGTGTATATGTTTTAGTGCTTCCATTTTCAGCAGTTACAACTAAATTTATTTTAGTTTCTCCACCTTCTATAATATAATCACCATTACCTATTACACTTGCTTTACCATCTGCTGGTACACCTTCAACATTTATCTCTACCTCATCTGATGCAAGATCTAGATAATATGTATCTTTGTTATAATCCCATTCTGATGGAGTTAATGTTCCTTTATTAACTATAATTCCATCTAAATAGTTATTTTCACTTTCTTGATATGGTATTGATATTTTTACCATACCGTTTCCAGGATGACCTGTTTCTTCTTTGTCTCCACTTGGCGCAATAAAGTCATTACTACCACTTAATGTCCCTGCATTTGTTAAGTAATAAGTACTATCTAAAAGCCAATCAGAGTTTCCTTCTATTACTGATGCAGTATCTTTTGTGTATACGAATCCAGATCCTCCACCACCTCCGTTTGACCAACCAGAAGTAGATCCAGATCCTCCTCCATACCATCCACCACCACCGGCACCACCATAGTACCTTCCGCTAGTGAATGAGGAAGATGCTCCTACACCAAATTTACCTACTGAACCTAGTACTTTTCCATATATTCCGTAAGAACCTCCTTCAGTTTGAGTTCCTCCTCCTGCTTGTGTTCCACATGAACCACTAGAAGCTGAACCTCCACCTTTAAGTCCTCCTCCTACAGCACCAGATGCACAGCCATCAGATCCATGGCCGCCACCTCCACCTGCGACAAGAATTCTACTATATAATGAGTCAGTTCCTACACGGATATCAGAGGCTCCTCCACCTTTTCCAACTCTTGAGTCGCCGCCTCCGTTAAATCCTCCATTTTGACCAGATCCACCAGTATAAACATAAAGTATTGTTCCTTTTTCTAAATATGCTGTACCATATGAGTAACCTCCACGACCACCGTTATTACCACCTTGTGCTCCCCATGCTTGTAAGAAATATTCATGATCATAAGGTATAACAACTGTTTGATAACTTCCTGTATAAGATACATCTTTTTCATAACCACTTACTGTAATTCTTTTAATATTAATAGTATAAACTGTACTTGATACATGTGGTTCTGTTACTGTTATTGTAATTGTATATTCATCATCTTGTATATATCCATCGCCTAAGACATTTGATTTTGCTTCAATATCATATAGTTCTGTAGTTGCATGTACTGCGGCAATATGACTCTCAAGATTAATGTCCATAGTTGTTTCATCGATTGGTACATCATATTCAAGTTTTGTACCTCCATCACTAGTTAATGTTAATTTTTTCATTTTACTAGAGTGTGGAAGAGTAATATTTAATGTATAAATTTTTGTACTTGTTCCTATTTCATTTGTTACTGAAATAGGTATAGTATATTTATTATTTTTATTTGATATATGGCCTAAATTTGTAATTATTTGATCACTTGATCCTTTATCTACAGTTAAGTCATATTCATCCATATAATATGGAAGAGTTAAGTTATATTCGTATGTATTTTTATTAAATGTTGTATTCCCGAATTCTGATACAGATTTACCATCTAAATAAATATTGTTTAAATAATCTATATTATTTGCTTCACGATGTATATGATATGTGAATATATCAACAACACCATTTACATATGTTATAGCAACTTCAAAATCGTTGTCTCCAGCATGTATTTCTCTTGTTCCATCACCTGTAACATTAATAATTGAGTCACTATCTGTTACTGTAAATGTAACAAGTGATGAATCATTACTATCTAATGTTCCTGTATAATCTTTTATTTTGTAATCAAATTCTTTATCTACTTTTACGTTATCACTAACTTTTATTTGATAATCATAGGATAGTGCGAATGATATTTTTACATATCCATCACCAGAATGTCCTGTTTCAGTTTTTCCTTTTGGGGTTGGCATTTCACTATTTCCAGATACTGTTTTTGCCTCTGTCAAGTAAACATTTTCACCTGGTAAATAGTCTTCTGGTACTATTGTTTTATTACTTTCAGTCCAAATAAATCCTGAACCTCCAGCTCCGGAACGGTCATCATCGCCTCCACCGTCAACGCCAGAGCCGCCGCCTCCATACCAGCCGCCGCCTCCAGCACCACCAAAGCCACTATTAGCGTATACACCGTTACCACCTTGACCAAATGATCCAGATATGTTACCAGTTCCTGCTTGTGTTTGTGTTCCACCAGTTCCTAAAGTACCATAACTTCCGACACCATTTCCACCGGTTAAACCTCCACCGTAGCCACCGGCATTTGATGATGAACCAACAGATCCTCCACCACCAGCAACTAAAATACGATTATTAAGTGTATAGCCTCCAGATCTAATATCTGATGCACCACCACCATAGATATTTGCTCCTGGTAATAGTCCACCACCATTATATCCCTTGTGATTATTACCATCACCACCAACATAAACATAAAGTATTTGTCCTCTATTTAGGAAGATTTGTCCAGTAGAATAACCACCTTTACCTCCATTGTTATTTCCTCTATGTCCACCTTGTGCACCCCATGCTTCTAGTGTATAAATTCCTGTTGCTGGTGCAATAAATTTTTGCCATGAGGCTGTATATTGGTATCCATAATTACCATCATCTAATAAATAATCACTTTGTTTATGGAATGTAAATGTATATGTTACTGTAAGTCCTGTTATATCATTCATAACATCAACTGCGTATACATATTTTTTTTCACCGTCTTTAAAATAGTATGCTCCCTTTTGACTTTCTACTTTTGAATATCCTTCATTTAGTATAAAACTTACATTTATGTAATCAACACTATCTAGTACTGATAAATCATAATCATAAACTGAATAATCAAAGTCAACTGGAATATCACCATCGTTTATTGTTACACTTGATACACCATTTATTAATTTTGGTGTAATTCTAACAAATCCATCACCTGTGTGACCTGTTTCATTTGCGCCTGTTGGTGATTTAAATGTTTGATTACCGCTATAAAGTAGACCATTTGATAAATAACTTTTATCTGTTACTAAATATCCTGATGGTACATTTGATGCGGATGATTCACTCCATATAAATCCTGAACCTCCAGCTCCTGAACGGTCATCATCACCACCACGATCGTCAACACCAGAGCCGCCGCCACCATACCAGCCGCCGCCTCCAGCACCGCCGAAACCGTCATATGCTCCATAACTATTACCACCTTGGCCAAATGACCCTGCATTCTGTCCTGTACCACCACTTGTTTGTGTTCCACCTGTTCCAACAGCACCATAGCTACCTATAGCATTTCCACCAGTTAGACCACCACCGGCACCACCGGCATTTCCTGGAGCACCAACAGATCCTCCACCACCGGCAACTATTACACGGTTGTATAAAGAATCTCCACCATAACGAATGTCAGACGCACCTCCACCATAGCCTAAACTTGTTTGAATCCAAACACCACCAGAACCATAGTATCCTGATACTTGTCCACCACCATTATAGCCTTTACCTGTTCCATTTATGTTTGTTGTATTACCACTTCCACCAACATGTACATATAAAACTTCACCTTTTGATAAGTACATTTCGGCATATGAGTAACCTCCTTTACCACCGTTTTTAGCACCACGGTCACTTCCTTGAGCTCCCCATGTTTCTAATGAATATATACCAGTTGCTGGTACATAGAATTTTTCATAATTACCTGTATAACTGTATCCATATGAAACTGTTGATCCTTCTTCTAAATGACTATTTTGTTTTCTAATTGTAACGTTATAAGTTGTTACTACACCTGTTGTATCATCTGTTAATGTTATTGTATTTGTAAATGATAATATATTTGTCATATCTACCACTTTATTTGTTTGATTTACTGTATAACCTTCTTCAGTTGCTACATTAAATCTTACATTTGTCATATCATTATCAACATTTAGATAATAATCATGAACTTCATAATTAAAATCTATTGGTATATTACCACGATTAATTTTTATATCTGTTATTCCGTTTGATTTTATAAGTGTTATTTTTGCCTTACCATCACCAGAATTAGATCCTGATGTATATGTTGCTGCATTAATAAAGTATTTTTCTGACACGTTATAACTTGATGGCACACTTGTTTTAGTAGTATTACTCCATGTAAAGCTAGAGCCTCCACCGCCTCCACGGTCATCATCTTGACTTCCATCTGGATTTGCTCCTCCACCACCGAAGAAGCCTCCACCTCCAGAGCCTGCATAACCTCCGCTTGCATGAAGTCCATTACCGCCTTTACCAAAACTTGCACGATATGATCCAGCGGCAGTAATTGAAGCACCAACACCACCCGAGCCACATCCTGATGTAGAACCTCCAGTTAAGCCACCTGCACCACCTGCATTTCCTGTTGCGCCTACGGATCCGCCTCCACCTGCGACCATAATTCTTGAATTTAATCCATCAGTATTATCCCAAGTACCAGGTACTAAACGTATATCAGTTGCTCCTCCACCCGTTACTTTAACAGGTCTTGAACAAGTTGCATTGCTTGAACATATTTCAGGAATATAACCACCACCATTATATCCATTATGATTGTTACCATTACCACCAACATAAATATAAAGCATTTCACCTTTATTTAAATATATTTCACCGGATGTATAACCACCTTTACCACCATTATTTTTTCCACGGTCACCACCTTGTGCTCCCCAAGTTTCTAATTTATAAACACCTGATTTATAAGCATAGAATGTTTGATAATCGCCAGTATAGTCATAGTAATAAGATATTCCACCACCAGCGTTTAAATAATAATTATGTTTTTTTACTTTGAAAGTATATACTTGAACAAGTCCTGTAGTATTATCTGTTAATGTTACTGTATTTGTTACTGATAAAATATTTGTCATATCAGTTACTTTATTGCTTTGTGAAAGAGTATATCCATCCTCTGTAGTTATATCAAATTTAATTTGTTTTGCATCATTGTTAACTGTAAAATCATAATCATATCTATCATATGAGAAATTAACAGGTACATCACCATTATTAATTTGTACATCAGTTATTCCATTCATTTCAAGTAATGTTATTTTTGCTTTACCATCGCCAGCATTTGTTCCTGTTGAATAACTAATAGAGTTCATATAATATTTTTCATCTATATTCATTGAAGAGTAATTTGATTTTGATTGTGCGTTGTAAGCGAAACTAGATCCGCCACCTCCGCCTTTATCATCATCGCCGCTGCTATCTGGATTAGCTCCTCCGCCACCAAAGAAGCCACCACCACCGGCACCACCATATCCTCCACTTGCATGGAGTCCATTTCCACCTTTACCAAAACTTGCACGATATGATCCTGCAGCCGCAATTGTTGCGCCTCCTCCTCCAGAACCATAACCTGATGATGCAGATACACCAGAAAGACCACCAGCTCCTCCAGAATATGCACCTACTGATCCACCACCACCAGATACAATTAATCTTGTTTTTAAGCCTTCTTCGCTATCCCAAGCACCACTTGTTAAACGTATATCAGTAGCACCACCACCATAAATATTTAAATCTGGTAATAATCCGCCACCATTATAGCCTTTATTTGTTGTACCATTACCACCAACATAAACATATAATATGTCTCCTCTTGTTAGGTATATAGTGCCACTTGTATAACCACCTTTACCACCATTATTACTTCCTCTATGTCCACCTTGTGCTCCCCAAGTTTCTAATTTATAAACTCCAGTTTTTGGAACAACAAAAATTTGATAATTCCCAGTATAATTAAAGTCAAATTCAGTCCCAGCAGCATATACAATAGGTTTATTTAGTAGTACACTAAAAAGAATTAACGAAAATGTTAAAACTAATTTAATAATTAAACTATTTTTAAGTTCATTAAATCTTTTCATAAACACTACTCTTCCATTATTTAATATTAATATAATTATACAATAAAACAAAAGAAATGTCATCAATTTAAGTAGAATATTATTACATAAATTATAATATTATAGTAAATACACAAAAATAGAATGAAATCATTCTATTCTTAACATAATTATCCGATTTGCATTATGCTTAAATATGAAACCGTATCTTCATCTTGAGTAAGAGTTACATTCGTTGTAGATGATACTGCAAGGTCTACTTTTTCACTCTTGTTTAGACTTACAATAATACTTCCATTAAACCATACATATTCTTGATTATTTACTTTTCTTGCAATTTTTGTTCCATTTATTGTAACATTTTTTTCTTAGTTCTATAGATATATTACTTTGCGCTGATGCGACTGATGAAAAAAAATAATCAATTTTATATATACCTGTATTTTGCACTTTTGCAGTATTTGTAAAAGATATATTCATATTTTTTACTTGTGAATTTTTACTCAATTCTACTTGGTTTGGAGTATTTGCTGTTAACATATATGAATTACCATTATCTTCATATAAACTTGCATAAGAATCAAGTATAGCTGTTCCAACTAAGCCTTGCGATCCGGTAGGTCAAAAAATCACCTCATAATTTATATACTCTATAAGTATATTAAATTCCCTTAAAAAATAAAAAAACAATCAATTAAATGATTGTTAACTAAATAAATTATTTAACTATATTTGATACAAGACCAAATGATACTATCATCATTATAATACTTGCCATTATTACACCTGCAAATATTGCTAAAAATGATTTCTTTTTATCCATTTCAAGTACTGATGCTATTAAAGAGCCAGTCCATGCACCTGTACCTGGAAGAGGAATACCTACAAATAATACTAATCCTAAATATCCAAATTTTTCTATTTGGCCTTTTTTCTTATTAACTTTTTTATCAAGCCAATTTGCTACTTTTTTTAGTTTTTTACTATTTCTCATAGCATCTAATATTTTATTTATTAATAATAATGCTTGGCCAGATAAGGCTAGGGGTATAGGAATTATTGCTGAATCAGTAAGAAATATTAAGGATGTTACTTATAAAAATTGTAGTATAGGCTTTGCAAGTGCTACTTGGATGGATGATTTAGGAGCTATTGTTGTGTATCCAGCAAATGATAGTGAAGTTTCAAATATTAATTTTGAAAATATTGAAATTTATAGTTCAGCTTTATATCCTGTAGCTATTAAAAACTTAAATGATAGTAAGTCAATTATAAAGGATATTACCTTTAAAAATATTCATATTTATGATGATAAGCCAATAAAGGTAGCCTTAAGTGATAATGGTAAAATTGAAAATATTATTTTTGATCATTGCTATAGAAAAGGAGCTTTAATGACAACATATAAAGAATATAAATTTAAAACTACAAATTATGATGAAAAAAGCATTATAATAAAATAAAAGGTGGCTAGCATACTAATAGCAAGTTAGTATAGCTAAAGCTAAAATAAAATATTATGATAGAAAATTTAAATAAGCACATTGAAAGAAGCTTTAAAAGATTATCAGATGATATTTATTCTATAAATAGAATCTGGCAAAATGAAAATTATGATTGGCCAGGGGATTTCGAAGGAAGAGCCTTACTAGCTTTTGTATGTCTTTATGAAATAACAAATCAAAAAATTCCATGTATGGATGAAATGATAAATGATTTATTAAAGCATTTAAATAAAGAAGGATATATGGGAAAAATAGCAAATGGTATAGCTGATGAGCAGCAATTATCAGGACATAGCTGGTTGCTTCGTGGGCTTTGTGAATACTATAATGTTTTTAAAGATGAAAACGCTCTTAAATATGCTAATAGAATTATAGAAAATCTTTATCTTCCTCTTATTGATTTATATAATAATTATCCGCTAAATAGAAACAAAAATAATGAAGGTGGTGTTAGCGGAAGCACATATAAAACTATAAATAACTGGAAGCTTTCAAGTGATATTGGCTGTGCTTATATGTGTTTAGATGGCTTAACAGCCTATTATGAAATAACTAAGGATAATGATGTTAAAAAGGCTATTGATCTATTAATAAATGGCTTTATTAATCTTGATAGATTAGCTTTGAAATGCCAAACTCATGCAACCTTAACTGGAGCTAGAGGAATTATGCGTTTATATAAAATTACAAATGAAGAGAAATATCTTGATTATGTAATTGAAATTTTTGATTTTTATATTAAATATGGAATGACACTTAATTATGAAAATATAAATTGGTTTAATAGAAATGATAGCTGGACTGAGCCATGTGCTGTTGTTGATAGTTTTATATTATCATTATGGTTATATGAGACAACTAATGAAAAGAAATATCAAATATTAGCATCAAGAATATGGTTTAATGGATTATTATTTTGCCATAGAGAAAATGGTGGTGCTGGTCCTAATACTTGCGTTAATTTAAAGCAACCATATTTAAATATAAGTATGTATGAGGCTTTCTTTTGCTGTAGCATGCGTTATTGCGAAGGCTTAAAATATGCTTGGCAATATGAGCATATTATTACTAGTGATGATAAGATAATTAAAGATGAATATGGTAGAGTATTTAAAGGAAATAAGCTACTAGTTAACGATGAAAATAATGACTTTCCTTTTTGTATCCATATAAGATTTGATAATAAGGATTATATAGAAATTCCAACATTTGTAAAAAATAAAAATTATAAGCTAAAAGTGTTTTAAGTAATTATTATGTAAAGAAGTCTATTAAAGAATT
>OIWT01003789.1_pt1 | contig 13289 bp, 13 predicted proteins | sample 1587701 | NCBI WGS metagenome assembly OIWT01 (sample SAMEA3888904, study PRJEB22519) | human gut metagenome | biome: human gut; feature: human-associated habitat; material: faeces | place: Denmark | collected 2009
CCGGCGCAAAACCGTCGGCTAGCTATCTCGACAAATCAGGGATTTGGAATCTCTGCTCCCGCTGCAGACACGTCCGAACAGGCTCGGCGCGGAACGTCCGAAGAGGCTCGTCCGCAAATCCCGCTTCCCTTTTCGCCCCAATAAGGCTATACTTTCATTCGACGTTCAATACCAAAGGAGACGAACATGAAGAAACTGTTGACTGCACTGATGATTCTTGCCGCCGCCGCGACGCTCAAGGCCAGCACGGAGGGCTATGTGATGCTTTCGGTGTTCTCGCCCGGGCAGATCCCGATTGCGGCGACTTCCCTCAACGGCGTGCGCCTCAATGCCCTCTACGGGGAGTGCCAGAACCTCAACGGCGTCGACGTGGGCGTCTTCGGGCGCGTGCGCGAGAACGTGAACGGCCTCCAGGTTTCCGCCGTCAGCTCGGTGGGCACGGACGTCGTCGGCGCCCAGCTGGGCCTCGTGAACGTTGTGGAGGCGGACTTCGTCGGCTTCCAGCTCGCGCTCTGGAACGACGTCGGCGCGACGGCGAAGGGCTTCCAGCTCGGCCTCGTCAACCGGGCGAACATGCTGGAGGGCCTGCAGATCGGTCTCCTGAACTTCATCGACGAGCCGCAGCAGACGTGCCGCTGCCTGCCGATCGTGAATCTTGGATGGTAGCGCGCTTGTCCAGTCCGCCTTGCGGATTAGGGTTTTCTGAGTAGGTCCCAAAATGGAAAACGTCAAAGAGTCGGACACGAGCCGGCATTTCCTGCGTCAGTGGATTGAGGAGGACGTCGCCGCCGGCCGCACGGGCGGCACGGTGGTGACGCGCTTTCCGCCCGAGCCGAACGGCTACATCCACATCGGCCACGCCAAGGCCGTGTGCGTCGACTTCGGCATGGCGCAGCTCTTCGGCGGCGAGTGCCACCTGCGCCTCGACGACACGAATCCGGCGAAGGAGTCGGACGAATACGCCGAGAACATCAAGAACGACATCCGCTGGCTTGGCTTCCAGTGGTCGGGACCGGGCGACGCCGGCGAGGCGGGCTTCTACAACGCCTCGAACATGTTCGAGAAGATGTACCGGATTGCCGAGGAGCTGATCCGGCGCGGGCAGGCCTACTGCTGCAACCTCACGCAGGAGGAGTGGAAGGACTACCGGGGCGTGCCGGAGAAGCCGGGCCGCCCCTCGCCCTCCCGCGACACCGATCCCGAACGCAACCTGCGCATCTTCCACGAGATGCGCGATGGCAAGTACGCCGACGGCGAGTGGTGTCTGCGGGCGAAGATCGACATGGCCTCGCCCAACATCCACTTCCGCGACCCCGTCCTCTACCGCATCCGCCACGTCGCGCACTACCACCTGGGCAATGCGTGGTGCGTGTACCCGATGTACGACTTCGCGCATCCGATCGAGGACGCGCTGGAGGGCGTGACGCACTCGATGTGTACGCTGGAGTTCGAGGTCCACCGTCCGCTCTACGACTGGGTGGTGGACCGCATGGACGAGCAGGGGCTGCTCACGGTGCGCAACGGCGTGAAGATCCGTCCGCACCAGCGCGAGTTCGCGCGCCTCAACATCACCTGGACCGTGATGTCGAAGCGCCTCCTGCTGCAGCTCGTCACCGAGAAGCACGTCTCCGGCTGGGACGACCCCCGCATGCCGACCGTGTGCGCCATGCGCCGCCGGGGTTTCCCGCCCGCCGCGATCCGCGCGTTCTGCGAGCGCGTGGGCGTGACGAAGATCGAGAGCGAGAGCGACCCCGCGCTGCTTGAATGGTGTGTGCGCGAAGAACTCAACAAGACGGCCGCGCGCCGCATGGCCGTCCTCGACCCGGTGAAGCTCGTCATCGAGAACTTCACGGGCACGCGCACCGTCACGAAGCCGAATAATCCGCTCGACGCGGCGGCGGGGACGCGCGAGATCCCGTTCTCGCGCGAACTCTGGATCGACCGCGCCGACTTCCAGGAGAACCCGGAGAAGAAGTTCTTCCGTCTGGCGCCCGGCCGCGAAGTGCGCCTCGCCGGGGCGTGCATCGTCACCTGCACGGGCTTCGAGAAGGACGCCGAGGGGAAGATCACGCTCATCCGCTGCACCTGGGACGAGGGCAGCTGGGGCGGCAACCCGTCCGACGGACGCAAGGTGAAGGGCACGATCCACTGGGTCGACGCCGCAACCGCCGTCCCGGCCGAGGTGCGCCTCTACGACCGCCTCTTCACGGTGCCCGATCCGCTGCGGGACGGTCCTGAGCGTTTCCTCGACTACATGAACCGCGATTCGCTGAAGACGGGCACGGCCTACGTCGAGCCCGCGCTCGCCGCCGCCGCGCCCGGCGAGCGCTTCCAGTTCGAGCGCACCGGCTACTTCGTGGCCGATACGCGGGACTCGAAGCCCGGCGCCCCGGTCTTCAACCGCACGGTCACGCTGAAGGACTCCTACCGTCCCGCGTGACGGCCGGGCGCGCGCCAGCCGAAGACCGACGCCCCCGAGCCGGACATCATCACGCCCGTACACCCCTCCGCCTCCAGTTCCGCGAGCGCCACCGCGATTTCGGGATGGAGGCGGCAGGCCGCCGGCTGGAGGTCGTTGGCGCCGCGTCCCCGGTCTTCCGGGCGGAAGGCGCGGAAGACTTCCGGCGTCGAGACGAAGACCGGCGGCGTGCGGAGGACGAGCCGCGCGAGGTCCGGGAGCGGGACGTCCGCACACGCCGACTCCGCAAGCGGCGTCACGCGCTCGCCCCTCCCCTCCATGAGGACGGGGCCGCCATGCGTCAGCGCGGGCACATCGCTGCCCACCTCCGCCGCGAGGGCGACAAGCTGTTTTTGGGGGAGCTTCAGGTCCCAGAGTTCGTTGAGTCCGTTCAGGACGGCCGCCGCGTCCGCCGACCCGCCGCCCAGCCCCGCGCCCATGGGGATGCGCTTCGTGATCGCGATGCGCGCGCCCCTTCGGCATCCCGTCGCGCGGCGCAGGACGTCGGCGGCCTTCCAGGCGAGGTTCTTTTCCGGCGGAAGGTCGCCCGCCATTTCGACGGTGAGGTCGGCGGCGGGGGTCAGCTCGATGTCGTCGTGGAGCGGAATCGGCAACACGACGCTGCGCAGGTCGTGGTAGCCGTCCGGCCGCGTGCCGTGTACTTCGAGCGTGAGGTTGATCTTGGCGTGGGCCGCGCGGCGCATCACAGGATCTCGCAGCGCGGCAGGTCGCCGACGATTGGGCGGGCGTAGGCGAGGAATGCCTTCGTGACGTCGTGTCCGTTCGCCGCGATGAAGGCGTCCGGCACGCTGCGCGTGTACTTGGCGGCGTTCGCGATGGGCTGCGGCTCGAACGCGACGGCGTACGTCTTGCCCGGCTTGCGCACGATCGCGATCGTGCCCTTCGCGAGGCGGCCCGCGAGCGCGGCCCGGACGGCGGCGGCGCCGACGGCGCGCGCCTCCTTCCGGTCGGTCTTCGAGGCGATGCCGGGGAAGGAACGCTGCAGGTAGCCGAAGGTGTCGGCGCGCACGCGCGCGACGCCGGCATGCTGCTTGAGGTATTTCGCGAGGTAGTCGCCGAGGGCGCCCGTGCCGCTCATCTGCACGTTGCCGTGGCTGTCCTTCTCGCCGCCGGCGAACTGCGCGCCGATGGAGGCGCCCGACTCGTCGCGGATGCCCTCCGAGACGGCGACGACGCAGCGGCCGAACTTCTTCATGGCGGCCTGGACGTCCGCGACGAAGCCGTCGAGGGAGAACGGACGCTCCGGCAGGTAGATGAGGTGCGGGCCGTCGTCCCTGCGCACGCGCGCGAGGGCCGAGGCGGCGGTGAGGAAGCCCGCGTCGCGGCCCATGACGACGTCGATCTTCACGCCGCCGAGTGCGCGGTTGTCGAGGTCGTCGCCCTTGAAGGCGCTTGCGACGAAGCGGGCGGCGGAACCGAAGCCCGGCGTGTGGTCGCAGCTGCGCAGGTCGTTGTCGATCGTCTTGGGGATGTGGTAGCAGACGAGCGGGTAGCCGTCCTTCTCCGCCTCCTCCGCGACGATGCGCGCGGCGTCCGCCGAGTCGTTGCCGCCGATGTAGAAGAAGAAACCCACCTTGAGGCGCTTGAACGCTGAGAAGATCCTGCGGCAGTCGTCCGCCGTCGGCTTGAGGCGGCAGGAGCCGAGGGCGGCGCTCGGCGTCTCGGCGATTGCGCGCAGTTTCCCCTCGTCCACCTTGCGCAGGTCCACGTAGTCGCGTCCGAGGATGCCCGCGATGCCGTGACGCGCGCCGAGGATCCTCCCGATGCGCGCACCGACGCGCGGCGCGCGCGCGGCGAGCACGGCCCCCACGAGGGACTGGTTGATGACCATCGACGGGCCGCCCGACTGGGCGATCACCATGTTCGTGAAATCGGTCTTCTTCATGGGGGATAGTATAGCACAAAGAGGGATTGGGAGGGTCGCGCTTGTCGCGACCGTTTTCTGCGGATAGGTGCTTGACGGATTCTCGCCGTTTATGATACTGTAGTGGCGTTTTCAGGACGTGGATGTGTGCTTCAACGTGGAGGATTGGGAATGTGGACACGGGAAAAAACGAGAGTTGACGGCGGTCTGCGGACGCATGGGGCCTTGGCGTTCTGCGCCGCGCTCCTCTTGTGCTGCGGGAGGCTGTCCGGCGCGGTCGTCACGAATGGGTTCGTCATCGTCGACGTGCCCGGCGTGCGTGTGACGGGGACGGGGGACGCGGTGTTCCACGTCTCCCGCGTCGGTGTGGCGAAGGACGCCCAGGTCAGGGTGACGGCCCGGCCGGGATGGCGGTTCGCGTCGGGGAAGCGTGAGATCGTGTTCCCGCTCGCCACCCTCACCACTTCCGGACCGGCGCCGTCAAGGCACAAGGTCCGATCCGATCTGGGGGAGGACGAAACCGAGATCACCTGGGAGGACTGCACGTTCGCGGCTGCGGTGCGCGACGTACATGTGCTGAAGCCGGACTTCAAGGTCCATCTATCACTTGGAAGTTTTCCTGTAGCCCCGTGGGTGTTCTGAACGAAGAAGGGCAGGAGTTTGTGGGCGTGACGGCGGGGTTCCATCCAGAGAATCGTAGATGCGTCAACTTTAAGGAAGATGACGATGGGACGGTGGAGGTGATTCCATCTGATGTTGATGGATTGTACGAGTCTCCAGATCCAAATACGCGCATCGAGGCAACAAAGACCTGGCATCTAACACGTAATGACTTTCTGAAAGGCATCGGCGAAGCTCGGAATTTGAAGATGCTTATATCCTCTGGATATAAGTACAATGCCGTGAACAACAATTGCGTCCATGCGGTTGCCCGAATTGCGGCGGCGGCAGGAATTCAATTGCCTCTGACAGAATTTGGATGGTATGCCTATACGTCGCCTGAAGCCTTCCTGTTAACGCCCGTTCGTACGAATACAACCCTCAGAATGTGCCTTGGCCCAACAGCCTACGGTCTTGGGATCGATCTCAGGAACATGAAATAGGAGCATGAAATGAAAATGAAAGAGTATCTGTTCTTCGCAGCCATGTCGGTCTCCGCGCTGTTGCCGTTGCAATCCGGCGAATGGCGGGATGCCGCGCGGGGACAGCGGGAGAGGGCCGACCGGCTGCGTGAACGGGGCCTTCGGGTCTGCCGCCAGTATGCGTTCCTCGACGGCGGGATCTTCCGGCGAAAGGAAATCTTCCGGGAGGACTCTTCCGGCAGGAATTTCCACTGGTGTACGGTGACGAACGAACTTGATGGTGAGATCGTCAATGCTGGCTTCAAGGGGACCGGCCTCCGTATCCTGAATGCGTTCCAGTGGCAGGATGGGGTGAAGAAGCGAAGCGTGACGTGGCATTTCGACGAAAGGGGCATGTGGAACGGGATGGATGAGGTTTCGAATGTCTGCTTCAGCGCCCTGTACTACCTGAACGGGAACACCCGGGAGACCGAGACGATCGTCCGTACGGAACGCGGCCCGGTCTACCGTGGGCGCATGTATTTCTTCGACATGAACGGGGAACCGTCCTCGTTTGACGACGTCGACGGGATACTCGAACGCGAGGCCCCCATGAAAGTCGAGCTCCTGTTCAGGAAATGAAGGACACCGAAAGTCGGGGAGTGAACGACACCGGGAAAGACCTGCTCCCGCGCGACCTGTCGGCCCAGCGCGCGAAGTACCCGTGCCGCCCTCGGCGCGTGGCGTCCGAACAGTTGCGCAGGAGCGCGACAAGATTGTGGCTGTGCGCTTTGACGTGGGGGATGGAATGTGGACACCTGGAAAAAAGATATGGAAATGATAAAACACCTCATGTCCGTGGTCGTTTTGGTCTCCGCGCTGTTGCCGCTGCAATCCGGTGAATGGCGTGACACCGCGAGGGGACAGCGGGAGAGGGCCGATCGGCTGTATGAACGGGGCCTCCGGGTCTGCCGCCGGCATGAGTTTCTCGACGGAGGAATCTTCAGGCGGAAAAATATTTTCCGGAAAAACTTCCCCGATCGGGACTTCCGTTGGTGTACGCTGACGAATACGTTCAACGGTGAGATTGTCAATGCAGGCTTCGCGGGGACCGGCCTCCGTATCTTGCGTTCGTTCCGATGGCAGGACGGAGTGAAGCGAAGCGAGACGTGGCTTTTCGACGAAAAGGGCATGTGGAGCGGGATGGATGAGGTTTCGAATGTCTGCTTCAGTGCCCTGTACTACCTGAACGGGAATACCCGGCAGACCGAGACGACCTTCGATACGGAACGTGGCCCGGCCTACCGTGGACGCATCTACCGCTTCGACATGGACGGGGAACCGTCTTCGTTTGACGACGTCGACGGGAAGCTCGAACGCGAGGTCCCCGTAAAGTTTGAACTCCTGATCAGGATGTGAGAGGCGTCGGAAGTCTGGACGTGAATGCTATCGGGAAAGACGTACTCCCGCGCGACCTGTCTGCCAGGTGCGCGAAGTACACGCGCCGCCCTCGGCGCGTGGCGTCCGAACGGCTGCTTTCAAATGCCCTTTTGGCGGTAGGGTTTCTGGTGGGGTCATTGTCGATGGCAAATGAAGAGTCCAATGTACCGCACGCTTACCATACGCGGGCGGTCCGTCTGCAAAGACGGGGACTCCAAGTCTATCGACAGAACGTTTCCGCCCATGCCAATTCTCCGTCAGGCGGGATTGTCACGGTGTCCTATCAGGGAAGTAACCTGGTTCATGCTTCGTTGATTGAGAATGTACGGGGACGGGACGTCCAGTTGGGATGGAACTTCCAGGATGGTTTACCCACGCATGGATGGGAGTGTTCACCCAAGGGGGATAAGGAAGGTTTCCTCGTAGATTACTACGCGAATGGAGAAGTCAGAAGTGCGGTACGGACAAGAGACACGACATTTGCAGGGCCGATGTGTTTCTTCGACAAAGACGGGAAGGTGAAGTCCGTCATTGACGTCGACGGAAAGGCCATCCTTGATATTCCACTTGGTAAATGAAGGGAAAGAGAGCGATGAAAGGGAAACGGATTCTGTCGGGCGTGGTCGTTCTGATCTCCGCGCTGTTGCCGCTGCAATCCGGCGAATGGCGGGATACCGCGCGGGGACAGTTGTTCAGGAAATGAGGGGCGTCGGGATGCGCTGGGCTGTTCGGATCGCCCTCGCGGCGGAGTTCCACGCGGAGCCGTTCGCCGCGCTGTGCCTCGTGGCGGGGGGACGGCTGCTGCGGGACCGTGGCGGACGGGCTGGCCGTCCTGTGCGCGCTCTGGGGGTTCTACGCGGGGCCGGATCCCGCCTGGGCCCCGGACATGACGGTTCCCCGCCAGGTCTGGCTCGCGGTTGTCCTGTCCGTCGGATGGTTCGCCGGGGGGCGTACCGCGCCAGGGCGGATAATTGTGCTATAATACGTGCCATGCAGAGGTTCAAGATCATGGCGGCGCTCGCGCTTGCGCTGTTCGCCGGCTGCGCGTCCTTCGAGGCGACGCGCAGCCAGAAGTTCGTGGACGAGTCGGGCGCGTTCGTCCACGTCGATTACGGGGCCGACAAGGAGCCGCGCACCTCCGTTTTCGTGCTTTCCAACGGCGTGCAGCTGCCGTTCAAGTCGAAGCTGAAGGTGCGCGTCGAGCTGCCGGACGGCACGCGCTTCACCGCCTACCAGCGGATGTCCACCGCCGGGAACCTCTACCTCGACGAGGATGAGAACTGGGAGTATTTCGAGCAGGGCACGGGCTGCCTCGTCGCGCAGAAGGCGCCCGACGGCAAGGGCTTCCTCGTCCGCTTCCAGGGCACGCTCTGCGCGAGCGTGCGCAACCCGCTGAACGAAAAGCGGCAGACCATCCGCGGCGACACCTCGACGCCGAAGGGCTTCGGCCGCGACTCCTCCGGCCCCCGCACCGTGGAGTGAACGCCATGTCCGTCCTCGAAAACATCCGGGTCGTCCTCGTCGGTACCCTCTACACCGGCAACGTCGGCAGTGCCTGCCGCGCGATGGCCAACATGGGCTTCCACAACCTCGTGCTCGCCGCGCCCAACCTCCAGAACGACTGGAGCGAGGGCGAGCGCATGGCCGTCCACGCGACGGACATCCTCCGGAACCGGCGCGAGTTCGCCACGTTCGAGGAGGCCGTCGCGGACTGCGTCGCCGTGGTCGGCACGACGGCGCGCGGCGGGCTCTACCGCCAGCACGTGAAGGCGCCGCGCGACTGCGCGGGGGACATTCTCGCGCTCGCCGCGACCGGTCCCGTCGCGCTCGTCTTCGGCCGCGAGGACAAGGGGCTCCTCAACGAGGAGGTCGCCCAGTGTACCCACCTCATCCGCATTCCCGTCGACGAGGGCTACACCTCCATCAACCTCTCCCAGGCCGTCCTCATCACCTGCTACGAGTTCTTCACCGCGACGGGCGCCTACGTGCCGCCGCACGAGAAGGCCCCGCCCGCGCCCCAGGCGCAGAAGATGCAGCTCATGAAGAACTGGCAGACGATGCTGCGGGACATCGGCTTCATGGACGAGAAGCAGACCGAACACATGATGCAGGGCATCCACCGCATCTTCTCGCGCGGCGTGCAGACGCGGGATGACGCCGCCATCATGCTCGGCGTCGCCCGCCAGGCCCTCTGGGCCCACCACAATCCCGCCCTCGAAGGCCGCAAGCCCTCCATCGCGTGAATGAAGTCGCCGCGCGCAGCGCGGCGACTTCATCTCCCAAGCCGCGCAGCGCGGCGACGAATCTCTCCTTGCTGGTGTGCGGGGCTTTTGGTAAAATCGCCTTTTCTGAACGGATACGGAAAGGTTGACGATGAAGAAGATGCTTGCTGTTGCCGGGGCCGCTGTCTTTGCGGGGCTTGCGACGCTGGCGCAGACCGCCACGAACGTTGCGCCTACGGCGCTGAAGGTGGTCGAGACGACGCCCGAGGCGGCGCAGACCGGGGCCGTCGCGAAGACGGTGGAGGCGACGAGCGACTGGCTGGTGTCCTTCACGAACTTCGTGGAGATGGTGGACGGCTGGGTGTGGGGCGTGCCGCTCATCGCCGCCATCCTCGTGACGGGCCTCCTCCTCACGTGTATCCTCCGCTTCACCCACCTCTTCAACCTCAAGCGCGCGTTCCAGTACATGTTCCACCAGGAGGTGGATCCGGGCGTGAACGGCGAGGTGAGCCAGTTCGGCGCGCTCTGCACCGCGCTCTCCGCGACGATCGGCACGGGCAACATCGTGGGCGTCGCGACGGCCATCGGCACGGGCGGCCCCGGGGCGCTCTTCTGGATGGAGGTCGCGGCCTTCTTCGGCATGGCGACGAAGTATGCCGAAGGGCTTCTCGCGGTGAAGTACCGCGAGGTCGCGCCCGACGGCCGTGTCCTCGGCGGCCCGTTCTACTACATCGAGAAGGGCCTCGGGAGGAAGTGGAAGCCGCTCGCCGTCGCCTTCGCGGTCTTCGGCGCCCTCGCGGGCATCATGGGCATCGGCACGATCACGCAGATCCACGGCATCACCTCCGCCGTGCAGCGCTTCTTCGACCCGAACTTCAACCCGGCGGACATGGCGACGGGTCTGCAGCTCTTCGGCACCACCTACTCGGTGCCCGTGGTCGTGGCGGGCCTCATCGTGACGGTGTGCGTGGGCCTCGTCGTGATCGGCGGCCTCCAGCGCATCGCGAAGGTCTCGACGGTGATCGTGCCGTTCATGGCGATCTTCTACGTGGTCATCATCGCGTTCCTCCTCCTGGGCAACCTCTCGAAGGTGACGGCCGCGCTGGAGCTGATCGTGCGCGCGGCGTTCAACCCGAGCGCGTTCACGGGCGGCATGGTGGGGACGATCTTCATCGCGATGCAGAAGGGTATCGCGCGCGGCATCTTCTCGAACGAGGCGGGCCTCGGCTCGGCCCCGATCGCGGCGGCGGCGGCGAAGACGAACGAGCCGACGCGCCAGGGGCTCGTCTGCATGACGGGCACGTTCATCGACACGATCGTGATCTGCACGATGACGGGCCTCGCCATCGTCGTGACGGGCGCCTGGGAGCCGTCGCTCGGCCTCAAGGGCGTGGACATCACGATCGAGGCGTTCTCGCGCGGCCTCGCCTTCCTCGGTCCGCAGGCCGACTTCATCGCGAGCTTCTTCCTGATGACGGCCCTCACGTTCTTCGCCTTCACGACGATTCTCGGCTGGGACTACTACTCCGAAAAGTGCCTCGAATACCTCGTGGGGCCGAAGCGCGCCGGCCTCGTGAAGGTCTACCGCCTCCTCTACGTGCTCGTCGTCTTCATCGGCCCCTACCTCACGGTCTCGGTGGTGTGGGGCATCGCGGACACCTTCAACGGCCTGATGGCCTTCCCCAACCTGGTCGCCCTCGTCCTGCTCTCGCCGGTCGTGTGGAAGACCACGAAGGACTATTTCGACCGCCTGAAGAAGGGCGAGATCAAGGACTGAACACACACGAACGGAGGAACCTGACATGGCGACGTGTACATGCGGATGCGGGGCGGATACGGGATTTCAGGCCCCCCTTAAGGCGCTTAACTTCCTGCGGGCGCACGCCCACGGGGACGAGCAGACGATCGCGGTCGCGTGGGAGCGCGAGGACGGCAACGTCTACCGCTACGACCTGACGGTGCCCGCGCGCATCCACCCGGCCATGCTGCCGGGCGTGAAGCACCTCGTGGAGCGCGTCGTCAAGTTCGTCCTCTGGAGCGCGGGCGGCTGGAAGCTCCACCTCTCCGGCCCGGACAACATCGTGAAGCCCATCGCGCGGGCCTACAAAAAGAAGGGTGCGCGGGCCTTCGACGTCGCCTTCTTCAACGACCTCTACGCACGTCCGCTGGAGACCGTGGTCGTCCCCCTTAAGGAGATGCCCGAGACGCATGAGCGCGAGGTCGTCGTCAAGAACAACACGAACGGCCGGCGCATCGGCTTCGATCTCGGCGCGAGCGACTTCAAGGTCTCCGCGCTTCGGAACGGCAAGGTCGTCTTCTCGAAGGAGTTCCCGTGGGACCCGCGCAACCAGCCCGACTCCGACTACCACTACGAGAAGCTGAGCGCGGGTCTGGAGGCCGCCGCCGCCGCCCTCGGCGGGCGCGTGGACGCAATCGGCGGTTCGACGGCGGGCACGCTCGTCGGGAAGCGCCTCGGCCCGGCCTCGCTCATCCGCGCCGTCCTCGAAAAGGCGCCCGAGAAGAAGGACCTTGCGCGCGGCCTCTTCGCGCGCATCGAGGAGGAATGGCAGTGCCCGTTCGAGGTCTTCAACGACGGCGACGTGACGGCGCTCGCGGGCGCGATCGCGATGAAGCGCACGGGCATCCTCGGCATGGCGATGGGCTCCAGCGAGGCCGTCGGCTACATCAACCCGAAGGGCGCGCTCACGGGCCGCATCAACGAGCTTGCGTTCGCGCCGGTGGACCTCAACCCGAACGCGCCGAAGGACGAGTGGAGCGGCGACGCGGGCGTGGGCGCGATGTACTTCTCGCAGCAGGCCGTCGACCACCTCGCGCGTCTCTTCGGCTTCAAGTTCCCGAAGGCGATGAAGCTGCCGGAGCGCCTCAAGGTCGTGCAGGAGGCGATGGAGAAACACGACGAGAAGGCGCTGCGCGTCTACCTCATGATCGGCCGCTACCTCGCGAATGCGGCCGCGTGGTATCGCGAGTTCTACGACTACTCGAACCTGATGGTCCTCGGGCGCGTGACAAGCGGCTTCGGCGGCGAAGTCATCCTCAACACGGCGAAGATGGGACTGGAGGCGGTGGATCCGTACCTCGCCGAGCAGATCGACATCTTCATGCCGGACGAGAAGACGCGCCGCCTCGGCCAGTCCGTCGCGGCCGCCCAGATCCCCGTCGTGGCGTAGGATTGACACGTGGCGACCCAGGAAAACGTTGAGGCGGCGGGGCTCACAAGGTCACGGAATGTGGCCTTGTGTGAACCTGTTGACGTCGCGTCGCGCATCCTGACGATTCGCGGGGTACAGGTCATGTTGGACCGTGACTTGGCCGAGCTCTATGGTGTTGAGGTCAAGTATCTGAACCGGCAGGTCAAACGCAATGGCGAACGTTTCCCGGCGGATTTCATGTTCCAGCTTTCAAAGGAGGACTGTCTAAGGTGCCAGATTGTCACCTTAAACGAGAAGCGTGGCCGACATCTCAAGTATCTCCCGTATGCCTTTACCGAAAACGGCATCGCCATGTTGAGTGGCGTCCTTCGTTCTCCCCATGCCATTGCCGTGAACATTCGCATCATGCGCGCCTTTGTCGCCATGCGGCGTACATTGGCGGCGATGGGGCCCATCCTTTCGCGCATTGAAGCGAACGAGCGGCGGCAGATTGTGGATCAGGCGCGGAACGAGGCACGGTTCGACAAGATCTTTGACGCGATGCAGGACGGACAGTTCCCTCCGCAGAAAATCTTCTATGACGGCGAAGTGTTCGACGCGGATGCATTTGTGACCAAGCACATCCTCTCTGCAAGGAAGACCATTCTGCTCATTGACAGTTGGGTGGATGTTGTGACGTTGGAGATGATGGCGAAGAAAGAGAAGGGCGTGACGGTGGAGATCGTCACCTCATCTCGCGGCAACAAGCTCACCGCTGCCGACATCGCGAAGTTCAATGCGCAGTATGGCGGTCTCTCGGTGAAGACGAGCCAGCGGTTCCATGACCGATTCCTCGTCGTCGATGACAAGCAGCTCTATCTCTTCGGCGCATCGCTGAAGGATCTTGGTAAAAAGTGTTTTGCTTTCGCGAAACTCGATGCAGGTGAAATTGCGGGGTTGAGGGCACGATATGAATGACGGGATGAACCATCTGCACATGACGCGGCGCGCGTTCGTGGGGGCGGCGGCGGGGGCGTGCCTCGGCACCGGGGGGCTGCGCGCGGCGGCGGCGGC
>OIWT01003791.1_pt1 | contig 13288 bp, 12 predicted proteins | sample 1587701 | NCBI WGS metagenome assembly OIWT01 (sample SAMEA3888904, study PRJEB22519) | human gut metagenome | biome: human gut; feature: human-associated habitat; material: faeces | place: Denmark | collected 2009
CATCCCCAGAGAAGTCCGCATCCTCCGACGCAGCACGCTTGTTGCCAGGCAGGCGCTGCGCTTGCAAAGCAGACGGCTCAGGAAGCGCCTCCAGCGCCTTGCGCTTTATGGTGATCTTGATGCCGCTCTTCTGCTTCTGCAGCGCCGCCAACACGCGCTCGTTGTTCTTCCGCATGGCCTGCTCCCGCGCCGCGAACTCCTCCGCGCGCAGCCGCGCGATCACGCGCCGGTTCTTCAGGATGTCGCGACACTTCGCCACCAGGATCTCCAGCGCGCCCTTCGAGATGAAGAAGTGCTGCTCCTCGAAGCAGCTCTGCACGATGCGCAGCCGCGACTGCACGTAGTCCTGCTCTTGCCGCGCCAGCTCCATCTCGTGCGCACTGATTGACTCCGCGTGACCCAGTGCTGCACGCTGCGCGTAGAACAGGTACTCTCGGCACTGCAGCGCTTCCGGCTGCACCTCCAGCCCCATCTGCACCGTCTTGTTGGTCAGACCGAAGTAGTCCTCGCCCACGCTCGCACTGGCGCGCAATTGCTTCTTCGTGTAGTTCAGGAGCACGCTCCTCTCGCTCACCATGTTGCGCAGCGCGTTCCACGTCTCGTTGATGTTCAGCCCGTAGCTCACCACTGTGTTGTTGAGGGAAATGATGAACAACGCCTTCCCCTGCTTCTCCTGGATCCAGCAGTCGTACCACACCTCTTCTTTCGGGTCGTTCAGCGACTCGTACTGTTTCCGAGAGTGAAATCCCACCGGGTAGAGGCAATTGTGCGTATAGAAGGACGGGGCCGCCTTTACCTTCCCCAGATCGATGACGATCACGTTGCCCGTCGCAATGGGGATATCGATGGGCTTCTTGGAGAGCTTCTTCCGGACCAACGCCGCAGCTTCTTCGGCAGTTACCATATCGGGAGCACCATTGAACGCCATAAGCTGATCGCGATACTGCTGGATCAATTGGTCTGGCGGGAGAGGAGGCAGTTGATACCCCTCCAGAACATGAAACGCCTCGTCCACCATGCGAATGCGAGAAACGATATGGAGCTTGATGCGACATCCGCTCGTATCGATGCCGTGGCCTTTACACAACTCGATCAAGTCGTTAAACGGTAGCGTATACAACCCGTCGTAGGGAGATGGGGTGTAGGGTGGAATTGTATTCGCAGGTTGCTGATTCTCCAGCGTCATGAGATTTTGCAGCGCTGGCTGCAGCATCCTGTCGATATAGGCCGCAAACTCCTCCTGGCTGTGTAACGGCGCGCCTGGAGGGTTTGGTAGCATTTCTCTGGACAGTAAATTGGTGTGAAAGGGAGGGAGTGGATTTGTGAGTGTTGATGGAAGATAATGAGTGATGTATGGGAGTGATTGGGAAGTGAAACGGAATCGAGGTTCATTTCGCGTCAGTGAAAGGAGGAATGGGTTGTGAACTGATACAGAGATGGAAGGAGAAGAATGGAGCGTGACAAGTGAATAGCATCAATCCAACCCTTTCAATACACCTCTTGTCTCCTCATCACACAAGCTATCCAGACACACATCCAAATGATGGATCGCTATCTTGAATCGGATACTGAAACAAACACGCCAGTTAAGAAGAAATCAATTCCTGCAGCTTACCCTGGTTGTACAGGCGCTCCGTGTCGTCTCCACCGCCAATCGACTTTCCATGCACGAACACGTTCGGGACGGTCCTCCGGCCGGTCATTTCGTAGAGGGCGTTCTGAATCACGGCTCCGTCCTCTCTCCTACAACCCTGAGGCGAGTGACGCAAACACCAACGTATCGAGGTTTATATTCAGGAACGGACATCCCACCAGCTCCATAATGCGAACGGCCTTCTTACAGTAGGGGCAGTAGGACTTGCCGAAGATGACAACGGGGTTCGCGGCGATCGTTTGCTTGATGAATTCCATGTGGATTAAAAAGAAAATGGGGAAACGCAGGAAAAGAGTGTCAGCTGCCACCAAGTGCGACGAAGCGGTGTGCAAGAAACAGAAGACAAAGATCACAGGAGGCCTTTTCGTTGGAGATAGCGCAGCTTGGCAGCCTCGATGTCGTCTACACGTCACATCCGCAATCAGCACCCTGCTTGACTTGATATTCGTCTCCGGCGCCGCCTCCTCCTTCCGCTTCTCCTCGATGTCGATCTTTTCCCCGCTCTTCGTGTAGAACACCAATTCGCTTCCGCCGCTGAGCGCCACGTCCTTCATCCCCTTGATCTTCTTCAGCACCTCCACCACGTCCTTTTCGTTCACCTCGCAGCAGTTGCGGTAGTAGCTGCGATTGCTCACCACCAGCTACGTCTCACCTCCCACGCCCACGCCCACCTCCTGGAACACCAGATACGGCGGGTAGTTCTCCAGCACGGCCAGCGCCGACGACGGGTGCACCTCGCCCAGCCGCGTGCCGCCGTTCTCGTGGATGTCGATCAGCGTGCGGTAGTAGTCGTTCGCGCACCGCCGCGCCAGGTTCAGCGTGCAGCCCTGCACCAGCACCTCCTGCAGCGCCGCCAGCACGTCCTCCGCGGGCGGGCCCACGGTCACGCGGTTCTTGCTCAGCACCTCCTTCAGCTGCTCGTAGATGCTCAGCGCGGTGCGCAGCGAGCGGAAGTGCACGCCGTGGTCCTCACACCACGCGCGGCTCTGCCCATGGCTCAAAAACTTCTTGAACACGTTCAGGTACGTGAAGTGGTCGCCCAGGTCCGACATCAGTCGCCGCTGCCGCCGCTGCAGCGAGTGCTCGTGCCGCGACGGCGTGCTAGTCATCATTTAAACTGCCATGGCGCACGTGTAGAAGACGCGCTCCACGCTCAGCATCGCGCTCACGATCATCGCCTCGTCCACGCAGCCCTTCGCGCACGCCAGCAGCAGCGTCTTCGCCTACCCCTCACGCCCCCCGTTTTCGACCACCAGCGGCGGGTCCAGCGGCAGCGCGGACATCTGCCGGCCCAGCTCGGTCACGGCGCCATTGGCGTCCAGCGCGCCGAGGATGTACAGCTGCTTGAGCGCCACGGAGATGGCCTCGGGCGCGGGCGCGTCGAGGTAGTCGAAGGCGAGCACGTCGTCCACGCCCAGCACCTTCAGGTACAACATGGTGGCGACCAGCGAGCTGCGGCGGATCTCGGGCACGGCGCTCTCCTCCATCTGCGCGTACACCTCGCTGCTGTAGAGTCGATAGCACTTGCCGGGGCCCGTGCGGCCCGCTCGTCCCGCGCGCTGCTGCGCCGCCACCTTGGAGATGCGAACAGTGTCGAGCCCGTCAATGCCGGTGCGCGCGTTGTAGTGCTTCTCGCGGGAGAAGCCGGGGTCGATGACGAAGCGAATGCCGGGCACCGTCACGGAAGTCTCGGCGATGTTGGTGCAGACCACCACCTTGCGCACGCCCGCCGGCACCGGCTCGAACACGCGCGCCTGCTCCTCCGCGGGCAGCGCGGCGTAGAGTGGGAACACGCGCAGGCGCAGTCCATTACTGTGATCGTTGCTGTGATCGTTGCTGCGTCCATCACCACGCCCATCACCACGCCCATCACCACACCACTCATCAATCAGGCGCACCGCCTTCTCGATCTCGTATTGGCCAGGCAGGAAGAGCAGCACGTGGCCCGGCTCGCGCTTGTGGATGCGCTTCAGCACGTCCACCGCCTTCTCCACCACCTCGTTCTGGTTCGAGGAGGGCACGTCCTTGCTGTGGTAGATCGCCACGGGGTACAGGCGGCCGGGGATGGACAGCGTCGCCGCGCCGGGGTAGAAGGCCGCGAACTGCGCCGTGTTCAGCGTGGCCGAGGTGATGATGAGGCGCAGCTCGGGGCGCTGCGGCAGTAGCTTCTTGCAGAGCCCGAACAGGATGTCGGTGTGGATGCTGCGGTCGTGCGCCTCGTCCAGCATGATCACCGTGTAGCGGCCGAGCTGGGGATCGGTGATGAACTCCTTCACGAGGCAACCGTCCGTGATGTACTTGATTTGAGTAGCGGGAGACGACTTGTCATCGAAGCTACGCGTAATGAGATGAAGAGGGTAGCACCGGACCGTGTAGCCCACCTTCTCTCCGAACGCACAGTGCATTTCCTCGGAAACACGACGGGCGAGGTTAATCGCGGCCACGCGGCGCGGCTGGCTAATTGCGATGGCTCCCTCCTTTAGCAAACTAGGCGTTACTGTATTGAAAAATAGAAACCCGTTTCGCCACAGAATCTGAGGCAGTTGCGTGGACTTGCCGGAGCCCGTTTCTCCGGTGATAATCACCACCTGGTGCGTTTTGACACTCTCCACGATCTCCTTTTCATAGTCGTTGATGGGAAGCACGTCTTCCACCTCGATTGTTGTGGAATTCCCCTCCTCCGATGGTTCTGTGTGAATTCGTCTACGTCCATTAGAGAACGAGTTGTGATTCCCACTTTTCCTCAACAGCGACTCTATTTCATTAGGCTCCACTGCCGTTCACCTACTTGTCCTCCGGTCCTCGCTTTTCCGTCATGGGGAGAGAAATGGTTTTCAATCAGTGATCGCTGTGATTACTCTCTGAAAGGGAGCAGAGGGAGAGGAATAACGGTTGTAGCAAGGGGTATTATTCTTTTCATCGCCACACGGACCATCACTACGGATGGGGGAATCATCCGACGAGGAAGCTTTGCGTGGTTTGGTGAAGCAGTATGCCGATTCTGTGGAGTATGAAATGGCCCTCTTCTACAGCGAGCAGCTTGTCGTTTTGTTGATTTCAGTTGAGTTGTAGTTGTTGACTTCCAAGAATGCAAGCGATCTAGCCTTCCATATCCGCCTCCTCTTCGCCTCGCGTCGATTTGCAGAGTGTGCATCCTTTTACACGTGATATAGATCGAGTTGGGTTAGGGATAGACGCAACTATTGCGATTCGGACCATCTCGCTCAACTACCCTCCTTCTCCTTCTATATTCGAGCACTCGTTTTGGTTACCTTTGGAGATGAATTGTAGTGCCAGATGGGTGAGAAATCGCTTGCCCTGCACACTCTTCGTTCCTTCCTTGCTGCCAAGCTGGAAATCACGTAATTGTGCTTTCTTGAGTGTCTAATGCGTAGATGCGTTGATCTGCAGGCTTCTCTTCTGTCGCAGCTCTATTTCACGTTGGGGCAATTGGAAGAGCCGGAGAATCTAGTGAATGCGATAAAGAGCTACGAGACGAGTGTGGCGCTGGATCCTACTCATCTGCTTTCCCAGCGTCGTCTGCTTGCTCTGCAGTCCTATACAGAGTCAAGGGGTGTTCTTTCTCAGCAGTTTCCGTCTAATGCTACGTCATCCGTGAAGATGTCATCCGTTGCCGTTTCTGCAAAGCAGCCTACGTCGTCCACTGTCATTCCTGCTAAACAACCTACATCATTTTCCATTAGTACCACTACACAACCACCCACCTCATCCACTGCCATTCCTACAACACCACCCACCTCATCCACAACCACCACTCCATTCCCATCACCCGGAGTATCCCAACTTCTGCGGAAGACTCTTCTCCTCTCCCTATGCGAGAATCACCCCTACGTCCTCTCTCGCCAGCAGTTGCTCGACTGCGCCGCCACACCCACCACCGCCATGGCACTCTCCGCCAGCCACTGCCTGCTGGCGCGCAACGCGCTGGAGGAGAGCGAGGCGCAACTGCGGCGCCTGTACAACAACGGCGTGCGGCAGGACGCGCTCTTTCTGGCGCTGGGCGCGGTGCTGTTCCTGAAGGAAGACAGCGACTCGCTGTTTGCGCTGCTGCACGGCCTCACGGCCTACAGCGATACGCTGGGCTACGGGTACCTGATGGGCCTGCACGCCCTGCTGCGCCACGACTTCTACGAGGCGCTGCGGCACTTCAACCTGCTGCTGACGCGGCACCCGGCCTCCTGGCAGGTGTGGGTGGCGATCGGCCTCACGCGGTCGGCGATGGTTCGTGCGGCGTGGCGGCGTGAGGCGTAGGAGGAGCACGAGATGGCGATCACGGCGATGTCGTTCGCAGCGAAGCTGGAGCCGCAGAACAGCTGGATTCGGTACGGGGTGGTGAAGGAGTATAAGGCGATGGGCAAGACGAAGGACGCCTTCCGGGTGGGGCTGCAGTAGGGGCGTGAGGCGTAGGAGGTGGAGATGTGCCTGCAGCTGGACCCGGCGAACCCGCTGCTGGTGAACGAGCGCGGCGTGCTGCTGTACGAGCTGAAGCAGTACGAGAAGGCGGAGGAGGCGTGCGTGGCGGTGCTGCGCCTGATCGACGGCTACGAGCCCGCCGAGAAGCAGGCGTGGGTGTTCGTGTACCTGAACCTGGCGCACATCTACCGCCGGCAGGGCAAGGTGGAGCTGGCGTGGCGCATGCTTCACCAAGTGGAGACGATCGGCGGTCCGGTGGCCGTAGGGTTGGTGAGGCGGGTGCACCATAGAACTCGTGCGGATTCTTCATGCTGAGCGGGATGCTGCACTTGATGGGCGGCAGCGCGCAGCAGGCGTGCGTCGCCTTGGAGAGGGCGCTGGCCTTCGACCCGCTCAACAGCCAGTGCCGCCAGCTATTTGAGTATGCTTGTAGTTGCTTTGCTGATGTGTGGAGTGTTTGTTTTGAGTGCTTGCTTTGTGGATTTGTGTTGAGTGAGATGCTTCATGCTGAGTGGGGTGCTTCACGCTTTATGGACACAGGTTTAGGGTGGGTTGATTCACTTGATGAATGATTGAGTGACAGGGAACTGTCAAACAAACAGCAGTAACGCCTTGACCGGTGATACGACGAGCGACTGCGGCTGCGATTGCGGTGTGAGGAGGGACTGCGATTGCGGTGTGAAGAACGGCTACGATGACGGTGTGAAGAGGGACTGCGATGACGACGCGAAGAACGGCTGCGATGGCGATGGGATGACGAACTGCGATGGCGATGGGAGGAACGGCTGCGATGGCGATGCGAAGAGGGGCTGCGGTCATGACGACTGCCTTGCTGCGACTGGATGAGCTCCTGCATTTGCTTCAGCATCTCCGGGTTGTTGATCAGATCCTGGTACTGCGATTGAATCGACGCAGGCAGCACATTGCTCCCAAACGAGGAGCTGTGCGAGGGACGTCGACTGATGGTGCTGGCGTGACTGGCACTCGACGAATAGGGCATCTACGGTCCACATCCGACATTAACACTACGTAACTCGCCTGGATCGTCAGCGTATCACTCAGCCTCTTCAGCTCATCCACTCGCACGTGGCCACGGCGCTGCCGAATGATACTCGCGTAATCCTGACTGCTCAGCTCTCACAGCATGTCCCACCTTCCACATGGACTCCGTAAGGCCGTAGTTGAAGTAGTCGCTCTCCTCTCCGGTCATTTCCCACTTCTTGATCTTCAGTCGGTTTATGTCAATATCAAATGCAGAAATATTATCCTCGTTGGGGATGGATACCATGCCGTCCACCTGCTCCTCCACCTTCGCCTGTCCATCTTGGAAGGTGTCCGGCACTCCTTCCGGGTCGACGAACACCTGCAGCTCGGTGCTTTCGTCGGAGTAATCCTCGTACTCATATTCGCTGTCCCCTCCTTCCGAAGGGGCGGCTTCTCCCGTTCCGTTCGCTTTCTCCTTTTCTCTATGCGATAAGATTGGGAATTGGAGCCCAACGAGCCCTTCTCCTCGGGTCCCAACAGCCTATGTCGTAAACGCCATCCCCACACCGATTACATGGCCAGCAGTCCGTCCATCTGTTCTCCCTGGGCACTCGCAGCTACAGAAATCAAAAGGAGCAAGTGCCATTACGGGCCTCGTCTTCGTCTCCCTTCTTGGTGGTTGCTTCGCTCTACTCATAAGGATGCTAGTAGTGATAGTGCGAACCATTTTGGTGGAAGGAATGAAAATGAGTCTGACTCGATCTGAAATGGTGTGGAATGGTGTTGTAATGGGAAACTGCTGTGAAAGCGATTGAGTGTTTCATCGCCTCATTTCGAGTTCTTCATTGGGGGAACGGGTTACTGATGGTATGGATGCAGTGTGGTGCAGTATAGAGAGCAGAACGGCGTGCTTATCCGCTGCGAAAAGATGCAACCTAACACGAATGGAACCAGCATGCGTTGCGATCTATCGTGGAATGGACACAATCTCCCGCGGTTCTTTTTTGTTTCTACGGGGCCACGACGGAATCGAACACAAGGAATCTTCACGGCGGAACTCGTTCGCAAGTCTAGTTTCCTCTTTCTCTTTTCCATTAAAAACTATAATACTAAGTATGAAGTTCAATCTTTGCATCTGTGCCGTTTTGGGTAGGTGTTGTGACCGTGCTGAACGCCGCTTTGTGGTTGGATTTCTCTAATCGCTGATTAGTTGTTCTGGCTCTTGCTAATGCTGACTGCGCTGAGGACGGTATCTGGCCCGGTACGCCGGCTGGAAAGATCGCTGTTGTGGACTGCCAGGGAGAGACGATCGGAAAGATGACCCGTGAGTGCACTAAGGATGGTTGGAGAGACGCTGACTCCACCTACTGCCTTCCCAAGTACCACACGAACGAGAACAAGGGTTACGTGGATTGGGTCTACCGCTTCACCAACGCGAAGTACAGCGGCTTCAAGAACGACAAGACCAACCAGATGATGAAGGCCATCATCTCTGCCTACAACACTCTGCTGAATGACGGTGAGGTTGCCATTTACCGCATTTCTCAGGGCAGCATTCAGGACAGTGTGGATGTACAGGTCCGTGTGGACTGCGCTAAGACTCGCGCCAACTCTCTGTACAAGATTCTCAGCCAGGAGACTTCTGAGACTGACAGAACCAAGAAGCCCGTTCTGCAGATCATGAAGAACAAGGAGGCTTTCATCCAGTCCAACAACAAGAACATGGCCGATCTGATCTACACTGTGAATCCCACCTACAACACCATCAAGCCCAAGAACACCACTGCCACCGTCGTGTGGATTGTGGTCATCATCATCGCCGTTATTATTCTTGCTTTTGTTGGCTTCTACGTGTGGCTGCAGGTGAAGCGCTCTGGCTCCAAGAACGGTTCCAAGCAGCTCAAGAACACGTCCAAGGTCTAAATTCTCGCTGCTTGTGTTTGTTGGAAGTTAGTCTTGCTCTTGCTTGTGGATTGGAGTGTGAGTGATGTACTGGATTGTGAATTAGGGATTGCATTCGGCGTGAGTTACAAGGGGATTGCATTGGAAGTGGATCGCATTTCGGATGGTGCACAAAACTCCTTGCATAAAGATTGAAGGCCCACATACTCTTCATCACTTATGAAATAACAGAAACAGTGAAAGGACGGAAGAGAATCAACGCCTGGGGGTCGTTTGCTGGTTGTCCCGAGTTGGCATCCATTACGCTTCCATGGACTGACATTCATTATGTGCTATCGACTGCCCTGCCGAGTGGCGGTATTACATGCCCTTCATGAAACTCCCGTGCGACCAATAGGAATGGCAGTTAAGCAAGACCTGATGCGTACATTCCATATGACCATCCTATTATTGCTTGCTGTTTCGGTTTCTGTGGTGGCGACAACGACATCCTGCACCGCTGGACAAGTCTACGTGGCGGTCACCAAGAAGTGCACAACAATGGCAGAGGAAGAGTCCTACCAGATTTTGCGTGAAAACACCGTTGTGATTACCAGCTCTCCCTTTGCAGAGAATGAGCAGCGCACCGACGAGTACTGCCTGCCGTCGTCGGCACATACTCAGTATGTGCTGAAACTGAAGGACAGTGCCCGCAATTCGTGGATGGCCGGCGCCTGGATCTCCGTGGCGGGCCTGTACGGCAACATCGTGTTCAAGAACTACATGACGGAGGACGTGGAAGAGTCGTTCCCCCTCTCGCTGTACTACGCCATTTCCAAGCAGCAGCAGTGGAAGATGTTCGTGACCTTCAGCGAGATCGATGCGACGTGGAACGCGCTGGCGTTCGACGATTCGACGTGGCAGACGGTCGTCCCCGCCACGATCACCGCACAGCAGACCGGCACGCAGTACTACCGCAAGCAGTTCAACGGCGTGGAGGACATGGCTGCCTACGAGATCCAGGTCAACTACCGCTACGGCGTCATCATCCACCTCAATGGCAAGGAGGTCTTCCGCGACCAGATGCCCTTCACCGGCGCCGTGAGGCCCTCCACCGCCTCCGTCGGCGGCTATGACGTCTACGCCTTCCGCGGCGTGATCCGCCCCGCGACGGAGGTGCTTGCTTCGAGCCCCAACATCCTGGCGGTGGAGCTGCACTTCCGCTACCCCGTCGAGGCGTACGCGGTGGAGTTCGACGCGTACGTGGCGGCGGTGGCCTCCTCGATCTCCTCCGCGGCCGAGAAGTGCTTCATCTACCCCTACGCGCTGTCCATCAGCTCCTCCACGGGCACGGACGCTGACGCCATCTTCGACTTTGACAAGGCGAGCGCCTACGAGGCGCAGCCCGCCAACCTGCCCGCCATGGTGATGCTGATGCTCTCCGGCCCGCGCTTCTTCTTCAACGGCCTGCGCGTCTGGCCCAACGCCGCGCCGACGTCGGCTCCCGGCTCGTTCGTGTGGTACGCCATGACGCTGGGCAACCGCTTCACGCCCGTGCTGACCATCTCCGACGCGCTGTACGGCGTCAACGAGCACCGCGAGTTCTACAGCTACTTCAAGGCCGGCTCTTACTCCTCCTACCGTTTCCGCTTCCTGGCCGCCGCCTCCTCGTCCTCCTCGCTGCAGGCGTTCGAGATACAACCGCTGATCTGCGCCTGGTCGCGCTGGAATGCACGGTCACCGGCAAGGCGATGACCAGTCTGCCACCCACGGTGTTCACCGTCACCTCGCGCATGACGGGCGCTTTGATCTCGGGCACGTTCACGCTGGAGGTGACGGAGTGCGCGCACACGCTGCTGTCCATCACGCGCTCGTACCAGCAGTCGGCCTACGCGGAGTCCTTCGCGATCAGGGACGCGGCGACGGAGGAGGTGCTGCTGAGCGTGGCGTACAACGCGGGCCAGCCGGACGAGCAGGTGTGGTCCACGCTGCTGTGCGTGGCCGCGCCGAAGGTGGAGGTGGTGCTGGGCTCGCGCGGCACCTTCTGGCAAGAGAACTCCTTCCTCACGCTCGACGCGCTGGTGAGCGGCGACAGCAGCGACACGGTCGCGCGCCTGCGCTATGACGCACTGCTGGGCCTGCCCGAGAAGCACCTGCTCCGCGTGGACTGGGCCGTCGTGCCGCAGACCGCGTGGCAGTACAAGATGGGCAGTGTGTATGACGGCTGGCAGACGGAGGCTGGCTGGGAGAGCGCTGTGATGGGCTCCTTCCCCGCGTCTTCTAATCAGATTCAGCTGTACAAGAAGACGTTCACCGTGGCGTCGCTGGAGGGCGTGGCGGGCTTCGTGATCTCGCTGCGCTATTTGTATGGTTGTGTGGTGTATGTGAATGGTGTGGAGGTGTTCCGCAACGGCGTGGAGGGCGTTTTGAGCTCGGAGAGCGTCTCCACGAACAAGTACACCTCCACCATTTACCGCAAGATCTCGCTGCCCGTGCGAACGATGGGTGCGGCATACAGCCCTGTGAACACGATGGGTGAAACGGCGGTGAACTACCTGCAGGAGGGCGCGAACACGATCGCCATCGCGCTGGTGGCGCAGACAGCATCGCAGAAGACGTCGTCCTTCGACTGCGCGGTGCGGCTGGCGCTGGCGGGCTCGCGCGCGTTCGACTACTCGATCAGCTACGAGCAACTGACGGGCCGCCCCGAGCAGATCGCCGACCTGTTCTACTACAACTCCATGGGCCAGAGCACGTGCGGCGACAACCAGTGGACGATCGCCTTCGAGGACAACCGTCGCGAGTGGATTTCGTCGGTGACGCTGTACCTGCAGTACACGCAGGGCGTGCGCCAGCCGAGACAGTTCGTGCTGAAGGCGCGCAACACGAATCTGGAGGCGTGGACGACGCTGAAGAACGTGACGGGCATGACGTGGTCGCTGGTGGGCGAGCACAAGCGCATCTGGGTGGAGAACAGCCAGCCCTACAACCAGTACCGCTTCGAGAACTTCGGGACGGGCAATGAGGCGGAGTGCGAGTGGAAGATTGGTGCGATCGACCTGGGCATGGAGGTGCTGCCCGCTGCGGTGCCCGAGCTGGCGTACAGCCCCACTATCACCGTGTTCAAGGACGTGGAGATGGGCGAGGTGTACCCCAACTCGGAGTACTTCTTTGACTTTGTCGTCACGCCCGCGCTGCCTGAGGGCATTACGGTGGATCCCACGACGGGCAAGATTTCGGGTACAGCGAGAACGGAGATGGCTGCCGCGAGCTATACGATCACGGCGAAGAAGGTGGGCGGTGGTTCCTCCACCGCGTCCATCACACTGTCCGTGGAGGTGTGCACGGGCGGCAAGTCGCTGATCACGCTGGTGGTGCGCACGGACTACTGGCCGCACGAGGCTTCCTACCAGCTGCACGCGGGTCGCGGCGTGAGCGGCGAGGTGGTCCAGTCCAGCGACGCGCTCGCCGTGCCGAACGGGCTGAACTACGCGGACTGGTGCCTGCCGCACGCGCTGTACACGGTGGAGCTGAAGGACGCGAAGAAGGACGGCTGGGCGAACCCCGCGGGCTGGTGGCTGACCGTGGACCTGGGCGCGATGCTGTTTGAGATGGGTCAGATGCCTGTAGGGGCGGGCGTCGTGACTTGCTTCTCCTGAAGGGCTGACAATTGCCTGAGACAAAACAAAGTGTGGAAAACCATTGAGGGTGCATTCTACGGACTAGCATACTCAACTCACGAGATAAGAGCAGGTAAGATAGTAGTGCCCATGTTTCATGCGAAGCCTAAGGTTGTTGTCAAAAGGAGATACAACACTGCACTGTAATAGCTACATTGGATGGAACAAACAAGGCAATGAACATAGCGAGCAAGAGCACCAATATCTAGGGGTTACAGAGAGAATGAAAGCGAAACTCCCCCTTACAGTGAATACACGTTCAGAACCAAAGCAAAATGCATCTTCGCCCAGTCGAATAGAAGTCAATTCAGGCAAGTCTTATCATCACTCTCATTTCAACCCACTCACCTTCAAATGTCACACTAGAGCGGCAATGGAATGCATTATCACCAACAAGAAGCGATTTCAACTTGGGTAAGTCTATTCCTCACTTCATTGCATCACAATCACTCCCTAGTACACAATCACCCCGGTAGAAGTTGCTACTCCATTTATTCAGTTCTCCCATTTCAATCACTTCCAAGCTATCATCATTCTCAATCTCACACGCTGAATAGTCAAGGAAGGAATAACGACCCATCTTCAGTTCCTTCACATGTTGACAGTTCTTCAAGCTGAAATGACCAGAATTGTTCTCTTTTGAAAAGCAATTCAC
>OIWT01003792.1_pt1 | contig 13270 bp, 14 predicted proteins | sample 1587701 | NCBI WGS metagenome assembly OIWT01 (sample SAMEA3888904, study PRJEB22519) | human gut metagenome | biome: human gut; feature: human-associated habitat; material: faeces | place: Denmark | collected 2009
CGTTTCGTGTTTAAGGAGGAGTAGTCATTTTCTGTGTTTGCTATCATACAATATGAGTGGAAGTGCTGTTGTGGGATGGGAGAGGACCGTAAATACAATCAAAACATGCAATAAAAGTGGGTGTGAGAAGGGAAAACACAGAAAGAACAACAATCCGGACACACCCAAATCCAAACCATTTCAGGGTCGCATGTTCCAGATTTCTACCCAACCGTAGGTACTTTGACTGTGGCGTTCCCGCTAACTGTAATTAGAATGGATGAGTGCGTGATTACATGCTTGTCGAAGATCAAGAAGGCGACTTCTTGGCGTAACGACAAGGACCTTCGAGACACGATCGATAACATCTGTGCCGAGATCAAGGATGAGCGGAAGCGTCTGAAGAAGAGAGGCGCTGAATACAAGGATACAGACGCCGACAAGTACTGGGGCTGCCTGCGCTCGGCCCTGGACAACAAGTCGCCCGGTGTGAAGGGTGCGGCGATGGAGGCCATCTGCACCCTCATTCAGGAGGGCTATCTGACGGGAGAGGCGGAGCCGCTGGAGCCGCACGTGGACCGCGACGACTTCACGATGATGGAGCAGATCGCGGAGAGCCTGTGCGCGCAGAAGGATGTGGAGGACGACACGATGAAGCAGTCGCTGGCGCGCAGCATCGCGGAGGTGGTGAAGATGGGCACGGTGAACGGTGAGTACCTGCTGAAGGCGATCGACGTGTGCTACAAAGTATACATGGAGGCGACATCTGGCGCGACGCGCGAGGCGGCGGAGGAGGCGCTGAAGGAGATCATGGCGTTCCTGATGCAGTCGATGGACTACGTGGACAAGACGAAGGATGCGGAGGTGATCAACAGCAACGTGCCGCTGACGCCGACGCCGTTCAACAACGAGGAGGAGGACGAGGAGGAGGGCGTGCAGCGCGGCTTCCACAGCGAGTGCCTGTACGTGGGCGTGGAGATGCAGATGGGCTTCAAGTACGACGGCGGCGTGCAGGGCTGGAACCTGGAGACGGAGGAGGAGGGCGAGGAGGAGGAGGAGTGCGACGAGCAGAAGCTGGACTCGCTGCCGTCGCAGCGCCACCGCGACATCTACCTGGTGTTCCGCAAGCTGTGCTCGATCGCGAGCACGGAGGACCCGGAGGACCCCGTGGGCGCTGGAGGGGCGTGTGATGCGTAGGAGGAGAGCCACAAGCTGATCGCGCTGACGGCGATCAAGGCGGCGATGGAGAACATCGGCGAGGACTTCAACAAGTACAAGGCGTACGTGTATCTGGTGCGCAAGTACCTGCTGCAGAACTTGCTGCAGAACTTCATCTCGAACAACATGGACGTGGTGGAGGTGTCGCTGCACATCTTCACGCCGCTGGTGAACAAGTTCCGCATCTTCATCAAGAAGGAGATTGAGGTGTTCATCATCAACATCTTCCTGGTGATTCTGAACTCGCAGAACAGCGCGATGCGCCACAAGGAGATGGTGATCGAGGCGTTCAACGAGATCAACAAGGACCCAAACTTCATGATCGAGCTGTTCATCAACTACGACTGCGATATCAACTCGCGGTCGATGTACGAGGACGTGGTGCGCACGCTGTCGCGCGTGGTGGAGGGCAAGTACAAGGTGATCAACAAGCGCAAGGAGGAGAACGAGAACGGCGAGCTGGAGGAGATCGTGGAGGAGGAGGAGGTGTTCCCGGAGGAGGAGCAGATCACGGAGGAGCTGCTGCCGGCGAAGCGCATCGCGCTGGACGCGCTGGTGCACATCCTGCAGCCGCTGGCGGAGAAGTGCCACATCACGGAGGCGGAGAACAACAACACGATGACGCTGCAGCAGAACAAGGAGGAGGAGGAGCTGACGCCGGGCTTCACGCCGGTGGTGCAGGCGAGCGACACGGACGTGAAGATCGTGGAGGCGACGAACATTCTGCAGAAGTTCGACGAGAAGCGCAAGTTCCAGGAGGACATGCAGACGGGCTACGCGATGTTCAACAAGAAGCCACGCACGGGCATCGAGTTCTTGGTGAAGCAGGGCCGCCTGGAGAACACGCCCGAGGCGGTGGCGCAGTTCCTGTACAAGAACAGCGACTTCTTGGACAAGCGCGAGATCGGCGACTACATGGGCGAGCCGAAGGAGTTCAACCTGGCGGTGCTGAAGGCGTACGCCGACGGCATCAACTTCAAGGGGCTGTCGTTCGACATGGGCATCCGCACGTTCCTGGAGCGCTTCCGCCTGCCCGGCGAGGCGCAGAAGATTGACCGCATGATCGAGCGGTTCGCGAACGCGTACTGCGAGCAGAACCCCGGCGTGTTCGTGAACACGGACGCGGCGTTCGTGCTGGGCTACTCGGTGATCATGCTGAACACGGACCTGCACAACCCGAACATCGCTCCGGAGAACCGCATGACGGAGGAGGGCTTCATCAAGAACTGCCGCGGCATCAACGACGGCGGCGACTTCCCGCGCGAGTACCTGCTGGACATCTACCACCGCATCCAGGAGAACGCCATCTCGCTGAAGGAGGACGACATGGCGCGCCAGGCGCAGGAGAAGCGGCGCTACCGTTCGAAGGAGGAGAAGCGGCAGAAGGCGTTCTCGGTGGAGAAGATGGACATCATGAACAAGCTGAAGGTGGACATCGACGACGAGACGACGGAGTACTTCGAGGCGTCGGGCAACGAGTACATCGGCCCGATGTTCAAGATTTTGTTCCCGATGGTGATCGACGTGTACGCGAAGGTGCTGGAGCTGAGCGACGACGAGAGCGGCATCGAGAACACGCTGACGGCGGTGAAGGACTGCTTCGAGATCTCGTGCTCGCTGGGCCTGGACCAGGAGCGCGACCGCTCGATGGAGGTGCTGAGCGACTCGACGCTGGTGAACGAGGAGGAGTGGCTCGAGGTGAAGAACAAGCAGATCGAGATGATCCGCGTGATGCTGGAGCTGGCGCAGAACTACGGCAACCACATGGGCAGCGCCTGGAAGTACATCCTGACGATCGTGTCCTCGCTGGCGCAGGTGCACCTGTACGGACTCGAGCCGCTGGCGCGCAAGATGATCGAGGAGGACCCCGCGAACGCGCGCACGACCAAGAGCGGCGAGTACGTGCTGGTGGAGACGGCGCGCGAGAAGCAGCAGCTGATCGAGAGCATCATCGACCTGCGCGCGCTGGACCGCATCTTCGCGAAGACGGCCAACCTGGACTCGAAGATGATCATCGAGTTCGTGAAGGCGCTGTGCGACGTGTCGCTCACGGAGCTGAAGAAGAAGCTGAACGAGGACGAGGAGGCGCAGGAGGCGCAGGAGGCGGGCGAGGACGAGGAGGCCAGCGAGGCGCAGGAGGAGGAGAGAGAGGAGGACAAGCGGCCGCGCCACTACCTGATGCAGAAGGTGGTGGAGGTGGCGGACTACAACATGTACTGCCGCTCGCGCCTGGAGTGGACGCAGATCTGGCAGATCATGTCGGAGTACTACATCTCGCTGGGCTGCTTCCCGATGGGCCAGGTGGCGCTGTCGGCCATCGACTCGCTGAAGCAGCTGTCGGTGAAGTTCCTGGACAAGGAGGACCTGCGCGCCTACAACTTCCAGAAGGCGTTCATCCGCCCGTTCGAGTACATCATCTCGCGCACGCCGAGCGCGGAGACGCGCGAGATGATCCTGCACGTGGTGCACAACATCGTGCAGACGCGCTCGAAGAGCCTGTCGTCGGGCTGGAAGGTGGTCTTCTCGGTGTGCACGTACAGCGCGGAGAACGAGGCGTACCCGCTGACGAGCATCGCGTGGTCGATGGCGAAGGAGCTGTTCGACGTGTACTTTGCGTGCATGGTGCCAGAAATGAACGACCTGACCACGACGTACTGCGCCTTCATCGGCGTGGAGAAGGAGGAGATTTGCAAGGAGGCGCGCGAGTACGTGACCAAGTGCGCCGACGCGATCATCGAGGGCAAGATCGTGTCCTGCGAGGCGACGAACGGGCAGTTCACGGACTGCGACGAGCACACGAAGGTGTGGTGGCCGGTGTTCATGGGCCTGAGCCGCTACGTGTACTCGGACGCGCGCTACGTGGTGCGCAACGACTGCTGCGAGCGCATCTTCGCCATCTTCCAGAACCCGAAGGTGGACTTCAGCGAGAAGCTGTGGAAGCTGGTGTACGACGGCTTCATCGCCACCATCTTCGACGGCCCGATGAAGAGCGGCGTGGAGAGCATCAACGCGCTGATGAGCGGCCCCGACGCCAAGGACGAGCCGATCCGCCTGGGCAACGCCGCGGAGCACAAGAAGGCGTTCCTGCAGACGACGGCGGCGCTGGTGATGTACTCGATCGTGCGCCTGTACGTGCAGCGCCGCGAGCAGGTGGGCTTTTTGCTGAAGGACTTCTTCGCGCTGCTGCAGAGCGCGATGAAGCAGTCGATCCTGTCGCTGGCGCGCGTGGGCGTGTTCTGCCTGAAGCAGATGATGCTGGAGGGCGCGGCGAGCTTCGACGAGGCGATGTGGGACGTGCTGCTGGACGAGCTGGAGACGGCCTTCAAGAACAGCATGCCCGAGGACCTGGTGCTGAACGCGCGCAAGCGGCTGCACCTGATCTACGACAAGAACCTGCGCGCGGGCGGCGTGGCGCCGAAGGTGGGCCGCTGGGTGCGCACGCCGTGCGGCACGGGCAAGCTGGTGAAGGTGGACGACATCTGCGCGACGGTGGAGCTGATCTACGGCAACGCGTACTTCCACAAGCTGAGCGAGGTGGAGGACCTGGAGAAGCTGAAGAAGGAGGGCGCGAAGGTGGTGAAGAAGGTGAAGAAGGAGAAGAAGGAGAAGGAGAAGCCGAAGCGCCGCGCGTCGGAGAGCGAGTCGAGCGAGTCGAGTGACAGCGAGGACGTGGTGGAGGAGGTGATCGAGGACGACAGCATCAAGCTGGAGACGACGGACACGCGCACGCTGGAGGTGGACGAGGTGATGGCGCACACCAAGTCGGTGGTGCAGAGCGACCTGGCGGCGCTGGTGAGCGAGGTGGTGGACCTGATCTACAAGTCGTTCACCTTCGAGCAGGTGAAGCGCATGCTGGGCCTGCTGCAGAGCGTGTCGGACATGACGCGCGACTTCCACCAGGATCTGGAGCTGCGCCGCATGGAGAAGAAGCTGGGCTTCCCGAAGGAGGGCGACATGCTGCCGACGCTCATCTACGAGCAGGTGGCGGTGGAGACGAGCATCGTGCACGTGCTGTTCGTGCTGTACATGGACGACGCCGCGCCCGAGCGCCAGGAGTACGCCAACAAGGACCTGCTGGAGCGCATGCAGGCGTACCTGAAGGAGTACGTGGAGGTGGAGAAGGTGGCGCATGGCGCTGCGGAGGAGGCCGAGAAGGAGAGCGAGAAGGAAAGCGAGAAGGAGAACGAGAAGAAGGAGAGCGAAAAGAAGGAGAGCGAGCGCGTGGCCACCGCCTCCATCCCGCTGATCACCGAGATCGTCAGCGGCATGGACAAGACGCCGTTCGAGAAGTTCGTCGCCTACTGCCAGACGTACTACCCGCTCTTCATCGCGATGGTGGAGTTCTCCGGTCCGGAGGTGCGCGCAGGACTGTCCAAGATCTTCGAGGACAAGATTGGCAAGATGCTGTTTCACTGAGGTGTGTGTGTGCTTGTGTTTGTTTGAGGATTTGATTGATTGGGAGGTGAGTGGAGTTGTGCGTGTGAATAGGGGTTTGTTATTCGATTCAGGTGTCTCCCTCTCTTTCCTTGTGACGTGAAGGGTGGTTCGCGTCATAGGAGACTCACATTATCCCCCCTATATGCTAGGAAACTCGTTCCGAATCCGCATGGAAGGACTCTACCTCTCGGTAGTCCTGTTATGCATCCTTATCCTCTACTTTGGTGCATTGACAGAGCGAAAGTGCCAATTCGGCTCCCGACTCATCCACTAGGGTGACTTCGCTTCCCGTAGATCGCGTCGAGGAAGCATTCACGCCGAAAGTCACTTCCCAGAATGAAACGATTCTGGCGCCGAGCACCCTGAACATTGTGCTGCGGGTACGCGACGGTGCTCCCGTTCCCGATGTGCCGGTGCTGAGGACGAAGAAGCTTGTCATTCAGAATCTCTACTATCTGGTGTCCAACTCGACGTACCTCCGCAACACCGACCGGCTTCGCGAGATTGGAAAGCATGCGAACATCACCATGACGAACTACGGCTCCGACCACGACTACCTCTCCTTCCTCTTTTCCTTTTACTACCGGAGCAGCTACGTTGCCGTGATCAACGTGGCCACAACGGAAGACCGCGCCTCCGTGTCCGAGATGATCAACAGCTGGCTGGAGGACGCGGCCGAGCGCTTCTCCTCGGACACGCAGGAGCAGGTGGTTTCCGGAGAGCTGCCGCTGTCGCCGATGGGTCTGCAGAGCTGCAGCTTCCTCTTCACCACGAATGTGGCGCTGCGTCGCGTGCTGGCCTATTCGTCGCTGACCACGGCGTCGCCCACGCTCTTTTCCGTGTTGCCGGCCTACGCGGCCCTGAATTCGTCGTGGACCTCGATTCGCCTCCCGACGGGCGACCGCGTGATCCTGACGGAGGAGCAGCTTCTCCTGGGCTCGATAGCGCTGGAGAAGTGTCCGGCGCTGCAGGCGACGAGGAACAGCTCGATCACGGTGTTCCTGCGGCTGTACCAGCGGCACTACCTGGAGAAGCAGCTGGCGATGGTGGTGGGGCAGTCGGTGCTGCCCAAGCAGGTGGTGATCCTGCAGAACCGCAACCTGACGCAGTTCGCCTACGACAGCCTGGCGGCGACGTACGCTTTCAAGACGAGGGTGTTCTACATCTGGAACGTGAACTGGAACGCCTTCTTCCACCTCAGCTACCTGGTGAGTGCTGTGATGCCCACGCCGCTCAGCTTCACCTTCGACGACGACCAGCTACTCTCCGACACCGAGACCAACGCGCGGGCGGTGCAGGCGCTGATCGCGCGGCCAGCCATTTACTCGTTGCGGGCGTGGTGCTGGTGCAAGCAGTACCTGTCCAAGGACAAGGTGCCGCAGTGCGGTGAGCAGTGCAAGAAGGCGGCGGACCTGGCGGTGAACCCCTTCTTCACCTTCTCGGCGATGGGCCGGTTCATGTGGCGCTACGACATCCCGATGTACTTCTGCTGCGAGGAAATGTCCTACCTGCTGTCCGCGTCGATCGAGTGCGGCGTGCGGTGGTACACATTGCCCATCCAGTACTCCTCCTTCCAGCACGACCAGCAGAGCCGCGACCGGGACGACTACACGCAGCGGATCATGAAGATGGTGAACTGGACGGTGGTCGATCATTACCCGATGATTTACTATACCCGCGCTGGATATAAGACGGAGTATGCGTACGACGAGCGGTATAGAGTTGTGAAGCGCGATGTGTTCCCTATTTGGCGTGTTTGTTTGGCATTCTCAGTTTTACGAAGTGTGTCGATCCACTTTGCGTGAGCATGAAATCCAGGTAAGAACTGCGAATTGTTGTTTTGTCCGGAACAGCACTCACAAGCGAGTAGCGTAATTGCACTTCTGTTCGTTCTGTCGTTTGCTCTCGGGTCTCGTATATGTTGTTGCTTCTCGATTACGTATAGAGATTGAGACTCTGACCGATTCCAACTTCGACAGTCTTGTTCGTGATGGCAAGGAGAATGTTTGGATGATCGAGTTCTACGCATCCGTTTTCTCTTCCTCCGAGTGTCATTCCTAGTGGTGTACGCAGTGTGACCTGTTCGTTCCGACCTGGAACGATCTGGTGTCTGCCGCTCCCCTGGCGATCCGTTTTGGCGAAGTCGACATTATGGAAGAGCGCGGAGTCACGACCCGCTTCAAGGTGCAGCAGTATCCCACATTGTATTTGATTGACAATGTTGCAATCGGGTGAAGGGTGTAATGCATAGGGGAGAGCCTATGAGTACAAGGGTATGCGCGAATTGGGTGACTTGCTTGAATTTGTGAATGGAGGGTTGCGTTTTGTGATGTTTCTGAGACGTAGATATAAGCAGGAAGAGGGAATTTCCATGCCTCCTCCGCCCTTCATGTTGATGGTGAATCTGGAAGTGAGTGTGCAGTTGTGTTGTGATGAGTAGAAGTATGCCTCCAAGATGAACGAATGGATGCAGGCGCATCCTCTAGTCGTGTGTGGTGTCATTGGTGGCTTGGGGCTTTTGTTGGGTGTAATGCTCACTCTTCTTGTTCTGCTTGTTGTGGAGGAGAGGAGAGTTGCGAGGTGTGAGGAGTGTGAGGATGTGAAGGAGGAGAAGGGGGAGGATGTAATGGAGGAGAGTGAAGAGGAAATGGAGGAGAGTGGTGAGAAGGAGGGGGAAGAGAAGAAATGTGAAGAGGAAGAGAAGGAAGAAGAGGAAATAACAAACACCCAATAATACATGCTCATAATACACACACTCTTCTCCTGTTTGTTCGGACAACCTCGTCTCAATCCTCTCCCCATCAAACACTCCCATCCCCATCATCTTCGAGGTGTGCGACAGAATCACACGCACTCGATTCTCCTCGCGACAACAGCACAGCAGTCCAAAGCAGGAGGGAAGGGAGATGCGCATGCGCTGCTGGTCCTCCTCCAACCGCCTCAGCCCTTCAGTCACGTGCGCCTCGCGATTCTCCCTCACCGCTTCACACATCTCCCGGGCGAAGAGCGTTCGGATGAAGCATTCTCCGTACCCCGAGCAGACCACTCCCACCGTCTCGTCGCACCACACGCCCGCGCCGGGAACGCTGCACAGGCCGCCCCTGCCGCTCACGCGCATCCAACTGCCTCCACTGCTGCCCGCCACTACGATCTCGTCATCCTGCGGGTGAGGAGTCAGGAAGGAGATACGGTGACGATGATGCAGCCCACGGTGTCCGTTACAGAGGCATCTTGTTCGGTTGAGAAGGAGACAACGTGCTTGGTTGGAAGGGAGGCATCTTGTTCGGTTGAGAAGGAAACAACGTGCTTGGTTGAGAAGGAGACAACGTGCTTGGTTGAGAAGGAGACAACGCGCTTGGTTGAGAAGGAGGCATCTCGCTCAGTTGAGAGGGAAACACGTTCTCGCTTCTCGCACTGCTTGCGCCGCTCCAGTAGGGCAGAGTAGCGAAGGCCTCTCTCCTTTTGCGCTGATGAAACCTGATGTTGAAGAGGAAGAGGAATGAGCACCTCCGTCTTGTGTAGCAGGGAACGGTCGCTTGCAAAGGAAGCAGCGGCACTCCCAACCAGAATGCAGGAGCGAAGAATCTCCCCATACTCCAACGAGAGTGTGGATTCCTTTAAAAGGGCTGCAGCGATGCGTGTAGGGTTCGCACACTCTGGGACGGCAATCACGCACCCCAACGCATGATCCCCACTGCGAATAACGATTCCATCACACTCCACTGTATGTTCCTATGCTCGAGACTCACAAATAGAATTAACTCTTGTGAGAGCACTGCCATTGCCCGTGTTCACCAACCCCGACGCTTCCAAAACCGTCATGACGCTACAGGCCGCTTCCACACTATCCTTCGTTTGCTACGGTGAACAAAACAAGAGACAAGTACGGAATACGCATCCACTCCCGATTGGATGCACGAGCGCAACAGGTCATCCATGTCTACAACAATAAGAGAACGCAGGAGAAGAAACGCTCTCGCAATCGCTTTCCATATCGGCCCGCTCCCAGATGAACGGCAATGACGAGCCTTCCCATGACCCTCTCTTTTCGGAGAAGATACTGCGAGAGAAGGGTAAGAATGGCGGATCCCACCAATTTGAATGCACGCGTTGAAAACGGAAAACCAGTAGAAAGCACATTGAATGTCTCTGGAAGAGCAGGTTGCGCAGTCCCATCAGGTGTCCTTCGTTTCCCAGGCCGAGCGAAAGAACGCGCGTTTCCAGAGGTATATGGAGGATACGCACGTCGTGATCCCATGCCTGGACAGCGATCCGGATGTCTTCTATTCCTCGGTATTCGATGGACATGGAGGTTGGCTTCTCAGTGTGGATTGATGGATAGGGAGAGAAACGGCGGACTATGTGAGTCAGAACTTGCACCTCAACTTGATAAACGCACAAAATTCGGGAGAGCTCCAGTCCACAGAAGAGTGCTTGGAATACGCCTACTATTTCACGGACATGGAGTCGAAGAAGGGCGACATGAAGAACAGCGGCTGTACTGGAGTGACAGTGCTTGTGCGAAACGAAGATGGCAAACGCGTTCTCTACAGCGCGAATGCTGGCGATTCCCGTGCGGTTTTGTATTCCGGAGGAAAGACTACGCGGCTATCCTACGTAGGGATGGTTCCGTGATGTGAGGCGTAGGATCACAAGGCTTCGGATCCGGCGGAGGAGAAGCGCATTGTGGACCTGGGCGGCTTCGTGATGAACAAGCGCGTGCTGGGTATTCTGGCCGTTTCCAGGAGCTTCGGAGATCATTCGTACAAGCGCTACGTGACGGTGCGGCCGTTCGTGCAGCGCGTGGAGCTGTCCTCGGACGCGGAGTTCGTGGTGCTGGGCTGCGACGGCGTGTTCGACGTCCTGCAGGACGAGGACGTGTGCCGCATTGTGAGGGAGAACCGTCAGGAGGGCGCGAGCTGCGCGGAGCGTATTGTGCAGGAGGCGGTGGACCAGGGCTCGACGGACAACATTACTGCTGTTGTGGTTGGATTGAAGCCTGTGGAGGCGTGGAGTTGGTGTGTTTCTTTCATACGTGTGTGCTTTCATCATATTTCTGTGTTATCGTTTAATAGCATTGTTGTGCGTGATTGCTCTGTGATGATGGAATGACTTCTATGGATGGAATGGCAACGCCATGACAAAAAGGGAATGGCAAACACAATCGGAATGGCAAACCCAAACAACAATTACAAACAAACACCATCACACCTCCATAACAAAGGCAATCTCTTTCAGCAGACAAGCAAACACATTCGACGTGTAGGTGGGACACACGAAGTCCAACCCGCGAAGGAACGGAACCTCCTTCTCCAGCGCATTCTTCTTCAGCTGCCGCAGCAGCGAGAGAATCGACTCGTCCACCTCGCGCAGCTTCAGCCCGTCCGTCGCGCTGCCGTTCTGCACGCACACCACCAGCGTCATTCGCGTCCCCAGCCACTACGCCTCACGCCCTCCGCCCACTCGCACCTCGTGCAGCTCGCGAAAGCTGCTGTAGCGCCGCTGCACGGCGGCCTTGATCTCCCCGAACTCTCTCCACTCCTCCACCGACACGTCGCCTACGCGTTACACCAGTCTTTTAAATGAACCCGGCTTCTTCTGCTTCAGGGCGGTCACGCGCTCCTCCAGAAAGCCGCCAAAGCACTCCGGAGGAAGGCGCTCCAAAAACGCGCGAATCCTCACCATCTCGCCGTCGATGCGATGCTTCATCTCCGCGACCCACTCCATCACGCAGTCCTCCACCTGCCGTTGACCTCATTCCGTGACCCTACGCGGGGCTGGTCCTCCGGAGTGAAGGTGCTGGGGTCGGCGAAGGCCTCCTGCACGCTGTTCTGCACCTCCACGTCGAGAAGCGAGTTGTCGCAGCCCCGCATCAGCTCCGTCTTCATGAGCTGGTAATAGGCGGTAGAGAAGGACTACGCCTCAGAACAACAGCGGAAGGGCACTTCGCGATCCCTGTGGGTTACGGCGAGGGTGCGCAAGAAGGAGTAGCGATCGCGACAGCACTAGGTGAAAGGGAGAGGGGAGGGCAACGGAGTGGAGGGAGAGGAGAGCGAAGAACACGTCGTGACGAAAACCGTAAGCCGACAGTGCCGATTTCGCTCTCTTTTCGAGCTCTTGCAGAAGCAGGAGAAGCGAGGCCTAGACGTGACTAACGAAGAAAGGAGCAACCCTTCTCTCGGACAAGCAATCCACTTCCTCCTGAAGAAAAGTACACTGTTGAGAAAGGGTGCTTGCCACGTTTAGCTGAATGCTGCCCTCGATGCCGATGCTCTTTCCGAGGTAATCCGCCTTCGCGAAGAGGTAATTCCGGTAATTCCGCACTTCAAACTCCTTCTGAAAATAAAGCATGCAGAGAAGCACTACGGCTTGTAGGGAACTGACAACATCATCCAGGATGGATTTCATTTGAATGTGGGAGTAGTCCCCCTTTACGATGGATTCCACTCTCCAGCACGGCAGAGAGTACACCAACTAGAGTAAGAGAGAAGCCGTTTTAATAACCGTTTTCGTATTCACGTCCAACTCATCGCAAAGCGTTTTCATCAATTCCACCTTGTAGTCCAACCCTTCGTTTGCAACGACCGCCTACCATTGAGTCAAAAGGAGATGGTGACCTGATACGAGTGCAAACGCTTCTCCGCGTCCTTCAGGACATCCCGAAGGAATTGGTCCTTCATTGTCGCGATCCTGGAGTCATCAAGACCCTGCTTGCGACAGAGATCACATAACACTTCAATATCGCTATTTAGTGCTTCGTAAAAGCTCTCCATAGCAAGCAAATTTGAAATGAAATGGATGTGAGATGGGTGAACAATGATGTGGTGTTGCCCTTTTGCACGACACGAATAGCTGAGAGGACTGTGGTTCCAACAAACGAATTTCAACTAGAATAAAGGACAAAAGGGTCTCATGAATGGGGATGGAAAACGCCATCCTGAAGTGGAAAACAGAACGTACGATGATAGAGAACACGCGCTATACACTCACTGCGCTGATTGGATTTGGGATGAAGAGGAATCCACACAGCCTGGGGAACCACATGAGAGGCAGGAAGCTTCTTTGGACGACGGGGCCGTGGAACGCGTTGCCGGACCGTGCTTGAAGGATAGGAAATGGGCGGCTCTACTCTATGAGTGGATTGTCGGCATTCGTACGAAGCTGTGGCGTTAAAGGACGATTGTTGATGGCCTCAACGGCTGAAATGGGAAGAGGTGTGGATTGGAATGAGCAGCCTACAAGATCGCCAACAGCCACTTCACCCAGAAAGCCTTCACCTCCTACCGCCTGAAGATCTCTGCCATTGCGGGAGGCACGAGCTTGAACCTGAACGAGGCGCAGCCCGTGGTGTGCAACACGCCTCCTCCCACCAGCATGACCTTTGATCCCGCCTCCTACACGCACTACGCCTACTACCAGGAGGTGAGCATCCGCCCCACGCTGCGCGAGCTGTCCAACTGCAGCATCCAGCCCGCTCTGCCCGCCGGTCTGTCGCTGGATGCGGCGACGTGCACAGTGAGCGGCAAGGCACTGACGGGTCTGACGACCACCACCTACACGATGACCTCCGTGATGAACGGTCAGAACATTCCCGGCACCTTCACGCTGGAGATCCCCGAGTGCAGCGGCTCCTTCG
>OIWT01003795.1_pt1 | contig 13263 bp, 21 predicted proteins | sample 1587701 | NCBI WGS metagenome assembly OIWT01 (sample SAMEA3888904, study PRJEB22519) | human gut metagenome | biome: human gut; feature: human-associated habitat; material: faeces | place: Denmark | collected 2009
TATATCACCCAGTCGAACAGTTATTGCTGCCGACTTTAAGTCGCTGTATTGCTAGGGCGTGTTTGTTCCACACATCGATTGCTTGGTTGCGGGAATGAATCTCTTCCAATACGGAGAGGATTCTGCGTCCGACAGCGAGGAAGAAAAGGCGCAGAAGGGAGTGGAGGCCGTGATCACCCGTTCTTCCTTCTGTTGGGTTTCATTCGTAGAGAAAGAGACAGTGCCTGCAAAGAAGGAGATGCCCATTGAAAAGAGTGCGGAACAACCGAAAGCGGTGGAACAATCCACTGCAAACAGCTCCATTGTGAGAAAAAGGCAGGCTGTAGCCGAAGCACGGACAGGCGAAGAAAAAGAAGCCAAGATTCCCAAAAGGGAGGAAAAGGTGCTCCAGGACCCTGAAGAAGCAAAGCACTGGATGGCCGTTCTGGATCCGAACACAAAGAAATACTACTATTGGAACCAGGTCCCCCTTCCCAATTCGCTTCACGTGTAGTTGACCAACGTGACCACGTGGGATTGCCCGCCGTCGGATTGAGGATGCATGGTGATGTGTAGTTGCTTGCAGAATCCGTCATCCCAGCCTGCTTCTCAGGTGCGGACAGTCGTGTCGTCAGGAGTCACGTTTCAGCGCTGCAAGGTGTGCGGTGGCTGGGGAAAGGACTTGCTTCTCCCCTCTGGTTTGTGTTCCCACTGCACGCGCTTGACGACGGGCCGCACTGAAGCAACACAGTCTGCACAGTCTGCTGCGCAGCCCGTGCACAGCCATGTCGTGGATGCCCTCATGATGCAGCCACAACTCCGAAAGTACAAGCAGAGACCAAGTAGCGGTGATGGTTGGAATGAATGGTAGAGAGCAACATCCCTCTGAGCCGGCGAGACAAACAGGAGTGGGAAAAGAAGTCGATCGACCCGCTGGAGCTCAACGATCCCAACGCCCACCGGTTTGGAAGGAAGCGATTCCCTCTTTGTTGCAACAAACACGCGAATCACGCTGGAACATGGCGCGATCGAAGGGAAGCATCTCCGTCACCGGCTTCGAGGTGTCGTAATACTTGGGCGACACGGTCAGGATCTCGCATCCCGTCTCCGTGATGAGGATCGTGTGCTCGAATTGCGCCGATCGCTTTCCATCCTCCGTTACGACCGTCCAGTTGTCCGGCCACAGCTTGTCGTAGGTGGTTCCGGCGTTGATCATGGGCTCGATCGTGAACACCATGCCGGGTCGCACCTTTCCCTTTCCGCTGTTGTCTGTTGATGATCAAGAACCACTGGACAAACTTCGGTAGTGAGGAACCGTGGGGTTGCAGTGGAAGAGCTTGCCGATGCCGTGGCCACAGTAGTTGTGGTCCACGAAGAAGCCGTACTGGTCGCTCACGTCACTCACCCAATTGCCGATGTCTCTCACATTGATATTCGGCTTCACTATGCGTCACGCACACTATGCAAGGACAACCGTGAGCGATCGCATTGCGCAAACTCTCGTAGGCGCACTGGACGAGCTTGACATCTTCCTCGCTGACCTTGCCAACGAAGAAGGTCTCGTTCAGATCGCCGTGATAGCCCTTGTAGTACACCGTGATGTCCAAGTTGACGATGTCTCCGCTCCGCAGTTTCCGCGAATCGGGAATGCCGTGGCACACCACCTCGTTCACAGACCTACAGTCAATGGGAGAAACTAGGATTACGTGCACACGCTCTTCGGGAAGAAGTAGTAGTTGAGAGGCGAGGGGTAGGCGTTGCGCTTGATACATTCATCGAACACCACCTTGTCGATCTCCTCCGTCGTGATTCCAGGCTTGATAACGCTGCCGGCAATGTCCAGAACCTCTCTTCCCACCTTGCAGGCCTCGCGGACCCCCATAATGTCCTTCTCCGTTTTGTACTCGATTCCGGACATTTCCTCCTCTTCGCTCTTCGAATGGCCCGTTTCCGCGTAATCAGGCTTGCGGATATGGTTGGGCACCTTCATCATGGGAGACACCTTTCCGGGTCTCAGCGGGCCGGTGAATTTGTATCCATGGAACTCGGGAGGCATTCTATTCTTCAATAGGAGGGGGAATCGGGAACATTTTATCCAGTTCGGTTTCGTGGTACTTCTTGTGATCTTTCCAAGCTAGTTTCAGACACTCCTGCGAGCAGAAGTAGGTATTCGGTAATCCGAGCGAAATACACGTAGGGCACAGTTTGTCCGCGTGCTTGCCACATCCGGGACGAGCGCAAATATGTTCCACAGACATCTCTAAGAAAAAATGAGAGTGAAAGAACCGTTCCGTCATCGTTCTAAACCAAGCGATCACTATTCGCAGCACCTGCTTGAGGGAAACGGGCGGAATGGGAAGGTGGTGCAAGTCGGGATCACAGTCATTAATCGTTGTACAGCGTTGTGTTCACATTGCAATGCTCTTTTCTCTCTTTTCCCAAATCAGCCGTTGGAACGTATTTGGGAAAGAGGGGAAAACACAAGACACAAGAAACAATACTACTGCAAGGTCAGATCCACACATGGCACACTATCATTGTTCTTCAAGAGAAAGGGAAACGTGAATGAATATAGTGGCCGAGCTGGAGGTAGCGACAGAGCGCGGCAACAGGCGCTGTCGTGTCCTTCTGGCCCCGAGAATGACGTGCAAGGAACTGATCCACAAAATCGAAGTAATTCGCATTCTCCTCGGTTGAAAGTAGAAAGGAGTGAAGGTAAAGCACGGGACGATTGAATTGTACTGCAAACCGTTCTTTTTGAATGGGGACACACTTTTCTCGAATATCTACGAGGCGGTTCACGACATCAGTGGAATGGATGTCTGTTATGGCGATTACTGGTCGTTATCGATCCTGGTGGATGGAAAGCGGGTCCTCTCCACATCGTTGAACAGTTATTCCTGTGTTGAAAACATTTCCTACATCCAATCCGTCTGCCTTTTGCTCTTCGCTTAGTTTTAGAAGCTGAAGACTCTACACCGGAACAATCGGATTATTCTCCCCGAGCCAGCGAAACTAGAGTCCCTCTATGAATGCAGAGGCAAGGAGATGTGCATCGTTCTGAATGTCCCCGTCTCTTCAAGGACTCACCACTAGAGTTCGAAGTTCGACCAGCTCTCCCTCATCAGCATCGTAACCTATATGTACTCCTGTCTTGTCTTTTCCACGCGTAGAATCGCCGTGACGAGGTCGCCCATTCTGGCGTTCAACGCCCTGTGCTACTTCGACTTCTTCCAATCGAAGAACATTTCCTTCTTGACCCAGATCGTCACGCTGCTCATCTCGATCCTCGCTGAGGAGAACCAGTTCATCCCGTCCAGCCTGCTCAACGTCCTCGTCTGCATCCTGCACGCCATCAGCAACCGCTTCTGCGAGGACAGTCTGACATTCCTCCAATCGCCCCTCTTCTCTCCCTACCTTCTCTTCGTCCGCGAGATCATCCTCCTCTGTCACCTCCTCCAATCGCGCTGTACGCCCCCTCACCCTCTCCTACCTAGACATCAAGGACGGCGTCTCCATCCCCTCTCCGCTCCTTCGCCGCATCGCCTCTCTCCTTCGCCTCTACTACCAACTCCTCGTCTCTCTCTTCTACGACAACCACGCCGCCTGGGCCGCCTCCTGCCTCTCCGACGCCGCCATCGCCTGCGTCAAGGACTTCTGCTGCTCCGGTCACACCCTCACCTCCCTCTCACGCCCAGCGGACTGCTCGCGCACCCCCTGCACCACCGACCTGTGCCAGCTTCTCATCGACCTCTACCGCCTGAAGGACCTCGCCCCGCGCGCCGCCGTGCTCGACGCGCTCTGCGGCTGCTGTCGCCAGGGTGCCCACTCGCCTCCTCCTTGAGCGTAGCGGACTGTCGCGCCCTGCTACTGAAGGGCATCGGCGTGGAGGCGCTGGTGGACGGTCTGGCGCGCACCACGGACAGCGTGGGCACGGCCACGGCCATCGTGCTCATCCTCACGTCCCTGCTGCAAGGTGGGTTCTCCCATCACCTCTCACACCAGACTCGGCACTCCACGTGGCTCCACCGCCGCTGTCTCTTCACCCCGCTCTGCTGCCTCAGGCCTGCGCCGATCTCGCTTTCGTCGAGTCCTGGTCCAAGTACCTTCTCGTCCGCCACGCGCGCCGTACGCCTTCTGCCGTCGCCTCACGCGCAGTGAACGAGCCCATCCGCTACGACGATATCCGCGTGGTCGAACGCCTCTTCCTCCACTCCAACATCACCAGCGAGATGCGCTTCACCCGCAACCTCCTCGCCCTCCACCTCCAGAGTCCGCGCACCCTTCTCCCTTACCCACAGCCTTCTCCGCCTCCTCCGCCGATGAGTACATCACCAACCCCGTGCTGGCGCAATACACCACCAAGCTGTCCGCCTCTCTCTACGTCCTGTTCTCCTCCACGCCCGCCAACATGATGCCCGCCATCTCCTCGCTCTCCATTCTCATCCACAATCGTATTCGCCTCCATCGCCTTCACCCACAGAGCGCTTCCAGTCCTCGCTCCACGACAAAACCGTCGTGAAGCGGCTCTGGGACCTGCTCGATGCCTTCGCTGCCAAGAACAAGTTCTCAGTGGTGGTCGAGCTCATGAACCTTCTCGCGATGATCCTTCATGAGGGCAGGCGCGCGGGCGACGCCTCACCGATAGACCCGCTGTTGGGTGCGTCGCTGCTGGGCAAGAAGACGTGGGAGCGACTCTGCGCCATCAGCAAGAAGCTCTGCAAGCAGGAAAAGCCCTTCTTCACCTCCATTCTCGTCGCTTTCACACAAGCCCTCCTCTTCTCCGGTACTCCTTCTCTCTCCCCTCCATCTCAGCCGTGCACTGCATTCGCTCCGACGACGAGAAGTGCTGGGCCGTTGTCTCCGAGCACCACCTCCAATCCCTCCTCCACCTCGCCGCCGTGGACTACTCGCCAGCCATCATGGCCTCTCTCCACAACTACGCCGCGCTCTTCGCCATCTTCGACACCATCGGTGGGCCCCCCCATTTTCGATGACACGTAGTGGTGATGGAGCCATCTCTTCTTGCCACGTGGGTCGAAGTCCTCCTGCTGGCTGCACGGGAACAAGACGACAATCTTCTCATCACCATGCTGAATCTCTTCACACACGTCACGTCCTCTTGTTCCCACTTCCTCCTCCTCTCACCTCCAGATTCCGTCGTGGCCATCATGCGAGACCACCACGTGATGGACCGCATCGTGGAGACGCTGAAGCGGCCGCAGTGCGACAAGGCGCAGCTCATCATCCAATCCCTCTATCACGTGCTCGCCCACACCATCGAAGACCCCAGTCGTCATTGCCTCTTCTGCTCACCACCAGACCTCTCCTCCTTCCTCTCTCCCTCCCATCTCGTCGTCCTCCTCCACGCTTCCTTCATCGACGCCTCCATCATGTCCTTCACGCTCCATCTCTTCATGCTCTGTCTCCCACGCTGTCTTCTCTCCTCCTTCTCCTCACCTCCAGGGAACATCGACTCTATCAATCTCCACTCCCAACCTCTCGCAGACGCCTTCTCCTTCGTTCTCTCCATGTTCAACACCAGCTCCGGGCAGGACCGCGGCGTGCAACACGACATCTTCTTCCTCGTCAAGCAACTCGCCAACGTGGGGGGTGCCCCCACTTTTTCGCCCTCACGTCTAGTCTTGCTGCCGTTCGACACGCACGCCGCCTCGCACCACCTCCTCCACCAGCTCTTTCTCTCCTATCTCTCCTCCCTGCGTTCCCTCTTCTACATCGAACTCCAAGCCAACCCCAAGTTATCTCTCCCCGCCGACTTCGACGCCTCCTCCGAGTTCGTCAGCAACAGCGCGCGCCAGAGCTACGCGTTCTCACGGCGCCGCTCGCAGCAGCGGCGGCCGCTGAACCCCTACGTGCAGTACAGCGTGCGATCGCAACCCGAGGTGAACTCTCTGCTGAAGGATAAAAGCCCGCACCCGATTTGCTTGGAGAAGGAGATGGGCGAGAAGAGGGAGTGCATCGTGATGTGGCATGAGGAGTGCCACGGGGCGGGGAATGACATTCGGAAGAAGGACATGGAGTTCCACTTCGAGATCCCGAATTACATGTGTCGGTGCAAGGCGTGCAGTCGCGACGCGAACGTGGACGACGTGGAAGTGCTCATCGCGTTCCTGGGCTACCTGCTCTGTCTGGCCACTCCTTCCGTCGATGTCCGCGATTCCTCGGCCCACCTCGCCAGCATCGTCTCGTTCGAGGAGCTCATGCAGCTGAAGAAGGACGTGGTGAAGATCCTGCGATTCGGCGAGAATTCGACCATCCACCTCCTGAACGAGAAGGTGGAGCAGCTGCTGCAGGCGATGGACCGCAAGCGTGGTGCCTTTTTCTGCTCGTCATGCTTAGCTCTCATCGCGCGAGTGGATCGCATTCCCGGAAAGCTGCGGATCTGTGACAGGAAGCGCAATGGGAGCACAGAGCCGCAGCGCGCTGCCTCGGAGGCGAACCACACTCCCCTCGAGATGCTTGTCAAGGGCATCCTTTCTGCTTTAGAATCAACCGTTTTGCATAGCCCCAGCAACAGCGGTCCGTCTGTTGAAGTGGATCGGGTGGTTGATTGTGTTACATAACGTTTCTTTCTGCTCCCCTCTTTGTTGAATACTCTGTGAGTACACATCCGATACGCGGAGAAATGGGCGCGTGACTGGCAGTTGCATGGGTGCTCAAATTCGGGGGAAAACGGGGCGGGGAAGGGGAAACGACTGTCCTTCCACTTTTTATTATCGAGCGTGAGATGAGCATTCCTATGTCGAATCTTTCGGGTGGCGTGATCTCGTAGTCTCCGTAGTGTTGACGCTGTGAGAGAGTTCCGCAACAAGATCGTGGCCGAGTTCTACGAAAAGAACCACCGCTTCCCCACGATCGGTTTCGTTCCCACCATGGGAGCCCTGCATCAGGGTCATATCAGTCTGATCAAGAAGGTGAGGGCGGCGAAGGACTGTGATCGTAGGCGCGCGAGAACAACGACTTCGTCATGGCCAGCGTGTTCGTCAACCCCAAGCAGTTCGCTCCTCATGAGGACTTCGCTGCGTATCCTCGCACGCTGGAGGCCGACTGCAAGCTCCTGGCGTTCTATTCGTTGTGTTGGTATAACCTGTAGTCCCGCCGGCTGCGATGCGGTGTTCGCGCCCACCGACGAGGTGATGTACCCCGCCGTGCCCAAGTACCTGACCTATGTGACGATCGAGGGAAGCGACAGCGTCAGCGAGGGCGCCGCCCGTCCCGGATTCTTCCGCGGCGTGGCCACCGTCGTGACCAAGCTGTTCAACATCGTGCAGCCCACGAACGCCTACTTCGGACAGAAGGACGGCCTTCAGGCGATCATGGTGCAGCAGTTCGTCCGCGATCTGAACATCCCCGTCCACATCACCGTGTGCCCCATCGTGCGTGCTGTGGGCACGTTGTGGCGGACTGACGGGTAGGAGGACGGACTCGCGCTCTCTTCGCGCAACGCGTACCTCTCCGCCGAGGAGCGCGCTGCTGCCCCCGCGCTGTACAAGTCTCTCTGCGCTGCCAAGGCCGCTTTCGACAATGGCGAGCGCGAGATTGCCAATCTGCGCAAGGCCGTGACGGTTCGCGCTGATATTAGGGCTAATGAATAGGACAAGCTCGCTGAGGAGCCTCGCTTCAAGATCGACTACCTCAGTGTGGCGAATGCGGTTACCGCCGAGGAGCTTGCTGGAACGGCGACTCCCGAACTTCTGAAGGATGGTCTGTTCATCTCCATTGCTGCTTGGATCGGCACGACTCGTCTGATCGATAACATTGTTATCCGCCAATAATCTAGTTGGCACTGTTTGTTGGCACAAACAGCCGAAACATCTAAGCTCTGCTGGCTCTCTCCGTCGTGATTGTGGATGGAGAAGTCCTGGTCTAAAGCGACGTCCATCATCTCCTTCTCCTCCTTCGTCGGCTCCTTCGGGAAGAGCTCCCTCTTCGCCGGGTCCGCCTCTGCCTCCTTCTTGACTGCCCGCACATCGGACGTCTAGCCGTCACCCAAACCACGCCGCCTCCTACCGACAGCGAACTCTGCTGCGGGAGCGGAAGAGGCGACTTCCGCGGCGATTTCGCATTGATGGCGGCCAGCAGCCTCGACACCTGTCCGCTGACTTCGTTCAGAGCCAGCGTGGCCCGACTGTGGTCGTTTGCGATGAAGTAGTTGCTCTCCTGTAATTCCGCGATTCGCTTCTGCAGCTGCAGAATGAAGATGCTCTGGCTCTCGATCTTCTGCTGCAGCTCCTCGTTGGTCTTCGAGAACAGCCCCACACGCCGGTCGGCATTATCTCCAATATCCTTCCATTTCATGTACTCCTGACTCAGCTTCAAGTTCTCGTTCTTCGCCTCCGCCAGCAGGCGCTGCAGCTCGTTCACCCGCTTCTCGTACTCCTCGTTCCTCCCACTCGCCGCGCTCAACTCGTTCTGCAGATCCAGCACCATCGCGTGCTCCTTCGCGTATCGCTTCTCCGCCTCGTCCTGCTGGCCCTGCTTCAGTTCCAGCTGCTGCTCCAAGCGCCGCAGCTCCGTCTCCTTGCCCAGCACGCTCTGACGCTTCTCCTTCACGAACCCCTCCATCTTCGCGTACAGCGCCTGCGTCTCCTTCAGGTTCGCCAGCGCGCTCTCCACCTCCTCCTGGTGCTCGCTCACCTTCCCCTCCTACGCCTCACAGCTCCGCGCCACGCCCACGCGCTCCGCCAGCTCGCGCTCCGCCGCCTCCTGGCGCTCCTCGAAGGCGCGCTCCCGCTCTTTCAGCTCCCGCGCGCGGGCCTCGAGCGCGTCACTGTGCTTCGCCAACTCCTCCTCCAGCAAACGCACCTGCTCGCGTCGCTGCTCGATCGCGTCTATGAATTTAAAAATGGGAGTTGAATGGACCTGTTTTTACCTTCTCCAGATCCGTGATCTCCGCCTCGCGATTCGCGATCTCCTTCTTCGCGTCGTCAAGCTCGTCGATGTACTTCTTCTTCGATAAAAGGAGGCGCTCTGCCTCCCGCTGCTTCTTTTCCGCGTCGAGACGCAGCCGATTCGCTTCTTCGTGGAAACTGTCGATTTCTTGCTCTCTCTGCAGCAGCGCCTGTTCTCGCTTGTTTAGTTCCATTGCACGAGCACGATAATCCTCCCGCTCGGAGGAGCCCTCCCATTTCAGGCTCCGACTTTGAAGTTCCAGCTGCAGGTGCAGATTGCTGATCTCCTCGTGTAGACGGGCGTTTTCCTCCTCCAGTCGGCGATTCATCCTCTCCGTCTTCCCGCGACTCGCTCCACCTTCAGTAGATAGAGAATCGAACGACTATGTGCTGAGCATAACTCCATTCACTTACAAGACCATCTCTCCCCTGAAGCGCCCTTTCCCGTTCCTCCACCTTCCTTTCCCTCTCCATCACATCCAGTATCCGTCTACTCTGAAACGGCTTCCCAATCACGCACTGTTCCAACTGTCGTTTCTTTTTGTCGTAGCGCTCCTTCTTGCGCTTCAGCGATTGTTGCGCTTCACTCAAGCGCTCATAGGCCTTCCGGAGTGTGTCCATATTCGGAATCGCGTATTCCTATTCCTTACACCACCGCATTTCCTTCACTCCCGCTCCGTTACCGAAATTTGTAGTTTTTTGACTGGTGTTGGTGTGATCTGATTCACTCAAGTCACTCTCACTGATATTCATGTCCTTGCGATGGTCTGCGTTCGGGAGCAGATTCGTGCGAGCGCTAATGTGATTGAGTTTGAAATGGAGAGTGACCCTCGATGATTCAAATTCTTGGGATTCCGATAATCATGCTAGAAATCGCATAAAGTGAATAGGCAAAGGAAGATAAGGCTATGGGTGGAAGAGAGAGTGGATACCCGCATCCATGCCCCATTCCCAATTTACTCTCCATCTGATCTTGCAATGATGTAAATAACATTTCAGATGTCCATCCCCATCAAACCCTCCCACTCTATCGATTGACAGAAAACTCCCGATTCTTGCACATCACAACCCAAGCAAATACGCTCGGTTTTTGGCCACCCCATCCATTGGTTTCATTGAAAAGCGACACATTCTCCTTCTGCTTGCAAACGCCAATACTGAAGATGTCTTTAATTGGTCAGGAAAACGAGAATAAGCCCAACTTGATGGAAAATGCGTGAGTGGAAGGGTTGATGGGCGTAATGGGATAGTATCGAGGAAGTCAAATTGAAGAACCGCAGAAACGCGAACAAGGCGAATGCGGAAAGAATGTCCGAAGTCATCAAGCGCAGAAAGGTGAGGATGGGAACTCTGTTGTGATGGAATAGACGGCCTTTAAGAAGAGGAGAAGAGAGGGTCAGTTCATCACGCCCGAAAGACTGCTGAAGGACAACCAGAACCGTCTTTCGGATCGCAAGCGATTCAAGAGACAGGAAAAGCGCATCAACTATTCCTTTATTCCGGTGGACAAGTCGGACGGCCTTCTCCTGGTCTTCCGCCTGAATGTGTCTCACCAGGTGTTCAAGGAGACGAACAAGATCCTCGCCAAGTACAAGCTGTCGCAGCCGCTGTCCGCCGTCTTCATCCGCAAGACGCCCGAGGTGATGCGCGATCTGATTCTGGTGGAGCCGTTTGTGGCCTGGGGCACCCCCTCCGCGACCCTCATCCAGGAGCTGCTCACCAAGCACGCCTTCACGATGGTACGCCCGAGCGTGGCTGGTGATCGTTAGGTGGACAACAAGCGCGTTCCCATTTCCGACAACGCGATGGTGGAGGACCACCTGGGCGCGAGCGACGTCATCTGTATCGCCGATATGGTGAAGGAGATCCAGACGCTCGGACCTGCCTTCAACGATGTGATCAAGTTCCTCGCCCCGTTCATGCTGACCTCCCACCTCAGCGAGATGGAGGTGAGAGTGCTGCACAACAACAAGGCGGAGAGCGGCGATCAGGGAGAGAAGATTAACGACATTATTCGGAAGATGCTTTAGTTCGATTGTTTCTGCGTGTACTTTTATGAGTTTATTCCCCCTGTTTGTTTCCACAGGATGAAGGTTCTTCGCAGATTCTTCTTCCTTCCCTGCTCCTATGATCCGCTCCAGTGTCCGCAGTGCGTGCAATGCGATTCGCTTCGCCCAGTCCATGCGCTACATTGCTCCTAGACGATTTATGGCCACAAAGAGCGTGGAACTGCGCGACACCCTCCAAAAGATATACGAAGATGTATGCAGCTCGCCTCCGTCCGTGTTATCCGTAGACGCTGCTTCCCATCAACGACAAAGTGAACGGTCCCCTCGAGAAGTATGGGCATCAAACCCATCGTGACGGTGTAGGACGACACAGCAGATTCCGGCGATGCCTATCGTTTTCCTTCTGGGAAACCATTCCAGCGGGAAGTCAACTTTTATAAACTACATCACCGGCCAGTCGACGCTGCAGTGAGATGTCACGCGTAGGTCGGTACAGCATACAGGTGTCGCCCCCACGGACGATAGCTTCACGGTGATCGTTCCGGGACAGGAGAATACAACCAAGGACGGAAGAACGCTCGTGGACGACCCCGATTTCGGCTTTGGCGGTTTGCAGCGCTTTGGTCTTCCCTTCCTCGGCCACCTCTCCATGAAGGTGCGAAATGACATCAACACCAAGGACATCATCCTCGTGGACAGTCCCGGCATGATCGACAACCCGAGCACCGGCATGGAGAAGAGTTCCTCGCGCGATCGTGGCTACGACTTCATGGGCGTCACGAAATGGTTCGCGGAGAAGGCCGATGTGATTCTCTTCTTCTTCGACCCCGACAAGCCGGGCACCACAGGCGAGACGCTCCAGGCGCTGACGCAGGCGCTGCAGGGCCAGGACTCGAAGTTGCACATCATTCTGAACAAAGTCGATCAATTCTCAAAAGTGCACGATTTCGGTCGCGCGTACGGTGCACTTGCATGGAACCTGGCGAAGGTGATTCCGCGCAAGGACATGCCCGAGATCAACACGATGTGTGTTCCGCACAACGAGGGGATGAAGGAGCCCGACAGTCCGTGCATCCCGTTGGACGACCTACAGCACACGCGTCAGCAGGTGGTGGACATGGTGATGAACGCGCCCGCCGCGCGCATCGACAACATGATCTCGAAGGTGAGCGACTCCGCGCAGATGCTGCTCGTGCACTCGCGCGTGGTGAACGCGCTGAAGTACAACGTGGCACGCATGGCGCGCGCGAAGTGGGCGGGAAGCATCCTGACCGCGCTGTTTGGCGCGGCGGTGACGGCGGGCTTCTGGTGAGTGGAGGCGGTGACAGTGACGATTAGGACGCTGGGCACGGGCGTGGAGGTTACGGCGGCGATGGGCGCGCTGTCGGTGCTGGGTGGCGGTGGCATGTACGCGTACAAGGACTTCGAGTGGTGGCGGCGGCGGCGCGTGAGGCGTAGGAACAAGAAGGAGATGAAGCGAATCACGGAGGACGACGCGCTGAACCACCTGTTCCACACGCTGTACTACAAAGAGATCTCGGAGGGCGACGAGTTCATCCAGTCCATGTGGCGGCGCATCTTCGGCTCCACGAAGCAGATGCTCAACACCGTGGGGCTGGGCGATTGCGAGAGCGTGGGGGTGTGGCGTGAGGGTGAGGAGTAGCTGAAGCGGTCGGAGCTGGCGCGGCTGGAGGACATCGTTCGCGAGACGGTGCCCAGACTGCGGCGAGAGACGGCGCCGCTGCGGTCCGGAGACGATCGCCACCTGCCCAAGGAAAAGTCGGCTTGAGTGCGTTGTTGAGTTGCTAACCGTGTTTGCGAAACAAACAAGCCAAACTATCAAGGCTGCGAGTACATGCCCTGCACCATGTTCCCCTGCGGCATCATGCCTCCTTGCTGCGGGTAGCCGTACCCCTACGCCTCACACACGTCCACTGCCCTCACCATCGGCATCTGCTGATACGGCATCTCCTGCATCTGCGGATACGGCATCATGCCCTGCTGTCCGTAGTCTCCATAGACCATCATGCCTTGTGGCATCATGCCTTGCTGCATCATGCCCTGCTGTACCATGCCTTGCTGCATCATGCCTTGCTGCATCATGCCTTGCTGCATCATGCCTTGTTGTACCATGCCCTGCTGCATCGGACCCTGTTGCATCATCCCCTGAGGCATCGAACCTTGTGGCATCATGCCATGCTGTACCATGCCTTGCTGCATCATATCCTGTGGCATCACGCCTTGCTGCATCGGACCCTGCTGCATCATACCCCGCGGCTCGAACACCGGCGCGTTCGGGTTCCGGAACGACGAGTGCCCGCGTGTAGGCACGAACATCTCCCTCATTTCGCCTCCCGCCATCG
>OIWT01003797.1_pt1 | contig 13258 bp, 9 predicted proteins | sample 1587701 | NCBI WGS metagenome assembly OIWT01 (sample SAMEA3888904, study PRJEB22519) | human gut metagenome | biome: human gut; feature: human-associated habitat; material: faeces | place: Denmark | collected 2009
ACCCGTAAAGGGAGACGTCCGTGGTTTAACAAACACGTTTGTTTGTTTGTTTGTTTAACGTGGACCGTCGTGGCCTCGGTGCTCGCGTCGAAGCTGTCCTCCAGGTTGAAGCGCGCCACTAGCTGGCCGTTGAAGTAGGCCGCCACACCTCCAACATACTTCACGCGCACGTTCAGCACGTGGTAGTCCTCCAGCGACGGAATCTGCACCTCGTGGCGGATGTACGCCGTCGTCGCCATGTGGTCGCCCATGCCAGCAGCCTTCACATTGCCCCAAGCAGAGTCGTCGAAGTCAATGGCCTTCCAGTTCTCAGCCACCGTGACATCGGCGTTGAAGTACTTCCACTCGGAGTACTCGATCTGGAAGGGAATGGCGGAAGAGAACAGGGTGGAGATGGAAGCCACACTGGTAGGGAACTGGCCCAGCTCAATCACCATCTCACCCTGGTCCACCGTCAGGTAGTAACCGGCGGGGTTGTTCCAGCCGTCCTTGCGCGAGTCAGAAAGCTGAAGCGTGTAGATGTCGTTCAACACACAGAAGTCGCCGTAGTTCAGACCGTTCGCCACCTTGAAGGCCGAGTTGGAGGACACCACCTCGCCGCTCGTGCCCTTGCCCTTGAACAGCTTGTAGGAGCCCTCCGAAGGCCAGCTGTCCATGCGCACCACCATCGTGATCAGGCCCATCGTGCCCATACAAGGCTCCACAGAAATCGTCACCGAAGCCGTGGATGAACCACCGCCGAACTTCTTGGCCGTGATCTGGTAGGTCGCCGCAGGCATCAGAGCCGTCGCCGTGCCGGAGATCTTGCCGGTGGCCGTGTCAAGATGAATGCCGTCAGGCAGAGCGGGAGTCACGGTGAAGTCAAAGTAGTAGTTGGAGTTGGCGTACACCTCGCCCATCTCAATGTCCTTGTTGATGATAATAGGCGTCGTGTAGGACAGCTCGGGCACCGTGATGGCCGTCGCGTCAGCGATCAGGTCCAGCGCGCTAAACTTCCACTTGCAACTGCTGGCTTTGCCCGAGCCAAAGTTCTCGAAGCGGTACTGGTTGTAAGGCTTGTTGTTCTCCAGCCAGACGCGCTTGTGCTCACCCTTCAGCGACCACGTCATGCCCGTCACGTTCTTGATGGTCGTCCACGCCTCCAGGTTGTTGTTGCGCGCCTTCAGCGTGAACTGACCCACCTGGTCTTCGTTTTGCGTGTAGTACAGGTACACCATCAGAGAGGAGATCCACTCACGGCGGTCATTCGCGAAGGTCACCTGCCAGTAGTTGGTGTTGCACGTGCTGTGGTACATGGTCAAACCGTAGTACTGGTTCAGCAGCACAGAGGGACTGCCATATATGCCCGAGTAGCTGAGAGTGTAGTCGAACACGCGAGAGGCCTCAGCCGCGCCCATCAGACGCACCGCGCAGTCGAACATGGAGTTCGTCTGAGAGGAGGACTGCGCCACAATCGCAATGGCGATGGTGTTGGAGCCCTGCTGGATGTAGTTCACGGCGGGCTGGTCGCCGATGGCCATCGTCTTCACGGGCAGCGAGATCTGGTGGTAGAGGATGTTGTTGTAGTTGTTCGTCGCGATGGAGGAAGTAGTCAGATCGCCGTTCACACCGTTGCGGAACACCTCCACGTTGTTCATGTATATGATGCAACCGTACACGTAGCGAAGCGAGATCACGAAGCCAGCCACGTCGTTCAGCGAGTTCACGTTGAAGGTGTTCTTGTACAGCTGGATCTGGTTCGTAGAAGCGGGGAAGGTGCCCATCGAAGCGGTCGTCCAGCCAGCCTCCGTCTGCCAGTTGGCGGGCACATCACCCATCTTGTACTGCCAGGACTGGTGAGGTCCCACGGCCCACTGCGCGTTGAAGTTGCGGTCCTCGGGAAGACCCTGGTTCATGTCGTAGCGCAGACGCGCGATCGTCTCATACTCGTCTCCGCTCAGCATCGCGTTCACGTACAGGAAGGAAGTGCTCTCCCAGTAGTTAATGGAAGAGCCAATGTCCACCACGTAGATCTGGTTCGTCAGACACAGCACGTACGTCTTGTCCTCGTTGCTGGGCTGACCCGAGTTGTACGCCACGTTCAGCACCACCTGCTGAGACGCCTTTTCCTTGATCGAGAATGACTCGTAGTAACCGTTCGTCTTGTAGGTGCGCAGGACATTCAGCAGCGTGCCCGAGCAGGACAGCACCTGCAGCGTGAAGGTGCCCTGGTACTGCTGACCCGCCATCGTCGAGGAAACCGTGAAGGTGGTGGAGCTGATAGAAACTGTCGCCTTGCCGGAGATGGTGCAAGTGGAGGAATCGAGCGTCAGTCCCACGGGCAGAGTAGGATTCACAGTGCAGCCAGTGAACTCCGTCACCACAGGGCGGATGGTCACCTCCTCGTAGTTGGCGTAGACGGAGTAGGAGTTGGGGTTGAACTCCATGCCGGTGGGCAGCAGGTCGTGACAGACGGAGGGCTGCACCTCCACACTGTACGTGTAGGTGGCACTCGCGGGAGAGGTGATGAGGAGGCGGTAAGACTGGTAGGCCTTCGCGTTGAAGAAGCCGTAGAAGGTCTGGTAGGTTCTTGCTTGGTACTTGGCGCCAGACACGGTGATCACGTTGTTGTAGACGCCAGAGGAACTCGTGGCACCCTGGAAGGTGAAGGTGCCCGGAGACTGCGTGTAGTAGGTGTAGGGCCACACTCTCAGACCGTTAATGTGCGCGCGAGGACCGCTCATGTCGTAGTTTACCGTGGTGGGCAGAGCCGTCGCCGCAGCGTAGTAGTAGCTGTATCTGGCGAAATCGAAGATGTTGCCGGGATTAGTGCCGCCCGCGGCAGTAAGCGCCACTTGGTAGGGGTAGATGTAGCACTTCGTGGTCTCCGTGATGGGAGCCGAGGAAGCCATGATCGCCATGTACACGTTGAAGTTCACGCTGTTCTCTCCACCCGCAGGGAAGTGCAGCTCCACAGCCAGCACGTTGCTCGTGGTCTCCGCCTCTGCAGCGGGGCGGATCACGCCCTGATAGGCGTACTCCGTGAAGGCGCCCGTAGAGCCCGTGGAAGGAGTCACCGCACCCTCAGGCATGTGGTCGCGGTAGATCTCCTTCCCGTTCATGTACGCGATAATACCGTAGCGGTAGTTGAACTGGATCTCATAGGCAGCCATGCCCGCAATGCTGACGAACTGCTTGCGGAAGTACTGCGTGCCACTGGCGGGCGTCGTAACGCTTCCCAGCGTGACTGGCGTCCAGCCGCTGTCCGAGAAGTTGATGGCAAACCAGTCCGAAGCGATGGAGGATGTGGTAGAGAACATCTTGAACTCCTGATTCTTCATGATGGGGTAGTAGAGGGAGAGAGCGAACTCGTCCTCGTCGTCGTCCGTCATGAAGTTCTTGAACACGGTGTTGCCATACTGACCCGACACACTCGCCCACGCGCCCGATGCCCAGGAATCACCATACGAGTCGATAAACTTGATGGTGTACTGGTTGTTGGTGGACGCAGTGAGACAGTACTCGTCCGTTCGCTGCTCGTTGTCTGCAAAAGTAGTACTAGTGACCAACACCGTCGATCCAGAGAGGATCTTGTACGATTCTTCATCGCCCCAATACAGGCACTTCTTGGTGACAGCCACGTAGACCTGTCCCTGCTGGCAGGTGATGATGCTCAAAGCAGCAGACACTACGCTTTAGTTCAGTCCAGAGGCACAAACGCATCATAGCAAATAGTGCTAAGCTCTTCATTTCCGTTCACACTTAATGTTTTTATGGATTTCACCCAAGATCGCATGGGAGTTTCATTGGAACGTCAATCGGTCAAGATGGGGCGTTTCAATAACGGATATCGACCACATGATTGGCTCTGATGGATGAAACGCCTCATTTCGGGCAAGCACCTGCATCTTGGCTTTCAACTGACCAAGATCCAACTCACCTCTTCTTCCCATTTCATGCTATCCAATGCAAAGGGCATTGGATTCTGAGTGCTCCTACAATCTACTCGGCATCATAGGATGCGCGGTTACTGACTTTTCTGTCCCCACTTGTTTTGGATTGTCTGCGATGAACAGAAGAGGATGGGAGAGTTTGGCGGAGAATCACCAGAGATGGTTCTCTTTGTCCACTATTTCTATCTCTTGTTGGATCGTAGAGGCTAGAGGCACACCGCATCTGGAAGGATTGGAAACACCATGGGATCATCGCGAATCAGGCCTCGTTCGCTCTACAGTCGCTTGGATCCATTGTGTTCTCTTGATGCAGTGAGGAAATGGGAACGACAGCTCATTTTAGCCAGAAATGGAAAGACTGCGAGGACTGAATGGCGTGAATCAAGGACGCAATCTGATTGGTCCCCATGGATCCATCTTTATCTTCACTTTGTGCCTATCTACAACCCTTTCCACCTTCAAAGCAGTCTCCATGAACTGTATCCCATCCGACAATCTCAACCTGCTGGTGCTCTGTCCTGTGTGTGGTTTGAGGAAGGCCTTGGCCGCCTTCATCGACCCCCTCACCAGCTCCCTCGTGATGTGCTGCAACGACTGCAGAAGCCAGCGGGCTCAGTGTGAGGATTGGTGGTGGATGGCGTGATTGTCTAGGCTACCCCGTGGTTCCCTCCAAGTCCAGCTATCCCCTCTCCGTGCACAAAATCACCCCCAAAAGCAAGAAAGAAGTCAAGGTGATTCCTCAGGCGAAGTGGAGTGCTGTAAAGAGGCCTTCCCACTCCAAGGAGCGAGTGTTCAGAGCCAGACTCGTCTTTCACCGAACGCTCCACTAATCCTCCACTGCCCGTTTTCTAGTTTCTGGCAGTTTCATTACATATGCATAGCTTTCTAGTTGTGATTCCTCTTTCCTACACACACTACTCTTTTCCTCTCATGATCGCTTCTTCTCGTTTTACTGTGTCCATTCGCATGCACTCTCACTCCTAGTCTGCTATCACGAGAGCTTTCTCTTGCGCCAGCGGTGCTACTCGTTTGAACACACTGCGGGTTTCTCTCTGTTTTGGATCATCAGGGCGTAGAAGGAATTGCAGGAAGGTCCCGGATTGGCCGACTTCATCGACAAGGACAAGGTGAATCCCGCTTCTGTCACCACGCCCGATCCAAGCAAGAAGCAGGTGCGTCGCAGACTCCCTCCGTGGCTGAAGGCGGAACTGCCGTCGGGCGAGAACTATGAGCACTTGCTGAAAACGGTAGTGGAGAAGGGGTGGGATAAGAGGCAGGTGCGCAAGCTGAAGCTGGCCACAGTGTGCGAGGAGGCGAAATGTCCGAATATTGGCGAGTGCTGGGGAGGAAAGGACGGTATTGCGACAGCGACGATCATGCTGATGGGCGACACGTGCACACGGTGCTGCAAGTTCTGCGGAACGAAGACGAGCAGTCATCCGGCTCCTCTGGACGCGAATGTCGTGAAGTGTGTGGGACGTGAGGATTAGGAGCCGGTGAACGTGGCGAAGGCGATCGCGGACTGGGGCCTGGACTACGTGGTGCTGACGAGCGTGGACCGCGACGACCTGAGCGACTACGGCGCGAGCCACATCGCGAAGACGATCCGCGAGCTGAAGCGTCTGTCGAAGAAGAAGATCATCATCGAGTGTCTGACGCCGGACTTCAACGGGCAGCGGGAGTGCGTGGAGGAGGTGGCGCGGAGCGGTCTGAGCGTGTACGCGCACAACATCGAGACGGTGGAGCGTCTGTCGGTAGGGTGAGGCGGTGGGGCTGAGAGACAGCCGTTCGTGCGCGACCGTCGCGCGGCGTACCGGCAATCGCTGCGCGTGCTGGAGGTGGCGAAGGAGGCGAACCCGCAGGTGCTGACGAAGACGTCGATCATGCTGGGACTGGGCGAGTCGCGCGAGGAGGTGAGCGAGGGGAGGCGGCGTGAGGTGTAGATCGAGCAGTGCATGCGCGACGTGCGAGCGAGCGGCGTGGACATCATGACGTTCGGACAGTACCTGCGGCCGACGAAGAACCACCTGCCGGTGAAGCGGTTCGTGGAGCCGAAGGAGTTCGAGGAGTGGAAGAAGGTGGGCGAGGAGATGGGGTTCAAGTACGTGGCGAGCGGTCCGATGATTCGCAGCAGCTATCGCGCTGGAGGTTTGGGAGGAGGGGCGAAGTGAGGGGTAGAGTTCTATTTGAAGAGTTTGGTGGAGGAGAAGGAGAGGCATCACGCTGCGAAGTGCAAGTAGTGTGGGGTGTGTGGTTGCGTTGTTTTGCTCGATCAAACGAAGTGTTGAGGATCAAGGACGACTGAACGCGTGGATTTCTGTCAAGTCTTTCTTCGCAAAGAGACAACCCTTCGGAGTCGTTCCGATTCAAGTGGAGTCCAAGGGAGGAGAGTGATAAGATAGGATGAGCGCGAATTCAAATCAAGTGGTGGTTATCGATTCTGGCACAGGGTAGGGATGCGTGGGTATGGCGTGAGGAGCAGGTTCACGAAAGTGGGATTCTCTGGAAACGCCCTTCCGTCGTGTGTATTCCCGACTGCTCTGGCGTATCCTTCTCAAGTGGTTTCGGTGTGATACGATAACAACTAGAAGTACACAACGCGGTCGAGCCAGGGTCTGGAGGATCTGATGTATCTGGTGGGAGAGAGTGGTTTTGGTCGTCGCGACTACATCCCGACCTACCCGATCGAGCACGGGATCATCAAGGACTGGAACAGCATGGAACGTTTGTATGACTACGCCGTGTACCAAGAATTGCGTTGCTGTCCCGAGGACCACTATTTCCTGATCACGGAGCCGTTCAACAACACGCCGGTAACTATATAGTGTTGGTGTGAGGGGTAGGAGAATCGCGAGTACACGGCGGAGGTGTTGTTCGAGACGTTCAATGTTCCGGGCATGTACATCGCAACGCAGGCAGTGTTGTGTCTGTACGCGAACGAGTTGTCGAAGAAGAGCGAGCGTGGGAGCGTAGGGGTGTGTGTGTGCGTGAAGGACAGATGAACGCGTCAGTATCTGGCGTGGTGGTGGATGCGGGCGAGGGCGGGACGTCGATCGTTCCGGTGGTATGTGTAGGGTGAGGGAGTGAGGGGAAGGCGGAGGGCTACGTGTTGGGCGCGGCGGTGAAGACCCTTCCGCTGGGCGGTCACGACATCTCGGAGTTCATCCTGCGGCGTTTGCGCGAGCGTGGCGAGCCCGTGCCGTCGGAGGACATTCTGGAGGCGGTGCGGTCCATAAAGGAGAACGAGTGCTACTGCTGCGGGAACGTGATGAAGGAGTTCGCGGAGTTCGACAGGGACCGGAGTCGGTTCAAGAAGTGCAGCGGCGTGAACAGTCGCAGCAAGCAGGTGGGGGTGTGGCGTGCGGGTGAGGAGCAGCCGTGGAGCATCGACGTGGGGTACGAGCAGTTCTTGGCGCCGGAGCTGTTCTTCAACCCCGAGATCCTGAACCCCGAGTACACGACGCCTTTGGCGAACCTGGTGGACGAGACGGTGATGCGGTGTCCGGTGGACGTGCGGCGGGCGCTGTACAGCAACGTGGTGACGGCGGGCGGCTCGACGAAGTTCAAGGGCTTCGACAAGCGTTTGGCGCGCGACCTGAAGCGACTGGTGAACGGTCGGTACGAGTCGAACGTGGCGGCGGTGCGAGAGAAGCTGGGAAGCGTGGAGGTGAGCGGGAAGGTGATGGAGGTGGTGGTGTCGGGTCCGAAGAAGCGCGAGATCGCGTCGTGGCTGGGCGGTAGTTTCGTGGCGTCTCAGGTGTGTGAGGGCGTGTTGTGTGTTGAGTAGAACGAGTTCGTGTCGGCGTGTATCACGAAGACGGAGTACGAGGAGAAGGGCTCGAAGGTTGCTCGGAAGAACGCGTTGATCAAGGTGGATTATTAGTGGCTGTAAACTAGATGGAGGTGTTTGTTGGGAGAGGTTGAAGATCAAGAACCACTGAACGTGGGATGGTTTGTTGTCGTTTTCGCATCCTGTTGTGCAACAAACAGACAAATTACACCTTCACGACCTTCGCACTGGCCTTCTTCTCGATCGTCTTCTTGGACGACTTCTTGGATGACTTCTTGGGCTGCGCCTGCTTTCTCTTCTTCTCCTGGTTGTTGCGAACCACGACCAGCAGAACAACAATCACCACAATCACCGCCAGCACCACCACCCAGATCAGCCACGTGGGAATGCACATGCCCTTCGGCTTTTCCCATTCTCCATTGGTCTTGCCCAGCACGCAGGTCCTCTTCTGCGTACCGATATAGCTTCCCTTCAACCCACAATCGAAAACGTAGGTGTCGCCAACTGGCGTGGTAGGGAAGTATCCGTCATCTCTGCACTCTCCCGTTCTGACTCCGATGTTTACCGTCGTGGACACCACACCAACGGGGTTCTCTCCAAAGATCTTATACTGTCGCAGTGTGCTCACCTTCGTCGGCGTTCCCTTGATCACTCCAGTCACCTCGTCCACTTCGAGACCCTCGGGCAGCTTGTCACTCGGGTCCAGATAGTACTTGGTGATGAGGTTGTCCTTGGTGGGCTCGTCCGACTGAACGTTAGTTCCGAGGATGAAGTCATAGCGCGGCTCGCTGTACTTCAGATTAAGGGGAACCTTGTAAGTGCAGTGGTCCGTCTTCACCTCGCCCAAAGCCTTGTTTGCACACTCTCTGTAGGAGTAGCCACGGAAGCCATAGCTGCAAGGGCCCGGAGAGATCTGACCCTCACCGACGGGAGGATACTCGTCAATGCCAGGACAAGATCCCTCACCCGTGGCCTTGCAGTACATGCTGACAAAGGTGTTGATGGAAAGAGATGGAGTGGAAGCAGCGTCCACCTCGTAGCGAAGGGCATTGAAGGAGGCAAGACCCACAGGAACGTTCCACTGGTTGCGCTCTCGAGCCTTGATAGGCTGGTCAACGAGGGCGAGGATAGACATCCTCTCCTCAGCGCCCGTGTGTGTTCCGTAGAGCGAGAAGGCGCTGGTTTGGGCGGCGAAGGGGGAGTGGAAACCCCACTGGTTGAACTTGGTTCCCTCCAGGTTCTCCACAGCATAGTTGAAGAAGGTTCCCGCAGCGTTCGGAAGCGTGACGGCTTCCATCGGGCTGAGAGAAAGCAGAGCCTCCAGAGTGCCGGATGAGGGGTTCGTTCCGGTAATCGACAGGTAGGAATCGACGACCACGGAGCAGTCGTTCACGCCAAACACACCAGTAGCGTCGAAGACGATGTTGCTGCCAACAGACTGGTTGGGCGGGTTGTGGATCTCAAAGGCAATCACGTTCTTGCCCTCGTTCACTCCGCTCGTAGTGAGGATGATGTGGAACTGAGAGAACGTGTCGGGGTTGTGGTAGGATATGGCAGCAGACTGAGGCGTGTAGTTCTCCTCTAGGTTGAAGCGAGCGACCTTGTGACCGTTGAAGTAGACGACCACACCGCCGCTGTACTTCATGCGCACATTCAGCACCTGATAGTTGTCCTTGTTGGAAAGGGTGAAGGAGCGGCGAATGTAGGCAGTCACCGCTTCAGACGCTCCAATACCGGCAGCCTTGGTCTTCGTCCACGCCGAGTCATCAAAGTCAACGGTGTTCCAGTTCTCAGGCACCGCGGTGGTTCCCTTGAAAACCATCCAATCATCATAATTGATCTGGAAGGGGAGGAACGAAGAGAACATGGTGGTGACCTTCACTGGAGACGCGGTGCTGGCGGGAACCTGACCCACCTCAATACGCATCGTTCCCAAATCCACCGTGAGCATGAAGCCGGCAGGCATTTCCCAACCGCTGGCACTGCTGTCGATCGCCTCCAGTGTGTAGATCTCGTGAGGCACACAGAAATCGGCGTAGTACAGTGTGTTGGCGCGAGGATAGTGGTCGATGGAAGAAACCACCTCGCCCGTCGTTCCCTTTCCCTTGTACAGCTTGTAGGAAGCCTCAGCGGGGTAGGAATCCGTTCGTGTCACCATGGTGATCAGCGACTTGCCGCCCGTGCACACCTCAACGGAAATAGCCAGCGTAGCCTGGGCAGAACCACCCGTGTACTTCCTGGCGGTCACCGTGTAGGTGGTGCTTCCAGTCGTGGTGGAGGTGGTCGTGCCCGAAATGGTACCCGTTTCGCGATCCAGAACAATTCCATCCGGAAGGTCGGGATTGATCATGAACTCGCTGTAGTAGTTGGAACTGGGATACAGCTCGGCCATTTCGATGTCCTTGTAGATGATGGTTGACGCGGGATAGGTGAACTGGGGCGGCTCAATCGTGGTTGAGTCACAGAACATGTCAATGCGGTTCAGGATCCACTCGCACTGCGACGAGGAGCCCGTTCCAATGTTCAGCAAACGGTACTGGTTATACGACTTGTTGTTCTCCAGCCAAACCTTCTTCTCCTGTCCGGCGTAAGACCACTGCAGCGCGCTAACCGCCTTGATGGTGGTCCAGTCCTCGTTCTCGTTGCGTGCCTGCACAATGAACTCCTTCACATTCTTCGTGTTATCAGCGTAATCGTTCTGGAGGACGAGGGAAGAGATCCACTCACGCCGATCGTCCGTGAATGTGATGTGCATGTAGTTCGAGCCACAGATCGATGCGTAGTTCTTGCTGTTGTGGTTTCCAATGAAGGCATACGCTGCTCCTCCGTTGATGTTCTGAGCCGTGTTGCTGTGCATGAACACACGGGATTCAGAAGTCTCGCCGAGAAGACGAAGCGCGCAGTCGAAGTCCACCGTCGTCTGCGTGTCCTCCTTAGCGATCAGGGCAATCGCAATGCGGTTCGATCCCTCCTGCAGGTAGTTGACCGAAGGATCCGATCCGATGGCAATCGTCTTGACGGGAAGAGAAATGGTGCGGAAGATCACATCGGGGTACAGGTGTGTGGCAACGGAGGACGTGGACACATCGCCAACAACGCCATTTCGGAACACTTCGCGGTTGTTGATGTACACAACGCAAGCGTACTTGTAGCGGAGAGACAGCGTGAAGCCAGAGACGGAAGCGAGGGAAGTGATGGAGAAGGTCTTCTTGAACAGCTGAATGCGGTTCGTCGGCTGAGTGAACGTGCCCGAGTGTCCCTCGGACCAGTCCGTCGTGCTCTCTCCATACCACTCGCTGGGAACGGTCGACATCTTGTAGAACCAGTTCTGCACAGGGGAGATGGAGTAGTGCGCATTGAAGACATAGGTCTGCGGAAGACCCAGAATGTTGTCCAAGTGGTAGCGACCGATCATTTCCGTTTCGTCATTCGACAGAATCGCTTTTATGAAGACGAAGGAGTAAGCGTCCCAGTAGTTGTTTCCGCCTTCCATGGTGATTCGCACCTTCGTACCCGTGGCGCACAGAGTCGTGTGCGACTCGCTGTTACTCATCTGGCCCGAGTTCATTGCCACGGAGTGAATCACCTGCTGCGTGGACACATCCTGGAGAGAGAATCCCTCCGTCGTAGCATCGCCCTTGTAGATGCGCCAAACGTCCAACACGGTTCCCGAGCAGACGTTCACGGTCAGCTGGAAAGTGCCCGTAAAGCCTCCTCCCATTGTAGTGCTCACGGAGAAAGTGGTCAAGGGGAGACCGGCAAGAGCCTTACCTGAAACAGAACAAGTCGTTGCATCAAAGACCAAACCCTCCGGAAGAGCGGGAGTGATAGTGCAACCAGAAAACTCGTCAACCAATGGGCGAATGCTCACCTCCTGGTAGATGGCGTATGCAGTAGTCGTAGCAGGAGTGAAGACGATGGTGTTGCTGTTTCCAAGGTTGCAGGTCATCGACTGCACTTCGGGAATACGGATGGTGCCCTGGCTCGTAGCCGTCACATCCAGCTTCAGAGACTTGTAGACGTTGCCGTTGAGAATTGAGTACTTCATGGCGTAGGTGGAGGCCGTGTAGGCAACTCCCGTAGCGGTGATTATTGGCGTATACGTTGCAGAAACGCCATCACCTCCACTGAGGGTGTAAGCAGATGGGGCGTACGTCTGGTGGGTGTAGGGCCAGAAGCGAATGGCATTCACGTACTGCGCGGGTCCCTGGAAAGTGAAAGTCAAAGAGCCGGTCGTCGTCGAGGACTGCGCATAGTCAATCTTGCCCCAGTTCCAAGCATTGGTATAGCTGGTCAGCGTACCACTCGCAAGGACTTCGTATGGATAGACGTAGCACTGGCCGTCGGCCATGCTTCCCGCGAAGAGTGCCAGATACGCATCAAAGTCGACGGTGGTTTGCGCTTCCGTAAACCAGCGCAACTCCACAGCCAGCACAGCGGAAGAAGCAGGGATCAAGTTGCCAGCGCGGATGATGCGATGCATAGAAGCGGTCAGGTAACTGCCAGTGGCACTCGTAGTGGGAGTGGGCGTTCCAGCGGGCATGTAATCGCGGTACACTTCAACGCCGTTGACATAGGCAACCACACCATCACGGTACTTCAGGGCCAGTTCAAAGGCAGCCAGAGAAAGGCCCGTGAAGGTTTTTCTGAAGTACTGCGGTCCAGTCGTCGTTGTAGTCACAGCGCCCAGGGTCACCGTCGTCCAGTCCGTTTCAGGGAAGGAAGCGCTCTTCCAGTCATCAGGCACCGTCTCCCACTTCAGCTTCCAGTTGTCACTACTGGTCTTGATGGGTTGGTACAGAGACAGCGAGTAGGTCTCTTCTCGAGAGGCTGTCAAGAACCCCTTGAACGAAATGGCACCACCGTCCATGATGATTTCAAGCCAAGCCGGCGAGCTCCAGGAATCACCCCAGGAATCAAGCAACTTCAGAGTGTACTGGTCATTGGTGGATGCTGCGACACAGCCCTCTCCAGTGCTGAGCTTGTTACTCTCGAATGTCGGGCTGGAGTACAATTCAGTAGCACCACTGAGGATCTTGAAGGACTCTTCATGACCATAGGATGAGCACTGCTTTCGGTAGTGGAAATGCGTTTGTCCAGTTGGGCAGACGATGGCCAACGACAACGAGGCTATGGCTTAGAGATCATCAGGATGGGTAGTACACAACAGAAGGAATAGAAGCATGATGAAAGCTTACGGGATTGTAAAGTAATTCTGAATCAATCGCGGTAATGCCGTTTTCAATGCGATCTTTGATTCTGATTGGCTAATAGTGGAACTTGGTCATTGGCTGTGGTCGATCTTTCTGAATCTTGTCAATTCTTACGCCTTTCGCCGTTATTATTGTGCAAATAGTTTGCGTTTCAAAAGTTCAAACCATCAGAGAAATGGATAAGCGAACGGTCGGGTATGCTCCACATTGACAAGGAAGCAGTCTAGAGTCAAACTAACCATTCACAATCACTTATAGCAACAAACATAGTTATTGCGAAGACGACCACTTAAATATACGCCACAACGAGGAGTTCTTCTTCG